>Ga0256407_10002907_pt1 | contig 31565 bp, 18 predicted proteins | sample RumenRJG_04DNA_FD_193489 | JGI IMG/M metagenome (GOLD analysis project Ga0256407, IMG submission 193489) | Bovine rumen microbial communities from Lethbridge, Alberta, Canada - RJG_04 | ecosystem: Host-associated > Mammals > Digestive system > Stomach > Rumen | place: Canada: Alberta...
GAGAAAGTGAAAAACCAGAAGTTTATGTAAGTGATCAAGTTGTTTTTGATGGTAAAAATATTACTAAAAATAATACACCTGGTTCTATTATTCTTGATACTTTAAATTATGATACTTTACTTACTAATTTAGGTGATAAAATTGCAATTGATTTTAAAAATGGATTATTTGAAATTGAGAAAAAAAATCCACCACCACAACAAAAAACTACTAAATTAAAAGCTGGAGGTTTTGGTTTTAATTTCTTCGATTTTAATGATATGGAAAATCACTTTAATGATGTTAGAAAAAATTTATTTAGTTTCTTTGAAGATGATGATAGTGATTGGGCATTTCAACAAGAAATGAAAAGAAGACAATTAATAGAAGAAGAAAGACAAAAGAAATTAAATGAAGAAATAAAAAGACAAAAAATGCAAAATGCACAAAATAATTGGAAAAAATTATCATCAAAACTTTCTAAAAATCAAGGATTATATTTAATACAAACAATTGGAGGTGTAATTAAAGGATTAAAAGTTTTAGAAGCTGAAAATTCAGGAAAACCAACAAATTATACAATGCAAGAAAAAGTTGCTTTGTTTGAATTATTAAAAAATAATCGTCCTATTATTGCAATGTTAGCTAAAGCACATCAAGAAGCTCTTAGAAGGAAATTAGAAGAACAAAATAATGCTAATAATAAAAAAGAAGATGATAAAAAAAGAAGAGAAGAACTTAATAGAAAAATGGAAGAGAAAAAAAAAGCAGAAGAAGAAAAAAAAAGAATTGAAAATGAGAAAAAAATAGAAGATGAAAAAAAGAAAATTGCAGAAGAACAAAAAAAAAGAGAAGAAGAAGAAAAAAAAAGACAATTAGAAATACAAGCTGAAAAAGATAAGAAAAAAAAAGAAGAATTAGAAAAAAAAGAAGCAGAGAAAAAAAAAGAAGAAGAGAAAAAAAAAGCACAAGAAGAAGCACGAAAAAAAGAATTAGAAAAACAAAAAAAATTATTAGAAGACCAAAAAAAAAGAGCAGAAGAAATTGCAAGAAAAAAAGAAGAACAAAAGAAAAAAGAGGAAGAAGCAAGAAGAAAAAAAGAAGAAGAAGAAAGAAAAAAAAAAGAAGAAGTTCAAAAAAGACAAGAAGAAGCAGGAAAAGGTTCAAAAGAATTAAAAATATCACAACTAGCAGAAATTAATAAAAAATTAGAATTAATACAAAAAATGTATCCTAGTGCAACAGGAGAAAAAAAACAAATGTTATATCAATATTATCAAGAATTAATAAAAGATAGAAATGCTATTATTCAAGCTTTAAATGATGAACAAAAAGATAAAGTTGCTGAAAAAATGGATTTTGATGCTGAAGAAGCTAAAAGAAAAGAGGAAGAAGAAAGGAAAAAATTAAAAGAAGAAGAAGATAAAAAAATAATAGAAAAACAAAAAGAAGAAGAAGCTAAAAAAGAAGCAATGACTCAAGTTGTTTCAGTTAATAATTCAGATTTACCAAGAAATATTAAAACTTATCGTCATCAAAAAATGCCTCCTAAAGGACAAATATGGACTGATGATTTATTCCAACCTGTAAGGAAAAATTTATGTCCTGTTGATTCATATGGAAGATGGAGTTTTCCTGAAGGAATTGATGCTAATGATGTTCAAGGATGGGATCGTATTAAATGGGCAAGAGCTGAACAGATTTTTAACTCTAAAAATTATCAAGTTTTCTATCAAGGTGTTGAAGCTGATGATATTATACAAGGTGGTCTTGGTGATTGTTATTTCCTTTCTGCTGTCGCAGCTTTATGTAAATATCCAAAATTAGTTGAAAAATTATTTTATGTTAAACAAAAATCTGAAGAACATTGTTATGGTTGTTATTATAGAATTAATGGTATTTGGCAATTAGTTTTAATTGATGATTATATTCCATGTTATGGTAATTATGGTCTTAATTTTGCTTTTACTTCAACTCATGGAAATGAGCTTTGGGTCATATTACTTGAAAAAGCTTGGGCTAAATTAAATGGTAATTATGCTAAAGCTATTGGAGGTGAACCTCATGAAGTTTTTGATGTTATTACTGATGCTTGGTCTGAGAAACTTGTTGTCAGAAGTGATAATACTGAAGAAATATGGAATAAATTACTTGATGCTGAAAAAAAAGGATATCTTATGACTGCTGGTACTTCTGGTGATACTTATCATTTACCTATAGAACAAGTTGGTCTTGTACCTGGTCATGCATATACTATTTTAGGTGTTAAAGAATTAAATACTGGAAAAGGAAAAGTTAGACTTGTTCATATTAGAAATCCATGGGGAAATACTGAATGGTCAGGTGATTGGTCTGATAAGAGTTCTAAATGGACAAATGAATTAAGACAACAAGTTGGTGTTCAAAATAAAAATGATGGTTCATTTTGGATGGCATATGATGATTTTCTTAAATTTTATCTTGTAGCTGGAATATGTCATCTTCATGAAGATTATGTTTATTCAAATCTTCATTATCCAAAAGCAATAGCAAATAAAGGTCCTTTAATGACTAAAGTAGATGTAATGAATAATGGTACTCATTTATATCTTCAACTACATCAAAAAAATCCAAGAATAGCATTAAAAGATGGAACATATCAAAAACCAGTAATAAATTACTTAATGTTAGTAGACAAAGACAACAACTACATAAAAGCTGCAAATAATTGTTACATGAACAATTGTATAGAAGTCAATGTTAACAAAGGAACCTATTATTTAATAACAGACATAAACTTCAGATATGTACAAACTAAAATGCATTGTTATAACTTAACAACATATTCCAATTACCCAGTAAAACTATCTCAAGAAAAAAGTAGAAACCTCAAACACACATTTAAATGTGGTCTCCTTGATTATGCTCGTAAAAATCTTCAACCACAATCTCATGCAGGTGGTATAATATACCAAAGTAAACGTCAAAACAATGAATTCCCTTTTAATTTCCTAGTCTACGACAATACAAGTGGACCATATGATGTAACATTTAAAGACACTCTTCAAATGGCAACATCAAATCGTTGTGCTGAATTTTACCTTGAAGATGGAAAAGAAAAAAGTAATCCTCTTGAAAAAACTGTAGTCTCAGGTGACTTTGATGTAATATGTCACATGCCATATGATTTAAATGCTAGATATTCATATCAATTACAATGTAGTGCTAAACAAGGTTCTGGTGCTCGTCCTGTAAATAATGTTGGAAATGTTCCTAAAGGTTCTCCTAGTTCAAATCCAGTTCCTGAATCAACAAATAATTCTAGTCCTCAAAGTCAAGATGAAATTGCTAAAAGTGTTTTTAGTGAAAGACCTGAGAATCTTGATAATAGAGGTTTACTTAAACAATATGTTCATCAAGTTCCTGGTGGATATTATATTGGATTGGAAAATGGTTCTAATCAAAATCTTAATTTGAAATTGTGCTTAACTGGATTATATGAAAGTAATAATCCTAATTTAAGTGAAGTTCCTTTTACTATACAAGCTATGACTAGAAGAATGTTTTTAGTTAAACCTAAACCTGGTTATAAAGGAGGAATTTCTTTTGTTTTTGATTATGCATAATTTTGATTTTTTTTTTTAGGGTTTTTTAGTTAATTTTTTGATTATTTAAAAAATAAATACAAAAACTATTTTTTTTAATTTTTTCATTTTTTTATTTATAATATTTTAATGAATTTTTTTGTTTTTTGGGTTTAATTTTATGTTTAATTCTTTTATTAATTTATATGATTTGATGTAATTCTTTTGTATTTTTTCAAATTTTATCTATTACATTTCTGTATTAACCCTAAATTATTTTTTGGAAATAAAAACAATTTTTAAATTATATTTTACTTAATTATTTAAATAATATTTAAATAAAATTAGATTGTTAAATTTAATTTTTATTTTTGTCATTAATAATTTTAAATAAATGGAAAAGTATTCAGGTATTGTATTTTTTTCTATAATATATTCATTGAATTGTATATGTAATGAAAATTTTGAAATTTTTTTAGAATATGAAAAAAATTGCTTTAATATAGATAATATATTAAAATATAATATTGATAAAAAAGGTAATACAATTTTAAAAGGATATTTAGAAATTAATTATTCTTTTATTAAAAAAAATTTATATAATATTTCTACAGTATTAAAAAATATATATGATAATAAAAATATTTCATATATCATTTTAAAGAGAAGAGAAAATTTTACAAAGTTTTATTTATTTTTTTCTCAATATAAAACTAAATATGAAAATATAATAAATATTGATTTTATAGAATGTGAAAATAATATTAGAAATTTTAATCATATAAATCAATCTGAAATTTTATATTTAATTCAATTATATAAATCAGATTTTTTTTATAAAAATAAATATGAATATCAATATATAATAATAAATCAAAATAATAAAATATTAAATTTAAATGTGTGCGATATGAAAATAAAATTCACTTATCCTTTAAAATTACTTAATTTAAAAAATGATGAATACATTTTGGTTCATAAATTATATAAAAAAAACATAAATATTTTTGATTCAAAATCTCCATTTTTTAATGATATATGTTTTAGATATTCTTATAAAAATAAAGATATTATTATAGATGATAGAAGAAAGATATTTTATAAATATTATCCAATATTTAATGGATGTACTTTTAAAACAATAGATTTTGATAAAAATATAAGTATATGTTTATGTCCAATTAATATAGTAAATTATAATACCACATTTAAAAAAATTATTTTACAAAACATCCAAATAATTAAATGTTATAATAACTTTTTCAACAAAGAAATATATAAAAATATTGGTTTTTATATACAACTAATATTTTTAATTGTAACTTTAACTATAGAATTTTTTTGGTATTATATAACATTAAAAAATATTAATGAAAGAATTTTAGAAATAATAACAATTAAGACAAAAAATAATTTATTTAAAGATAATTCTCACATAATTCCTTTTATAAAAAATTATTCAAATCAAATAAAATCTTCAATTAAATCACAAATAAAAATAACATCTAGAATTAATTCACCAAAATTAATCTTAAATTCAAATTTAGATTTATCTAAAAATTCTTTAAATAATAGTAATTTGAATCATAGTGTATGTAATACACAATTATCAAATAATATTAATAATATAACAATAATAAAAAATCCTTCGACTTTTTTTGAAAAGAAAAGTACTATACATAAATGTATTAATATTAATGAAATAAGAAATGAAATAATAATAAAAAAAGAAATAAAAAAACAAAATCATTTATTATTAATTTATTGGGAAATGTTAAAAATACATCATTATATTTTTAATTTCAATTTTTATCATTTTCAAATAATTCCAAATTATTCAAAAAGTTTTTATATTATAAATTCAATTAATACATTTTTTTTAAGTAATATAATTACTTATTCAAAATCATACATTCACAAAACTTTTGAATATAATGGTACAATTAATAGTTTTTATTTTATCTTTAAATATCAATACTATAAAATATTTGAATCTATTTTTTTTCATTTTATTATTAATTTTCCTTTAAGTCTTTTATCATATTATACTTTTATTAAAGCAGAATCAATTTTTTTAAATGAAAATAAAAAGATAATACAAATTATACGTGAGAATAAATTATTAAAACAAAAAATTACAATATATTTCTCTTTAATATCTATAATAAATATATTTTCAATATATTATATCACAATATTTTGTAATATTTTTAGAAAAATCCAGTTAAATTTTATTCTATTAAGTTTAATAAGCATAATAATACAATCAATATTATCAATATTTATAATATTTATAATATCAATAATATTTATAAATTCCAAAATTGAAAAATATAATAAAACTTATATATAATTAATTAATATTTAACATAAAAAAAATATATTTTAAAATTATGAATATTTTATTAATATTATTTACAAACTCAATTTTTAATAAATACACAAATAAAATATAATTATATGAATAGTATTTAATATATACACATAGAAGATAAAATAAAAAATTAAAAGGGGAGATAAAATATTATTAAATTTTTTCATTTAATTTCGAAGCATAAAGTGATAATGAAGCAGCAACAGTTCCACCTATTCCTCTCCAAAATTCAGGAATATTATATCCTGTTACTGCTTCAGCAAAACCACTTCCATTTAAACAAATTAACCAATCTGAAGCAGAACTTAAACTTTGTATAATTAAAATTTTTTTCTTTAAATAATCTAAATTTTTATTTTCTGAAGGAATTAAATTTTTATAATCATTATATTTTTTACTTATATTAAAAAATATATAAATTGCCCAAAATGATTGAAAAAGTTTTGAATAATATTTTGAATTATCTTTTTTAAAACATTTTAATTTGTTATATAATTTTACATTACAATAAAAATTTAAAAGAAAGTGATTTATTAAACAAGCATTATTTAAAAAATATGATAAATTATATTCAATTGGTGATTTTAAAATTTGATGAATTAAAACTGAATCTTTAAATACTTTAAATATACTAAAAATATATCTTGAATCTTTTGCAGCATTATTTATATTTCTTAGAGAATTTTTCATTTTTTGATTTGACGTTTTTGTATTTAAAACTAAAGTGAAATTTTGAAGAATTTTTACAAAATATTCTCTTATTACTAGAAATTGTTAATTTTTTATTATTTACTATAGATTTCTGTTTTATTTGATATTAAATTTATGAAAGACTTTGCAAAGGAATCTTTTGATATATTTATTAATGAACTCATATATTGAGTTTTTTTGGATTGTTTTAAATAAAAATTAATTTTTTATTCATATTTAATTTTTTTTTTTGAATATTAATTAATTATAACTTGAAGAAAATATAAACTTATTTAAATTAATAATTCATATATTCTTAATTTGAGAAAAAATTTTTTAATTTAAAACAAATTTTTCTTAAATTATATTATAGAATATTTATTTTATATATACACATTATATTATTATTTTTATTTATTTATAACAAATTTTTAATATCATCATGAGGAATTTGAGAAGGTCTAAGAAAAGGATTTATTTTAACTTTTTTCATTTCTTCATCATTTATTTTATTATTACCATTATTATTAATTTGATTATTCATATTATTTTTATCTTCAAAATTTTTATTATTATCATTATTTAAAATATTTGTTTTACTTTTTAAAATTTCATTAAATTGATTAATAACTTGACTCATAATTTTAGGGTTTTGAGCTATTAATGTTAATCCAATAGGAATATAATTCCCATTTATATTATTATTATTATTATTATTATTATAATTAATATCATTTAATTCATTATTATTATTATTATTAAAATTAGGTATCATTAAAAATTCATTAACAGAATTTTTATCTTTTAAAAACTTATCTAAAAAATCATCCATATTCGTTTTTCCAAATTTTTTCTTAGTCTCAATTAAAAAATCTTGATTTTCTTTTATAAATTCATTAATTTCATTTTCATTTAATCTTTCATGTGAAAAAGGACATTTTTCATAATTTTCACATAAGCCTCTTCCATGATAAAATTTACAAGGAATTTCTTTTAAATTATGACAATATAAACATTTTTCTCCTTTACTACAATTTCCACTTAAAAAAAATTTACATAATTCCTTTTTATGTATTTGTTCAACATTATGTGAATAAGGACATTTTTCTCCTTTTTTACATGCTCCATTTATGTAAAATTGACATATTTGTTTTCCATTTAAAATTTTTTGTTTTTTATTTTGAGTTTTATTTTTCTTTTTCTTTTTTTTCTTTTTTGTTATTTTTTTATTATCATTTTCTATATTTTTTTCAGTATTTATTTCTTTATTTAATTCTATATTTTTTTCTATGTTATTTTCAATATTTAATTCTGGATTTTTTTCTCTTTTATTATTTAAAAATGTTATTTCTGTATTTTTTTCATTTTGTTTTATTTCATTATTTATATTTATTAAGTTTTGTTTTTGCATTTCTTTTGATTTTAAAAAAAAATTTTTCTCATCATCATCATCACTTTCTTCTGAATTATTTATTATTAAATCTCTATTATTAATTGATTCTTTTTCTTGTTCATTAATCATTGTATTATTTAATCAAAAAATTTATATATAATATAAAGATAAAAATTATAAGAAATACATTTAATTTCTAAAAACATAAATTTAAAAAATAATTAAAAAATATCAAAAAAAATAATAATAAGAAAATAACAAAAAAAAAAACAATTTAAAAAAAAAATTAAAAAAAAAATGAAAAGACATAATACAATTCCTCATAAAAATTCAAAAAAACAACTTGAAGAACTTCACTTAGAAGAATCTCAGAAAATAATAAAAAAAGAAAACACTCAATTTTTAAAAGACAAACCATCATTAACAAATATAAATAATCCAATTTTAAAAATAGAAAAAGAAGAAGAAAAAGAATTTATTGAATTTGTATTAGGAGATTTTCATGATTTTCATAAAATTGATGAATTACAATATTTTAAAAGAATGACTTCTTTATCAATTGTAAATGACTTAATTGAAGATATGGGAACAATAATTGAAAATATTCCAAATAAAGATGCAATGATTTATTTATGTTTAAATGAAAATTATATTAAAAATATTAAAAATATTGAATATCTTCCAAATTTAAAACAATTACATTTAAATTTTAATTTTATTGAAAAAATCGATTTTGGTGTTTCAAAAGTTATTTCTTTAAAACAATTTTGGATTTGTGATAATAAAATTAAAAAAATTGAAAATATACCAGAACATATTAATAATTTTTGGATTGCTAATAATTATATTGAAGAATTACCAAATGATTTTGATAAATATAAACAAATTGAAAATTTAAATATTTCTGGGAATTGTTTAACAGATTTTAATAATATTTATATATTGAAAAAATTACCTAATCTTAAAATTTTATATTTAAATAATTGTAATTATGGGGAAAATCCTATTTGTTCTTTTTATAATTATAAAATGATGATGATTCATTTATTTAAAAATATTGAAATTTTAGATCAATATAAAATTACTTTTGATGAAAGAAATGAAAATGAAAATTCTTATATTAAAAAAACAGTTTATTATAAAAATAAAATAAGAGATAATAGAAATTTAACAAAGAATATTATACATTTATTAAAAGGACATAAATTATTTTATAAAGGAATTAAATATAATTATATTAGATTATATTCTTTACAACAAAAATTAAATAAATATAAATTATATGAAAATGAATATTTTAATAGTGAAAATAATAAAAATTCAAATAATATAAAAGATAATGTTTTATTAAATGATAAAATAAAAAATCAAATTAAAGAAATTGAAATTTACACAAAAAAATTTAATAAAATTAAACAACATATTTCAGATTTAAATGATTTATCAATTGTAATTAATTTTTATGAAATAGAATCTTATGGAAATTATAAAATTGAACCTGGAAATTTAGATTCAAAATGGGTAAAATCTTGTCTTGATTTATTAGAATTAAAAATTACAAATGAATTTTTAGAAAGAAATAATTTTTCTAAAATAAATTATAATAGAGTTTTCAAAATAAATAATAAAAAATCAAAATTAATTTTTGATTCTTTATATGATAATTTAATTGATATTAATGGAAAATTTGGAATTGATAAAAAGTTTTTTGATTATTATTTTTTAATATTTCCAAAAGAAAAATTATCTTATAGAAAAGTATTTCAATATATATTTGAAAAAAAAGAAAATGAAAAAGATAAAATATTAACAGATAATATTTCATTTATTGATGAATTATATTTAGATAAAGATAAAACAAATAAAAATTTCGTTGCTATAATTTGTAAATGTATTAATATAGATTCAATGATTGAAAAATATAAAACTGAAAAAAATTTTGAATCTGTGAATGATATAATAAAAGAAATTAAAAGTTTAAAAAATAAAAAAGATATTACAAAATTAGTAACTTCTAATGATGAATGTATTTATCATTATAAAATTGAAGGGGCCATTGAACCTTTTTATTTAATTGAATATGAGTATATTGAAAAAGAAAAAGAAGATATAAAAAATAATAATGAAAATAATATTGTAAATGATAATAATAAAAAAGATATTTTTTTGTCTTCTTTTAATGAAGAAATTTATTTATCTTATGATCATAATTATAATTTTAATATTTGCAGTAAAGAATTATGTTCAAATGAAAATAAACAATTTTTTTCTAAAGAAACAATTAATAAATATTTCAATAAACAATTTAATAATTTCGAAGAATTAGATAATGATTTAATATTTTTTGCAAAAAATACTATTTTTAATTATTTAAAACAATGTTATAAATATGATTCATTAAAAGAATTTAAAGATGAAATTGATAAAATAAAAGAACAAATAAATGAAATATCATTAAATAATGACATAAAAAATGAGAAAAAAAAAAAGATAACTATTCTTAATGAAAAAGATAAATTAAGTGAAATGACAATTTTAAATTTATTTAATAAACAAATATCAAATTCTGAATATGAAGAATTTATAAATCAATTACAAGAATTTATTGAATTAGATTCAAAAATATTATCATTTACAAAAAGATTAGAAATATTAATATTATCAAATAATAATATTGAATCAATAAATTTAGGAATAATAAATGAATTATTTCCAAATTTAAAAGAAATTGATTTATCTCATAATAATATAAATATTATTAAATTTGAATCAAAACAATCTTCAAATAATATTATTAGTTTTGATATTTCTTTTAATAATATAAATGATTTTTCATATATTATTTTAACTTTAAAACAATTCACTTCTTTAAATACTTTCATATTTTTTGGAAATCCATTTGATAAATTTTGTGAAGAAAATTTTGCTCAGAATAATATTTTAAAAAATAATTTAACAAAAGAAATGAAAACAAATATAATAAATGAATATGATAAATATAATAAAATAAAAAATTCAATTAAAAATCCATTATCAATAACTCATAATATATCAAATTTAAAAAGTGAAATGTTAAATTTTTTATATATATATGAACAATTTTCATTTAGTGATAAATATAAAAGTTTTAGTGAAAATCCTTATTTTAGAGAAAAAATATATAACAATATATCATTAAAAACAGTCAATTTAACAAGGAAAAAATTATTATCAATACCAACAATTCAAAATGGAAGAAACACTCAAGTTTTAATATTAAATTTAAATAAAATTCAAAAAATAAATAATTTAAACCAAATACCATTTTTATTAGAATTATATCTTCAAAATAATAAAATATCAAAAATAGAAAATTTACCAAAAAGTTTAATAAAATTAGATTTAAGTTATAATGAATTAAAATCACTTGATGATTTATCAAAAGCAAATAATTTAGAATGGTTAAATATAGATTGTAATTTAATAGAAAAATTAGATCAAGTAATAGAATTATCAAAATTAATAGAATTTTATTGTAGTGGAAATAAAATAAATAATATTAAAGAATGTTATAAATTAAGTAAATTAAAAAAAATAGAAATTATAGATTTATATGATAATGATATTTGTAATAATAATAATGAAGAAATAAGAATAAATATGATAAATAATTGTCCTACTTTAAGAATATTTAATAGAATTTTAATAGATAAAAATGAAAAAAGTAAAACAAGAGATTTATTTGCAGGAAAATTAACAAATAATATATTAGAAAAAAGATTAGGTTCAGGAAATAGTACAAAAAATATAATAAATTTAGATTTATCTGGATTAAAATTAAAAGATCAAATATGTCTTTTTTCAAAAGAAAATTATCCTATTTTAAAAATATTAAATTTATCAAAAAATAATTTTAAATCATTTAATATTTTTGGAATTTTACCAAATTTAAAAGAATTAAATTTTGATTATAATAATTTTGTAGATGCAATATCAAAAAGAGATAAAATAATAAATGGAAAAGGAATAATGGGATTACCTAATTTAGAAAAATTAGAAATGTCAAATAATCAATTAATAAATTTAAATGGAATTCAATATTTTAAAAATTTAAAAACTTTAATTTTAAGAGAAAATAATTTTTCAAAAATTGAATCATTACATCATATGAATGAATTAAATTATTTAGATGTTTCATGTAATAAAATTGATAATGTTGATAAAATTTGTCTTGGCGAATTACCATCTTTACAAATTTTTATTTGTGATGATAATATAATAAAAAATATTAATGGTTTAACTAAATTTGAATCAATTAAATTTTTATCTTGTCAAAATAATAAAATAAATGATATTAATTGTTTAGATAGATTATCAAGTTTAAAAAAATTAAAAGAAATTTTATTAAAAGGAAACCCAATTTGTAAAAATTATTATTATAGAGAAAATTTAATTAAATTAATACCAAATTTAATTAAAATTGATAATAGTACAATTGTAGAAGAAGAAAGAGAAAATTGTAAAATAAATTTAATAGAAAAAAAAAGTAGCTTTAATAATTTATGTCTTAATCAAAATAATTATTTAAGTAAAGTTATAACTACTCAAAAAATTATAAGAAAATTAAATCATAATAGTTTAGGAGAAAATGCAAAATCTTTATTAAGTTTACCTCAAATTAATTCTGGAAAACCTATTAATTCAGATAATAATAAAAAAATTTTTAATGGATTAAATAATCAAAATTCTTTTATTAAATATTCTCAAAGATTAAATTCGAATGTTCCATTTAAAATAAATGTAAAAAAAAAGTAAAATATTATTTAGGTAATTATTGTTTATTATTATTATTTTTTATTTTATGTTTATTTTTTTTAAAATACTTACATTTATAATAATCAGTGAAAATATAGAGTTTTTTTGCATAAAAAAAATTCTTTTTTTTTTAAAAAAATAAACAATATTTAATTTTATATATAATTTTTTTATTTTATATATTTTTTTGTATATTTATATATTCAATTATAATTAAAAAATGTTTGATGATTTAAGCCATCAAATTCAATTAACAATTATTTTAATTTCAACTTTATTTGCTTGTTCAACAAGTTCATATTGGATTCATTGGTCTACTGTTGCAGGAATCGCATTAACTACTTTAATTATTGATATGATGTTTTTCCAAGAAGGAACTTTTATTTATGATCCTGATTATAATCATTGGGAAGATTTATGTGAAGAAAAAGATTTCCAAATTAAAACTGATTAATTTAAATCAATAAAAAATCTCTATATATAATATTTAAAAAAATAAAAATTAGAAATTGAAAAACTTTTTAAAATTTTTTTTATTCTTTTTTTTAGGAAAATATTAAAAAAAATCAAATAAGTTAAAATGAAAAATTCTAATTCTAAAATTTAATAAATAAAAAAAATAAAAATGATTTATTTTTTATAATTAATAATCCAAAAAAAATATCAAAAATCAATTTATTAAATTATGGCACAAATTGAAACTTTTATTAATAAAACAACAAATGATAATCCAACATTAGAAAATTTAAATCATCAAGAATATGAAAGTATAATATAAAAAATATAAAAAAAAATATTTAGATGATAATATTGAAGAGCAAGAATGGGATGAATATGATGATGATTATGAAGAAGATGAAATTCAAAATCCAAATAATAATCAAAGTGAAAATGTAAATAATTTTCAAAATACTAATTCTGATATTCAAATTGAAAAAAGATACGTTTCTAAAGAATTTAAATATGGAAAAAAGTAATTTTTTAAATTTAATTTTTTACTTTTTTTTATTTTTTTTTTTTAGAAATTATGATAGTGGATACACTCATAAAAAATCATATGAAGAAAAAAGAAAAAAAGGAAGATATCATAAAAAATCTAATAAATATTATGGTAATGATAATTTATCAAAAACTTTTACAAATAAAAATTATGATAATAAATACAATGGTGATTTTATAAATAAAAATTCTAATTATGCAAAAAAATCAATAAATTATAAAAATAATAATAATAATAATAATTCTCATTATACAATTAAAAAAAATATTTTTTTTAATTCTTCTAAAAAAGAAGAAGAAGAAGATATAAAAAAACCAATGTTTATTAATAGTAAATTAGAAAATAATGGAAATCCTGATGGTAATTTTATTAAATTAGATCAAGATTTTCCTAAATATAATTTTATTCCAAATGGTGAAATTAGTGATAATAAAAATAATAAAAATGAAAATGAAAATGAAAAAAAAAATCAAAATGATAATCCTGTAATAAATCATATTAATTTAAGTATGAGTTTGAATTTTGAAAAAAATTTAATATTAGATAATAATAAAAGTTATAATGAGTCTCAAAAACATCATTATCATTATAAAAATAAACATTATGATAATAATAAAGGATTTAATCATAATAAAAATTATAAAGGTAATAATTTTAATTTAAATCAACCTTCAAGTAGAGGATTTAATAATAATAATAAATTTGATAATTATAATAAAAGTAAAAATTATTATTATGATGGTGGCACTAAGTTTAAAAAATAAATTAAAAAGAATATATATATATAAATAGTTATATATAATCAATATTAAACAAAATGAGTTTCTTTTAGAAATAAATTTTTTTTTGTCTTTTTTTTATTAAATAAAAAAGTATTTTTTTTACTTTATGATTTAAGGAGAATTGATAAGATTCTTTTAATTAATATTAATTTTAATCTTTTCTATAATTATTTTTTTAATATTTATAAAATAAAAGATATGGATAATAGTTTTTTTTCAAGTCATGTAATGAATGATTCTATTTCAAAAATAAAAACAAATAAATATAAAACTAAAACTTTACCTTATTTGAAGAACAATAAAAAAAAAATTATTTTTTCATTATCATCGTTAAATAAAAATAAAATTAATTTATCACATATATCAACTACAAACATAACAAATAGTTCTCAAAAAGATATATTTAATGACATAATAAAAAAAAGAAAAACTCATAATTATATTAATTTAAAAAAAATAAAATCAGCTTCAAATATAATAAATAAAAAATTAAATATAACTGATAAAACAATAAATCTAATAGATGAGAAGAAAAAATCACAACTTATTCTAAATAAAACTAACTTTGAAAATGAATATAATAGAATTGTTTTGAATAGATTTAAAAAGAATAAAAGAGAGTTTATACCAAATCAATTTAATATTTTATATTGTGAAAATCAAAAACAATTTAATTTATTTGAAAATTATAAAAATAGAAGAAGAATTGAAAAAGGGAAATTAGCAATTCATCATATTATAAATAATAAAGATACAAATAGTAAAATTAATTATATAAAAGATTCAATTAATAAAATTAATGGAATATTAAATTATTCATATCCCAAAATTTTTTTACATAAATATTCTGATAAAAATAATAATAAAGAAATTAAAATTAAAATGAATAAATTATTAAATATAACAAAAAAAGAGAACAAATTTAAAAATAATTCAGAAATAATAGATCCAAAATTAATCTATAAACTTTAAATGAATAATTGAACATTTATATAAAATAATTTCTTTATTTTAAAATAATTATAAAAATAAAACAAAAACTATTAAATATTAATTTAATTTTATTATTTATATATTTTAAAAATGAATAGAACTAAAGAAGTATTTGATAGTGGATTTACTTTAGATGATATTTTTCAAGAAAGTATTGATTTAAACAATTTAATATCATCAAAAAAATCAACAGGTTCAAAATATGAAAATATACAAAAATTCTTTAAAAAAAATTTAAAATTAAGAAATGTTTCTAAAAGGATATATTGGAATAGAGCAGATATCAATACTAAAGTAAAAAAATATTTAATTTTAATTTAGTCTTTTATTATTTCAATTAAAGATATTTTACCAAAAATTACTATTTCAAATGAATTAATTAAATCACTTTATAAATATATTTTCAATAATGAACAAAAATTATTAATTGGAAAATTAAATAAAAATAAAGAATCAACTAATATTTATGATATTGTAGAAACATCTGATGTAATTAATGATGGAAATTTAATTTTAAATCCAAAATTAATTATAAATAAAGATTTAAAGAAAGAAAAATTTATTCAATTAATTGAAGTTGATTATGAAGAATTAAAAAAAAATATTTATTCAATATCAGATAATAATTATTATCATTCTTTATTTTATTTTAGTAGAGAAGAAAATTTAAAAAAAAATAAAAAACAAAATAAAAATTTAATATCAAAAATATATACAATAATCCCAAATTTAAATTTTGAATTAACTCAAATAAAAAATATTTCATTTAGTAATACAAATTTAAATAAATTTTTAGTACAAAGAAATAATAATAATAACATAAATGAAATAAAAGATGAAAATGAATATAAAACTGGATTTTTTACAATGAGTCAAAATCATAGATTAATTGCTTTAAAAGATGATAGAAAAGAAAAATTAGGAATAAAAAATAGTCAAAATTTAAAACAAATAATTTTTGGTATTTGGATTAATTTAAAAGAAGAAAAACCAAGTCCAAAAAAATTAGATTTAGATTTACTTCTTGAAAAAAATAAAATATTAATTTATAAAAAGTGTTTAGAATTTATTTTATTAAGTGATAAAATTGATACTGTCTATTCACCTTATCCAGATCAAAATATTTTTTTATTAGTTATTTTTTATTATGGAATGCAATGTCATTATGAAGTAAAAGTTACTCCTAATGATGAAGATAAAAAAAATATTAATAATGGAATTTTAAGTAATTTTGATAATAAATGGTTAGTTTTAAAAAACAAAATGGAAATTGATATTAATAAATTAAATAATAATTTAGAATTTGATTTAAATTATGATATTGAAAATAATGATAATAATTTTAAAATTGATTTAGCTTATGATTTTATTTTAAAAAAACTTGGTATAAATCAAAGAAGTTTTATTTTTTCTAAAAGTTTAAATAATAATAATAATGATAATAATAAAATTATTCAAAAAAAAGAAAATGAAAATAATATTAATTTAGATAATTATAATTCAAATAATTATAAAGATAATTTAAATGAAATATTTGATGATAGTGTTAATCTCGAATTAGATGAAGATGAAGATTTATTTGATTTATATAATTTTCCAAAACCAATTAATTCAATATCAAAAAATGAAGAAAATCAAATTTCAAATAATAAAAATAATATAGTAAATAATTCAAATAATAATAATAATAAATTAAATAATAATATAAATGAAAATAAAGAAAATAAAAATAAAAAAATATTCCAAAAAAGATTTAGTGGAATAAGTCAAGCATCAACAAATATACATTCAAGTAAACTTTCTCCTTTTTCAAGTAAAAATTCAAATATTAATAATAATAATATTTCAAATCAATATTCTTCTATTATAATTGAACAAGGAGAAAAAATTAAAAAATTACAAAATCAAGTTGAAAGAATTGAATTAGTTTTAAAAGAAGTTTTAGAAGAATTAGAAGAAGATGAAAAAGATAATAAAGTAATAAATGATAATAATAGTAAATTTAATAAATTTAAAAGAAAGAAAAATTATAATTTAAATTATAAAATTAATGATGTTAATAATACTTCTATTAAATTAGTTGATCAATCTATTAAAGTTCCACATATTATTTATAAAGAATTATCAAGAGATGATGATGAATAAAATTTATTATTTACTTTTTATTTATTTATTTCTTTTTTTTAACTTGGATTTTTTTTTTTCTAAAATTATTTAATAAAAAAATAAATTTAATAATCTTTTTTTTAAACTTATTTAATAAATACAAATATAATAATAACTATATTTTAAATTATAGATAATAATTCAAATTATTTTTCAAAATTTTAAATTCTTCATAATTCTCTTCAGATAAGCAATTATCATGATAAAAGGAATTTTTAATTTTATCCATATCTAAATGTTTAATTTCAATATTTTGAAATAGATCTAAATTAAATTGAATATATTTTAAAGAAATAGGAACTGAAACATGAATTCTCATTGATTCAAAATCTGATTTATTCCATTTATCAATTATTGAATTTATTTCTTTATTTTTACTAATCATATATATTATATCATTATAAATAAAATTCAAATCCATATCATTATATTTATTAATAATAATATAAAAAAATAATCCAATTATAATTAAAAAAAAGATATAAATTCCAATTATTATTTCTTTATTTGGAGAACTATTATTTCCGTGCAACATAAATATAAATATTATGATTGATATTATAAATATCAAAATAAGAATAATAAAGAAAATTTTAATTGTTTTTCTATAACTATTATTTTGATTTTTTAATGATAAATAATCATTACTTTTAAAAATATTATTCATTTCTTTAAAAAATTCTTTAATTTTACTTTCTTTATCTGATGATAAATTTAAATTTTTTACTATTTCATGTGAATTATAATAAAATTTATCTAAAATATTATTTCTCAAAACATAATAAACATTAACATTTTCATTTTTTTCAATATTTTTTGGATTAGTAAATTCAGAAAAAATAAATAAATTTAATAAATATGTAGTTATCATTTCATTTGAACAAATACAAAAATTTTTTGATTTTAAAACCTTAGTAGTATAATTATTTTCATCTGAAAAAGTCATTTCTCTAGAAATTTTATTATTTTTTGATATTTCTTTTTTATTCATTGGAATTTCAAATTTTTTTTTAATTAATTCCTCATTATTTTTTTCAAATCCATTTTCACTTTCATTTTCATCATTAATTTTGCCATTAATTATATTACCATCTATATTTTTTATTGAAGATTCAAATGAATAATCTTGATATGATGTCATACTCATATTTATACTTAACTCATTCTCATTTAATAACATATCTGAATTACTATATTTCATTTTTTTAAAAATTATAAAAAAAAATAAATAAAAAACAAATAAATAAAATAAAAAAAAAGTAAAAAAATTAAAAAATAAAAAATTTTCAAAATAAAAATCATTTTTTTCTAATCAAAATCTGTTTCTCACTCTGACTTTTAAAATCACCTCTACTAACTAAATTAGTAATAGCAATAGCAATTAAATTTCTCATAGTATACCTCAATCCCATTTCATCAAGTAATTTAGAATATTGTATCCTTTGTCCAATAGAAACTCTCCTTTTAATAGCTTCTTCAATTTTAACAACTTCATTTCCTTGTTCCTTAGTAAGAGCACCTCCTAAATTTCCTTTTGTTCCTCTTGCAGCATCTAAAGTACTCATTTGGAAAAGACGATGTGCTTCCATAACATGATTTTTTTTAACAATTGGACTTAAACTCATTTTTGCTATTGCTTCACTTAATCTTATTATAGCTTCTAATTGTCTTACTGTTATTGGTATATCATTTCCTTTTTTATTCTGTTGATAATTTTTACGATCATTAACATAAAAATCTGATAAGAGTTCTGATGATTCTTCTGTTAATTTTGGTGTACATTTCATTTTTGCATATGCTATATATTTTTTCAATTCTGATATTGGAATTTCACCTTCTTCTCTTCTTTCATTTACTTTACCAGCTGCACTTATATCTACTATGTGATTTGCTAATTCTTCATCTCTTTTTTCATTATGAATATCTTTTACTAAAAAAATACAATCAAAACGAGATAAAATTGTTGTTTGAAAATCTATTTGTTCTTGTGTACTTTTTAAATCATCAATATGACCAAATATTGGATTTGCTGCAGCTAAAACTGAAGTTCTGGAATTTAATGTTGTTGTTATTCCTGCTTTTGCAACTGAGATTGTTTGTTGTTCCATTGCTTCATGTATAGCTACTCTATCTTGAGTTCTCATTTTATCAAATTCATCTATGCATACTATACCTCCATCAGCAAGTACCATTGCTCCACCTTCTAATTGAAATTCTCCAGTTGAAGGATCTTTTATTATACTTGCTGTTAATCCTGCTGCTGATGAACCTTTCCCTGATGTATATATTGCAACTGGAGCTACTCTCTCTACAAATTTTAAAAATTGACTTTTTCCTGTTGATGGATCTCCTAATAAAAGTATATTAATATCACCTCTTAAATGAACACCTGAATTTATTCTCTTACGACAACCTCCAAATAATAAACAAGCAATAGCTTTTTTAATATCATCATTACCATATATAGCAGGAGCTATTGATTTCCATATTTTATCATAAATTTTAGGATCTTTTGAAAATTGTGAAAATTTAATTTCATCATCATGTGTAAAAGTAAAAGTTTGTCTTCCAGATTTTTTATTTTCAGTAATAAATTGTATAACTCTAATATAAGAACTTCTATCACTTCCTTTATCATTTCTTTCATCAACACATTGTATACCAACAACATTAACTCTTGCACCAGGAATTACTTTATCAACAAGAGTTCTATCACAATATAATAAATAACTTCTAGGAATTTCACCAACTGGAATTAATTCAGGAGGTTCTTGAATTTTAAGTGTTTGAACATCAATATAGGAACTTTTATCAGTTATAATTTCATATGAATCAAGAGGACATTTTTCCTTATGTTCACTAGGTAATTTAGTACTATCACATTGACGAGGAATATTTAATTTTTCAAAACCAAATGGTACATTTATATATTTCATATTACCACAATTTCTACATTTTAAAGCACATTTACTCATTTTTATTTGAGATTTTGATGCTGAGGTTATTATTCCTGTTACAGTCACACATTGATGAATTGTACTTGAATTTATTTCTCTTATTGATTTTGGATTTGCTTTTGTATTAAGGAGAAATTGGAAATTTGGTATTGAATCATATTTCGTATCTTTTGGTGATAATTCATATACAACATCTCTTATTGCTTTTTCGAACTAAAAATTTTACCGCCATTAAAAAATTTTTTTTTCTTACCAGTGGAATTACCATTAAAGGATTGTTTATTAAAGCATCTGCTAATGATTTATTTTCTGAATCAATGTCTTCGAAATCAAATTCCAGATTATATTTTTCTTTTTGAAGATTTTCACTTAAGAGATCTCTATAATATTAAAAAAATTTATTTTTTTATATTATTTTTTTATTTTTTTTACCTGTATTTGTATATGTTTCCACTTTTATATTCTTTTATAAATTTTGCAAAATTTGTTGTTATTTCATCATTTGTTTGTTGTTTTGATTCTTGATCCATTTTTAAGTTTTGATATGTTGATGACACAGTTGCAATACGATAATCGTCCATTTTTAGATTTTTTTAAAGTTAAATTTTTTTTTGGGGTTAATTTATAAGGGAAGATAATTATTAGATAATTAATTAAATTCTCTTTCTTTTTTTTTTATTTTTTTTAAAATTTAACAAAATTTATTTTTTTAATAATAATATTTATAAAATTTAAAAATATTACATTGAATATTAATAACCTTATTTACCTCTCTATAAAGAAAAATTCATATTTTATGAATTTTTAAATTGATTTGAATTACCTATTAATACATTAATACATATATAATCTTTTAAAAATTAGAAATTATAATATTTATCAACAATAAAAGTACTTTCATCTTTTTTATGACATAAGGAATAAGGATAATAATTTTTAAATACATTATAATAATTAATAGGAATTTCAATATCTCCTCTTAAATCTAATGAATCATTTTGAATATAAAAACAATTATATTTACAAGAATTGTTATTTGAAAAAATATTAATACCATTTTTTCTTTGAATATATTTTATTAACTCCTTTTTTCCTTGTGTTTTTGAATATACAATTTGACATCTTTTTCCACTATTAAAATGATTCCATTTTTTATTATTAAATTCTGAGCAAAAATAAAGAATGTGAATTGAATTTTTAAAATTTATAAAACCAAAACCTAAATTTGAATTATTTGTTATATCAAGTGGTAAATATAAAACATCATATTTTTCTGAGAATTTTTTATTAATTTCATTCATTAATAAATTTAAATTGTATCTATTTGGTATATGTCTAATCATTATTGTTGTTCTTTTATCTTTTAATTTTAAAACATTATTTAAATGAATTATATTTTTTGGAGAATCTAAACATTCAATATTTTTATTATTGTTATTATTATTATTATAATTTAATTTTCCAAAATCATTTTCAAAATATTGTTTAATATTATTATTTATATTATTATTATTATTTAAAAACATAAAATTTGGAGAATAAGATGGAACAGTAAAAGAATTGTTTAAATAATCTAATTGAAATGATATTGATAAATTATTTAAATTTTTATTTGAATTATAAAAATTAAAACTATTATTTAACATATTATTATTTATATTATATCCTAAATTAAAATAATTATTTTTATAATTTAAATGAGGAGATGATTTATTAGATAAAGATAAATTAGAAATATCAGAATTATATGAATTGTTAATTTCTTCTGAATCTAATAAATTTAAAGAAGAATTATTTTCATTATTTTCATTTATATTTTCTTCTTTCATATCTGTTAACGCTTTTGAAATTTCTTGATTTATTTCTTCAAAGTCATTATCTTTATTTTCTGTATCTGAATTATAATTCAAATTATGATTTCCAATTATCATTTTTATAATAACAAAATAATTAATTTATTTTAATATTAGATTATTAATATAATAAATAGATATTAAAATTAATTAAATTTTAATTTAAAAGAAAAAAAATTTAATAATATATGAAAAAATAAGAAATAAATTTGATTATAAAAAATATTTCAATTTAAAATAAAATATTAAATATATATAGAAAACAAATTAAAATAATCAAGAAAAAAAATTATTTTTCCTTTTTTTCAATTCCTAATAAAGCATAATATTGTTCTTTATCAATAACAACATTTTCAACAATTTGATTTTGTAAATCAACATTTTTAAAAAAAATACTTTTTAAAAAAAATTCTTTATCACAAAAATTACTTTGATTTAAAATATTAAAAACAGATTTTTTAAAAAATGAAATTAAACTCATTAAATAATTTTTATCATTTCTACATTCATCTTCTAATTTATCATGATGCATAATTTTTTGTTTTTTTGTTTTAAAAATATGTTTACAACCAAAATGAGAACAATTAGTATCTTTATTATTTTTTTTAATATGAGCTGTTCTAATATGATATTTATAATTTGCTCTATCATAATAATTTATACCACAAATTTCACAATGATATGGTCTTTCTCCAGTATGAATTCTATAATGAATTTTTAAATTATATGAAGCTGTAAAACTTTTTTCACATCCTGGAAAATTACATTTAAAAATTTTTTTTGAAGGTAAATGAATTTTTAAATGTTTTTGTAAATTTATTTCATTTTCAAATTTCATATTACAATTTAAATAATTACATATAAATATTTTTTTATGTATTATTTTATGATTGTTTAATTCTTCTTCTGTTTCAAATAATTTTGAACAGTCTTCTATATTACATTTGTAACACTCAACTAAATTTTTGTATTTTCTTCCTGTTTTTTTTTGAAGGAATAATTTCTTGTTTGTTTCTTTATCATATGAATTTTGACTTTCGTCTTTTGTTGATAAAGGAGAAAAAAATGGAATTTGATTTGAGAAAATTGGGAAATTTATTGGATAAAATGAAGTTGGAAGAATTTGAATATTATTTATCATTAGATATATTTTTATTTTCAATAATTTTGTTTTTGTTATTTTATATAAATTAATTATGGTTATTGAAAATAATAATTTTAATAAAAGAAGGAAAAAATATTTTTTTAAGGAATTAATAAGTATAATGTTATTTTTTATTTATGAATAATTATTCATATACACAAATTAATTTTTTTTATATTTATTTAGAAATTACAATTAATTAATTATTTTATTAATTTTTTAATTTTAAAATTACAAATATTCATTTTAAAAAAAAAAGATATTTATATCAAAATATTATTAATTATATTACTTAATAATATACATATTCTATTCTAATACATATATAATTATATATTTAATAACCAAACCTAAATAAAATTTATAAATCTCAATAAAAATAAAAACAAAAACAAAATGAATTAATATTAATTATCTTTTAAAGAATAGGATCATAATGATTTTTTAAAATTGAAACTTCAAATGGTGCATTTTCCTTATTAAAATATAAAACTCTATTTTTAGAAATATCAATTTTTAAATTTTTTTTAATCTTTTTTTTATTATTAACGTTTTTTTCAATATTAACATTAAATTTATTATTTATTAAACTAATATCAGAATTAACTTTACCTTCTTCTTCACATCTCTTTCTTTTTTTGGTTAATGCTTTCTCAAAGTCTTCTTCTACATTTTTTTTCCATTTATTTAATATTAAAGAAATTAAATTTATAATTTTAAAATCATTACTCCATTTTTTAATAAATTCTTTTATTTTAATTAACTTTTCATACAATTTTAATTCTAAAATATCATTTGAATTTATATGAATAATTTTGAATATATTTAAAATATTAATTAATAAAGCTAATAAGGCAAAAATATTGTTAATATTATAATTTGGATATTTTAAAAAAATTCTTTCATTCCAAATCCAATTTAATAATGATAAGTGACATTCTTCTTCATAAAAATCTTTTAATTGATTTAACTTATCACTATTTAATAAAATTGAATTTGTGAAAGAAATTTTTTGGTAAATATTTAAATTACTTTCTTGTTTAATTGTTTCAATTATGAAGTTTTCCAATTCTTTAATTGAATTTGTTTGAAATAATTCAAACAAATATCTAAATGTAAATGTTTGAGATTCAACATTTTTTAAATTTTTATTTTTTATTTGTTCAAATTTTAGAGGATAGGACAACTCATTTAGAGGAATTATAGACTTTTCTTCTTCATCTTGTCTTAAAAAACGATTTTTAGACTTTAATATTGTTGCAATTTGCATCATTAAATTTAATTTTTATAATTTTTTATAAAGATTGAATTATAATTTTTAAAAAAAAATTGTTATATTTAATAATATTTAAATAAATAACAGACAATATTTAAAAATTAAAAACTAAATTTTAAAAAATTTAAAAAACTAAAATAAGTGTTTTATGTCAAATTTTTAAAAAAAATTGATAACTTTTAATTAAAATTGATATATTAATAATATTAATTTTAAATGCAAATCACAAAATTTTCCTTCAATAATAATTCAATAATTAATCAAACCATTTATGAAAAATTAAATGATTTTTTATTTTTCAATAAAATAATTAAAAAATGTCTAATTTTCAAAAATCAAATCAATCAAATTTTCAAAATACTTTAAATTCAAAATATTCAAAACATCCAGAAATAATAGATGCATTTCCATCAATATCACAACCAAATATAAATGTAGAAACATTACAAGATCAAAAAATTCCAAAAATGAAATCACCAAAAAAAAGTCAATTATTAGGACGAGATGAAAAAATATCTCCAGATAAATATTATTATGTAAAAGATGAGAATGAAAGATTAAAAAAAGAAAAAATTGAAACAAATGATAAAATAAAAAAATTAGAAGTATCATTAGCAAATATTAAAGCTCAATTAATAAAAGAAAGAAAATTATCTGATCAAAGAGTAATAAATATGGATAATTCAAAATTTGATAAAGATTTCAAATCAACAAAATTAGAAAATGAAAAATTAAAAGAACAAAATACAAAATTAAGAACTTATATAAAAGGATTACAAAGTGATCAAAGACAAATTCCAAATTTTAATAAATCAAATAAAAATTTTAAAACAAAGAAAAAAAATTTATTAGAATCTCAAAGAGAAAAAAATACAGAATTAGCATTAATTTCTCATTTAAGAGAACAAGTAAGAAATTTAACAGAAGATAATAATAATTTAATTCAAGAATTACAATCAAAAACAAATAATAATTATCAAACATTAAAATCAAATAAAAATACTTTAAATGAATTAGCAGATTTAAAAACAGGATATGAAAAATCAAATTTACAATTAGATACAAATAATAAAATATTACAATTAACAAAAGCAAGTTTACAAGAAATGACTGAAAAATATGAAAAAGAAAGAGATAAAAATAGACAATTAGAAACTAGAGTTTCTTTAATGAAAAATGATCAAGATAAAATTAATGATTATCAATCTTTAATTGAAGAATATAAAAAAAGAGAAAAATTATTAGAAAATAGAATTGAAGAATTATGTGATTCTCCTTTTATAAAAGAAGCTGAAGAAAGAGGAAATATATATAAAAAATTTACTGAAAATGAAAAATCTTTAAATGAAGCTGAAAGATTAAATAAAGAATATGAAATAAAAATTAAAGATTTAGAAAATAAAAATAAAGAATTAGATTCTTCTTTAAAAATTGCTTTAATTGAAAAAGATAAATATAAAGATGAATGTACAAGAATTAAATATTCAAAAGAAGAAAAAGAAAAAAATCAAAAATTATTACAACAACAAATAAATTCTTTTGGAAAATATGGAGAAATAGATTCAAATTTTTCAAAACTATTAAATATTATGAAATTAAAAACTGAAGGTAATAATTGGTCAAATATGAATTTTTTAGAACAAATGAATAGTACATATCAATGTAAAGATCCAATAATTTTAAATAAAGAAATAGAAAGATTAAAAATTGAAAAAGGAACTTTAGGAACTGAATTAGAAAAAACAAAATCTTTATTACAAATACAACAACAAATAAATGATGATATGAAAAAAATTCAAAATGCTGATATTAAAAAATTTAAAATAGAAATTCAAAATTATAAAGATAAAATAGAAGAATTATGTAAATTAATAGATATAAAAAATATACCAAAAGAATATATTCCAAAAAATTTATTAGAATTAACAGATAAAAATAAAATAAATGATTTATTAAATAAAAAAACAAATCTTAAAGAAAGTAATGATTTAATGTTTGATAAAATATCAGAATTTTCAAAAGATGAAAATGAAACAGATTTTTCATTAAATGAAAATGCAGTTGATTTATATTTAGGAGAATGTGAATTTGAAGATGATTTAGACTCAGAAATTGGTTTTAATGTAGAAAATATGCGTTCATTTTTATGTGTTGATTTCTTTATACACGAAACTCAAACTTCTAATGTTTTATTTGGTCGAAATCCAATGTTTAATTTTCAAATAACATTCCGTGTAAATGTCGATGAAAATTTATTAAATTATTTAGAAAGTGATAATATTTATATTGAAATTTACTATATAAGAGATAATGAACAAATAATATTAGCAAAAGGTAAAATTCCATTAATAGATTTATTAACTATTAATAATGAAAATACTAATACGAGAGTAATAAATAAAATTTGTCCTTGTTATTCAATAAATGATACTGGATTAAAAATAGCATCTCTTCATTATAAAATGAGAACAAGAAATCCAATATCAGAAGCATTAAAATGGTATAGAGAACAAAATAAATTTGTATCAGAAATTGGACCTGTTGATGATAATATAAATAAAGGTGAATATGATAAAACAGTAAATGATTATTCATATATAGGAGGAAAAGTATATGAAGTTAAAATTTTAATTAAAAAAGCATATAATTTAATTTGTTCTGGTCCACCAAGGAGAATTTCTCCTTATTTTTATTATAAATTCTATAAAGAAAATGAAAGATATTCAAATATTTCATCAGGTAATGATCCTGAATTTCAAGATGTTGCTTCATTTACTGTTGTTTTAGATAATAATTTTGAAAATTATTTATCAAAAGAAAATTTAAATATTTACATTTTTGATAGTTCTAATCCAATTGAAGTAGATGTTTCTAAAAAAGATTCTGTTACTTTAGTTAATACAAAACAACAAATACAACAAGATTTAATTGGAGTTTGTAGAGTTCCTTTAAATGATTTACTTACTAATGATGAAATTCAAGGTCCTTTTCCAATTTTTAATGTTAATAATAGAGAAGTTGGTCAATTAGTTATTACTATTTTCTGGGAAGAAATTATACAAAATGAAAAAGATAATGTTAGTATTGGAAGTACTTTTAAAAAAAGTAGTAATGTTTTATTAGGTGATACTAAAGCATTTGATGATCTTTTAATTATTAAATTAGCTAATGCTTTAAAGGAAAAAGGATTAAATGTTGAATCAGCTTTTAATATTTTTGATCAGGATAATAAAGGAGAAATTTCTATTATGAATTTTACAAATACTGTTTTATTTACTTTGAAATTTACTAATGATCAAAATGAATTAGCACATTTAACAAAAGTTATTTTTACTGAGAATAATATTTCTTCATTAAATCGAATTGGATTTTATAATATTTTTGCTATTTTATTATCTCCAGAAACTAAAAATTTAAATTTAAATAATTCAATGCAAAAGAAATTTACTTCTTCTAATATGGTTACTACAAATGATGCTATGAAATTTACAATTATTTCTAATAATGAATCAAAAAGTAAAATTGTTGTCCCTGAAAAAATAAATGAAAAAAGTAATGATACTTTTAAACAAACTAATTTAAATGATAGTCAAATTGATTTAAATAGAGAAGTAAATGATCTTTATTCTGATATTAAAAGTAAAATGTTTAAAGCTGGAAAAAGTAGTGATTTAGAATTATTTAGATTATTTGATAAAGATTCTAATTCTAGTATAAGTAATGATGAATTGAGGAGAGGATTAAAAAAAATTGGAGTTAATTTATCTAAAAATGAAGCAAATAAATTATTTAATGAAATATGTGAAAAAAAAGGTGATATTGGATTTTCTTTTAGAGAATTTAAAAAGTTTTTCAAAAAAAATATTGAAACTGTTAAAACTGAAAATAATGAAGAAAAAAAATTTTATAATAATTTAGAAACACCAAATGGAAATAATGAAGAATTAAATGATGAAAATGAGAATTCTAAACAACAATCATTTCCTATGAGTAATACAAATCAAGGTGGATTTAATGATAATGGAAATTATAATAGTTATGGCCAAAGTGGTTTTAATAATAGTAGTCAAAATATGAATAATTTTAATAATTCAAGAAGATCAATAAATCAAAGTCAATTTAATAGAACAAATTTTGATCAAACTGGTAATTCAAATAATAATAATAATAACAATTATTACAACTAATATTTTTAATAAAAAATAAAATAAACCTATTTTTTATTTTTTTTAACTCTATAAAAAAGTTTATAAAAAATATTAAAAAAATTTATTATTTTTTTAAAAAAGTCAAAACAAACAAAACAATTTTAAAAATAAATAAAAAAAACAAACAAAAAAAAAAAAATGGAAGAACTAAAAGATATAGATCTTGCATATTTTGCAGTTAAAGATGTAGAAAACAAACTATGTGCAGACTGTGGAAATTCCCTTCCAACATTTTGTTCAATAAACCATGGAATTTTAATATGTAAAATATGTGCACCACTTCATTTAAAATTAGGATTTAACATATCATACATAAGATCAATTTCAGATGAATGGGATCAATATTTAATGGGTTATATGAATAGAGGAGGAAATAATCGTTTTAAAAGATTTTGTTATAAATATAAATTATTTGGTATACCAATTGAAGAAAAGTATATTAAGAGATCAATGGAATATTATAGATTATTAATTAGAAGTGAAGTTTTAGCTGAAGAACCTCCTGAAGAAATTAAAAAAGAATTTGCTGATCAAAAATGTGATTTGAGTATTGTTTATTTTCCTGAATTTGAAAATTATAGTATTTATAAAGGAGAAATTCCTGGAAAAGAAAATTCTAATGGAATTGGAAAAAAAATTTATAATGGAGGTGTTGGGACTTTTAATGTTTTAAAAAATACAGGGGGATTTATTTATTCTACTACTAAACCTGTTGTTTCTTTTTTGGGAGGTGCTACTATGAAAGGATTATCTTATGCTTATCATTATATGACTGATAATAAATATAATACTCCTAAATGTGAGGAAAAAAATAATAATGATGATAATAAAAAAATTAATGATAATAAAAATTTTGAAAATGTTAAAAATATGAGTGATGTTTTTGGAGATTTTGAAGGAATACAATATAATAATAATAAAAATAATAATAATATTAATAATAATAATAATGTAAATCTGAATAATAATTTGAATAACAATTATAATAATATAATTAATAATGATTTTTATGATGCTGAAAACAATAACAATAATATTTTTACATTTAATAATCAAAATCAAGATATTATTAATAATGAACCAAAACAAAATATAATGACAAATAGTAATTTAGATAATAATATTCCAAATTATCCTATATTTACCCAAGAAAATATTATTCAAGGGAATTATAATTATGGTAATTATATACAGCCTGATATAACTACAAATGAATGTATTCAAATGGAAGAAAATAATAATTTTACAGGTGATTGTGGATTGAATATAGCAAAAGAAGAACCAATTGAACAAATAAATGAATATGGTAATACTGATAAAGAAAAAGCAAGAAAAGATGCAAATAGTTATTTATTAAAGCATTAATTATATAAATTATAAATTCCAAAATATAAAATTAAATTATAAACTTTAAATATGACATTTTAATGGAAATAAAAACTTAAATTTAATGAGGGAATACTAAATTTTAATATTAGAAATAATATTAATTCCAAAAAAAAATTTAATTTTAATTTTAAAATTAAAAAATGGAAAAACCAAAACCTCCAAATCAAAATCAAAAAAAATCAAAAATTAAAAAATCCAAAATTCAAAACAACTCCGAATACTATTTTACAAAACCAAATATATCAAACACTATATCAAATAAATCAATAGAAACAATCCAAAAAGAAAATTCCCAAAATTTAAACTACATAGATACAACAATATATGACAATCCAGACTATTATGGTGTTTTACCAGGAATTCCATACATAAATGGATTTGAAGCATATTCAAATCCTCATTTAATAAATCCATTTACTCATAAAATTCCAATTAAAACTTTAAGAAATAATGAATATATTTATGTTAATAGTAAACAATATTCTAGAATTTTAAAAAGGCGCGAAGCTAGAAAAAAATTTTATAATGATAATGAAGATTTTTTACTTTGTAAAAAAGTTAAATATCATCATGAATCTAGACATAAACATGCTATGAATAGAAAAAGAGGGAAAGGAGGAAGGTTTTTAAGTAAAGATGACATTGATTTATTATATGAGAAAAATAAGGAATTAAATGATAATTATATTAAAAATTGTATTTTTGTTAATGGGAATTTAAATGATGAATAAAAAAAAGAATTTTTCCTATTTTTTAATTTAGTTTTTATATTTAAATTTATTATTTTTTTCCAATTATTTTTTATTAAATAATTTATTATTTTATATGTAAAAATTTTTTATAATATAAAATTTATATAATTTACATTTTCCTTTTTGAATATTAATATAGTATTTCTTCATATACAAGAAATTAATTAATATAATAAAAAAAATTATGTTTTAGAAGTAAGTACTCTATATCCATCCCAGTTATCAGGAGTTTTATATTCTAATTTCTTAATA
>Ga0256407_10002909_pt1 | contig 31561 bp, 35 predicted proteins | sample RumenRJG_04DNA_FD_193489 | JGI IMG/M metagenome (GOLD analysis project Ga0256407, IMG submission 193489) | Bovine rumen microbial communities from Lethbridge, Alberta, Canada - RJG_04 | ecosystem: Host-associated > Mammals > Digestive system > Stomach > Rumen | place: Canada: Alberta...
TATTTTTCTGCGATAGCGATTTTTAGACATTAGGATATGACCCCAAAGGGGTGCTGGGTGGCTTAGAGCGGGCAGACAGGAGCTTGCTCATGGCTGACAGTTCTAAGACAAGCAGCAGATGCGCCATCGGGCGCATCTTATCCTAATGACTCATTTTTCGTCTTTTAATAAAAATCCTTTAGAAAAATGAAACATATCGTAAAGAGCGTGGAAGAATTGTTCCACGCACGAGAACCAACTGGAGAAGTGATCATCGATGAAGTGGTGAATGCCATACGTTGCACCAACACCCATCGCTCGGAGGACATCGCCCTGCTGCTCGACGTCGATCAACGGGAGTTGTGGCACTCGATACACATGCTGACGGGATTGCGGCTGAATGACATCATCCTGCATTGGCGTGTGTTGCAGGCCAAGGAGAAGTGGGATGCCCAAGAGGCACTTTTCCAGGACTACAAGGAAAGCATCAAGGTCAAGAAACAGGAAGCCCCGGAAGGCTTCGTGATGACCAAAAAGATGAAGGATGCCTATCGCTACAACGTCAGCACCAGGTGTCTCGATGAAATTGCCGAGCGCTACGGGTGGGATTCCTACCGAAGTCTGCAGCGCACCGCCAAACGTTTCGGCATCACCTTCGAAACATTGGGCTACGCCGTCCGAAAACGGGGATAGTGCATCTATGTTCGTAGGCGTACAATATTCTGCAGTAAATGGAGCGTCGATGTTCGTAGACGTACAACATTCAGAAGGAAATGGTGCATCGATGTTCGTAGGCGAACAACACTCTGCAACAAATGGCGTATCAAGGTTCGCAGACGTACAACATTCAGTTGTAAACTGTGCGTCCATGTTCGTAGAAGGACAACATTCTGCAGGAAATTGTACGTCAACGTTCGTAGACGCACAACATTCCTCAGCAGATTGTACATCAATGTTCGCAGACGCACAATATTCCCCAGAAAATGGTGCGCCAACGTTCGCAGATGAACAACATTCCACTGGAATTGGAGCATCAACGTTCATCGATGCACATTATTCTACAGCAGATGGAGCACCTACGTTCACCGACACACAACATTCTCAAATAAATGGAGCGCCTATGTTCGTAGACGCTCCATTTCGTTTTGAAGTACAATACCTTGCAAAAAAACTGCGAATTGTGGTTCGGCACGATCATCCTCTTCTCCATCGCACCGAGAGTTGCATCTATGTAGGGTAGGAGACAGGTCATACCTCCCCTTCTTCCAACAAAAATGGCTTTTGCGCTACCCAGGATGAGCCATAACCTGGAAGAGTTGGAGGAGCGGCTCCCAAAGACTCCAGTAGCTAGGCAATTTCGTCAGCACTACAGGGAGCCTTACGACCTGCGACGATTGCGGAGCATCAGCATCCGAAGCCGAATACACTGGGGTGTGCAGGTCGGTATCTTCTTCTCCTGAGGACATATGTCATAGTGGCATATGCACTGAAGGACATAGTTCTGCAGAATGATCTCCGCATAAATACCCTTTTACCAAGAGAATCCCCTCTTTGCCAAATCGGCTCAGAGGGGATTCTCTTAATCCTTGTTTTATTGGATGCTGTTTTCCCGCTTCCTTCCCCCTCCCTAAGCAGGGAGGGTTGGGAAGGGTCTTCCTAATCCTTGTTTTATTGGATGCTGTTTCCCCACTTCCTTCCCCCTCCCTAAGCAGGGAGGGTTGGGGAGGGTCTTCCCTAATCCTTGTTTTAATGGAATATGGTCTCGGACAGAGACCACCAACAACAAGTCAAACACCAAAACCGCAGTCTTAATCCTTGTTTTAATGGAATATGGTCTCGGACAATTTTGATGAAACAATTTTAGTTTTTCTTGATAGTGTCTTAATCCTTGTTTTAATGGAATATGGTCTCGGACAGTGACGATTACGTTTTCAATGAGGGAGACGTTCCTGTCTTAATCCTTGTTTTAATGGAATATGGTCTCGGACAAAGAAAAGGCTCCTCTTAAGAAGATGCGTAACAATGTCTTAATCCTTGTTTTAATGGAATATGGTCTCGGACCTGAATTTAGCGCACTGCATCCCGACGTGTATAAAGACGTCTTAATCCTTGTTTTAATGGAATATGGTCTCGGACAACATGTGGTTGATTCTTATAATTTTAGTATTAGTAGTCTTAATCCTTGTTTTAATGGAATATGGTCTCGGACGAAAGAAATTGAAATGTTGGTGAAAAGCGATTCAGTCTTAATCCTTGTTTTAATGGAATATGGTCTCGGACAAGAACATTAATATCGCAGCTCTTTCAGTAAACGAACGTCTTAATCCTTGTTTTAATGGAATATGGTCTCGGACTGTTCGTCGTCATGTTACTAACATTAGCGTGTATCGTCTTAACCTTGTTTTAATGGAATATGGTCTCGGACTTCGGCAACTAAAACCTTTACAACAATTATGGCACAGTCTTAATCCTTGTTTTAATGGAATATGGTCTCGGACGATTACAGGTAATGCAAAAGAGAGTGGCAGCAAGGCGTCTTAATCCTTGTTTTAATGGAATATGGTCTCGGACACCTGCAGGAAAATTACTACCTTCTACTGAAAAAGTCTTAATCCTTGTTTTAATGGAATATGGTCTCGGACATGAAAGAGATCAAGCTGAAAATCTACACCTTTGACGAGTCTTAATCCTTGTTTTAATGGAATATGGTCTCGGACACTTCAAAGAAGAAGGCCAAGTGAGCCTTCTTCTGTCTTAATCCTTGTTTTAATGGAATATGGTCTCGGACACAGAGTTCGTTAACATTATTAACCAAGACTTTTATAGTCTTAATCCTTGTTTTAATGGAATATGGTCTCGGACGTTATTGAAAACAAAATATTAACTAAAACTAAAGAGTCTTAATCCTTGTTTTAATGGAATATGGTCTCGGACTTTTGTAGGCGAGCGTTTCTACGGAACAATCCACGAGTATGTCTTAATCCTTGTTTTAATGGAATATGGTCTCGGACGTTTATCTTCGCTTGTCTTCCATTTAAGAATGACAAGTTGTCTTAATCCTTGTTTTAATGGAATATGGTCTCGGACGCTGCCCGTCATTCGTGCTGGCAAGCTGATTGTCCTCCGGTCTTAATCCTTGTTTTAATGGAATATGGTCTCGGACAGCCAAAACCATAAATAATTGTTATTCAGTCGATAGACTGAGTTTTCGAGACCGAAACGGGCAATTTTGAACCCGAAATTGAGACCTAAGACGCTGCAAATATGAGCAAAATGTCAGAATTTTGCAAGATTTGGGTTTGGAAATGTTAAAATATTAAGAATATTTAACGGAGATTTTTAACGGTATTTTAAAAAAATTAGCATTTGGACGCGGATATGTTTTTCTCCTGGACTATGTAGTATAAGACAAGAATATAATGGTCTAAAAGAACAACGTGTTCTGCGAATGCATGATGATGTTGACATCAAGTGCTTTCCCGATTACTTTCATTGCTTTTAGGTAGTCAGTCGATATTGGTACAACAAAGATGCTGTCCTTATTATCGTATGCCGCCTGAACCTCGGCAAGATCCGATTTGATTTGTTCACACTTCTCGGAGGGCATATCGGCAAGATATATTGAGCGCTGAATGCGAAAACATCCCTGACGAATCAGGTATTTGGCGACAAGACGACGCACTTTGTTGCTCTCGATGTCATACATTACGAAAAACAGCATATTCTTTGGATTTGAATTATTGTTGGAAGTGATGCTAAGGATACGCTTGACTCTGTTATCAAGCGTATCCAGTTCCGACATCTCATCCTGGGTTGATGTCTTGATCACATTGGTTGAGGAGATTCCAGCCTCACGGAGTTTGGCCAGAATCTCTTCGACGGTCATTGGGCCTTTCTTCTTCGACATAATGACTATGTGTTATCGTCGATATAATATTGAACTAGGTCAGCCACTGTCGAATTAAGTTCAGCCGACACAGAAGCCTTGGGTGTCTGCACCACTGAGAATCCCCGCTTGCCATAAAAAAGATTGATTTCGGCAAGCCTGGCTCCTAATTTACATTTGAGTTTTTTTCCATATTGTATGCTGACAATCTCATATACGTTGACCCCATAATTCTCGATGAAACTCTTCAGTTTATCCATGATTTGCTCGAGACGTTCGGGCACGTAAATGGGTAACTTGGGAATTTTCGTGCGATGCTCGCGTTGCATCTTCAGCGTTTCCTTGATACTCTCCATTACGTCGTCGGTAGGCTCGGATTTCACAAGCATGTCCTCTGAGGCCGCAACTTTCTCCTGTTCTTTCTCTTCCTGGTCTTGAGTGTGCTTCAGAGCGAACAACGAACTGGGATCTTCGGTTGGGAGAAACTCCTTCAGTTCAATGGCTTCAGCCGAAGGATTGTAGTATGCATCGGGATCGATGCTGATGAAGCAGGCTCGACTCACGTCGCAAGTACAGGAATCGACCACCTGTTCAAGATTATACTGTTTTGAGAAACGACGTGCAAACTCTTTGTAGAACAACTTGTAGAGACCGGCATCGTAACAACGCTCCTTCAGACGGAACATCACTTTCAGTCCATCCTCGCTGGGCGAAACGAACGACATGACTACACGCGGGTCTGTCTCTATCCAGTTTCGGGCAGATGTCATATCGATCTGTTTCTCGGTGAGATTGTCGATATCGACCACGAAATACTCGATGTAGGCAAAATTCTCCGTTTTGCGAATGGGGGGATTGAAGTTGCCACACACGAAATAAGGTAGTGTCTTCTTGAGCTTTGTGTACAACTTGGCATCCGTCTGGCGAACAATTCTCAATTGGCGCATCCGGGATTCGACCACTGGGTGGGGATGTTGAAGACTCTGGAACAGGTGCTCCACTTCGATCTTCTGCAGCGGTTCAGCTGCGGCTTGAATGTTTTTTCCTGCTAGTAACATAGTGTTGGTTGAGATTAGTTATAATTCTTGAATTTTTGTGCGAGGTTTTGTGCATAGAGCTGGATTTGTGTGCCACGAGAGCGCATCAGGTCACGCATTTGGATATGCTCCTCCAGGTAGTCGTTGAGCGATTGGATAAGCACCTTGCGGCCCAAGTTCTCAAGCCAGCAGGAGCCGTCGTCACTGACTGAATAGAACTCGTCGGTGATGACCTCCTGACAGGCCAGATTGCAAACCACATAATCGACCCAAATGCGATACAGTTCGATGATATCATAGACCAGAACGGGACGATTGTACTCATCGCGATGCAAGACGCCTATATATGGGTCAATACCAGCCTTGATCAGTTCGCCTTCGATACGGCTATAGAGAATTCCGTAGCCATAATTGAGCATGGCATTGAAGACATCCATTGCAGGATGTTGTGTGCGCGAAGGGAACCAGTATTGACTGGGGATAAAGGCACTCATCACTTCGAAATAGACATTCGATGCTGCTCCTTCATACCCTCTAAGCTGGGAGGCAATATCACTCACAAAGACATTGGTAGGCAATTCCATCAGTTTCTGCCGGTAGTCCTCCATGGCATTTATGGCCTTCTGTCGTCCGGCTTCTAATACTTCGTCCCCTCTTTCGGGAAGCATAAGTAACATAGCCTGTTGATTTGAAAGCTTTTGTGACAGGATATCTTTAATCCAGATCACGGCATCAGAGCTCATGGTAAAGGTAAGTTGTCCCTTGCGTATGGTAGATACTGAGCCATACTTGTTGCTCCAAACACGTCCTTTTGGCTGTCCAGAACGGTCGGTGAAAAGCACTTCTATCTCGTTGTCGATAGCTAGTAGCACAGCATCGCTTGTAATCTGTGCACCCTTACCTATCTGGATAGACCGAATGCCTTGTGCGGGGATGCGTTGTCGGCCATCCTGATTGGTAATGACAAAACCCTCGCTATCGCGGTTAAGGCTTGTACCGAATGTGTTGAGTACGATATCCATAGTATGCCGAAGATTATGTTTTTGATTTAACTCCAAATTCCTATTTGACACCGCAAAGATAGGGGCATTCGATCTTTTCACCAAATGCCGACAACATTGTCGGCAAAAAAAAGATAAAAACTTTCGGAGCACCAGAAATGTTGTCTGGCGCTCCGATAGTTTTCTTTCGCTTGGTGTATTACTACATTATGCTAATGCTGAGAAGTTCACTACAAGGTTGAGAATCACACGAAGGAATAGATAAGTAATTATATGATGATGAGGGCGCCGAGTTTCATCTTAATCCTTGTTTTAATGGAATATGGTCTCGGACCTGTTCCAAACCGCAACGGTCGCGTACGCGGTACGCAGTCTTAATCCTTGTTTTAATGGAATATGGTCTCGGACCTTTCAAAAAGGTCTGCGAATCCCTTGCTGCTTTTCAGTCTTAATCCTTGTTTTAATGGAATATGGTCTCGGACAACTTTCGAAACATCACCGATGACATTATGACTAGAATGTCTTAATCCTTGTTTTAATGGAATATGGTCTCGGATAAATAATCAATGCCTACAATTGGTCAAAAGGTTATCAGTCTTAATCCTTGTTTTAATGGAATATGGTCTCGGACATACTAACCCTTAAAACATTCAGCCTATGAAGAAGTAGTCTTAATCCTTGTTTTAATGGAATATGGTCTCGGACATGAAAACTTATAACATCATGGCCATCGTTTTACTCGTGTCTTAATCCTTGTTTTAATGGAATATGGTCTCGGACGCTCTCAAAAAGCAGCGGAATATGGAGTGATAGGTTGTGTCTTAATCCTTGTTTTAATGGAATATGGTCTCGGACTGGTAGCCTTGTTGTTGATAGTTATATACTCTATATGTCTTAATCCTTGTTTTAATGGAATATGGTCTCGGACAACATAAACTTAAAAATTTAAAAAAAATGAATAACTGTCTTAATCCTTGTTTTAATGGAATATGGTCTCGGACAATATGATAACACTTCAAAAAACAGTTTATTTAAGCGTCTTAATCCTTGTTTTAATGGAATATGGTCTCGGACAACGACCCAAAATATAAAGGTAAAATTCATCTAAGGTCTTAATCCTTGTTTTAATGGAATATGGTCTCGGACAAGTACGGTGCGTTCTAATCACTCGCTCCCAGATGTCTTAATCCTTGTTTTAATGGAATATGGTCTCGGACTCGCATTTGTGCCTGAGGGTGCAGACTTCGACAAAGCGTCTTAATCCTTGTTTTAATGGAATATGGTCTCGGACAGCCAAGGCTGTTGAACAATACGTCGACCAGAGTAAGTCTTAATCCTTGTTTTAATGGAATATGGTCTCGGACATGATATCCGAATTTACCATGTGGCTAGGAATTATCCGTCTTAATCCTTGTTTTAATGGAATATGGTCTCGGACATTAACTCGGCGAGCCAGAAGCCGGAAACAAATCCCGTCTTAATCCTTGTTTTAATGGAATATGGTCTCGGACGTAATGGATTTGATTCTTAATGGTACTCAGACTATTGTCTTAATCCTTGTTTTAATGGAATATGGTCTCGGACAAGTTAATTTAAGAAAACTTAAGGAGGGCAGTCAAAAAGTCTTAATCCTTGTTTTAATGGAATATGGTCTCGGACGTTGGAAAATAAAGAATTATTGTTAAATTAAAAAATAAGTCTTAATCCTTGTTTTAATGGAATATGGTCTCGGACCATTTTGCAGAATATCGTGTAGTAGCGGAGGTTTATGTCTTAATCCTTGTTTTAATGGAATATGGTCTCGGACACTATGTCTACAGGTATTTTAGATGCTCTGAAGTCCTATGTCTTAATCCTTGTTTTAATGGAATATGGTCTCGGACTACACGAATAAAAATTTTTAATGTCTAATCCCAAAGCCAGTCTTAATCCTTGTTTTAATGGAATATGGTCTCGGACTGGTCAACACAGGGCGACCTCTATTTCACCTGCTCAGTCTTAATCCTTGTTTTAATGGAATATGGTCTCGGACAGCCAAAACCATAAATAATTGTTGTTCAACCTTGTGGCTGAGTTTTCGAGACCAGAACGGGCAATTTTGAACCCGAAATTGAGACCTATGACGCTGCAAAGATGAGCAAAATGTCAGAATTTTGCAAGATTTGGGTTTGGAAATGTTAAAATATTAAGAATATTTAACGGAGATTTTTAACGGTATTTTATAAAAATTAGCATTTGGACGCTAATTCGTTCTAAAAGTTTTTTCAGCTTTTTCTTCATTTAATTTATTTGATACCATTTTTTCATTCGACAACGTTGTCAACATTTTGTTTTTTTACAAATAATAATTATATTTGCACCGTCAAATAATAATCAATATGGATATTTCGCTTTCTCCCACGCAGCAGCAAGTCTTCGATCTTATCAAAGAATTCCTGGACAATGATGTCGATATTTTCATCTTAAAAGGATATGCAGGTACCGGCAAGACAACCATGATCAAGTTCATAGTGGAGTACCTATTGTCACAGAATAAGACGTTTGAGATAATGGCACCCACGGGACGAGCCGCCAAGGTGCTACGTTCGAAAATGAACTATGGACATACAATCCATAGTTCCATCTATTCAAATCGTTTGGAATGCAAAGAGGTGGAAAACGAGGACAAGTCGAAGAAGTCGTTCAGATTCTACTTCCCGCTCATTGAAACTTCATCGGGTGTCGATACCGTCATTGTGGACGAATGTTCGATGATATCTGATGTCGAAAGTCACAATGAGTTTTATTCGTTCGGCAGCGGTCGTCTCCTTACCGATCTATTAAATTATATAAGGTATGCTGGCGTAAAGAATTTGATACTGGTAGGAGATCCTGCCCAGTTGCCGCCTGTGGGTGATGCACGATCAAGGGCTTTCGATGAAGATTATCTGACCAGCCTGAACTTCAAGGTCCAGTCTGTTCGACTGACCGAAGTCATCCGTCAAGCAGCTGATAGCCCGATACTGAAAGTGGCTACGGACATTCGTGATTTGCTCGAAAAGCCTCTCAATGAACGACGACGTTTCTCCATCGAACCTCACGATGATGATATTATCAATGTGCCAGAAGTCGATTTGGCGAAACAGTATGTTGACAGATTCCCAATACCCCAAGTCAACGGTGGTGTGGTGATTTGCTATTCGAATCGTCAATGCTACCGCAATAACATCGCCATTCGCGATCTGCTCTTCCCCGATAATAGGGGTTTGACAGTGGTGGGCGATGTGTTGCTCATCAACGCCAACAACTACAGCCTGTTGGACTTTGCTGTCTTTAATGGCGACATGGCCGTTGTCACCAACATCGGCGCCGACGAGTCTCATAGGAATATTCCAGTTACAATCAATAACGAAACACGGCATATAACCCTGACTTTCCGCAACGTGACATTGCTGTTCCCCAATCAGGAACCACAGGAATGTTTGATCCTGGTCGATCTGCTTGATTCAGAAGAACGAGACATATCCATCTGGCAGATGCGTGCACTCTACATCGACTTCTGTATGCGAATCAAGCAAAGAGGGTTGCGCGAGGGTTCGGAAGATTTCAAGAAAGCCTTGTTGAACGACCGCTATTTCAATTGTCTGAAAGTGAAATATGCTTATTCCATCACCTGTCACAAGGCTCAGGGCGGAGAATGGGACACCGTTTTTGTCGATTACACGTGGCGATGTGGACTAAACGACGATTCCTTAAGATGGTGTTACACTGCCACCACAAGAGCACGTAATAGGCTTCTGCTGGTAAATCCGCCTCAAATTACCGAGTTCTCGAAGTTCAAGCTATCCCCGATCACGCGTATCGGGAAAGCTCCCAAGAACTTCTGGGGTGATGAGAAACCAGTAAGTACTCCCTTCCACCATGACAACATGGTGCCTATGCCTGTCAAGTTGAAGTGCCTCGGCATCATCGATGCATTGCAGGACACTCCATACACGTTGCAGGATGTTCAGTCTCTCAACTATCAGGAAAGATATGTGTTTGAACATGAGGGGCAAACGCTAACGATCCCTGTATATTATGATGGGGCAAGCTTTTTAAAGACGCTGCCAATAAGGGGAGATGGTTCACCGACAGACTTTTTGAACCAAATCATCAACACGGCTATGCTACTTCCAGAAGAATTCGAATATCATCCTTCGAATAGTCCCCTGAAATCTCTTTGGCAAATCATGCAACCTCAGTGTGATGCTTTGGGAATAACGATTGTCAACGTGATAGAGGACATCGAGCACTATAACGTGATTTATTGTCTGCTGACTGATGCACGCTTCGCCCTTATTCAATTCTATTTTTCAATCAACTGGCAGTTCACCGCAGCGATGCCGAAGTCTGAGATGGGAGCAAAAGATGAAAAACTCAATCAATTGATCACCTCTTTATCTTAACTATGTCAAATGTCAAATCACTACGACAGGAAGGAAGATTGGAGGAGGCACTCACCTTGGCGCTGGCCGAGAACGAGGCGCATCCCGACGATCCGCGCACATGGAACGACGTCGTTTGGTGCTACGATGCCTTGTGCAAACGTGCTGCCGCACAGGGCAACCTAACTTCGTTCGGTAAGGCTTTTGAAGAACTTGTCTCGATGAATGAATTCGAGAAAAACCAGATGCTGAGCGACACCATGTGCTGGCGACTTCGCGCTCTACTGGCTAATTCTGCATCCAAGGTTAAGAGCGAAGAAATACCTACTCTGGCGGACAAGGTGTTCGAAATGGCCAAGCATATTCATTCCACAATCCCTTCAGAACCCTATACCGTGCTCTGCAAGGCTTTCTACAAACTTCGTGAACATTGGTGCGGTTTCCCCGCATTCATGGAATGGTGGGGATGGGATAGTTTCCGACCAGAAGATTACGCCTGTGAAATAGGATCGGATGGACATAAGAGTCCGGTCTCAATCGTGGAAGGTTGCCACATAGGAGCTGCCAGGATCTTGATCAAGCAGCACGACAAGGAGGCTATTATGGCATTCTTGCCCAGGATGGAACGACTCAATCATGACCACCCGGAGATGACCTACCTTGGTTATTACATCGGCAAACTGATGTTCGCCACTGGACAGGCAGGACAAGAGGCCCTCGAGGCGCTGTGCCCCTTCGTTCGAAAGAAACGTACTGAGTTCTGGGCATGGCAACTGCTGTCGGAAGCGTTTCCCGATGATAGAGAGAAGAAGTTGGCTTGCTTGCTACGTGCTGCCGACTGCAGAACGAAAGAGGAGTTTCTGCTCAACGTTCGCCTCCAACTGACTTACTTGTTCCTGAACGAACATGACTATGCCAATGCCAGCTATCAGTTGCGCAAGTATGTGGCTGAGAAAGCAAGGCAGAAGAAGATGCTCTCGCGCGACGTATGGCATCTGACACAGGAATCCTGGTTCGCACAGAACAACCCCAAGGAGCGTCCTGCTGTCAACCTCGATTATTTGGCTATCACTAATGAGATAGTCTTTGGAGACGTCCCCTATCACATAGCTGTGGTGTCACATGTCAATGCTGACAAGAAGATGGTGACCGTGATCTATGGCAAGGAGAAGAGCGGATTCTTCAAGTACGACCGATTCCTGAAGACGATTCATCAGGGCGACATCCTCAAACTAAAGTGGGAAGGCATCTCTGACGATGGCTTTGTCAGACCCGTGATGTGTTCGCCAATCACCGAAGCAGAGGCGATGACACTTCAAACTCCCGAAGGACCTTTGAGCAACTTCTTCCGAAAGGTCAGCGGTAAAGTTAGTAGCAATCGAGCAGGAACAGCCTGGTTTGTTAAGTTCGATGAAGCCTCTGCTTTCATCCCTCAGGATTTCCTGCGTCGATCTCCTCTTCAAGTAGGGGATTCAATATCCGCCCGTATCCTTTTGGACCGTAACCGTACTCGTGGAGATTGGGGCTGGAAGTGTGTGGAAATAACGACAAACCGTTGAAAAAATCGGTTGTCAAAGTTCATTTTGGCGACCGAAACAGTAAAAAAACAGCCAAGAATGTAATTATTTTCTCCTTTTTGATTGAAATATAGAAAAAAAGGCTTATATTTGTGGCGAAAACATAGAAATCTAATAGACCAGAACATGTCAAAATATATAAGATCTTTAACCATCGATTTCGATACCGAAATAAGTGACAGTGAAATTCCTCTATTCCGTGGAGCCATCTTGAAGACCATTGGAGAACAGGCAAATCTGCTATATCACAACCATACAGGATCGACTTCTTTACGTTATTCATATCCACTTATTCAGTATAAAAGATTGGGTAACAACGCTGCTATTATTGGAATTGAAGAGGGAGCTGATGCTATCGGTCAATTTCTCTCAGAATCTGTTGGTTCATTGCAGATAGGTCAAAGGGTTCTCAATTGCCATACAAACAGAATATCTCCTTCAAGGATTCTTGTTCAAACCTGGAGTCAACCATTTTATTATCATATTAGTCGATGGCTTCCACTAAATACTAAAAATTATCATATTTATAAAGCCATTGATGAAGAAAATGAAAGAACAATGTTTCTAGAAAACATTCTCAAAGGCAACCTCCTATCGATGTTAAAAGGATTAGGCATACACATTGAGAGCGAACTCGTTTTGAGAATAACCCAATTGAGTAAACCATATTGTCTTCACAACAAAGGTGTAGGTCTTATGGCTTTCAATGCGGATTTCACTTGCAACCTATCTATACCAAATCATGTAGGGATAGGAAAGAATGCAAGTATAGGATATGGCATAATATATAAACAGAAAAAAAGAGATAAGGACAAACAAATATCAACAACAGAATGATATACGACAAATTATTCATAGGAGGAGACTTGTCTGGCATTCAGAAGTTCCTCTATAGCATCACTTCTCGTAAAGCAGCAGTGAGTCTGAAAGGTCGGTCAGCTACTCTGTCAGATGACATGAGGGAAATCTATTATGCCTCAACCAAAAAAGCTGTTTTAGAGGCAGGAGGGCAAATTGCTAATGCAGATGAATTATACTGTTCTGGAGGTAAGTTCTTTTTCATTGCAACTGTGACCGATGACATACGCGAGAGGGTTTATAAGGCAATTGACAAGTGTTTGGCTGAATGCCGAGCCAGCATTTGGAAGGAGCATCATGGCCAATTGGGTATTAACATCTGCTATGTTGCCTTCAATGAGAAGGATGATGTCATCAATGTTGAAGGCAAATATGGAGAACCACCTTATGTGGGACAATCTAAAGGCCCTGGTCAACTATGGAAAGTGGTCAGTGCTGGATTCGCCAAGCAGAAAAACCAACGATTCAAGGAACTCATGCTCTCTGACTACGATGATTTTTTTGCCAATGGTAATGCTTTGCAAATGGGTCCCAATCGTAAAGTTTGTGCAGTAACTGGCATTGAGTTCGATACAGTCGAACTTAAAAAGAATGAATACACAATACCCGCCAAGGGTGAAGATGACGAGATCACTGTTCTTCCGTCGGTGAAAAGGCAAATCGAAAAGGGCGAGTTTCTACGAAAAGACCCCAAGAGAGGATTTAAAACATTCGAAGAATATGCGACAACTGATTCGACCTATGAAAAGATTCAGAATGGTGAAAAGGGCGAAATAGGTGATACCTATTTAGCTATTCTTCGTATGGATGTTGATGGTCTTGGCAAACGCTTTATCACTGGTTTCAAGTCTCTATCCGAATATAAAGCTTTTTCGAATAAACTCTGTGATTTCTTTGAGAAATATGTCGAAGATGATCTTCTCAATAGGACAGACGAGAATGGTTCCGCCTATAAGCAGTTTATGAACATCATATATGCGGGAGGCGATGACCTGTTCATTGTAGGCAGATGGGACAAAGTGATTGATTTTGCGAAGTTGATACATGACGAGACCGAAAGACATTTCGAAAACGATGGAATCAGCATCTCTGGTGGTGTCGCTATCGTTAAACCCAAGTATCCAATTTCTAAAGCAGCAGAGAAAGCAGGTGAGGCTGAAGAACTGGCAAAACAATTTAATCCAGAGAAAAATGCTTTCCATATGTTCGGAAAGACCATTTCGTGGAACAAGCGCCATGTCTATTGCCCGAATGACAAAGATGAATATGAGCATGAATTCGCCTATGTGAAACATTTCAAGGACATATTCCTGGATTATGTCATCAATTATAATAAGAATTACGGATTCAGCAAGAGCCTTCTTCACAAAATTATGCTATATGCTGCCATAGCAGACAAGAACAAAGAGCGAAAGGCAAGGGGAAAGACACCAAACTATAGTTACATTTGGCATATCAGTTATCACCTTACTCGCTTCATGGAAAAATATAAGGGTTATAATAAGCAGAGTGATATCACTAAACAGAAAGTAATGGAGAAACTTTACAAATTCTGTCGTAGCCTAAGGGATGACCATCTGCCAGATAATAAAGGCCGTAACCTGGAACTATTATCCGTAGCGGCAAGGTGGGCTGAATTAACATTACAAGATAGAGAAAATTAACAACATAAAAATAACGTATATGGAAGAAAAAGAAAAAAAATGGGTAAGAACTGAATACATCCCCGAGGATGCAATCAGAAATGAGATTACAGCCGAAACCGTTGAATATGCCAAACGATTCGGAAAGCATCTTGCGACTCCTGGAAAAGGAGAAGTCAAGCGGTTGAACAAGAAAACCAATAAAGAGGAGTCGGTTATCATTGAAGAAAAACAATTGACGTCGAGTCAGTTGAGAAAATTCTTTGGCGAGGTGAAACGCCAACAGATGACTGGCTATGTAGAGAGTAGTTTCGTGTTATTAAAACCGAAACTTGCTTATGCTGTCGGACGTGCCAAAAGCGATAGTTCTAAAAATACATACTACAAGATTGAAGATTTATACAACGTTCTAGCTAAGGCAATTGATGTTGTCGTTGACAAACAGACGGTTGACAAAGAAATCGCATTTAAAAACTTTATTTCAATATTCGAAGCAATCGTAGCCTACCATAAAGAAGCAGAGAAATAAACTAAAAAATATTGATATTATGGCACAATTAATTAAAAAAATCAAGATAAATACCACTATTGAATTGCTTACTGGCCTTCATATTGGTGGAAGTAAGGAAAGTGTAGAAATTGGAGGTATTGACCTTCCTGTTATCAAGATTGCCACAAAAGACAATCAGCCCTACATTCCTGGCAGTTCCCTCAAAGGTAAGATGAGGTGCTTGTTAGAGCAAGTCAATGGGATTAGTGTAATTGGCGAGGCAGGCAAGGATAAAGGTAAAATTAAAAAACTATTCGGTTTCGCTTTAGGCAATAATAATACCCAACCTTCAAGATTGATTGTAAGGGATGCTATGTTGACTGAGAAATCTAAAAAGGAATTGGATGATTGCAGTAATTTGGACATGCCTTTTACGGAAAGTAAATTCGAAAACTCGATAGATAGGGTTAAAGGTGCCGCCAAGGATCCTCGTCAGATTGAACGTGTTCCAGCAGGAGCTATTTTTGACGCCGAGTTTATTATCAATGTTTTTGAAGACAAAACAGATGAGAACAAAACATTGCTTTCAGAGGAAGAACTCTTAGGCTTGTTTATTGAAGGATTGAGACTTTTAGAGAAAGACTATCTGGGAGGTAGTGGATCGCGTGGTTATGGCCAGATTAAGTTTGGTGATCTTGTGAGAACTGATTTCTCTGATTCGAATGACTGGAAGGGCGAAAAGAAGGATAATCTTGAATTGTAATCGTACAACATTTTATGGCAAAGTTCAAGATTTACAAGATTCATTTTACCTCTCCTTTGCATATCAGCGACCAGCGTGAAGATGCCAGTAATAGCCAAAAGACTATACATTCAGACACACTTCATGCTGCATTGATAGCATGTCTGGCGAAGGCGGGTTGTCCTATTCCCGCAGAGGGAAATCTTGGCTGCTTAATCAGTGATATGTTCCCCTACTACCAGAAGGATAAAGATAGTGACCCTATCTATTTCCTTCCAATGCCTCTGCGAGCCACTCTGCCTGAATTGGCAGATCCTGCCGACATCAAGAAGGTGAAGAAAGTCCGCTGGATGGACTCACGTCTGTTTGATGCTATGTTGGGTGGCCAAAATTTCTTTGGTGCTGGCAGCAATGACATCGGCCTGATTCAAGCATCCTATTTGACAAGATACAAACTTCCAGAAGATTCAACAGGATCAAAAGAATTCGTTCGTTCGGAAGTTATGCAACGAGTGAGCATTAAAGACCGATCTGGTCACGATCCGGCTATTCCTTATTACGTAGATCGTATTTCCTTCCGAGATGAATCTGGCCTCTATTTCCTTGCTTATGGAGATGACACTTCTCTTCTCGAAGAAGCATTAAGGATTCTAAAAATGGAAGGTATGGGCACGGACCGCTATGTCGGTTTTGGTTTCTTTGAAACTATATCTAAAGACAAAGATGGAAAACAGTTGGAGATGGAAATCAAAACACCTGAAGACGCCAACTTTCAGGTCGCACTTTCATTGTTCATCCCCGAATCATCCGAACAACTACATCAACTTCTCGCATCTGATCAAGCAGCATATGATTTTACACGTCGAGGAGGATGGATAACCACTGAACCATGGTCATCTTTCCGCAAGAATGCGGTATATGCCTTCCTTCCTGGTTCTGTTTTCTGCAAGACAGATGGCAAGATATGCATCGGTAAAATGATTGATCTGAAACCTACATATGAAGGTTGCTCTATAGATCATCCTATTTGGCGTAATGGACAGTCGATCATGCTGCCGATTAAAATTAATTAAGCCATATGAACGAAAGATATGATATTCAATTAGAGGTCCTCACTCCTCTCGCTGTAGGTGCAGGCACAGATAAAGACTGGGCACGCGGTACTGATTATATAGTTAAAGGGAACAAGGTTTTTATACTCGATCTTCAAGCAGCTTTCGTTCAAGGATGCGATTTGAACAAATTGTCCTATTTGCTCTCCAAATCTGATGAAGAGGGACTTTGCGAATTGTTTGGTGACAATTTAAGTAAGTTCAGTAAATACATCTTCGATCTTCCAGTTGAATCTTCTAATCCCATCAAGGCATTTCTTCGTAATCAGTTACATGACAAACCCTTGATAGCTGGCAGTTCAATAAAAGGTGCAGTTCGCTCTGCTCTATTCAATTTTTTCCGAACAAACGAAAATAACGAACGAGATGTTATAGGTTATATAAAGGAAAAAACCGACTTCATGCGTTTTATCCAGATTGGAGATATTGAAATGGATGCCACGAGTCTTGTTAATACCAAACTCTTTAATCTATGGAAAGACAGAGATCGTGACGTTTGGCATGGAGGATGGAAAAATGGTTTCCAATCGACATTTAAGTATTTTAAATCAACTGGTTTCAATACATTATATGAATGTGTCATGCCTGGAGCAAAAGGTCAAGGCTACATAAAGTTTGCCAAGGACAACTACCTCGCAAGTATTTTAGATGAGAAAATATCTGAAAAAACAACATATGCCACTGAGAAACAGCAATTATTGGAAGGTGGTATAGAGGAACTGTTTGCTGTCATCAACGATTATACTTGGGAATACCTCAAAAAGGAAGAGGATTTCTTCGACAAGTACCGTGACGCTGAGAGATCAGGTGATATCCTTGACGGTATTAATGACTTATTCAATATTGTCCCCAGGGACAATTCTTGTTGTGTCATGAAGATGTCCGCAGGTTCCGGATTCCATACGATGACAGGCGATTGGCAATTTGATGACTTTATTCGTACTGGATTCAATCCTAAAATATTCAAAGAAAAAGGTGTAAGAGTACCAAAATTCAAATCGCGCAAAATAGCTGAATTCAACGATGGATTAGCTCTGATGGGATTTGTTAAAATTTCAAAAATTAATAAGTAGTCTCATTGTTGAACTCTGCTCGATAGAACCGCCACATAATACGTGCGAAAATTTTTCTACTCCAAAACCTCAGAATAGTGTTTCCCGAGTGAATAATAAAAACTATCTTCGTCTCAGCATACGTGAGGGATGAAATATTCCCTCACTGTATGCCTAAGGCTGTCGCGAAATCACGTTTATTGAAATAACCAACAATTACATTAATGTCGAAACTTCACATTGCTCTAGTAGGTGGCGAACCCACGCCTGTTTATCAGGGCATCGTCTATTCTGATCCAGATCGGGTTATCCTGATCTATTCGAAGAAGACAAGAAATGTTGCTGAGAGTATTTGCAGCCAACTTCCTTCACTCCGTAACGTGATAAAGCTAAAATTATTCTCTGATTCCAATTTGCATAGTATGGAGAGGTCTGCTGCCCAGATGGCTTCCGAGATTCCAGCCGATACGGAGGTGAGTGTCAATCTCTCCAGTGGACTTAAGGTTTGGACACTGGTCTTCTATAATGTGTTGCATCCCCAATTGCCCAATGCTCAGATCTTCTGTTTAGGGCAGGATGGCACAGTCTTCGACATCACCGCTGATCGTAGTGACGAAAGGGTGGATTTCGACATGGAATCACAGTTCCGATTGCTGGGAAACGAGATTGCAAGTTATACTTCGTATGCTGATTATACCTCTTCCGATATGGCAATGCTGGATGTGGTCTTGAGTTGGGGCTTAAGCCGAAATTACCATAATGTTTTGAAAGAGTTGACCAAAGCATTCGTCGATAATGCTAAAGGATGTGATACTATGCCCATGGTAGTGGAAAAAAAAGGTTCACGACTTGAATGGAATCCAGAGACTCGTTCCTTCTCCGGTAATTTGAAGGATCAAGTGATTAACTTCAATTCTCTTCATGCATGGCACATTCTGCTCAATACAGGTTGGTTTGAGGTTTATGTTGCCAGGCTGCTTGCTCAGTTCTATCCTCCCAAGGACATTCGTCTGAACTGTGTCTTCAAGACAAGGACAGATGCCATTAAGAATGAGGTGGATATTATCGTAAATGCCGGCAAGAGACTTATTTTCGTGGAGTGCAAGACACAGGTGTTCCAATCGATCGATGTCGATAAGTTCGCATCTGTAGTACGTACTTATGGCGGTTTGGGCAGCAAGGCTCTGTTCGTCACCTATACTAGAATGAAAGCAGAAGCGCTAGAGAAGTGTAACGACAAGGGCATCACCACCTATTATACGTTTCATAATGAAATTAATTCCGAGCAAGGGCAAAACGACTTGATGAAGAGGATGCTTGACAACCTTGTCAATTCGTGGAATACGAAATAAATCGATTCACTATTAATACAATAATACTATGGCACGAAAAGTATTGATTTCATTCCTTGGAACGGGTCCTTTGGAAACTAAAGACCCTAATCGAACCTATAAAACTGCCAATTACCATTTGGGCGATACAGATTTAGGCAAGTATCCCTTCGTGTCAGCTGCTATGAAAAAGCATTATGCCATTGACAAGGTATTATTGGTCGGCACGGTTCATTCCATGTGGGAAGAGGTTTACAGGTGGTATAGCATAGATAATCAAATACAAATTGATGACGATATCTATTTGGAGATTGCTGAAACTTGCGAGAAATCCAACCACACTTCACCACTCCTTATTCCTCATAAAGAGGCCATAGAGGAAGCACTGGGCAAAGGGTCAAAAGTCATACTCATCAAATACGGTATCGACGAAGATGAAATCAAGGAAAACATTAACATCATTCTTGGCCTCCAGCAATATTTGGATGAGGGTGATGAACTGATTGTTGACGTAACTCATTCCTTCCGTTCTTTGCCCTTGTTCATGATGAACTTAATTGTCTATCTTCAAAATGTTTCGTCCAAGCGCATCAAGATTTCTCATATTCATTACGGAATGTTGGAAGTCATTCGCGAATTAGGCTATGCCCCTATCATTGATCTTCGATCTATGCTTGATGTCAATGATTGGATAACGGGAGCTTATGCCTTCTCGATGTTTGGTAATACTTACAAGATTTCCAGTCTTCTCGAAAGCGAGAACAAAGCCGTTGCTCCAATCCTTAGGAACTTCTCGGATGCTATGAATCTGAACTATCTCTATCCTATGCAGGGTGAAGCTCAAAAACTATCTGGAATAGACAACAAGGAATATAAGACTGACCTTCCAAAGCTTATCATTAATCCAGTCGTAAAAGAGTATGTTAAGGCTTTCAAGGTGACGAACCCCGAACATGAGCAGTCATTCTTCCAATTGAAACTTGCCGATTGGCAATTCAAGCACAAAAAATATGGACAGGCCTATCTAACGTCGAACGATGCCCTGATTACATATGTCTGTGAGTCAAATAGACTAAATTGGGAAAACAAAGATAATCGTGAGAAAGCCAAGTTGATTCTTCGAGGGAAGGAGCAGGGAACCTCAGTTACTCCTGATATGCAGGATTGGTTCAAACGGCATAATACTCGTCGAAACGGAATAGCACATACTACGAAACTTACTAAAATCGTCGACGGCAAGTCGAAGGATCTTTCGGTCAAAGAGATTATCAATGCTCTAGAAGAAGATATCAAAGATCTTAAGAAAATGATTAAATAAAATGAAAACTATATTCGTAAACTTCACCAATCATCCTTCATCACAGTGGGAAGAGGTCCAACTGAATGAGGCAAAGAAATATGGCGATATTGTTGATATACCTTTCCCTGTTATTGATCCAAAAATTAATAATTTAGAGATCAAAGACTTGGCGAAAGATTATGTCGATAAAATCGTCAATCTGGATGCAGAAATAAAAGTAGTGCACATCATGGGCGAAATGACTTTCACCTTTTGTGTAGTTAATATGTTGCAGAAATTGGGTATCCAATGCGTGGCATCAACGACAAGACGTGATACAATAATAGCTGATGATGGCTCTAAAATATCAAAATTCCATTTTGAGCAGTTTAGACCATATTTCTTTTAGTAAGCCCTTTAGCACAAGCAATACCGAACTGAGAAAATAATTACAACGATGGCTGATAAAATTAACTATAAAAAAAATGACATTGTCGTTTGCTATTTGACGGGACGAGCCCCCTATAATGGTAATTTTTTTGTTACTGTAAAAAACAAACCAATCTATGGCTATCTAAAGATTCAACCTGGAGAATTGCGAATTGGAGAACTAGAAGAAGCAGTACGCTTAAAAAGAGCTATTCCTTTATATTTTGTCCGCACAAATCTTAATGGAAAAGGTATTTTTAGTTTAGATAAAACGGAAGAGAACGAAGTTGCAACTCCAATGGTTGAAAAATCTTCCGTAGAACAAACTGTAGATGTTTCCACTTCTTTGTTCAATATATCTATTCAATCCACTAACAGAGTTTTCAACAAAACTGTCTTTGAAGCGCTCTTAAATACCATATACGAGATTGACACCGATGAGAAATACTCCTTGGCCAAACAATTGGTATTTCTCAATCAAAACGATAAATATGTACAGGGACTGCCGCTTATATTATTTTCTAAAAGCAAGCCAAGATACCAAAACCGCTTTTGGGATGAAAATATCTTACCTTTCTTCAATAACAGCGGTGTTAAGCAATTGTGGTCTAAAGCCGACTCTGTGGAGAAGAATGCCATCTTAAATCGATTGGGCATCATCCTACCTCCACAAGAAGTAAAGGTGGAGGAAAAAATCGTAGAGAAGGAAGTAGAGAAAATTGTTGAAAAACAAATTCCAGGCTGTTCTGTCATACCATTCTTCGACAATATAGCCGAGGAGGTGATACGTCAACTCAGGTCAGCTCAAGAATCCATCCACATTGCAATGGCTTGGTTTACCAACTATGACATTTTCAAAACTATTATGGAAATCCTTAAGGAGAAGAAGGACGTGAAGGTCGTACTTTTGACCAATAATGACCTTATCAACAATGGTGGTTATTGTCTAAACTTCAACGAACTTATATCCGAAGGTTTAGAGTTACATCTTGCTGAATATCCTGATATGATTCACCATAAGTTCTGCATTATAGACCATACTGTTGTAATAAATGGTTCATACAATTGGACTTTTCTGGCCGAGGATGAAAATCTCGAGAATATAGTAGTCATTAAGGATGCTCCAGATGTGGCAACGCGATTTGAAAATGAATTTGATGTGTTAATACAGCAATTCTCAAAGATCTATGACCATATGCCAGAGGAAGTGCCTGATAAACCTGAATACGATCGGGGATCCTTTAAGCAGTATATCAGCGAGGAGTTGGTGGCGCAATCTCATCGAAATATTGGCGATGCAAAAGAAAATATTCGTCGTGCTCGCACATTGGCTCCTACCAATCCAAGAGTCGTAAAAGCTGTGCAGAATTACCATATTGACAATGATAACTCAACCCGCACGATTCAGGAATTGGATCAAGAGGCAGTCAATACTGGAATACGGCAACGTCAAGAGCAACAGGTTCAACTTCAAAAACAGCAAGAGCACATAGAGCGACAAGTGGCAGAACTCAATATTCGACAAGAAAAAATACAGCAACAGCAGCAGAGAGCTGCTGAGCAGGTCGAACAGAGAGTACAAGCTGCGACATCAGTAGCTGAAAGAAATCAAATACGAGAGCAAGCGCATGTGCAGCAACAACAATTTATCGCTCAGCAACGGCAAGTGCAGCAAGCAAGGACAACAGCTCAGCGACAACAGGAAACTGTTGCTCAAGCTATTCAGAATACCCAGAAAGAAATTGAGACTATTCAGAGAACTGCTACTACGCAGACGGCAGGTGGAAGGGGTAAATTAAAGATAAATCTGAAATGGTTTACTACTGATGATTTAGACTTACATGTTATCGATCCTAGTGGCTATGAGATTTATTATGCCCAAAAACAAAACACCTGTCAAGGCGTATTGGGGCAATTGGATATTGATGCAAATGCAGGAGGAACTATTACAACAACTCCACAAGAGAATATTTATTGGGAAGACAAGGCCCCGATTGGTGATTATGAAGTGAGAGTTCATTGGTACACTAATAGATCCAGGTCTTCTTCTGTGCCATTTACAGTAACAGTTTATCCAGAAATAGGCGAAACACGAAATAGCCCTGGAACTGTTACTTATGAGAAAGAATCCAAAACCGTCTTCCGATTCTCTATCACGGAAAATGGTATCGTTTACAAGTCCGTTTGATATTCCATTAGAACAAGGATTAAGACATATAAACATAAAGATAGAATACAGTAATTGTTGACGATCTAAGTCTATTCCATTAGAACAAGGATTAAGACAAATCACCCTCAGTGCGAGACGCACCCTTTGTCTCAGAGCCTCCTAGTCCATTTTCCAATAAAACAAGGATTAAGGGACATTAATACTATTGTGGCTGTCTCCATTTTGGAAACAGCCACAATTTGTAAGAGCATTTTCAGAACAAACGGTCTTTAAATTATTACGCATAAAAATGCGTTTACCTTTCCCGCTAAACATCACATAATATTGGAACAGTAAAGAAAACAATACAAACATGGAAATCAAGATTACAGCTATCAAGTTCGAGATGGTGAATGGGCGGAAGACAGGGAAGTCATTCAGATTTGGCGTGGATCCGAAAAAGATGGCCAAATACAAAACGGAGGCCACTGTCAGAAAGAAGATTGAGGAATATGTCGCTAAGAATGGCGTATTCAAGAGGGACGAGCTGAAGGACCTGAGATATGACATGAAGGATTTCCTCGAAGAATGGAGGAAACAGCTGCCAATCGTTGAGGAAGAGGAAAGGAAGAACCGCGAAGAATCGGTCAACAACCCGGAAAGCAGAGTGATGCCTGACACGATCACAAGACTGGCCAACAATGAGATCTTTGTATTCGGTTCAAATGCACAAGGTATGCATTATGGTGGTGCTGCCCGATATGCCCTCGATCATTTCGGAGCTATCATGGGACAAGGTGTTGGACCCCAGGGAAAGTGCTATGCCATTCCTTCCATGGGTGGACTCGCCTCGATGGGCGAAGCTGTCAGGCAATTCTGTGAATACGCAAAAGCTCACCCTGAGAAGAGATTCCTGGTCACACCCATCGGATGTGGTATCGCCGGATACAGTCCCATCGACGTCGCCCCTCTATTCGAATGCTGTCGCGATGTCGAGAATATCTCACTACCTGCCGCCTTCTGGGACTTGCTATGAACACAATAGAGGTGTCTTAACGTTAATGACCGTATAATTAGCCGTTAATTATTCGTTAATGGCATTATTATAAAAAAGAAGCTTTCTATATAAAAAGATAGACTAGCAGGTGAAAATGGCAGGAGACTGCGGGCTCAATGCTCTGTCTCTACTGCCGGAAAATGTGCTGCCTCAATGGCAGCAGAAAATTGCACTTCGTGCAGAAAATACGCCTTGACCTTAACAAATTTGGGGCCGGATGGATTTTTCGCACAAAGTGCGTTTTTTTGCAGGTATTGAACCTGCACATTTTCTTGCAGAAACAACCAGGCCATTGGGGCCGAGGTTGTCTGCATTTTCACCTTTCTTTTATATCCTTTATTTGTTCGCCAAAAGGCAATGGGAACTTCGGCAGAATAGCCGAAAGATCCAGATTTTCTTGTCACAAATTGGAGGATTATAGAATAAGGAGGGATGAGTAGAATGAAATGAGCCTGATATTTGCAGATTTTTGGACAAATGTTTGCTTATTTCATTTTTTAATCTTATTTTTGCACTCACTTATCAAAAACTTAATCAATAATTGAAGATATGGGTAGAGAGAATGCGTTGAGGGCGGCAGTGCGTGCCGTGGAAGAATATATTGGATTAAATCCCCTGGTGGTTCGACTTCTTTCTTCGGATGATGGGATGCTTAGGGAAGATGGTGAATTGGATTTGTTTCTCCCGGAAGGTGTAGAATACGAAGGTTTCTTTGGGAAAGTTCCTGTGGAGGTGAAGTGGTCGAAAAACGCCAACGTTCACCCCTACAAGGTCGATCGTCATTATCTTCTTGGACTTAAGGAGGACAAGGGTGGTTTCTTCTTTCTGGTGCAGCGAATCCAGGATGTGCCTCATATCTATTACGCTGCATTCACCGTGGAAGATATCGATAAACTGTTGGAACAAAAGTCTTATCAGGTTAAAATTGACCTAAAGGAGGCTCCCGAGGACAGACAGGTGTTCGTAAAGGATTTGTTCGACTTCGCGACTATGCGAAGAAAAGAAAAAGTTGTAATCCCGTGTGAACATGAGCTTAATAATATGATGGAGGATTATGAAGAACTACTGGGCAAACTTGACAGGATAAATAATGAGGAGGATCGGGAAAAGCTTGAGGAAATGCTCAACTATCTGATAGAAATCCTGAAGGAGAGCGACCACAGCGTCATCGGCTGGCATGAAATCTTCTTTTTCTATTCATTTCATGCGGTTGAATTGGCTCATGATTACCTCGATTCAAAAGATCTCATCAATGTCCAATTTGACTTAGGTTTGTATTGCTATGAAACTAAAAGATATAACCTGGCTGAAGCATATTACAACAGGGTGTTGGACATTCTGTTTGAGGACCAAGATTCTGACCCACTTTCTATTGAACAATTGATGACTTTGACAAACCTTTTGTTTGATATGGGTATCTTGATGAATAAACTTAATCGATATAAAGAGGCCGAATCGTACTACAATATGTTGATAGGAGAGAAAGATTCATTTATCAGTTTGGATCGAGATTTTTTCCGGCCGCTATTGGCTGACACATATCGTAATCTGGCTATATTATATCGGAAAACCAATCGCTTGAAGGAGGCGAAAGAGATGGCTGTTGAGGCATACGTCATTTACAAGAGATTGACTAGGAAGGATTCGAAACAATGGAAAAAGACGTTGGAGAACACTGGCAACCTGCTCGATGATATTGAGGCCCGACTTGGGAGATAGATGATTGAGTTTACCTTTTATGTCGATTTGACATATAGTAAAGGAAACACGTCTGGACTACACCTGCTGATTGGTATGGATGGTGACAGGCATTTTGTAAAGATAAAAAAGATTGGCTTCTTTTGAACTGATGTATAATGAAAAAGGTAATTCGAAATGTGGCGATTGGGGTGGCTGTGTTGATAGCGGTCGTGGTGCTTATGCCGATATCGTTTGTGAAGACAAGTGATAGAGGGGCAACTCACGATTATTTCCCGGAGGAACTGAAGGGTAGAATCAAATCGGAGACTGCGGGATATAGTGATGAGGAGATTGTGAAATACAGTCTGGACCTGACTGCCGAACTGCTGAGGTTCACCAGGGCGAACGCATTGAAGGATGGGAAGGCGAATTGTGTGGGGTATGCCCAACTTTGCTCGAATATATGCAATTACGCTTTTGCGGTTTCCCACAGCAAGGCGAGGACGAAGCCTGTGGTGGGAACGATTGAGATTTGTGGCATCGATATGTGCAAAATTTCTTATTTCCTGGCACCGGCTAAGGACAAGAACTTTGTGAAGGACCACGACTTCGTGGAGTATCGTCACCAAGATGGAACGACATCGTTCTTCGATCCTTCGATCTATGATGTGACGTTTGCTTTGCACGGGGATTAGACCCTCTCGGTCCCCCTGCATAGGGGGATGACTTGCTAGTCCGGACAAGACATAGGTTTAAGAAGGCGAAATGGATTCATGAATCGAAAATCGCTATCGCAGAAAAATGAGTTTTATAATATTGGATTGACCTTTAGTCTTAACGTTAATGACCGTATAATTAGCCGTTAATGATTCGTTAATGAATTAGTTGTCTGTGTGCGAATCGGATAGTTATGTCAAAAATAAGAGCGGTTCCGATGGAGGAATCGCTCTTTGTCGTTATGTGAGGAAAAGGTAAGCATTCGGTAAATCACTTATCCAAACAAATCGGAGTGGGTACCAGTACCGGTGAATAATAGTGTCAATTCTGTGTCATTTTGTTCCCAAATCAGCAACCAATCACTTTTGATATGGCATTCCCAACAATTATCATATTCACCTGATAGTTTGTGAGGACGATAGTTCATTGGCAAACAGCCATCGGCTTCCAGCAACCTAAAGACTTGAACATTTCTTCTGAAGAAGAGAACTTCTCGACACGTCCAGCTCGTATGTCTTCCTGCGAACTCACGTAACTGCTCTTGGTCTTAGGAGATACTTTGTTAATCAACACTCCTAATGCGTTCAAATAGTCCATAAGGGCTTTTCCCCTAGCGGTACGTTCATTTATTTTAATAGTATAAGTTGCCATTTTCTATTTATGTTATTCAATAAAAATCGTTTGACGCTGCAAATATAAGACTTTTTCTTGATACTTCCAAATAATATAAAGAAAAAAGAATAATAATGATAAAAACACTCCTTCGCTGAAGTCGGGAAATCCGTGTTTGAGGCGCAGAATTGCTCCAAGGAATAAGGTGTCAAGAAAGATTCACACGTATAGCTGGAACACTACGTGATCATTCTTTTCCATCCTGAGCCTGATGCCATTGAAGATGGCTTTAAGATCTTCATTCAACTGGTCGAATGGTATGGAGTCGAGTACCTGACGGCACTCCTGCATCTTGTTGGCTTCTCGGTACAACTCTGCCTTCATCAATAGTTCTGATCCGGAGTTCCAATTGAGCGAATCGATAAATTCGACAACTGTCTTCGAGAAGAACTCAAAATCTTCGTCTGTAGGTTTGGGGGCTTCCTCGCTTCTATGGAAATAGTCGTTGTAGGAATGGATCAACCAATATCGGAGATTATTACGTGTCTTTTCATCCACTCCTTCTGCCTGAAACTGTGCGTATGCTTCTTTCCACTCGGGGAAGGTCAGTTCGCCAAGATCGAATGAGTAGCTGTTACCTTCTCCGCAGTGATTCTTGCCTTCCTCATAATATTTTCCGCAGCCGGGGCATTTCTGTACTGGAGACACCATAGGAAACATTGGCGCAATCCTTTTGTTGTCGGACCAATAGGTGGCACGGATGGTATTCCCTGAAACCATAGTAAACAGTTCTTTCTTTGTCCCGCAATATGGGCACTTCACGATTTTAGCATTTCCTGGAATCATAGTCTGTTCTTTTTGATTAAACTTTTTGCAGTAAATTTTTGTTGGTGCAAAATTAGGACCAAATAATTGGATTGTCAAGATGTGTGGGGGATTTTTTTGCGAATTTGAGAACTCTGTAGATTTTTAAAGTTAATGACCGTGTAATGAGCTGGTAATGACCATTAATATATAAGAAAAAAGAGAAAAAGACCTCCAACTTTTGGAGGTAAAAAAAGCCTCCAATGATTTGGAGGCGGGAAAAGGTGGGTTTGAAATATTTGGGTCGTTAATTGTTGTCATTGAGCCACGCTTCGAGTTTTATGCGTAGTGTATCCACAAATTGGTATGCTTGTGGCATTAATTCTTCAACGGTTGATAGAGAATGGTTGAAAAAGTCATCATAGTCTCCGGCACTTCGTTTGGAAAAGAGTCGGCTATAGAAACGGCCTTGCTCTGGTGATAGTATTCCTGAAAGGACCACATGCTGGCCGATGCTTTGTCTTACTCCATCATGTGACTTTACATCTATTTTCAGTGAAATGAGCATTGCTGTTGCGGCATAATAGCAAGCATAATACAAACGGTTGACTGCTGTGTTATAAAAGCCGTTTGTTTTATGACTTTCTACTTCCGATAGTGTTGATAGGGCAGTTTCCAAACGATAGCGAACTATGTCGCGACGTTGTTCGTCTGTCAATGAAAGTTTGGTCATATTCTTATGTACTCATTTTCAACGTTTACAAAGAAGGGACTTATATGCTTTCCCCATTCTTGTTTGGGCATGATAATCGGGTTGATGAGGATGCCTGTTTGTAACTCAATTTTGTAAAGAGGTGTAAATATCATGTCTTCATCTTTGTCAGTCAACGATGGTTTATCAACAAGAATCAAAAGGTCGATGTCGGAATTTGGACGAGCATCGCCTCTTGCCTGACTGCCATAAAGACGCACCTCTATGCCTATGGGCAAAGAGCGAAGAGCTTGGCTAATCTCATCTATGATTCGAGACTGTTTCATGATTCTTCATTTTAGATTTAGTGAAAAGTGCGCTGCAAATATACGCAGAATTTATTAAAAAAACAAATTATGTCCTAATTTATGGCGGTTTTTTCTATGATTTATGGAAAAATGGCGAAATGGGTTAATTTTTTCAGCGTTCTTTTTGTGTTTCATATCAAGGGTGAACTCGAATCGGGGAATCGACACGAATGGGGTATGGTGTTGGTGAGTTTACATTTTCGTCATTTCGACACATAGGAATAGATGTCAAACAAGAAGGTGTGGAAAGGAATTGTTTTGGAACATCTAGGATGCCTGAAAAAATTGGCGATAGGAGGCTCTGGGCATGAATCGGTGGGATTAATCGACAATAAGTTATGAAACTTATACAACTAAGAAAATGCTTCGTAAGGCAAGGTATCGTTTGGTATTCACTTCCGAAATTTATTTCTTTTTGCACCTTCTTTTAATTCGGAATATATGTCAAGAAATCTGTTACAATGGTTGAAACGAACTCGGATGGACGAAGGGATGATCTGGAATACTTACTTCAAGCACCGAAATAAGGAACTGCGTGAGAGGTTCCCACAGATTGGAAGAATCGGTACGAGCAAGACCATCATGACCTATCTTCTGATTCGCAAGTTGACGGATGATGGGCTTAATTTCTATATTTTATCTGAAAAGGATGGCAGGTATCATCCCATACAAGACGAAGACCTCTTCGGCCATTTCTATGTGGAAACCATTCGTTTTGTATTTCCCAATAACCAAGTGGATAGATATACCATCAATTGTTACTGTAGCAGGCGTCTGTGCCGAAATCCATTTATTGAGGTTCCCGCTTTTCATTTTCGAATCAGCTTCAAACAATGGCCGGAGAAAGATGTGATTGACTTCATCGAGCATGTGCCCGAGTTCTTTCCTAAATGGAATCGGGAGATGGGCATCATCGGACACGAAATACCAAAGATACAAAAGAGGAAGGAAATGAACAAGCTGCGAGCAAAATTGATGGGGATGCGATGCCTCGAGTCTTATATCCAGTTGCGTTATCAGGGGCTTTGCGAGATGAAAGACGATTGGATCACTGTGATTGTTCCATTGTGCAATGGGCATGATCTGACTGTCACGACTCCTTTCGTAGACTATATCCCAAAATGGTGGGAAAGGATTGAGGAGATGGTGAAAGCATTTTATGAATATTTCACGGAACAAATTGATAGTGGTCTCATTGTTTTTGGCCCTTTTCCAAAGGAGTTCACTTGCTATTCCAATAATCAATGGTACGACGGCTCTTTTAAGAGGATTCATCAGGAAGACTTGGAAGCGCTGTCCAAGAAGAAGGGATGGCGCAAATGGTGTCCGATAAGGGTGAAAATTGGTTGACAAAGACTCTTTGACGTTAATGACCGTGTAATGAATCGTTAATGATTCGTTGATGATAATGATAGACCGCATTTCCCCTGCATTGTGGCCTTATTTTGACTTTGTGCAATCGGTTGTTATGGGGTTTCAGTACGATAATGGTTTGTTTTTTCCCTTGGAATTTGGAAATGTGAAGTATTTGGTTTATTTTTGTCGAATCAATGTCAATTATATCGGTCGTTAAATTCCTTCAATCTTTTATGTCGTTCTTCCGTCGATCAATAATTCAGAGCGTTATATCTCTGATCTGTCTGCTTCCAGCCGTTTCGCTGTCACAGACGCAGAACCCGATTTCTGTGGCTGAAAGGTTGGCTGACCACATCATGCAAGATCATAACCATGAACTTTATGAGGACTCCCTCGGCCATTGCCATATCAGAAGCTATTACCAGGAGTGGCGCTATGTCAATGGTGTGTTGGGGCTTGGTATGCAGGAACTTGCAAAGGCTACGGGCAAGGCTGCCTATCGGCAGTTTGTGTCGGATAACTTCGCATTCTTCTTCAATCCTAAGATCCAGCAGCGCCTGAAACGGGATTATGACGAAGGTCTGCGTGACTATGGTTATCATCGCTTCTTCACCATGGGCAGTCTGGATGACTGCGGCGCTATGGGTGCCTCGTTGGCACAATTATGGTCGGACGATAGAGGACAGAAAGACTATGCAGACTATCTGGAACGAATCGCACAGTATATCCTTCACGGACAGTCGCGTATGACAGGAGGCGTGTATAGCCGAGGCAAGGAACCTCAGCGGACCGTGTGGGCTGACGATCAATTCATGAGCCTTTCCTTCCTGACAAGATATGGACAGGTGTCCAATCGGGCGGAATGCCTGGATACGGCAGCCGTTATGGTGGGCCGTTTCCACAAGCTGCTTGCTGACCCAGGCACCGGACTCTATTGGCATTGCTATTATGAAGAGGATGGCGCTCCAGGTGTGGCACATTGGGGACGAGCAATGGGCTGGTGCCTGCTTGCCCAGGCTTTCCTCCTCGATGCACTTCCCGAACAGCATCCGCAGAGGGCTGAGGTGCTTCGTATCTTCCGCGCAAACGTCAGTAGCATCAGCCGCTATCAATCTGCGTCGGGCATGTGGCATCAGCTTCTGGATAAGGCTGATTCGTATGAGGAGACATCCTGTACCGCTATGTTCACCTATGCAGTAGCAAGAGGCGTGAGCGCACATTGGCTCGATGCTTCCTACAAAACCGTGGCATTGCGGGGGTGGGAGGCAGTAGCTGACCATGTTGCCAAGGATGGTACGCTTAAAG
>Ga0256407_10002911_pt1 | contig 31547 bp, 32 predicted proteins | sample RumenRJG_04DNA_FD_193489 | JGI IMG/M metagenome (GOLD analysis project Ga0256407, IMG submission 193489) | Bovine rumen microbial communities from Lethbridge, Alberta, Canada - RJG_04 | ecosystem: Host-associated > Mammals > Digestive system > Stomach > Rumen | place: Canada: Alberta...
ACAAGTACAATACAAGCTCAACCGGAGGCCAAGAAAAAAACTTGATTTCGATACACCAAAATCAAGTTTCTTTAAAAATATCAATAATTTTGACTAATTTCGCACTTGCTATTAGAATTCACAAACTAGTCATAATACTATTCATTCAAATAGCGTACAGCTCATACAAAAAAATATTAAAATCTGTGTCGTATAGCCAAAAAATAACATTATAACATTAAAAATGCCGATGATAATACTTCAAAACCTTAATGATGAAAAAGGTGGTTCAAGATGGCGATCAATCCTTATTAATGGAAATTTTTTTAATTAATTTAAATTTAAATGCTTATGTCGAAAGAAAAAGAGAAAATTAGAGTAATTAAGGTGTTTGATAATGAAGATGATGTCATTAACGATATTCGTAGCCATAAAGACGAACCAGGCATGCTTTGGTCGCTTGGTGAAGATGCTTTCTTGATGAATGTCGCAAATTTTATGTGTCATTTCATTCTACAGTATGAAGCTGGCTTGATATCAAAAGATGAGTTGGATTTATATCTAGGGAAAAAGGATTGTCTATCCAATATCAATCCTTTGGAATTCAATTTTTTACTTGTGTCTACCATCAATGGCTGTACCTACAGAAGTAGACCCTATTATATTGATGAAAAAGACTTGGATGACACTTACTCTAAGATACTGGAATTATATAGCGAACTGTCCATCATGTATTCGTTTGACAGTATCATCGACCAGATACAGAAAATGGTTTCGGATTTTAAGGCAGCTCATGAAGACTTTGATAAAATAACGAAGGATGAAAGATTGGAACGATTCTGGTCATGGAACGGAAATAAGGAATATATGAAGGATGTCTTTTTTGAAAGCCTACTAGACAAATGTAGAAAAACCTATGCTGTTCTAAATCATGAATATAGACGTAAAAATGAAGAACTAAAAAGAATAAACAATGATGAATAACTCTATTGAATATGACATCACTCTAAATGAGGATGATAAGAACTGGGCTTATCTCAGTTTTAAGACACCTATAGGTGAAATAGACAACATTGGATTTCCCATTACATCCGATATTGTTGTCGATGGCATGAAATGCCTTGCCGACCACTTGAAGATAATGGTTCAAATGGAACGAGAGGGCATGTCGGATCTTCAAGATGAAGTTAAAAACAAACCTACCCTGTGAGAAATATAAAATGATAGTATGATTCAATTAATGCAGGCTCTTTTCTCGACGATGAGATTTGAGCCACAACCAAAACGGCAGGATAAATGCACTCGTCCCGCTGCTGATGTTGTAAAACTAGAGAGTGAGAGTGCATCGCCGCCAACTTCAAGCGAAATCCAGAGCAAAACCACTACACGCTCTAGGACGAAGCATGACATCGACGGCGACATAAAGCGACTTGAAGAAGTGTTTTTCGGTGGTCATCCCATGCAGAGCGGCTTTATTATAGAAACCACTTTACATGATTTGCTTGCTGTATGCCCCAGAGAACGCAGACGCAAAGACGCTTATAAATCCTTAATTCATGCCCTTAATAAAATGGGGGTTGAACTTATTATTAAAACCAAGTGAAATGGAAGCAAATTTTAAGCACAACCTTGATGTGGAAGAAAGATATTTTTCTCTTGATATTGAGGCTTTAAAGAATTACGACGAAGGTTTTAGGCAAGCCTACGATAACGGCAAAGAATATGAAATGAGTATAAAGCTCAGCAATATCTACGCTATCTGTCCTAGAAAACGTCAAAGGAAACAGCTGTACGAAAGACTGGTTCAGTTTTTGGCGCATAAAGGCTTGACACTTAGAATCACCAGTCGAAAACACGAGAAGGAAAAAGTGATTAACAATCAATTAAGTAAAGAAAAATATGATTAAAACAGCGGAAATTAATGGAATTTTGTGCCGGTACTACTTTACCGGTAAGGTTTATGTTTCAAAAGATGGTACTGTCGCTGGAATGCCGAACTACAGATGGGGAGGGTACAAGCAGTTAAGTATCATCGAGGATGAAGGCCGAAAGTATATCAAAGTGAATAAGAATAAATCGGTTAGACTAGATTTGGCGGTAATGAGATGCTTTGGCCCACCGATGCCGGTTGACAGCAAGAGATACATGATAAACCACAAGGACGGAGACCTACTGAACTGCGACGTTAACAACCTTGAATGGGCAATACATCACTATGAACACACCGCAGAGGATTCAATTGTGCTAAACTGTTGTGGGAATCGCATAACCGCCTTCAAAGATGGCCATATCGAGAAAGATGGGAAAACAATGACAGTTTATGACAGTATTTATGATCCAGATGTAGAACTAAAGGTGTGTATTGATCCACATATTGCTGTATCAAGGCCCAGGAGCATATATCATGAACATATAAATATTGACAAGATTATGGAAGTCGCTGGCTATATCCAAGGCGATGACATGATACTTTCTTGCCCCCAAATTCTACATATAGACAATGATTGGAAGAACTTCTCATCTGACAATTTGATGTGGGTTGAATATGATGACGAGAGGTTCAAATCTTACCAGTTGAAAAAGAAAGAAGACAAGCACAAGAGGAATGTTGAACTAAATCCGGGCCAAGTGCTACATCCTGGAATGTAGGTTCAAAAACGACATCAATCATGGCCCTGTGACAATAGAACGTTACGGGCCATTTTTCTTTATAACTGAATGATGAAAATAAACAAAAGACAATTGAAACCCCTTGATAATCTGATAAGTATGAGAGTAAATGTATTTCATGAAAAAAGTTTAAAGAATATTGACAAAAACTATGAATGAAATTACTATTAAAGTTCCCGTCGACTATCAATATTTGTCGATGTGGAAAGACTTTGACACATTTTTACCACCAGGTCACATTATATTAAACAAAGAAATATGTGGCTGCGGTTGTACTGACTATTACTTGACCAATAACTCGCCAGTGATTCTTGTGAGTCCACGGCGACGGTTGATTGAGAGTAAGCTTAATGACCCGCGAACGGCCAATAACTTGTTCTACTTTGACAGGAGCGTGAAAGGCTCGACAGTGAATAATACGATTGACGAGCTAAGACGTTACCTAGAAAGCTGTCAAGAAACACCATGGACAGATTCTAAGGTGCCGAAGATTATGGTTACATACGACTCTATGGGGGTTGTTATTGACACTCTTCACGATTGGGGTCTTATGGACCGATTCACTATTGTCGTGGACGAGTTTACATGCATCTTTACGGATGTCAAGCTAAAAGGGTCCACAGAGATCAATCTATTGCACCGGCTAAATACGTTGCCAAACAGAATTGTCTATATCAGTGCGACTCCACTGAAGGATCTCTATCTGCAAATGTTGGACGAATTCGAGTATATGCCCGTTGTGAACCTGGAGTGGCACCCGTCAAGAATCGAGAGAGCCAACATCTACTACTCAAAGATGACGAGTTGTGCCACCGCGTTTGAGAAAATCTACAACAGCTATAAGAACGACGGTTATTTCAAGACCAAAATCGTAAACGGGCTGACATACTACTCTAAGGAGGGCGTGTTTTTCTTGAACAGCGTTCGGGATATCGTGAACATCATCAGAAAGTGCAATCTCACTCCAAGAGAGACTTTGATTATCTGTGCTAACGAAGACAAGAACCGGGCCGCACTAAGGAAGGTGGGGTTTAGGGTGGGTTCAGTGCCAGGGAAGAATAACTACCAGCTCTTGAACAAGCCTTTCACCTTCGTGACTAAGTGTTCATTCGAGGGGACCGACTTCTTCTCTGACAACTCCACCACGTTTATATTCTCCGACTGCAACAGGGAAAACATGACTCTTGACATATCGATTGACCTGCCGCAGATAGCAGGACGATGCAGGTCAAGAAACAACGTGTTCAGGAACGACATCTACTACTATTACAAGAACACCGATACAGAGCAGATTGATGTGAAGACGATGACACAGGAGGTCTTTAATAAAAAAAAGGAGACCGAGTGTTTGGTGAACACTCTATCGGGAGCAAATGTTGATGCGTTAATGAACAAATTACGGGTGGCCCAGAAGGTCGAGAAATACAGTAACGACTACCTGGATGTTGAAATTGCAGCAGACGGAAGTGCTGTGCCAGTCTGCAACAACCTCGCTTTTGTTGCCGATCTCAGAGCAATAGAGATAAAATCGCAACAGTACACAAGCACCTACAAGATGGCGAGTTATATGAAGAACGCAGGTTTTAACGCCTCTCATCAGCAGACTCAAATTGACCAGCTATTCAACATGTTCATGACACAGTTCATGGCCGACAATAACTTTCAACGTAGGATGCAGCTATATGTCGATGCCGTAGAACATAATCCACTACTGCTTGAGAAGATTGAGAATACATCAGCAATACCGCTGGAATACAAGCAATACTATCGTGAGCTCGGTGCAGAAAGGATAAGACGTTGCGCTTACATCGAGGCTAATCTGCAACGCGAGTTGGAAAATCTCAACCAATACTCCAACGTAAAGCTTGACCTCGAGGTGGGTAAAGTTTATTCCAATGCCGAGATAAAGTCAATGATACAGGCTGAGTATAATCGTCTCGGAATGAACAAAACGGCAAAAGCGACAGATATTGAGATGTTTGCTGATGTTATACCTAAGAAATTTACAATTAACAACCAACGAACTAACGGATATAAAATCATTAAAATCAAGTAATTATGGATAATTTAAGTGAAATTGTTGTGAGCACATTCCATTGTATATGTGACACAAAAGACCATGAAGGTAGGAAACGATGCACAGCTGGCCATGTCATCAATGCTATACAAACGAATGAAGTTATAGCGAAGAAGATTGATTACATCAGGACCATTCACGATGACGAACAAAGGAAGGCAGCAAAAAGAGAGTTGCTACCTGTTGTCATGTGGCAGGGCATCTTCAGCGAGAGGAGCAATGACGGGTGTATCTCATTATCCTCACTGGTTTGCATCGACATAGATCATAAGAGTGAGGCCGAACTGAACATGATTAGGACTACAATAGTTCAATGGCCGTTTGTGTATGCTTTCTTCAAGAGTCCAAGTGGTGACGGGTTGAAGGTGGTGGTTAAAACCGATAACTGCAACATCGCTAACTACTCCAATTGCTATCGACAGGTGGAACAGTTATTCATAGACACTTTCGGTGGTATTGGTATTAAACCCGATAACAGTTGTGAGGATGTCGGTAGAGCTTGCTATATGAGCCATGATCCTAATCCATATTGTAACGCTTCAGCAACTTCATGGCACTATGAGTATAAGCCAGAGTTCGACAAGGTTTCATCCTCGGACTCATCTTCAACAAGCCAAGGCAACTATGTGGCTCCGGTATTATCTCCTGGCGAGATGTTCATGGCAAAACTTAATGCTGCCAGATGTCCACTGAATGATGAGCAAATTATCGAAATTCTAGACAGGAAGTTTATGAAATATAAAGTCAACTACACAGATGGGCATAGGACTAAAAGCGTATTTGTCCAAGCAAAGACTCTATGTGAAGCTGGTGTTGATGAGAGTAAAGCCATCAATTACCTAAAGGCTAGATTTCTCCCGACAGGCTTTGATGAGAGAAAACTTGAATGGGAAGCAAGACGAGCCTACGAGAAGACAGGCTCATCGTTTGGTGTATATCGTGGCAACTACAAGTCATATAGTGAGTATAAGAGTTCTCACTAATGCAACAATTTCTACAACATCACTCTAATGTGGTGTTGTTTTTTTCAAAATCAGGACATCTTAGCATGTGAGAGGAACTGGTTTCTTGTTTCATAAAGTGTCCATTTTTTTTGTAGTTCTTAATAGAAATGAGAATTTTCTAAAAAAAATTGGACATTTTTATAGGGATAATAACAGTTCGCCAAGGCTCACTTAATCCGGAGAGAAGAGAATACGCAGCGACACACCCTCTCTTTCTTTACGGATTAGGTGAGCGATAGCGAGCCGTTCTTTATCCTGTGCTACAAGTGTGCAAACCCGAGTGACAAGCAATCCTCTTCACTCCCGCCTTAGACCACGGGAGGGGAGAGACAGATTGCGAGGAGTGAGGTATAGCGATAAGGTTCAGTGAAAACCTGAGCGTGAGCGAGGGACTGAGCTGGTTCTTGAGCGGATTGTGACATGATTCTTGCCACCTCCATAACCCCTCTATCCCCATGTTATATTGTTATGTTTTGTTATAACAACTTGTTATTTCCTTGACAATCAGCACAAACCGACATAATATGTTATAACATCCAAAAAGCAGTGACCCCTACTTTCACAAGCAGGAGCCACCGAAGTAGAGATAATTAATTTAGAGAGAATTATTTATTGTTTCGGTTTTTTTCAATGATTCGTCCAACTTCAACAGGGTAAGTTGTTCCTTCACCATACATATAATTAATCTTCCTCACAATTTCAGCTTGATTCTTAACACCTGAATCCCAAAGATCTAATACAACTTTTTCTTTTTCAGCTTTAGGAATTGGTGGTTGAGTGCTGTTTGCCGTTGGAGAGATGATGTTAACTTGGTTTCCTTGAGATGTAGTTCCATTGTATTCACTCCAAGTCTTGTAATAGTTGTCGAAATAATAGACATAGCTGTTTATTAGGTAGTCAGCGAGATAGAGTGTGAGGTTAATGACATGTTGCCTGTTCTCATCACCTTTCTCTGGTTCACCCCACATCATATGAAAGACAATAGCATAATGCTGGGCCATATTGGCGATTCTCAATCTAACCTCATGCCTTGTTGTTCGATACTCATGGGCGGATAGCTTGTCTTGCTTCTTAATCCACTCATTAAGGACGGCATTTACATAGTCTACACCAGTGTTGTATATAGGTGCTGGCTCGTTGTTGCCATCGGAGTCAGTAATGATGCAAAACTTCTGATTCCATGCATTGATTTGGTTCTGAGTCTTGGTTATCCAATCACCCTTCGGGAGGTTAAATGCTGGTGGAGCTTCACCGACTTGTAGTTTAGGAATCTCCCCCCAAGCTATACGGCTAGCAGTACCTCCCCTAACTTCTTCACCGTTATTTCTTAGAATGAAGGTGTCGACATCTTCCTGTACTCCTGTGAAGACATAGTTGAGATATACGGGGAAGGAACCTCCTGGTATTTCCTTGCTCATTGTTTCCTGGGTGATTGACTCGTTATGAAATGCCTTGCGGATACGATCATAATCCATTCTTTTTTCACGTATGGATGAGTTGACAGAGTTGATTTCAGTTTCCATCATCATCATGTGCACCCCACGATTGAAAGCCGTCAATTGAGCGAAACGAGCTTTGCTCATGTTTGCTCCCACACATTGTATGATTCGCTTCTCAACATTATCTCCTTTCTTATGGTAGAGTTTTTTGTTGTCACGATTAATAATTTGCTTGAACAGCGTTTCGTATATTGTGTGGAATTTGCTCTTTCCACTTGCGGAGTCACCCTGTATTACCACTTGCAGGTTGGGTGCATCTTTTTTACCCTCCAAATTTCGTGCTCTGACTCTTGAGAAGCAGAGCGCACTGAACATCGCCGGAGTTGAGAGCAACATGGGTATGTCAAATCCTGCTGGACTCCCGTCAATAATTTCACTAAGGATAGGCGGCAGGTCTTCATGTGGGAAGTTGATGTTGAACGCATCAATCCAATTGGCATTAAGACCATGTGATGCGGCATACTCTGAAGCTTGAGTAAACTGGCTTGGACAGGTGTAAGTCTCATTGGATTGCTTCTGGGGTTTGCGGAAACGAATTTTGTCATCAGTCTCTGCTTTATGTCTGCGAATTTTATCGTCTGTCTCTTTCTGATGCTTTCGTATCTCGTCATTAGTCTTAGACTTGTTGACCCATTTATCACATAGACTTTTACCAATCTTATAAATTAATGCCGCGACTGTGATAATACCAGCGCCACATCTAAAGGTTTTTAAAAAACCAGAGCGACTTTTCTCGAGATCCTTTGGTGTGCCTTTAACACTACCGCCATCGAGACCAACTTTATACTCAATACGATTATCTTGATTTTGATTCTTTCTCATAACTCTCGTTATTTCTTTAGTTTTAAAAAATATAGGTGTGTTGTTTTGCGAGCCACACCACAGTCATGCACTCTCGCTTAGTGCAATCAATCTTCAACATAGAAGACTGACTGAGGTTTGCCTAATCAAGCACGACTCTTCACTAAATAGGCTACAGCAAGGCCAAAACCACCGACAACTAAGCCGATAGACCATTTCGCAAAAGTTGGCATTTTGGATGCTTTCTTCTGCTTTTCGCTTGTAGATGACTGAGACTTGGACTTAGGTTGATCCATGTCCTTGGGAGCATCAATCTCCTGGTCATACAACTTCTGTCTCATATCTGATGACATGTAGTCGCTGATTGTGGTCGATTCCAGTAAAGGCATCCAATTGCGGTAGTATGCCTTCCAATCAGTCGAATGCTCATACTGATACGATACATGCTCACTATTCAACACAACTCTCGTGTGCTGATGCTTACTCATATATCGGCATCTTTCTTTTGGTGTAATCTTACACATGATGGTTGTAAATTTTATAATTAATAAATGTGTTGTTAATTCCAGGAGAGTTAATGCTGAAGCTATTGTGGAGTAGGTTGTAAACAAAACTACAACGAGCCATCTGACTATTTGCCACCTCATAGATGGGTAGTGATTCTTCAACCCCAGCCTCATGATTCTTAACAGTGACTACACGATTGATACCCGCTAACCTCAGCATCTCTTTGATAGTTTGGTTGTATTTGGCCACTGAGAGAGAAGGGAACAATACTGATTTATCATTGCATATGTAGCGTTCGACTATCTCCCTAGCAGAGCTTGTGAGTTGAACATGAATAACCTTATTGGTTTTCCTTTCTACGTAATGAATGGCTCCACCAATGACGTTTGCGGAGGTAAGCGCTAGCACATCACAAAACCGCATCCCGGTCTCACTTTGTAGCATAAAAATGTCGCGGGAAATCTCAAGGTTAGGTTGATTTGTAAAATCAAATTGATTGAGCTTGTTTAGCTCGTCTTTTTTTAAATAAAATTTTGGCATAGATAAAAATATTATGTGGTGTGGCCATTGGTTTTGTGCGGCCGAAAGCCACACCACGAATAAATTAATTAATGTTTAAATAACCAGTTTCTTAGATTGTCCTTCACTACCACATTGGTAAAGCCTCTCAGCTCGTTTATCAGCTTCAAGACATCCACCTTCTCAGGCTCGGGAAGGGAAATGTGAGTGTTCGTGTTCACCCCGAGATTAACTTGCTCTAGGGAACACTTGCGAATCAAACCGACTAATGCTGCTCTATCGAACGCCATCATGGGCTCGATGGTAACCATCGTCTTTAACCCCAAATCGTGAAGCTTGGCCATTGCATCTGCCCTCGCTACGACACCGGGTGCTTTTCCCATGAACTCGTTGTAGTCACGGTTCGTCTCAATCGTCGTGAGCAAAACAGCCTTCTTCATGACAGGATGGTCTACAAAATCAAGCATCCTTGCCGGGTTTTTACTTTGTAACCAGTAGATATTGTCGAACTTGTCTGCATAGTCAAGTACTCGGAGGATCCATTCATCAGGCAAATCTTGAGCAAATAAGTCGCAGCCTGAGACGACCATGATGGTGTGGCCAGATTCTAGGTCGATTCGAAATGCATCCTCATCGACGTGGATAGGTTTTTGCTTCTTAGTGCTCATCTTCAGCACGTAGCAGTAGGGGCAGCAATGGAAACATGAGCCCTTCAGTGGGTTCCATGTAGCATAAACCTCACTATACATGTGACCTTTCACCGGTTTCAATTTTAGTGATTTCTTTTTAGCCATGAAATTAAAAAATATACAAGCCCGCCCTCTCACAACGGGTTTGTAGTTAGTAAATAATATTAGTTCTCACTTTGGCTGTCACCTTTGAAGTGATCCTTGAAAGTTTTCTCGAAGATAGCCTTGCGGTACTCATCCTTAGACACCTTACCGGTGTCAGTCTTAGTTGCCTTGGCCATCTTCATTTGGTTAACTACATCATCGGATAGCTGTTCGATAAAGGCCACAAACTTTTCAGTAGCGATAGCATTGCCGCTCTCACGCTGCAGCCCTCTCCACAGAGTAGAGACGAGCATTGGAATATGCTTTGTCTTGAGAATTTTATCTTCACCCTCGCCGAACTTCTTTACTAATGAATCGTGAATTTGAACGGCACTGTCGTAATTGGCGAACACATCATAACCGCTTGCAGAAAGAATCTCACCCTTCTTAATTCGATCAAGGTTCAACGTCGCTGTCTCACAAGCAGCTTGATATAGATACCCCTTACGTAAGAGTTCGTTCACCATCTTCCAACCCTTGTGGCATGAGGTTCCTTCTTCGAGTAAACGCTTCTGCATGAAGTCCTGGGTGCCCCAAGTCTTGATGTTGGTGTTTATCTCCTCATAGACCTTAGCAATATTATAGAACCCATTAGCATCTGGGTTGGGGAACGTAGCGTACAAATCTGGCCACTCAGTAATAGGTAGGTTCATCAAATAGTCGAGACGGCCGTTACCATCAATAATTACAATAGCGCTGTCGTCAATATTACCCTTCTGTGACTTGAAGCTGGTAACCTCAAGACCAACAGCTCTAGCCATAGCTGCTGTGATACCGATAAGAACACACTGAGCACCATACTTCTCGATGCTTTCACCAGTCTTCTGCTTGTCTTTGCCGTGGATACGATTAATTTTAGGAGTTGCTACTTCGATACCATCAGCGACGGCTTCCTTAATGTTGATGATGCAGTTCTGCCCGCCAGTGAAGGGGGTAGCATGGTAGCGTGTGTCGTTGATTACACGTTGAATCTCTGCCTCGACTACAGCAGTCTGCTGCTTGAGCACTTCCTCCTCTTCTTTAGAATAGTTAGGAGCAAGACGCTTACGTGGTGGCTCAGCCGAAGCACTCACCTTAGAATTATCTACCGCACTTGCATCGGTAGTTGCCTGGGCCTGCTCCTCCTGCCCAGCGGAATCACTAGTGTTGTGTCCTGTTTCACAGCTTTGGAGGTTAATCACTTGCTCAGCACCAGCCTGAGCGTTCTCAGTCTCGTTCGATGATGCCTCGTTGGCACCTTTCTTGATAGCGGCTGCAACCTTGGCAGCGGCTTCTTCAGGATGTAAATAGTTCTTCATTTTTTTAAAATATTATTTATAATTCGCTTGACTTTTTTTTCTATCTTACCATCAGGATCGAGTTCTTTTGCTTGGTCGTAAAACGCCTTGCCTATATGGTAGTCGGCTCCTGTGATAAGTGATTGAAAATGGAATTGTGCCAACCAGTAGCAGCACTTTACCTTTATTGTTTCATCACCGATCATGGCTAAATTCATATAATACTTGCTTTGCTCATAATCAGGTATGCCACTCATGACTTGACCAGAAGCGTAATTGACACCAAGGGAATAAGCTGATTTCGTGTCAAATAGGGCACCAATAGCAAGAGCATACTGTGAACATCCTATGTTGCCAGCTTTCTCATAAGCCTTAGCCAATCTGCAAAAGTTTATCTTCCAGAATTTAATCAGCTCTAAAACAGACTGGTAGTCATGGTTGGCGGCATATCGCTCAAGCCTAGTAAGCCTACGTAGGTATTTGTCTATTGTTGCCATAACTATCAGAACATTATTTGTTTAAAATGTTCTTCTTCTTCTCGCTCGATTTCTCCGTCAGGATCATTCTTACGAACGTAATTCAAGAAATCACTAGCTATAGACTGGTCAGCGTTCTTAACAAAGCCATACTTATGCAGCATAGCGACCCAATAAGCACCTTTCACACATCCTCCCAGAGCAGCGTGGCCGAAGTGTCGTTCTGCGATATCATAATCAAAACCCGCTTCGGCTACTCCTGTGACGTGAAAAACGCCAAGATAGTAACATGCGGTTGAATATAGAACCGAAGCTACATTTAAAGCAATTTCAGCTCTTCTAAAATCATTTTTTTCAAGATAGGCATTAAAAACGTCTGAAAGCTTAGTTCCACTATTTTCAATTTGTTTTGCTGCATTCTCGGCATCCTCAAGGTTACCTTCACTAAGAAGGCGGTTCACATACTCCAGCTTGCTCAGCGTGAAGTCAACTTTTATTGGCTTGTTAGCCTCAAGTGTTAAGCCCGAAAGCTTCTTTTTATTTTTTTTCATAATAGTATTTCTTAATAATTTTTAATTGTATAAATTTGTTTTGAAAGATAGTGTGCACTTCCCCTCACGGACGAAGTTTCGCACTGTACGATTGTTTTTGCGCTCACTTTAGGGTCGGGGGAGTGCAAGCCCGTAGAATTGGAATTCTTGACTGCGCACTGGCTGCATCTGGCACGGAGGTGATCGCTCCCCCATAGGGATCATGGCTTACCACCAACCTTCAGCGGCTTTTGCGCAGGGCTGATATCGTAAATATGTCAAAGATCTAGTTGTTGTCGTTTTAGTCGGGTGGCAACTTTCCGGAAAAGAACCGCTCAGGGCGGAGAGTGTGATAACTGCTAATTAATGCCGCCCTTTTCGTGGGAGGGCGACCGAACCCTCATATCATCTAATTAGTTAATGTGTAATGATTAACCTCTGAGTCGCTTTACACCTCCTTTCTTTTGATTTTCAAGTTGCTTTAGCACTTCATCAACATCGTAAGAAATGCATCGTCCGCTACGTATAATGGCAGGAGGAGTAATTATGCCATCCATGACGAGACGCTTTATTGAGCTTTCTGATAGACCAAGAACTTTTCCTAGCCCTTTGTGTCCTCGTACTATCGTATGCTGTTTGGTGTGAAAGTGCCTTTCTTCTTCTATAGAAGTGTACGCGCGTATAACTGCATATTGCATCAATTCCATGACCTCCTCGCCAGTCATGTCAATGATACGCTTGTCAAGAAGCAGTTGGTTTATATTGTAGTTGGAATGTTTCATGTTGCAAAAGTAGTTATTTTTTTTAAAGATACAATATTGCAACGCTCTGACAATCAATATGTTATCAACATTTTAAGGTCTTTAATCAACATTTCTTTTTTCTTAATCAACATAATATTTTAAAAAAAAATAAGATAAGTTCTTAATATTTTGACGTGCCATCGTTTTTTTTGCTAACACCTGTTAAATTCTATCTTTGAGCACCTATTTTGATTAATATTTTTTTAAGTTTCAATTAAGAGAAGAGCTGTTATATGGTATCTGTTTATTACTTGAAAAAAAGAAAAACGAGACCGATTTTTTATTGTCGGTCCCGTTGCTAGTCAATATTTATGTGGATTTTATAGAATCAGAACTATCTAGTGTTGTTTCATTGTTTTCCTGTGTTATTCCTCTTTATTAAGCGATCGATATACGCACTTAGCTGATCCAACTGTAACGGAGACAGCTGATCGATCTTTTTTATCACAATTTGCTTTGTTGTGTTCACATTCCACTTCTCCATTTGTTTTTTCTTTGTAGATGAAGCCGTGGCTATATATGGTTTCATCGCCTCATAAGTTGAATGACCGGTACATTCCATAACCACCTCGGGGGGGATCTCAAAAGCAAGAGAGCATGTTACAAAAGTTCTTCGTGCCATGTGACATGAAATTATCTCATGAAGAGGTTTAAAGGTTTCGTGGCGATCGTTGCCGACATAATACATTTCTTCCACTATGCGATCCAGTCCTGCTTCTTTCGCGGCTGACTTGAGAAAACTATTGAGTTTCTGGTTTGTCGGCACGTCAAATAAGTAATTTCCATCTGTCTTCATGTGTTTGTCAATAAGTGCCTGTGAGAATTGGATGATAGGTATGCTTAGCTTAGTCTTCGTTTTATGAGTAAACAAATTGATAAAGCCGTCACTGATATTATTTTTCTTTAATTCTTTCACATCCGAATATCGCAATGACGTATAGCACATGAAGCAGAAAATGTCACGAGCATTTTGGAGATATTGTTGTTTTAATGGGTACTCGGCAAAATGCATTAATTCATCAAAAGTTAGATAAGTTATTACTTTCTCTGACTTGGGTACATTGCTTACAAACTTTATAGCTTGCTCATTCACTGTATGGCCTTTATCTTCAACCCAACGCAAGAAAGTTTTTAAGTCTCTAAAGCGCTTAGCAACGGTTGTATTGTGATAACCATGATCAAAATACCATTTTTTTAATCCATTCAAAGTGGAACGGTCTAGTTTGCCTAAGGTTATATTGGGACGATATTCACAGAGACACCTCCACATTTGCACATTCTTGTCTCTACTACTTTTACTCCAATTTTTCTCTATCGCTCGCTCACGCATATACTCTCCGTAGATGGCTTTGAAAAACTCATGAGTATCAGTATAATTAGAGGCTGTCTTTTCTGGTAATCGGTCAACATTACCAATTACTTCAGTCACACGCTCTTTAAAATCAGCAGGAGAAGGTATTATGTTTTGTTCTTTAAACTCTTTAAACGTCTTCTCTATACACTCCATACAATGTAATTTGTAAGCATTTACTTCCCGAGCATAAACAATGGTACTGTTGACCTTGTTTGTAGTGTTATATTTTGCTTGCTGTTTCTCTTCATCCCACTTCTCTTTTGGCCATGAGTATCCAAGTGACAAATATACGGTATATTTCTTCTTAAACCATCTAACACGCATAGTAACTATGCCCACATCACTGCGAAGATAAGTCCAAACGTTATAGTTGTAATCAATCATAATGTATAAAGTTGAGTTTTTTGATGCAAAGATACATTATTTTTTTTTAAGGGGGTTACATGGTGTAACCCCTTTTTAGGACATTCATGGACTTTTTTGTCCTTTTGTGGGTTTTAACAAAAAATTGAATATTTGATAATCAGGCCACTACAGTTCAATGGAGGTCTATAAAGGTCTGTTTGCAATTCCTATCAGGCGCACCACTAAAACAAAGTATTCTGCTGATATTCAGTGGAATACTTTTTTGTTTGATGTTTCGCGCTCCCCCATTTTCTTTCGTATAGATAAAAATGGACAAATTTCGCTTTTGTCTTATATTTTTTGCAGAATAATTAATAATGTGCTAAGTACATGACAAAAATTTAAAGATGTCCGATTTGTCCTTGTAGCAAGTCCTTTGCAGCACGCTCTCAATCTCCATCAGGCCGTACCTGACCACGGACATGGCTCTGCGGCCGTTCTTCAAGATGCGTATCGGCTTGACGCATTGGTCGCGGTGGTCGCCCACGAGGTAGGCCCACACGACGGCGATGCACCACGGCCAGCAGCCGCTCTGGCAGTAGAGGCTCGCTTCGCTCGCAGTTTCTAACTATGCCGCATAGAAACTCCTGAAAACCGAAAGGGATCTATGAGTTTTTTAGTTTTTATAATTATAATTGAGAAATAATGGCTAAATTTGCAAATTGAAATAACTCTATTATTAACTTCATAAACTTATAGTGTATGAAAAAAATCTTACTCATTGTCTCATTGCTGATGGTGACGTTTGCAGCGCGGGCATTGCCATTTGTGACAACACCCAGCTCCACCACTCTTCCCATCCACTGGTATCAGCTGATAATTAACGGCAAGTATGTTTATTTTGACCCAAACGCAGACATTTTCGATCAGATTAAATTGACTCCCACGGCATCAACCGAAGATAATTTCCTTTGGTGCTTTGTGCAAGTCTCATCTGACAAGATTGTGATTTATAACAGAGCAGCCCACGGATATTTTGAGGAGGACCAATTTGTTACTTCTGACATAAACAGTTCATACATTTGCCACGTTGTGGAAAGAGCTGCTGGCGGTTTCTTTATCCGCTATTATCATACCGGTGATGGTAGGTATTATTATCTTTATGAGTATATTGGTGACGGACATGATTTTTTAAGTTCAGCTTCAGCAGCGTTATCGACTAGTATCTTTAATGTTAATGAAGTTTTTGTAGAAGGTGATAATGTGCCTGTTGCCGGCGACGTCAACGGTGACGGCAATGTGACAGCAGCCGATGTGACAGCCCTCTACAACTGGCTACTCAACAATGACAATAGTGGAATTGTCAATGGCGACCAAAACAGCGATGGAAACATTACTGCAGCCGATGTCACTTTCGTCTATAATATCTTGCTGGGAAGTAAATAATTTTTGTCTTTTGTGCTATAGAGCGGTTACCGTACTTTTGCAATACGATAACCGCTTTTTTGTGGCTATGTCTAAACTATAAACTTCGTAGAAGGCGCTGAAATATTACATATGTGATAATTTGTGATATGAGTTTTATTTGTACCTTTGCATCATCATGGTAAAAGAGATTCTATACATAGGAGCTGGTGGGTTCATAGGCAGCGTGCTGCGCTATCTGATTTCACAGTTGATGAAGCAAACCGGTGACGGTTTCCCCTGTGGCACTCTTATAGTCAACCTGCTCGGCTGCCTGTTGATTGGAATCCTCGGAGGGTTTATAATCAGAAATGGGAATATCTCACATAACCTCGCACTGTTCCTCACAGTTGGTCTGTGTGGAGGCTTCACCACATTCTCTACATTCTCAAAAGAGGCATTGTTGCTTTTGCAGAATGGGTGCTACTTGAGTTTCATTGGATATATCGCCACAAGTGTGATATTAGGTGTCCTTGCCGTGGCTTTAGGATTATGGATTATAAAATAAATTTGACAAACAACACTTATGGACATTAAACTTGTGCCTTTGACGGTTGCCGACCGTGAGCAGTTTATATTAGACAATCAGCAAGCATTCAAATATGGTGCCCAAAAAGAGTTTGGAATGCGCGATGACCGCATGGAAGAGGGCGAAGAGGTTATCTCACGGAAGACTATAGAACGCTGCTTGGATGACAATCAGGCCGATTATTGTTTTTTGTTGCGCAACTTCTCACTCCTATCAGGCGCACCAAATAAGTATCTTGTTGAAATTCAACAAGATACTCCTTTTTTATTCCTTCAATGTAATTATTGTAACAGCATCACCAATCTTGGAAAAACACGCAAAAAAAGACTCCTTTTGTAAAATCAAATGAGATAAAAATCACTGAAATGTCTATTTTTATAAATTTATTCATCTAAAAATCATTTTCAGTGTCTACTTAAACTATCTGGTGCACATTTTCAGTGTCTACTTAAACAAGCTGGTGCAAAACCTGAATTATTTATCAAAACATTGGTTATGTGGAGAGTCACTTGCTCAGGATGTAGGCGGTCATGGGCTGGAGGGTGGCGGTGAGGCGGCCTTTTTTCACTTGGAGCTGCTGGCGGGTGACGGTGTCGCGGTACTTGCCGTTCTCTATTGTCACGGGGATTGATACTGTGGCCTGGCTCTCGTCGAGGTTGATAATCACGGCGGCTTTCTTGCCTCGCTCAACGATGATCTGCTTGCCGTTGTCGCTGACGATGATGTTCTCGGGCTGGGCGGCGTTAGCGTGGCGGAACTCGTTGACAGCGCGCACCACGGGGTGCTTGAACTCGTCGTTGCCCACCTTGCCTATCTCGTTGTCGCCCCAGTAGTTCTGGCGCGTGCTGCCGTGAGGGCGCGAGTAAAAGAGCGGTGTGCCGTGCTGGCGGGCTGTGAGGAATACCCATCCCAGGCGCACGAGGTCATCGCTCATGGCTGCCGAGGCATGGTCGTTGCAATAGGTGTCGTGCGACTCCACCCACGTCACCAGGTGGGCGGGATCCACGCTGTGATGCCAGCTGAGCAGGTCATCGGCCTTGGCGTCGTGCTTGTTGAGCACGTTGCGCAGCACCCAGCCGTAGTTGCTGGCGGTGAGGTCCATATACTGTGCATAGCCTTGCTCGGGCACGTTGCGGTCTTGCAGCACCTCGCCATAGATAAAGAGCTGGTCGCGGGGCACCGCGAGCCGCAGCCCTTTCACTGCTTTGCGCCCCGTTGCCACGTCCCAAAAGTCGTTCTGTGGCGACTTGGGGTCGCGTGGCTCATCGGGCAGACCTATGTGCTTGGCGGTGTCGTAACGGAAGCCACGTGCGCCACACGAGAGCACATCGTTAACATATTGCATGTAGTAATATTGGAAATCGGGGTTCTCGGTGTTCACGTCGGGCAGACGGCCCATCTCGCCTGTGGTACACTGGTAGCGGTCGCTGTAGTCGGCAATGGGCCACAACCCGTTGGCATGAAAGAGGTTCTCACGGCCGTTGACGGCGCTGTCGAGGCGCGCGTTGATGTGAGTGCGGTCAATCACAGTGTGGTTGGGCAACACATCCACTATCACTCTCAGCCCCAAGCTGGTGGCCTTGTCGCACATGGCCTTGAACTCGTCGCGTGTGCCCAGCTGGTAGTTGCCTATGGTCCAGTCGGTGGGCTGATAGTGGTAGTACCACTTGCCGTTGCCAAAGAGCTGCCTGCCACCGTTGTCGCCAACGTAGCACTCCTGAATGGGCGAGGTTTGCACAATGGTGTATCCCGCGTCCTTGATTTCTTGCAGGTGCTCGGCGATGGTGTTAAACGACCATGACCATGCATGGAGGATAATCTCGTTGTTGCCAGTGGCAGCAGCGTTTTGGGCACTGGCTGTAGGCACCAGGCACATAATCGCAGCTGCTAGAGCGATGTTTTTCAAATTGCGTCTCATAATAGTATTTTGTTCTTAGTTTTTAGTTATTATTGAACAAGCTGACGCTTGCACTACTTAACACGACCGCTGCGCGCACTTATCACTTAAGTTTAAACTCGATGTGGTTGACCTTGTGAAGAATGAAGATGATGACTGCCTCGATGACATAAGCAATGAGGTAGCTGTACCAGATGGCATCCTGGGCAAACTTTGCCATGAGCCACAGCACAGGAATCACCGTGAGCGACAGGATGAAGGAAATAAACAGCGCCATGCGGTGGTGGCTGTAGAGCTTATAGATGATCATAAGTACATAGATGTAGCTGAAGAGGATGAAGCTCAACGCGAAAACTCGCAGCGCATGGCTGCTCTGAGCAAGCATCTCAGGCTCATCGCAGCCAAATAGCTCAGCGATGCCTTGAGGCCACACCCACACTAGGGCACAAGTCACCACCATCGACACGGTGATGAATCGCAAACCCTTGCTGATGACCGTCTTCACCCCCTGCTCGTCGCCCTTGCCCACCTGGATGGCGCCAAGCGACTGCAACGTTTGGCAGGTACCCGAGATGAAGAGGTTATAAACTTGCAGCAGGTTCATGCACAGCGCAAAGACAAAGATGCCTGTGCGCCCTGTGGTAGAGAGCACAATGGTGTTAGCGCTAAGCAAGAGCAACGTGAGGCATATAGAGGCCATTGCCAGCGGAGCGCCCTGCGAGGCGATGCGGCGCCATGTGGCAAGCAGCCCTCCCCCACTCAGCTGCAGGCGCAGGCGGCGGTTCTCGGGTTTGCGCCAGTGCGTGAGCAGGATGGCGATGCCCACGAGGTGTCCCACCACCGTTGCGGCACTCGAGCCGGTGATGCCCCAGTCTAAATATTTGATAAACACGATGTCGAGCAGCAGGTTAACCACGTTGTCGATAATCACCGCCACCGACACCACCTTTGGGCTGCCGTCAACGCCCACCATGGTCGAGAGTCCCCACATCACAATGAACGCCGGGTTGCCAATGAGCAGCACCTGCATGTAGTCCTGAGCCAGTGGCAGTATGCGCTCGTTGCTGCACAGCAGGTGCGCCGTCTGCGAGGGAAACAGCAGTCCGCCAAAGATGGTGAGCAGCAGTCCCACTCCCGTGCTCAGCGTCAGGGCTCGGGTGAAGTAACGCCGCGCGTCGTCGATGCTGTTCTTGCCCAGGGCATAGCCCACAAGCATTCCGGCACCAGCGTTGATGAGCAGGTGCACGGTGAAGATAAACTGGTTGATGGGTTTCGACAGGTTGATGGCGCTCACACCGTCCTCGCTGATGAGGTTTCCCACGATGATGCCGTCAACCACATTGCCCAGACACCCTGACAGGGCCACCAGAATATAGGCCCACAGGTAGCTATAGAATTGCTTACGTATGCTATTATCACACATAATTAAATATCTCTGCAAAATAATCTCAAAGGGGTACAAATGTAGGACAATTCCCCAAAATATACAAATCTTGCTATGGAAATTGCATAATTTTATTCACACATTGTTGTCCTACATGGGGGTCACCTTCGGCTGCAATCCACCTCACAAAATGAAACAATGGGGTCAGACCCCGATGTTTCAAAAAGGGGGTCACCTTCGGCTGCTATCCACCTCAAATGAAACAATGGGGTCAGACCCCGGTGTTTCAAAAGTTATAGTCTCACAGTATCGCGAGCAGGGAGAGCCACATGTGCGGCACTTGAACAGGTAGCCAGGGGGGCGAGGAAAAACACTGGCCGCTCCCCCACTCTTTAGCAGAGCAGGGAGCGGCCAGTTTTAGGTATTGTAGCTCAAAGAGCGCGACGACTCTAGTCGCTGCTCTTGGCGCAGATGAACTCGCGGTTGAGGCGCGCGATGTTGCTGAGCTTGATGTTCTTGGGGCACTCGGCGGCACAGGCACCGGTGTTGGTGCAGTTGCCAAATCCCAGCTCGTCCATCTTGCTGAGCATAGCTTTGACGCGCTTCTTAGCCTCGGCCTTACCTTGTGGCAATAGTGCAAACTGGCTCACCTTGGCAGCCACAAAGAGCATTGCCGAGCCGTTCTTGCAAGCCGCCACGCAAGCACCGCAGCCTATGCAGCTGGCGCTGTCCATGGCCTCGTCGGCAGCCACCTTGCTGATGGGGATGGCGTTAGCATCTTGCGCACCGCCGGTGTTGAAGCTCACATAGCCACCAGCCTGCTGAATCTGGTCGAAGGCGTTGCGGTTCACCATCAAGTCCTTGATAACGGGGAACGCTGCCGAGCGCCAAGGCTCCACGGTGATGGTCTCGCCATCGTGGAAGCGGCGCATGTAGAGCTGGCAAGTGGTGGCTCCGGTAGCTGGTCCATGAGGATGCCCGTTGATGTAAAGCGAGCACATACCGCATATACCCTCGCGGCAATCGTGGTCAAAAGCGATAGGCTCTTCACCTCTCTCTACAAGCTGCTCATTAAGAATATCTAGTGTCTCAAGAAACGAGGTGTCGGTAGGGATGTCCTGTAACTCGTAAGTGACAAATTCTCCCTGCGCTTTAGCATTTGCCTGACGCCATATTTTAAGTTTAACATTTATGTTTGTTTCCATATCTATAGTGAACGAGAAGACAAGAAGACAAGAAGACAAGAAAACGTGAGATTCTTTTCCTAATCGGTTTCGCTTGGGTTAATATCAAGTTCTTTTTTCTTGTTATTAGCAAGAGCCGTTGCCATTCTGATTATTTCATGATCCTGACTTATTAGATTGTCAAAATCATTGCCATTGAGCAAGCCAATCTCATGACAAATAATGAGTTGTGTTTCGATTTCTACTGCAGAACCAATAGCGATATATAAAAAACGTATAAGATCTTTCTTGGTACCACGTCCATTTCCCTCAGCTATATTAGAAGGAATAGAAACAGCAGCTCGTCTAAGTTGAGATGTTAACCCAAACATTTCTTCTTTTGGAAAAGCCCTTGTGACATGATAAATATCTTTCACAAAGTTAATGCTCTTTTGCCAAACTTGCAGATTCTTATGTGTTGGATAATCAGCCATACTGAACTTAGTGAAGGAAACCCTCTCGTTTTCTTGTTCTCTTGTTTTCTTGTTCTCTAAATTAAAATTAATTCTTATAATTTCGTGTCTGAACCTTGATTGCCTCGTAGTGTAGTGGCTCCTTGAGAAGGGTTGGGGCCTTCTCGTCGTCGCCATTGTATTTCCAGCACGACACATAGAAGAAGTTCTCGTCGTCGCGCTTAGCTTCGCCTTCCTCGGTCTGGTGCTCCTCGCGGAAGTGACCACCGCACGACTCCTCGCGGTTGAGGGCGTCGTAGGCGATGAGCTCACCCATGGTGATGAAGTCGCGCAGGCGGAAGGCCTTGTCGAGCTCTATGTTCATGCCCTCTTGAGTGCCAGGCACAAAGAGGTTGGTCTCAAATTCCTTGCGCAGCTCCTTGATTTTCTCAAGCGCCGTCTCAAGGCTCTGCTTGGTGCGTCCCATGCCCACATAGTCCCACATGATGTTGCCCAGCTCCTTGTGGATGGAGTCCACCGAGCGGTTGCCGTGGATGTTCATCAGGTGGTCGAGGTCGGCTTGCACGCGTTCCTCGGCTTCCTCAAACTCTGGGAGGTCGGTCGAGAAGCGTGGCACGGTGATTTGGTCGCTCAGGTAGTTCTGGATGGTGTAAGGCAGCACGAAGTATCCGTCGGCCAGACCCTGCATCAGTGCCGATGCTCCCAGGCGGTTAGCGCCGTGGTCGCTGAAGTTGCACTCACCAATGGCGAAGAGACCCTTCACCGAAGTTTGCAGCTCATAATCTACCCAGATGCCACCCATAGTGTAGTGGATAGCGGGATAAATCATCATGGGGTTGTAGTATTTCACGCCGTTGATCTCGTTGGCCAGCTCACCGGGGTTGACGTCGGTGATTTCCTCATACATGTCGAAGAGGTTGCCATAGCGCTGGCGCACCACGTCGATGCCCAGGCGGTTGATGGCCTCGCTGAAGTCGAGGAACACGGCTTGGCCGGTATTGTTCACGCCATAGCCCTTGTCGCAGCGCTCCTTGGCGGCGCGGCTGGCCACGTCGCGGGGCACCAAGTTGCCAAAGGCGGGATAGCGACGCTCGAGGTAGTAGTCGCGCTCCTCCTCGGGGATGTCGCTGCCCTTTATCTCGCCGTTCTGCAAGCGCTTGGCGTCGTCGATGCTCTTAGGCACCCAGATGCGGCCGTCGTTGCGCAACGACTCGCTCATGAGGGTGAGCTTCGACTGCTTGTCGCCGTGGCGTGGAATGCAGGTGGGGTGAATCTGCACATAGGCGGGGTTAGCAAAGTAGGCGCCCTTGCGGTAGCAAGCCATGGCGGCGCTCACGTTGCAAGCCATAGCGTTGGTCGAGAGGAAATAGGTGTTGCCATAGCCACCGGTGGCGATAACCACAGCATGGGCGGCAAAGCGCTCGAGCTCGCCGGTGACGAGGTTCCTGGCGATGATGCCGCGTGCGCGACCGTCGATGATCACCACGTCGTGCATCTCGTAGCGGTTGTAGCTCTTCACGTTGCCCATCTTGATCTGGCGGTTGAGCGACGAGTAGGCACCCAGCAGCAGCTGCTGGCCGGTCTGGCCCTTAGCATAGAAGGTGCGGCTCACCTGTGCGCCACCAAAGGAGCGGTTGGCCAGCAAGCCACCATACTCTCTTGCGAAGGGCACGCCTTGTGCCACGCACTGGTCTATGATATTGTTCGACACCTCGGCCAGGCGATACACGTTGGCCTCACGGGCACGATAGTCGCCACCCTTCACGGTGTCGTAGAAGAGGCGATACACCGAGTCGCCGTCGTTCTGATAGTTCTTGGCGGCGTTGATACCTCCCTGCGCAGCAATCGAGTGGGCGCGGCGTGGAGAGTCTTGAATGCAGAAGTTGAGCACCTTGAAGCCCATCTCGCCCAGTGTGGCGGCGGCGCTGGCGCCAGCCAGTCCGGTACCCACCACGATGATGTCGAGGCGGCGCTTGTTGGCGGGGTTGACGAGTTTCTGGTGCGCTTTATAGTTAGTCCATTTCTCAGCTACTGGTCCCTCGGGGATCTTAGAGTCAATAGCAGGCTGAGCAACGTTGTTGTTAATGTTTTCTTCCATTTGTCGTAAAATTTTTTAAGTGTTAATTACTCAGCAGCATTTAGCGAACTCGCCTATGCACTCCATGCCAAAGGCAAACTTGCAAGTGAGAGCGATAACCACGATGGCGAAGATGCACATCACAATGGTGGCCCACCACCAGCCTATGCACTTGAGGCGGCCTATCCACTTGTCGTTGTTAACGCCTATCGACTGGAAGGCGCTCCAAAAGCCGTGGGTGATGTGGAACCACAGTGCCACGAACCAAATCAGGTAAACCACGCACACCCAGGGCTGGCTGAAGGTAGCCTTGAGGGCCACATAGCCACTGTCGGGCTCATGCCCCATGATCTCGGGCAGCTGCATCTTGGCCCAGAACTGGAACAGGTGCAGCACCAGGAAGCACAACACAATGATGCCCAGCACGAGCATGTTTTGCGACGCCCACTCCACGCTCTTGGGACGCTTGGTCACAGCATAGCTGTTATTGCCGCGCGCCTTGCGGTTTTGCAAGGTCAGGACAAAGGCGTAGATGATGTGAATCGCAAAACCTGCGGCTAAAATCGCAGTTCCCAGCAGAGCATACCAGTTAGCGCCAAGAAACTCGCACACAGCCTCATAAGCATCGAGCGAATAGACTGCCACGGCGTTCATCAGCGCATGGAATGTTAAGAATAGGATAAGGAAAAGACCGGTGACACTCATCACCACTTTCCTTCCTACCGAAGATTTAAATAACCACATAGTAGTTTTGAATTAAGTTATTAATTGATTTATTTGATTAGTTATCAATGCAATAGCATCCGCCAGTGAGCAGTCACGGTGGAATTAAAGTGCAAATTTACCATTTTTCCTCGTTATTTGCAAGCATGATGGCTCATAAATCAGAAATAATATCTAAATTTGCCACAAAAAAGCTAGCTATGAAACTATTTAAGTGGATATTGCTTGGTGCCGTGCCCGCAGCATTGATGGGCGGTTGCACCAGCAGTGCAAGGGCCACGGGCGAGAGCAGCGCGGTCACGGCGGCCCATGTGGCGGCGGGCGGGCACCGCCTGCTGGTGATGAAGCCCTCGGCAGGCGCACAGCTGCGCTTCGTCAGCCACAAGCAAGCGGGGTTCACCACGTCTCCGAGCATCGACGACAGCACCATCCTGCTCAACGTGGCTGCGGCCTTCACGCTCGACACCGAGACCATGGACGTGTGCGGCGACCAGGTGGTGGCGGGTGAGCGCATCGCCGGCTACGACGACGTCACCGCCACGGGACATGCCCTCATCATTAATAATAAGGTGTATATAAAGAGCAATAGCTGCCTCGACGAGTCGATAAAGGCCGCCGTCGAGGGTAAGGGCTACCTGTTCCAGCAGTGCCACATCGTGGAGGACGGCCACCCCAGGGTGGAGCGGGTGCCACAGGCCATACGCGACCGCCGGGCACACATCATCTACCGCGCGGCATGTGTCATGGGCGACGGCAGCTTTGCCATAGTGCAGGGCGAGGAACCCATGTATTGCGAGGAGTTTGTTGACGCTCTGGTGGCGCTCGGAGCCCAGCAGGCGCTCTACCTCGACATGGGCACCTGGGCTTGGGGCTGGGTGCGAGAGGGCGGCACCACCACCGAGCTTGCCGAGCATTTCTCTAACACCCGCTACCAGAGCAACTGGCTGCAGATTGTGAAATAAATGCATAATGCTTAATGCACAATGCTCAATGCACAATGCACAATGCTCAATGCACAATGCACAATGCTCAATGCACAATGCTTAATGCACAATGCTTAATCTAGAAAATCTAGAATGTCTAGAAAGTCTAGAAAGTCTAGAAAGTCTAGAAAGCCTAGAAAGCTAGAAAATCTAGTGCTTGTGGATGGTGACCTGGGTGGCTCCGAAGCCGTATTCCTGGAAGCTGGCGTCCTGCACTGAGCAGGCGGGCCACTTGCGCTTGAGCTCGGCGAGGATGGCGTTGCGCAGCACTCCCTCGCCCTTGCCGTGGATGAACACGATTTTCTGGCCCAGCTTGTCCTCGTTGGCTTTCATCACCTCGCAGAACTTGGCAAGCTGGTAGTTGAGCATGTCGGCATTGCTGAATCCCGCCAGGTTATCGACGAGCTCGGTCATGTGCAGGTCCTGCACTATGGTCTCCATCTTCTTTTTCTTGTGCTCCGGCTTGGGATGGCGCTGCGGGCGCTCGTCGCGGCGCCGCTTGTCGCGCATAGCGTTCTCGAGGGCGCTGCTGTCGAGGCGCAGCGGCTTGGTGGGCAGGTCGTTGCGAGTTACCTCGAGTTGCAGCACTGGCGTGTCGAAATATTCGGTCTCGTGAAAGCAGTGCAGCTTGTAGAACTTGGTCACGTCAAGGCGCAACTGCACCAGTGCCGGGTTCTTCAGTGCGAAGCCCTTGCCCTGCTTGAAGGCGATGTACTGCACCGCCACATGAGTCATGGCGTTGAGGTCGTTGTGGCCAAACTCGTCGAGCGGCACCTGCGTGTTGGGCTCCACGATGTCGTGGTAGCGTGTGGTCCACTCGCGGTCCTCGTCGCCGCGGGTCATATACACAAAATAGAGGAAGTAGTTGCTGTCGTTCACCAGCATGGCGTAGAACGTGGTGGTGTTCAGGTGCTTGACCTCGCGGGGCTCGTAGGCGAGCACTATGTTGAGCACCTCGCCCTCCTCGGTCTCAAACACCGGCTCCATGGGTTTGGGCTCGGGTCGAGGCTCAGGCACGTCGGGCTCCACGAGCTTACTCTTTATCACCAGTGGCTTCTCATAGGTGGCGTGATGCGCCCGGGTGGTATCTACCACCACCACCTCTTTCTCGAGGGCCGGGCGCTCAAAGCCGTCCTCATCTTCCACATACACCATCTTGCCCTCCACTCGGGTCACCTTGCCGCCTCCCACATCGTTGAGGAAGCGCACTATATCATTTACTTTTACCATAGTTATAGCTATTATAAACGTGAGTTGTCACTATTGCCCAGTAATAGCGACCGCAAAGTTACACATATTTTCCGTAACTCCCGCCATCTTTTTTTAGACATAAGAACATAAGTCCATTTTCTTCCTCGCCTCCCGCTGTTTTTAGACATAAGTTCATGCTCTCGCCTGCCGCTGTTTTTAGACATAAGAACATAAGAAACATAAGTCCTCGCCTGCCGCTGTTTTTTTAGACATAAGAACATAAGAAACATAAGTCCTCGCCTGTCGCTGTTTTTAGACATAAGTTCATGCTCTCGACTCCCGCTGTTTTTAGACATAAGTTCATGCTCTCGATTGTCGCTGTTGTTTTTAGACATAAGAACATAAGAAACATAAGTCCTCGCCTCCCGCTGTTTTTTTTAGACATAAGAACATAAGAAACATAAGTTTCGCAGCATTCGCTAAATTCGCAAAATTCGCCGTAGCATAATTCGCTAAATTCGCCGTGGCTAAATTCGCTAAATTCGCATAATTCGCCGTGGCTAAATTCGCCGTGGCATAATTCGCTAAATTCGCAAAATTCGCCGTCGCATAATTCGCCGTAGCATAATTCGCAAAATTCGCAAAATTCGCCGTCGCATAATTCGCCGTTCTTGTATATTGGCAGTATAATAATTCGCAAAACTCGCCACATTCGCCGTTCTCGAAACAGCAACTTTCGCCACATTCACCGTTAGCATTTGCAGTTCATTTTGGCTGATTCACCGAAAAAATTGCCCTATCCATCATTGGAACCCATCACAATCAATTAACCCAAAACAATTCTAATAACACACTGATTAACAAGAAGATATTTTTAATAACTTTGTTAACTTTTTCACCTTTATTCTGTATCTTAAACATACTTTAACTTTAAAATTCTTTGCCAGATGACCGAAAAGACATACCTTTGCAACTGATTGCGCACTAGGAGCTTATCGTGATTACATAATTATTTATGCAGTTTACAATGACGCAATAATCATAACACGAGCCTATGCACCCCTAAGCAGTTATGCATTAGCGCAATCACACGAAGGAACGACTTTTTAGAAACATTAATTATTATAGTCTATCTTAAAAAACTTTATTTATGAGAAAAGTATTCTTAATCGTGACGGCATGCCTCATGGCCTGCCTCACCCAAACGGCTGCGGCCTATGAGTACGTCTTCAATTTTGCCGACTGTGAAAGCACTACAGACGGCAACAATGTGACTTATACTCTAAAAAACCAAGACGGCAAAACTCTTGTAGAGGTTGTTTTCATGACAGACCCAAATTTCATCACTAACAATCCTGGCCTCACAGGTCCTAGCCGTGTGCACCTGGCAGATGACAACAGTGGTCGCTTAGTGGTTCCATCAGGCACAAAAATTCGAGTCTATATGCGAGATGGTTACAATTTGCGCGAGGTATGGCTTGGCAAAATCGGCAATAGTGAAAACAATGTGTGCGGACAAGAATTTGATAATGGTGCAACAATGGATGATGTTCGCGATCTTGAACACTTATGGAATGGAGGCACCGATGAGCATTTGTTTGTAAGAGGGATAAAAGGAACTTTTACAGCAACTATGTTTGCGACATCAAATAATTTGAGCAAACTTGATAGGACAGATAGAGATTATTATTTTGGTCCATCAATCACCGTGTGCAGTGAAGGCATAACTATGGAAGATTTAACTAATGCTGACCATAATGTTCGTCTTATGAATCATACTATAGTTGACGAAGTGGTCGGTGTTGATGTGAAAAATGTAAATAATCAGGATTACCTTATTGTTCGTAGTGCAAATCAACTTAGTCCAAAGTATCGTCAAACAATGCGTCCCGACCAAGAGTCTTTCAAGGACGAAAACGGAAATGTTTATGAGTGGTCTAATCCTAACACCCCACAATATGCATGGATGATGGTTAAAATTGATAATCCAAGTTTTTATAAAGGAAAGAAATTCAAAAATATGAGAGGTAAGTTTTGTGCATTCGAGGCAAATCCTTATCATGTTTATTGGTTGAACCCATTTATGCAAGTTGCATCTGCAGATGTAAATAGCATTGAATTTACTGGAGAAGAAACAACGACACGCAACGAATATCCTTTAGCTAACTTGGTTCAGCCTAAAGATGATCAATATTTTATGCTTAAGCCAGTCCTTTGTGAGTTATGCGATATAAAAGATGTAATGAGAAGCCATGGCGACCACTTCATCTACGTTCCAGATAGAAACGCAATGATGCCCGAAAAGGCAATTACTGATGAGAACGGTAACACACAGATTGTGCCCCAAGCTAATTTCTATGTGGATAACAATATTTCTTATGGCCAAGATTACTCCTATGCTTCATTCCTTGACAATGAAGGCGTTAAGCCCTATGAAAAAAGTGATAGAGAATTGATTAATGGTCAAAGTTATAGCTTTGGATGGCAACTTTATGATAAAGTATATGATTTTGACAACTCTCTCATTGTTGCCGCACATCATGGTGATAAAACAAACTATGTTTATCCTTTGCCCATTCCTAATGACAACTACACCCAGTCAGTTGGCCGAAGGGTAATAAACATTGTAGGTGAAGGCGAACTTAAAGCTTATAATAGTGATTTTTATGTTGGACAAGAGAACTATTGGAGTCGTTATCAATATAGTGCAAACCGTAATGCCTATCGCAATGACATAAGCTTCACATTCTCAAAACCCAATAATAATCCTTGGGTATCTACTGGTCAAGATCTCATATTAGATGTATGGCGTTGTGACGACATGGGTAATAAGCTTGCCAAAATAGCTACCATAATAAATGACCAATATGATGCTAGAAAATTCACAGTAACATCAACTGTTGACGCTAAAGAGGCCAAAGATGATCCTTCACTAGCACCAACAGCTTTAGGAGAAGGCATCAGCGCCCCTTATTTCCCTAGTAATGAGCAATTTCTGATTGGCGCACAAGTTGGCCAAGAATATATTTCAAGATTATATCTCTCTGATATGTTCTACAGCGGTTCTATGAATTGTGCTAATGATAACAGAATGCTTTCATCAGACTACCAGTACCGTATTGAAGCAAGTAAGGATGGTATCACCAGCGTTGTTGGTTACGCTCCTGTCTATAAGACTAATGAGAACGTAGTTACTCGTGCTACCTACACTCAAGAGCAGGTTGATGCAGATGTTTATAACACTCTTAAAGAGAACAATAAAGCCGAGATTAACTTCACTCCAAACATGGCAAAGGCTATGACCGAATATCGCGTTTACAAGGGTAATGCAACCCAGGGCGAGACTTTCGCCAATATCGCCTCTAGTGCTATTGTTCTTAACAACAACTTCTTGGATCAGGCCATTGAGGATGAAGAAATTGTTGATGGCACAGTATATGTTCCTGAGTTATACACCGAGTATAACGCTAACACCTACGGTTGCTACAAGCAGAGTGTGAGCGATGCTTCAGTAGGTATAACCAAGAAGAGCCAAATGGCTTCGACCTTCCTTAATTCAAATGGCACCCGTTATGTTCAAGCCATTCTTGACCTATCGTCAATCATCAATAATAATGATAAGGATTCTCGTTACTTGGTGAGAGTGTGGCGTCAAATAGGCAATGGCGAAAAAATATTGCTCAATAAAGAACCAGAAAAAGAAGGTGAAAACTATGTTGGTGAGGGTTATAACTGGGAAACCAACTACACAGGCCTTGAGTTAATGGGCATGAGTGCTGATGTTTATGCCAAGGAACCAAATCCTAACCCCTTTGAACTCCATGACACCTTCCTGGTGCAAGACCTAAGCAGCAGCCCTAGTGGAGCACCACATTTAATGGCTGACGACGACAATGTTACTATTGAACAAGTTAACTACTATGTTACACTTTATGTTAAGGATGATGCATCGGGCAAGTACTATGTCAAGACCGCTAATATTAACCTCGATGAGCAAATTCCTACTGCAATCACCACCATCACTAGTGGAGCACAGGTTGAGAGCGTGCGCTACATCAACGTGGCTGGCATGGAGAGCGACAAGCCCTTCGCTGGCATGAATATAGTAGTTACCCGTTACAGCAACGGTACTACCACCATCACAAAGATGATTAAGTAATATTTTCTCAGAATTTTTAGCATGTTGCTGGTTGTGGGCTGCGAAGTTCACAACCAGTTTTTTTGTGCGCTAAAAGTTGCAGGAACAGAATATTATGCCTAAATTTGTGGGCAACAAGTATTCACATTTTAATTATCATCAACCATGAAGCGACTAGTTTTAACCTCGTTATTAGTGTTTACCTTTATTGCCATGTGCGCGCAGGCGCGCTATGTGTGCACCGGCAACAGTGTGTATCTCAGGACTGGCCCTGGCAAGAGCTATGAGCCGGTGACCTACTGGTCGGGTCCCAAAGAGGGTCGCCCGGTCTTCCTCTACAAGGGCGGCCGTCTCGACTATGTGGGTCCCACCAGGAATGGCTATGCCCGCGTCAATGCCTACCATGATGGCGGCTACGACCAGGGGTGGGTGGCCACGCAATATATGAAACGCGAAGGCACCACCACGCCCACCACCAAGAAGAGCAAGGAGAAAAAGAGCTCGAAAAAGAACAGGCGATAACGCCAGCAGTGAGCGAGGTGGCGCCTTGCGGGCGAGCGGGAGCGCTCCCGCCCTCTCGCAAGGCGGTGCCTTGCGACCGCCCTCTCGCAAGGCGGTGCCTTGCGACCGCCCGACCGATTGCGACCACCCTGCCGCTGGCTACCACCCTGCCGCTGGTTACCACCCTGCCGCTGGTTACCGCCCTGCCGCTGGTTACCACCCTGCCGCTGGCGACCACCTTGCCGCTGGCTACCACCCTGTCGCTGGCTACCACCCTGCCGCTGGTTACCGCCCTGCCGCTGGCTACCACCCTGCCGCTGGCTACCACCCCCCTGCCGCTGGCTACCGCC
>Ga0256407_10002912_pt1 | contig 31541 bp, 31 predicted proteins | sample RumenRJG_04DNA_FD_193489 | JGI IMG/M metagenome (GOLD analysis project Ga0256407, IMG submission 193489) | Bovine rumen microbial communities from Lethbridge, Alberta, Canada - RJG_04 | ecosystem: Host-associated > Mammals > Digestive system > Stomach > Rumen | place: Canada: Alberta...
ACAAGTGATGAATATGGGTATGATGATTTTTGAACTACAGCAAATGAAAATGGCGAATACAAATCTAAATTAGACATCTCTGGTTTAGCAGCTACTGGAATGATGATTAATGGCGTTCTTCTTTCTGAACTATTAAAAGTAGAGAATGTAGATGATAAAAAACCCATTGAATATCAAAATGCTGTTAGACTAATTCAAAATACAAATTTTTCTCTCGATTTTACTGAAAATGACTATGATACTGATATAAATGGTAAAAAAGGAGAGATCCAAGTTGATAATTTTAATATTGGATATAAAAATTCCGATAATACTTTTAAAGCATCAAATTCAATTAATGAAATTATTAGTGATGCAATAAATAATGATTCTTGCATTACTAAAAAGTTTAGCAACAGTCTTTGAGAACATATAAAAACAAATTATGATCATGCTTCTAAAATCATTGATATACAAGACTTATTGAAAACAGTAGAAGATCAGCAAAATCTTGATAATCTATTTCTTGCAAAAGAAATAATTATTTATATCATGTTTGGTATGATGATTATATATAGTATCATAGCAATATCACATCTTCACGATCATCGTTTGCAATTTGGCGAAAGAGAAGAGTTTTTTAAAAGATGTATAATTTTGGCTATAGTCATTGTACTTTACATCCCACTTGTTAGTGTCCCTTCACATCAAATTTTTTCAAGTGTTGACGACTACTATAAAGATATTAAAGATTTTGATAATTATGGGGACAACCAATCATTTGCATTTGTAAAGCACATTAATAGTGACAAGAAATACTTTTATAATAGTAAAAATAAAAAAGATAAAACAGAATTTAACAAATTATCTGTTGCAGAGATTAGACATGAAAAAATATATTATTCTAATCTAGACATTAATGATGAGTATAACACATATATCACTGAGAGAAATAAAATTGGTGTATGAACGAAAGATGCTTTTGCTAAAGAAAAAGTAAGTAGTTATCTTGGTAATTCTCCAATCACTTGATGACAATTAGTTATTTCTGTTATGTTACTTATCTTTTTATTCACATATGTTTTTTCAAGCTTTGTATATATTGTTGGTCCAGATGTTCGATGAAATAATACTTTATATAAGTTTTGTAATGTTGTTAGTCGCACCATCCGAAACTTACTGGTCATGATCGGTTATATAGTAGAAGATGTAGAAGAAGAATAATCGGTTTTTTAGTTTAACTCTGCTTTTAGTAAACCATTTTGACCATTACAAACAACATATTTAGATAGTTTAAATTTCTTTAAGAAATCTAATTATGACTCAAAACACTTTGAATTATATCTAGCAAAACCAATTACATTTTCATTAATTTTTGCTATTTAATGGTAGCATTTTTTAACCATAAAGCATCAACAAACATTTGATCATATTGTTGTCTATCTTCTGGCAAGAATATGCTTATATTCTAATATATACTTATCTTTTGATAGAATGTAGATTTACTAATATTACTTAGTTTGATTAGATTGATAATATTCTATAATATATATATATATATGAAACACAAATTATCCAAAAAAGTTAAAATCTTTCTTTCAGTTGCTAGTGCAATCACTGCTAATACAGCAGTAGCAACTCTATTGACTTCATGTTCATTTTCAAATAAAGTAAATGATATTGGTGGTTTTGATAAAGAGTATGGTATTAATAATGCAACATATACTCGAATGGAAAAAGATTTTGAGGTTTTATATAGATCTCAATTGGATCAAAGAAAAGAATCAGGTGAGATAAATGATGATGCATATGATTCAAATTTATATGCATTTCAAAAGAAGCTAAATTCCCTTCATACTTCACTTTATAGTGGTGAAAATAAAACATTGAGTTATACAATCAAAACTAATGTTTTAAGAGATTATGCAAGAGATAATTATGGTATTAGATTATCAAGACAATCTAGTGTTATCCTAGATGAAGCAATTAAAAATATAAAAAGTTCAATTATTAGTTCTGTATTGCTAATGTGTAACGAATATGGAATAACAGACACAAGTAAATATTCTGATAGTGCAAACATTAGATTGGATGAACTTGAAAAAGAAGCTAAAGCTAAATATGGTGATACTGATGTTGTTTCAATCATTCAATATATTCAAAGTGGAATGGCAACTTGCTTTAACGGAATTTGTGAGCAACTAGATTGTCTTGCAACTCAGCAACAACTAAAACAATTCATAGAAAAATATTCTATTAATGTAAAAGAAGATGTTGCTGATGATTATTGTTGAGATAAATTATTCTCTCAATATGGGGAAGGTAACAAAGAAATATCTGCAGAAGATTTCAACAATATTTTTGAAATAAGTTGTGAAGATTCTGATCCACAAAACAGTTATGGTTCTTATACTTTTACATCTAGAAAGACAGTTAAATTTAAAAGCAATATAATTCCTGGATATACATTAAAACCAATTCTAGTTAAAATGAATGGTGATCCATATACTAATACATATTCTATTGATGTTGACTACACTTTGGTAAATGACAGTTACATCAATAATGAAAATGTTGCTCGACTAACTGCTCATTCCTCAGCACTAGAAAATAAATCATTTTATGAAGATGAAAACATATCAATTTTTGATTTAAATACTAGTGATGAAGAAAGAGAATACACTAATTATGTATTGCCAATAACAAAAGAATACGAAGAAGAGCAAATTAATACCACATATTTTAATAATGAGGATTTTACTTTTAGTTGATCTACAAGTGATGAATATGGGTATGATGATTTTTGAACTACAGCAAATGAAAACAGTGAATATAAATCTAAATTAGATATCTCTAGTTTAGCAACTACTGGAATGATGATTAATGGTGTTCTTCTTTCTGATATTCTTAGTCAAGCTGGAAAAATATCTTTATCTGATGGATCTTATGAGTTAAATGGTGTTGAGAAAAGTGGAGGTAGTGACACAAAGCAATGGAAATTAATTGTAGACGATAACGAAATAAAAGATGAAGATATTAGATGAGAACTAATTCCTGCTACAACTATAGAATTACCAAATTCTATCTCTATTACTAATGGTTTTGTGTCTTGAACAAATCAGATTGTAGCTGGTATATATCAATTTTGCATATTAGCCAACTATAAAAAAACAAAAATTCAATCAGCACCAATAACTTTAACTATTTCTTCTAAACAATCAAAGAATGCTGAAGATTTTAATCATAATACAAAAAATATTTTGTATGATGAAAATACAATTGACCAAAAATTGTTTGATTTTGTTAATAATGTAGATTTTAGTTTAGATTTTACTGAACAAGATTATGATACTGATATAGATGGCAAAAAAGGTGAGATCCAAGTCAATGACTTTATTATTGGTTATAAAAATTCTAAAAATACTTTTAAAGTATCAAACTTAATTAATGAAGTCATTAGCAATGCAATAAATAATGACTCTGGTATTACAAAAAGATTTACTAAAAATATTTGGCAAGATGTAAAAGCAGATTATGATAGTGTTGTTTCTACGGTTAATGATAAACTAAAAGAATTAAAAAAATTCGCTGATTCAACACATGATGAGATCGACAGTATTATTCAATCTTTTCGTACTACATCAATTGTATTTGCTGCTGTTCTTACTGTTTATTCAATTATTATGTTTACTATTTTCTATTTTTGTAAAAAATGTTCAAATAAATATGCAAAACTTAAAGATCAAATTAAAAATTGAACTTTACTAATTATAATCATTTCAACTTTCGTCTTGGCAAATATAGCATCTATTATTGCAATACTTTTTAGATTAGATAAACCAAACGAAAATCTTAAGGATAAATTAGATGTTATTGATCCAGAAAAACAAGCAAGCTCAAATCTTAGAATAGTAAAAAATATTAATAATGACAAAAAATATTTTGATCATGAAACTGGTAAAGCTAAATTTGACAACCTACCATCTGCTGAAATTAGAAGTAAAAAAATATATTATCATTCAGGTTACAAGTCAAGAACAAACGATGTATTAGCAACAGAGACTGAAAGCGATTTAGATGAATATCTTGGTGGTAGAAATGCTACTGAAGAAATCATAAAAGATTTAGGAGATATTGCTAATGGTTTTTATTGGTTAATTCCTTTAGATGTTTTATGTGGTTTGTTATTATTGTTTTTATTCTATCTCACAACTATTACTATACTTACACGTAACGTTGTAAAGGAGTATGCAGAATATCGCAAAGCCACTGAGGGCTACCCTAACATTCAAAATGTTGGACAATTTTTAAAAAGTAAAGGTAGTGTTATAAATAAAGCATATAATCAATTAAGGGTGGTAAAAAAAGGTTATGAAAGTTTGTCAAGTATATTTGGGTTGAATGGTAAACTATAATTTGGTACTTAACTCATATTTAATTTATAGTAATGTCTCAAAAAAAGTGAATTTTTAAGCTTTCACTTTTATAGAATAGAGTCATTTTTATTACTTTTTATAAGCTTTAATTAAATGAGATTTATTAAAAAATTTAGTGTGCAAAATTTGTTTTGCTTTTAGTGAACCTGGCTCTGTTAAAAATTCATCATATAAAGCAATAATTTCTGGGTTTTTGTGACATAAGCGAACTTTCATTAATTCATCTTCTTTATATAGAGCATCCATTCTTTTTTGTCTAACATTAGTAATAAAAGGGATCTTGATCTTAGGTTGACCGCCTCCAGAAATACAACCTCCTGAGCAATTCATTACCTCAATTCAATCATAATTGATTTCATTTCTTAACAATCTATCAATTAACTCAACAGCATTGTTCATACCATTACATACTGCAACTTTTACTACTCTCCCATTAATATCTATTGAGGCTTCTTTAATGCCTTGCATTCCTCTTATTGATTTAAATACTAATTTATCAATAGATAAATCTTTGCCTGTCAAATAATAATATGCAGTTCTTAATCCAGCTTCACAAACTCCGCCTGAAACACCAAAAATAACACCAGAACTTGAACCTAATTGCATTGGTGAATCAAATTTACTATCTTCCAAGGTGTTAATATCAATATTAAATTCTTTAATTAATAAGCCAAATTCTCTTGTGGTAATCACATAATCTGTGTCTTTTGCTGATATATTTAATTCCTTACGATTGGCTTCAGTCTTTTTTGCTGTACAAGGAGCAATCACAATATGGATAATATTTTCAGGTTTAGTTTTAATCTTATTCGAAAAATAGGATTTAATAATTGAAGACTGCATAGCGATCGGACTTTTGGCTTCAGAGAGATTATCTAGTAATTGTGGATAAAAAATTTCACAATATTTAACTCATGCAGGACAGCAACTAGTAAATTGGGGAAGTCTTTTATTAGTTTTAATTCTTTCAACTAGTTCTTTTGCTTCTTCCATAATAGTTAAATCAGCACCAAAAGTAATATCAAAGGCAAAATCAGCTCCCATCTTGCGAATAATGGATGGAATTTTTGATTCTAAATTAGTTCCCTCCGGGAAACCTAATATTTCACCAAGAGCAACTCTAACTGCAGGAGCAACTGAAATAATAATTTTTTTATCACCTTTGTTTTGCAACAAATTTTTAATTTCTAAATATTGATATACTTCATGAATAGCATTTGTAGGACAAATATTAGCACATTGACCACAATTTATACAAACTGGTTCAATATTTGGATTAACTTCAAACATTTTAGCAACGGTTATGTCATTTGTGCAAATCTTTTTACATAGTCCACATGTAACACATTTATTATCTTCTTTAACCAATGCATCATTATTTTTTGATATTAAAACTTCACGATTATAATCTCTCATAATTACTTAATTTTTGATATTTAACAGCAAAACTAATATTTGAAAATTCAGCTAATGATAAAGTAATAGTTTGATATAAACTCATAGCTAATTGCATATCATTAAATTTAATAAAGCTAGTTGGAATTAATTCAATACCATATGAAATTATGCAGAAAGGAATATAAATTAATGATATTTTAGTTACCAAGGCAATAGTTGATACTATTGCATAATTCATTTTTTTATTGCAAAATAGAATTTTAAAAATTAACACTAAACTCAAATTTCCTAATCAAATGAATGGCATCATAAAACATGAGTATACGAATGATAATGAAATTGTACCTACTAAACCAAATGGCAATGCTGATAAAGAAGGTAGAACACAACCAATGATTAAAGGTAAATATGATTTTGATGTAATCGCCATTCTAATTAGTGTTATATTAACAATGACACCAATAATAATTTGATTGTACTTGTTAATATAACTAATGTAAGGAATGCTAGTTAAGATTGCAGGAACTACAATCGGAATGAAAAATAAAATTAAATAGCAAATCAAATATTTAATGATTGATTTCTGTAATTTATAAATATTTATTCTTTCTTTTTCAAACACTTTCATGATATTAATTAATTATCTTTCTAATAATTTTAATTTTTCTTGGTTTTGTTGGAAGAATTTTAATGCTATTAAGTATATGAGAGGAAATATTATTTTTGTCAATTGGTTTTGAACTATAGCATGTTAATAAAATTTCATCTTTTTTAATCTTGTCACCCCATTTATGATTTCAAATCATCCCTGCTTGAAAATCAACTTTATCAGTTTTTAAAACTCTTCCAGCACCTAATTGAACGCTAATCATACCAATTGCTTCATTTGATACAAAACTTAAATATCCATCTCTTGGCGATTTAAATTCAAATTTATATTTTGGTTTAAAATACTTTTTTTTCTTTAAATCATTAATGTTTGCACCCTGAATAGATAATCATTCATAAAATTTATTCAATGCTGCTTTTGATGTAATTATCTTATCAACTTTGTTGTATGCATCTTTATAAGATAAAGAATTATTATTGCACATGAGAATAATTGCTGCTGTTTTATAGATAAGTTCTTTCAAATCCTTAGCAGAATTATTATCGCCACTTAAGAAATCCTGTGCTTCTAAAATTTCTAATGCATTACCAATATTTCTTCCAAGTGGTTGATCCATGCTTGAAACAATAATTGTTAATTTACGATTCATTTTTTTAGCTACTGCTTTTAGATATTTAATAAGTTTTTTAGCCTCAGAATAGTTTTTACAAAATGCACCTGAGCCATATTTAACATCTAAAAAAACATGAGTCCCAATTATTGAAAACTTTTTGGAAAGGATTGAGCTTGCAATAAGACCGTAATTTTTAACTGTCCCAGTTACATCCCTTAGTGAATACAATGTCTTATCTGCAGGAACTAAATCTTTTGTTTGTCCAGAAATAAAAATTTTGTATTTCTTTAATTGATTAATCATTTGGTCTCTTGTTAGATTTGTATTCACACCAATTGATTCAAGCTTATCAATTGTTCCACCTGTAAAACCTAAACCTCTTCCTGAAAGTTTGGCAACAGGAATACCTGAAGCAGCAATTATTGGTAATAAAATTAAACTAACTTTATCTCCTACACCACCTGTAGAATGTTTATCAATTATGTTATTACCAACTTTAGTTAAATCAATATGAATTGAATGAGTTCACATTGATTTTGTTAAATAATAAACTTCATCGATCGATAAATCATTAATATAAATTGCTGTTAACCATGCAGAAATTAAATAATCAGGAATAGTTTTATTAACTATTCCTTTAATTACATAATCAATTTCTTCTTCATTTAATTGTTTATGATTGATTTTTTTATGAATTATATTAACAATATGTGAGCTCATGTTTAATATTTATGGCAGGGGTGGCAGGACTCGAACCCACAACAGTCGGTTTTGAAGACCGAAGTTCTACCATTGAACTACACCCCTCAAATTGCTATTTTTTATTTTTTAAAGTTGTTTCAATTGCAGAAACAAGTTGATCTAAAGTTTGAATTTTAGCTAAAACTTCATCTGAAACATATATTCCTAATTCATTTTCAAGTTTAACAATAACACCAATAATAGATAGTGAATCCAAACCCAATTCTTTTAATGTTTTATCTTTGTTTTCAATAGATAAATCAACTTTTAATTTTTGATCATTTGCAATTTTAATAATTCGATCTAGTATTTTTTGATCCATAGTTTAATGATTATATATATATTATTCATTAACTACTAACATAATGTAAGTTTGATTTGATCATAGTAATAGTAAGAACTATTGGGTAAATTTCACACTACATCAAGCAATAACCCTGAATTATTATTAAATAATTGGTAATTAAATTTAACTTCAAAATTATCGGCATTTGCTTCAAATTTACTTATAGACTTAAATAAGTTTCTAAATTTATTTTTGAAAAAATCTTTTAATTTCGATTCTTCAATATAATGAACATAGACATCATTTTCAAACTTAGCATTAATTATTGAATGAAGGTCATTATTTTCTAATAGTCACTTGCGCAATTTAAAATGTTCATAATTTTTTCCACGATTCAATGGCCTTTTATAATCTAATTTATCAAAATCATCATTAATAAGTAAATTTGTTGTTAATAAAGTAAATGAGCTCACCAATATTATTGATAAGAAACATGAAATTAAAATTATTGATTTCTTGTTATTAATCATTTAGATGCTATAGTCCTTAAAATTGGATAAATTGTTAATTCAATAATCTTCACATTTAAAATAATCTGTATCTTTAGAATTACTAAAATTAAAAGGCCTGGTTAATTTAATAACAGCATATTTTCTACTTGTTAATATTTGTAAAGTTATTGTGTAATATCCAATAGCAGGCACTGGAATATAAAAACCATTTTCATAACCTATTGTATTAATGACTTCTTTTTTAGATTCATCATATATAGTCGAATATGGATATTCCAAATTAAAAACATTTGAACAATACTGTGGATCATTAACAGTAATTGATAAATTTTTAATAGGACTATTATCAATAGAATAATTAAAACTAATATTGTAGCCTACTACTGTAAAAAAGTCATCAATTTTAATTGAACACAAAAAATTTATTGGATTAGTACAATCAATGGACTTTTCATTTAATAAATATTTAGCAGTAAAATAATGTGTTTCATATCACTCATTATTCTCAATATGAAATTCATCAGCAATTTTTATCTTTTGATTTTCAACATCTGTGTAATAATTTGTATATTGAATAAAATTATTAGAATACAATGAATTAAATTCAGACATAAATGTATCAATTTCATATGAATTGTTTTCCAATTCTGCTTGATTAATTACATTCTCATCTATTTTAAAAAATGTACTAAAGTTGAATGGGTAATTAATAAATTTATGATTAAAGAAATCTGAAGATGATGTATCTATCACAAACTTAACTTTATATAGACTACATGAATTTTCATCAATAACAAATTCTGGAAAATTTGATGTTTGACAATAAGAAATTGTTAAATCTGAAATTTGTGAAAAAGGAGTATTGTAATTGATTAAAAAGGTATTTGGTGGTAAATATAAATTACTATTTATGTAATAATTTAAATCGAATTCCCATTTATTTTCCAAAATTCTAATATCACCATTACAGCCTGATAAATATACATATTGATTGTTATTTATGGGGTTGTGGTCCAGCTTTTTCAAATAATATGGCGAATTACAAATGGTCATAAACATCTTCGTAATAATCAAAAAAATTTAAAACAGCTTTTCTTCTATGATCATAATAACAACTTCTACTATAGCCTAATGAAGTTCAATCACATCTTAAAATGTAAAGTTTACGAATAATATCTGCATTCTGTGCATCCATCACATTTAAAATTTTATTAATGTAATCTAGGTATAATCGATATTGTTTTAGATCAATATTTTTATTAGTCAAATGATAGTTTTTTACTCTAAATGAATAGATACAATATTTTGACATTAGAATTGAAAGTTTCTCTTTTAAGTAATTAAAATTTTTATAATCTCTTTTCATGTTTCCTCCATCTCATGAGTATATTGAAAAATTGAGAAAAAAATTACGACTGAATTTAAAATTTTAATTTTACAAAATTTGTAAATTTCGGTTTTTTAAAAAATGAGAAAGACTTTAATATCTCCCCCATATTTATAAAAATGATTATTATTCCCTATTTATGTAAATATTTTTTTATGGTATTTACACAGTCTAATTTTTCCCAAGGCTTAGAACATGTAATTTCAGTAAAATGACCATATAGTGAATACTTTGAATATGGTAAATTTGGCATATCAAATTTTTTAATAATATATGACAAGTCAAAGTTAAACACATTATTAACAATTTTATATACCTTATCCATAGATATTTTGTTAGTATTAAAACAATTAATGTTAATTGAACATGGATATTTTGATCCAATATTGTAACACATTTCTACTTCCATGATATCTGCAACACCTGCAGCTACCATATTTTTTGCTACATATCTTGCAATATATGCACCAGTACGATCAACTTTAGTATAATCTTTGCCACTAAATGCTCCTCCACCATGGTGACCAATTGTTCCATATGTATCAACCATTAGCTTTCTTCCAGTTAGTCCAGTATCACTAAAAGGACCGCCAACAACAAATCTACCCCCATTGTTGATGTTAAGACTAAAATCTTGGTTTAAGTCATATGATGCAACAATTGGTAAAATTACTTTTTGTTTTACATCATTAAATAGTTTTTTTAAATTGGCTTTCTTTTTATGTTGCAATGAAACAATAATTGAGTCAATACCAACAGGTTTATTGTCTTTGTTATAAAAACATGTAACTTGACATTTAGAATCAAAATTAGCATCTTGCAATTTATTTTGCATAGTCAAAGTATTAATTTTGTGCATAATGTTGCTAGCTAAAATATATGGTAATGGTAAATATTCTTTTGTTTCATTTGTAGCATAACCATAAACAATACCAATATCACCAGCACCAAAACTATTCTTTTTATTTACATGATGAGAAATTTCTAATGATTGCTTATTAATATTTGACAAGATAGTAAAATCATTTTCGTTATATCCTAATGGTAATAGTACATCTCATGCCATTCTAATTGCATCAACATATGCTTTTGTTGTAATCTCACCACCAATAACAATTAAATGGTTACTTGCAAACACTTCACAGGCTACTCGGCTATTCTTATCTTCTTTTAGACATTCAGTTAAAATTTTATCAGAAATTTGGTCACAAATCTTATCAGGATGACCAATACCAACTGATTCAGATGTTATTAATGATAAATGTTCCCTTTTATTAATTTCTGTTCTATTCATACATTACAAGTATAAATATAAATCAATTAATGTTTATATTTTTATATATATAATATACATGTTGTATTCCTAAGAGTATACAACCGTTTTGTCTGGGTCATAAAACTTAGTATTACCTAATACCTTATGATAAACGAGTCTGATTTTCTATAAGGAGTAGATATGTTTGCAATTATCGAAGTTGGCGGTAAACAATATAAAATTACCGAAAATGATGAAATATATGTTGAGAAATTAACAAACAAAATTGGTGATAAAGTAAAACTTGATAAAGTTTTAATGGTTAATGATAAAATTGGCACACCATATGTTAAAGATGCATATGTTGAATGTGAAATCTTAAAACAAGGTAAGCAACCTAAATTAACAATTATTCATCACATTAGTCAAAAACATCATACAAGAAAATATGGTCATCGACAACCATATACTAAATTAATTGTTAAGACAATTAAAGGTTAAAATGATTAATGTTATTTGACATAAAAATAGTTTAATATTGAAAGGACATGCTAATAGTAATAGTAAAGGAAAAGATTTAGTTTGTTGTGCTGCAAGTGCAATAGTTCAAACTGCAACAACTTGGTTTAATGAAAACGATATAGAAATTAATAAAAATAATAAAATACCATCATTCGAAATTAAATTAAGTAAAATTAACAAACAAAACCAAAAATATCTAGAATTAATCTATCAACAATTAGCATGTTTAGCAAAACATAATAAGAAATATATATTGTGTAAAAAATAAGTGAAGGGGAATAATATGAAATTCAATATCAATAAAATTAATTTACAATTGTTTGCAAGTAAAAAAGGTGTTGGTTCTACTAAAAACGGTAGAGATTCACAACCTAAATTTCTAGGCGCTAAAATTGCTGATGGACAATTTGCAAAAGCAGGTCAAATTATATACCGCCAAAGAGGAACTAGAGTATTTCCTGGTGCAAATGTAGGTCAAGGCCGTGATCATACATTATTTGCTAAAACATCTGGTGTTGTTAAATATTCAACATTTAAAAATGATAAAAAGAAAGTAGAAGTTTTATCAAAGTAAATTATCTTTTTCTAGTTTTAAATTTCATCCTATATTCTTTTGCTAATCCGCCTTTGCTTGTTTCTCTGTAGGCTACTTTTAAGTCCTTGCCTGTTTTTAATTCAACTTCAACCTCATCATCTAAGGTAAAAATTGCATTTTTTGATCCACCTACTAATATTGCATGTGTAGCACTAGAAATAGCTCTCATTGCCCCACATCCATTTCTTTCAATACATGGTGCTATAACTGCTCCACCAACAGGGTCACATGTTAATCCTAAATGATGTTCCATTCCAATTATTGCTGCATATTCAATACAGTCAATATTGTGTCCGTTGATTAAATAATTAAAAGCAGCAGCACCCATAGAAACTGCAACACCTACTTCAGCTTGACATCCTCCTGTAGCTCCAGCTATTGAACCATTTGTTTTAAACACATTACCAATAACACCTGCAATTGCTAGACATTCAATAATTTTTTCATCAGGGACATTTAAACATTTATGTGCATAATAAAGAACTCCTGGTATAATTCCAGCTGATCCTAATGTAGGAGCAGTAACTAATCGACCATGTAAAGAATTTATTTCAGCAACAGCATATCCATATAAAATGGCATTGAATGCTGAATCCTTTTTATATAGATTAGGAAATGTTTTACATAATTTATCATATGGTGTATTTTTTTCAGTAAGGTTTTTCTTAATAATAAAGGTTTTTCGTTTAAACCTCAAACCTTCAAAATTAAATTCAGTTTTATTAGTTAAACCCTCATTAACGGAAGCTTTCATCATCTCTCAAACTTCCTTCAAATATTCATATCCCTTTGGATCAAAATTTTTAACAAAATCAATCAATGTTTTATTATTTTTATTGCATCATTCCTTAATTTCCTGAAAGTTTTTTTGAGGGTAAACATTACTATCAACTGGTGAAGGATAACCAACTATTTCAATACTACCACCACCAATAGATTTAAAAGTAACTTTCTTAATTAATTTGCTATTTTTGTCATATCCAACAATATCCATTGTATTAGGAAAATCACAATTTGTTTTGTAATCAAATTTAATATTTGTAGTGATCTTTGAATCAAACACATTAGATTTATTAAAGGTATCAACTGCTTCTAGTATTGATACATCAGTTTGGTGTCCTTTACCAGTTAAAGCAAGTGAACCATAAAGAGTGACATCCATTTTCCTAGTGTTAGGAAAGTTTTCTAAAAATCATTTAGTAGCTCTAAATGGTCCTATTGTATGAGAACTTGAAGGTCCTCTACCTATTTTATAAAGTTCAGTTAATGATTCCATATTAATGTAATATCCTCTATATATTATTTATGTAGTGATTATATTAAATAATTATGTAAGACTCTAATATAAACTTTATAGGTATCTAAATATATTTGAACTAAAAATAGTTTTGTAGAGTAAATATAAAAATATTCGATACTAGCAAATAATTAAATTTTAATCTATTTTATCTAGATTATTTTCTTCCTAATAATCTAAACATATTTTTCTTATATGATTCAACACCAGGTTGATCAAAAGGATTTACTCTTAATAAATAAGCACTCATCATTGCTGCATGTGCTAACCAAATAAATAAATATCCATAATGGTATTCATCACCTTTTGATAAAGTAATTAGTAAATTATTTACTTTACCATCTTCACTGTGAGCAGCAATTGTACCCTCAAAAGCTTGCTTATTAATAAAATCCAAAGTTTTCTGGTTTAAATATCTTAATCCATCATTATTATCATCAATTTTCAATTTAATATCATTTTTTGAATTTTCAACAAATAATGTTGTTTCGATAAAATTTCTACTACCATCTTGTAAATATTGACCAAGTGCATGTAAATCAGTAGTAAATAAACTATAAGTAGGGTACATTGCATGTTTTTGTTTTCCCTCACTCTCACCAAATAACTGTTGTCATTGTGAACCAACCATTAATAATGTTGGATCATAAACAATAAAATTTTCAATTTGAAACTTTTTTACAACATGGAAATAATGACGATAAGCTGCATATAAAAATGCAGAATTTATTTTTAAATTTGAACTAGATAAATCATCAATAGCTTTTGTTGCACCTTTAAATAATTTTATTGGATTAATTCCAGCAAGGATCATTGGAAACACACCAACAGCAGTTAATGTGGAATATCTCCCTCCGATATCATCAGGAACAGGAAACATTGTATATCCTTTAGCTTGAGCATAATTGTGCAATGTTCCTTTTTTAGAATCGGTTATTGCTACAATAAATTTAACAGTCTGCTCTGAACCAATATTTTCTTCTAATAATTTTCTAAAGATTCTGAATGCAACTGCTGGTTCAAGAGTTGTACCAGATTTTGAAATTACAACAATTGCAAATTTTTGCTTTGTTAATTCTTTAACTTTCTGAGAAATAAAATTTGGATGAATATTGCTAATAAAATGCATCTTCATTTTGGAATCATTACCTAATACCATATCAATGGCTGCTTTTATACCTACATATGAGCCACCAATTCCAATAATAACAACATGTTTAATATTGCTGTTTTCTCATTGTTTAGCTTTTTTAATCATTGCACTGATTAATTTTTGATTAACTACTTCATTAGGTTTTAATCAACCAGTCATTTCACAACCTAATGCTATTTTATTATTTATCTTTCTATGAATATTAGTAACAATCTTTTGGTATTTTTTAATGATGTTACTTTTATTTGCTTTACGATTTACATAACTTGTATCAAAATCTAACATTTTCGTATCATTTTTTATAAGTATGTATTATATACATTAATTTAAAAAATGTTGTAAATAAAAATGATAATTATTTCCAACTATTTTCAAGTTTATTAATGTAATTGTTTAGTATTGGATTAATAACTAAAAGAGTTGAACAAAATATTATTGTTTCAAATGGAACTTTTATAGTTTGGACAATAACTCGTGGAACAAAATAAAATAGTAAACCATACTTCACATATGCTGCAGGATCTTCACCATGGTTAATATATCGGAGATATTCTACCGAAGATATTGGTCCAAGCAAAAGGGAGAAAAATATTGCAATAATTGAAACTAATGTTAAAGCATATAAGAATAATAAAAATCGGTTTTTGTTTTCTTTAATATTCTTCAAGTAAATGAACATAAAACAATTAATAACAATAAAATAAACAATTGTTAGGGCAATACAAACATATTTATATGAGTTATAGTAATCTATAACATTATCATTTGTCCACAATAATATACCTGTTAGACAAATTATTACAAAGCTGAACAAAATTATTTGTGTAATTAGGAAATCAAAAATTATTTTTTTTCTACCAGTAACTCTAATTTCATATATTGAGTGTGTCAATCCAGAAATAAAACCAACAATGCATTCTTGAATAGCATACATTCAGAATCATTGACCACTAGGTCTTATAAAATAGCAAATAGTGTCAGTAACCATGCCAAAGAACAAACCATGAATAGGACCAAATATTCATCCCATAATCATTACTGGTATTCATGAAAATGAAATAACTTGATTAGTTGCTACAATTGGAACATTAAAAAAAGAAAATAAAATTCTTAGTGATAATAAGACTGCAACAGTAATTAAAAATTTTGTAGTTTTAAAAACACGATATGGATATAATGGAAACAGGAATTTTAAAAAAACTTCATGTCTTTTTAATTTAATATCAGAATGAAATTCTGAACTATTACTATATTTCATATCCTTAATTCTTTGGTTCTGAAGTAGTTGTATTGGTTTTATCAGGAGTTAAATCAATTGGTTTTTCATTAGCAACATTATTGATTTCATCAAATAATAGTTTTTGAATTTTTTCTTCATCTTGTTTTGGTTTAAAAAACAAAATAATAGCACCAACAACTAAGCATAGAAAACTAATTGCAAGCATTGCACCAATAGTAATTGACATTAGAAGCACACAGTTTTTTGTGAGATCATCATAATCAGAACCATACGAATCAATGTAATAGAATATTGGTTTTTCTCTCATAACAGGTCATACCATGTATATAGAGAAAATAGCACTAAATACCATTGAAAATATAACATATCATGAAATTACGGCATATATAGCATTTTCCGATGGTTTTCTGTGAGCTTTTTTAGCAATTATATAAGGAATAATGTTAATTATTCCAAAGTAAGCAAAGCTTATGCTAAAAATAATTAAAAATATAGGATTTCAATAACCAAATTCGATATTTTGATTATTGCTTGAAATAATTCCAGTAGGTTTATTTGCAACAACAAACCATACAATTGCTAAAAATAATAATGCAAATGTGAATAAAAACATCAAACAAGAATAAGCAATTTTCATTACTTTTACAATTTTTGGCTTTGATTTAAAAATGAATATTTCATCATTTCTAAGTTTTTCACGAATTCTTTCTTGTGCTGATTTTAGTACAAATGGATTAATATTCCTAAAATTTTCATTAAAAGTGTTTTCTCATGTGGCACCTGATACACTTGTATTAATTATCTTAGAATCAACATTGTCAATCTTAATATTTTGGATTTTATCAGGAGAAGCTAAAGCTTCATCAAGATCAAAATGAAGAATATTTTTAGCATAGATTTTTAAATAATTGGCATAATCAATCATTTCATCTTTATCTTTTATTGCTAATTTATCTTTTAAATTTAATTTGTTAGATGAACAATAGCCATTATATTTATCAACCAAATCATGCAAATTATCTTTTTTAACTTTTTTTGAACTTAAAAAATAATTTAAAATTAATAGTTCATTTTTTATTATTTTTTGGAAATTCTCTGAATTTTTTAAATAATCAACACACTGTTTATTATTCAACAAGAATTCCAAGTATTTAGAAAGTTTCTTTTCAATATCTATGCTTTTAGGGTTTTTATTTTTCATAATTAATTCTCCATGATTAACATTTTAATATCAATGTCACCAACGACTAAATTATTTTTAATATTATATTCTAATAATATTAATGAGTTTAATAACTTTTTGATCTTTGACAAAGTAGTATTATTTAAGATTTTTCAATTAGCCATAATTCTATACTGATTAATTCCTAATGCTTTTTGAGCATTGTAAATATTATTATTGTTTATTTCTAGACATATTTTTTGTAGTTTTAAATCAAACAATTGTGTTCCCATAACTTGAATACATGTTACTGGTTGAATTTTTTTCTTTAATAAACTATCAAATAGTTTTAGAGCTTCTTGTTTTTTATTTAGAAGAATGAAATTAACTAAATCAAAAATTGTGTTATTAGTATATTGAGCAACTAGATCTTTTATTGTTTGTGTATTAAACTCATTATTTAATGAATAATTAGAAGCTTTTTGTATTTCATTAATAATTAGATACGGATCATTAGCTAAAGCATTAACAAAATTAATTTTAGTAGCTTCACAATCAAAATTAATTGGATATGTTTTTAATAAATCATTGACCAGTTTAAATTTATCTTTATCATTTAGTTTAGTTGCTTTAATAAATTCAACATTCTTGTTAGTTATTAACAATGGATTAAATGAATCTTTGCTTTTAGCAACATGGATACAAATAATTTCATCATTTGAGTTTAACAAACCTTTAATAAACTCAGTTGCTATTTTGGTTTTATTGGTTAAGAAGGTTGCATGATCAATTAAATAATTAATTTTATTTCCATCATCTAGCAAACTAATTTGATTAATTGATGATAATATTTGCTCATAGTTATCATCAAAATCAAATTTCTGTTTAAATCTTAAATTATTAATAACAAACCATGCATAAGATTTAGCAATTTCATATGTATTTCCATAAATTATTTTCATAGCAAATGCTGTTTAATACTTAATTAAATCATTATTAATGATTCTAAAGCAGGAGGTGTAAATTTACCATTTCATAGTATTACATAACTTCCAAATGGAATTGCAGCTACAATAAATATTAATCCTAATATTAGGCAAATTCATAAAAAAGTATGAAATTGTCTTGAACGATAGACACCATTAATACCAACCATGACTGTGATCAATAAATAAAGCAATGGTAAAACTATTACGCCCATAGCTATACCAGAGAAAATATTACTACATAATGCCATAGTCTTGAAACTTTGCAAGTTTCACATACCTTGACTTGATGCATTATGTTGTTCAATACATATAACAGTTAAAAATGAAACAGCAACACCAACAATGGCGAAAATAAGCAAACTACATATTGCCCAAATAATATGCATAGTACGATTGTTTCTTAATCATGTATCAACCTTAATTGAAAAATTGCTATTAGATGGATTTGGAATGTGTTTTTTCTTTGTTTTTTCAAACTTTTGGAAATCAACACGTTTATCTTCTTCACGAACTGAACCTAATTTATTTGATGATTTGTCAATAGTAATATTGGTATCAATTTGAGAAAGGGGATCTTTGCTTGGATCAAAATCTTCTTCAAAACTACCAATGTTTCTGTTTACATTAATTGATTCATTGTGAACTGATGCATTATTAACTTTAAGATCAAGAGAACTTTCTTCTCCCTTTTTTTCATTCATATCCTTATCTAAATTATTAGAAGTTAATTTTTCTTGTTCTTTATCAGACATATTTTATTCTATTTATTAATTTTACTTAATAATGACTCTATTTTTAAATTATTATCAATAGTCTCATCCTTGTGAAAAACTACTTGTGGCGCCCTATAAAGATTTGATTTATTGGCAATAGCAGTACGGAATACACCTTTAGCAGCATTAAGCTTATTAACGATATTATTGATTTTACTACGGTCTCAATAATCTACATAAACATCTAAAAATGAATTATCACCACTTAATCTTACATATGTAAAACTAACATTTTTTAGTTTTTCATCAATAATTTCATATTTAAGTGTATTGTTTAGAATATTCAACATTAAAGATTCTGTTTGTAGATGTTTATATTTACTTTTTCCGCTTGATGACATAATTTTATTTCTTTTGTACAATTTTATAGCTTTGAATGATATCACCAATTTGAATATCATTTTGATTTTCTAGAGTTATTCCACATTCTTTACCAGCAGAGCAACTATTGATGTCATCTTTTTGATGACGCATTGAAGCAATTTTTGTTTTGTATACTACTACACCATCACGAAGCAAACGGACATTATCACTTCGGTGCATTTCGCCGGATGTAACAATACAACCACCAATAACACCTATTTTAGTATGCTTTCAAATATTTTTAATTTCTGCTTCGCCTGTATCTTCATCAACATATACAGGATCAAGTTTACCTTTCATTATGTTTTGAATTTCTTCGGCTAAACGGTAAATGATATCAAAACAATAGATTTGAACTCTTTGATTATTGGCTAAATCTTTAATTGTTTTAATTGGTTTAACATTAAAGCCAATAATAATACCATTACTTGCTTTTGCAAGTTCAACATCGGATTTAGTAATTCCACCAGTAGCTGCACGAAGAATAACTAATGACACACCATTAACATTTATTTTCAATAAAACATTTTTAATTGCTTCAAGTGAACCATGAACATCTGTTTTTAAAATAATCACTAATCGCTTTGTATTTAATTTAGTATCTTTAGACAAAATATCATGTTCAGAATTTTGCATTTTAATTTGGTGTAAGTGAATTTTTTCAGCAATTTCTTTAATTTCTTTCTCATTATTGCTTATGACAAAATGATCACCTGCAAAAGGAACAACATTTAAACCAGTAACTTTAACAGGTTGGGAAGGTTTAGCAATTTGAACTTCTTTGTGATTTTCATCAAACATTGCACGAATTCGACCAAAACTACTGCCAGCAATCATCATATCACCTTTTACAATGCTACCGTTTTTAACAATAACTGTAGCAACAGGACCTAAACCTTTATCTAAACTAGATTCAATTACAACACCTAAACCCAATCGATTTGGATTTGCTTTTAGTTCTAATATTTCACTTGTAGCAATGATTGCTTCAAGTAATTTATCAACATTTTGTCCTGTTAAAGCACTACCTTTAATGGTAATTATATCTCCTCCCCATTCTTCACAAGTTAGGTTTTGTTCAGATAATTGTGTTAATACTGCATCGGGATTAACATTTGGTTTATCACATTTGTTAATGAACACAATAATTTGTACTCCAGCTGCTCTTGCATGATCAATTGCTTCTTGTGTTTGTGGCTTTATACCATCATCAGCAGCAACCACTAAAACAACAATGTCAGTTACATTAGCACCACGTGCACGCATTTCAGTAAATGCAGCATGTCCGGGTGTATCAATAAATGTTATTTTGTTATTTTTATAAGTTATTTGATAAGCACCAATAGATTGAGTAATACCGCCTGCTTCGCCTTTAACAACATTAGTTTTACGAATGTAGTCTAATAATGTTGTTTTACCATGATCAACATGTCCCATTACTGTAACAATTGGTGGACGTGGTACTAGCAATTTTTCATCGTCTTTAACTTCCAAGTTAGTTAAAATATTAGTTTCATCAATATTGGTTCTTTTTTCAAAATCATAGTTATATTCTAAACATAATTCACCAATTTCATTTTCATCCAAAAGCGAATTGATGTTTTTCATTTTCCCTTTTAAAAAAAAGTATTTAATAATCTCTGTTGAGGTTTTGTTTAATTTTGATGCAATTTGTTCAATTGTTAATGGACCAGAAAAAATAAAAACACCATTTTTGATTCCAGTGTCAACCTTTTTAAATTGAGCTTTTAGATTAATGGTTTGTCTAGTATCAACTTTTTTAAATTTTTTATTTTTCTTATTCATTGCATCACCTCCATTTGCTTAAGTAAGTTAAAAATTATTTCTCTTCATATTCAAATTCTAATTCATCATCATTTTGCTCACGATTTTCATTTTCTTGGGATAATTCATCAAGAATTGATTTAGTATCTGAATTTTTAAATTGTTCTAAAATAGATTCTTCTTTTGCAACATTATTATTTAGATTAATAGATTTGAATTTTGATGGTTTATGGCGGGTTTTAGTTTGTTTTTGTGTTGTTTGCTTGCCAATATTTAATTCAAGATCATTAATTGGTGAAGATTGTTGTCTTTCTTCATTATTGGCTTTTAGTTGTTCAAGTATATCTTCTTTATTTTCTGATGGCTTTTTATCTACTTTTTCTATTGATGATGAATCATTTTCATCATAATTAAAATTATCAATCTTATTTAATAGGGAAATTGTTGAATGGATTTTTGCTTCTTTTTTAGGAGTTTTATTGATTTTTTCATTATTTACTATATTTGTTGATGAAGTATTTGGCATTAAATCATTCATTTGCTTAGTTGGTTTGTTAAAACCACTCATTGAGTAATCATTGTTTCAACGATTTTTTTCAAGAATACGATCAAATTTTCTTTGTTTTAATGATTTGATTTCTAAATGATTATATTGAATATCTTCATATTTAGCATCCTCAGGTGTTTTAACATCAATATCAGCTTTTAATAATTTAGCAACAAGTTGAATGTTTTGTCCTTTTTTACCAATTAATAGTGCTAATTGATCACCTGGAACAATTATTATCAATTGTTTTTTGTGTTCATCAGTTTGCTCACTAACAACTTTATAACCTTTAATAACTGCTGGTGAACATACATCAATTAAGTATGATTCAAAATTGTCTGAATATTCAATAACTTCAATTCTTTCACCAGAAATAGCACTACTAATAGCTTGAATTCTTGATCCGTGTGCACCAATAACGCTACCACAAGGCTCAACACCTGGTTGATGAGAAATTAGAGCAACTTTTGTTTTAAACCCAGGAACACGAGCAATATCAACTATTTCAATAAGTTTCTCTTGAATTTCTGGAACTTCAAGAGTTAGTAACTCTTTAACTAACCTTTCATCAGCACGGGACAAAATAATAGGTCAGCCTGATGATTGTTGTTTTACTTCTTTGATTAAGAAATTATATTTATGACCAGGGATTAGTCTTTCGCCAGGAATGCCATCACGCATAGACATAAAACCATATTGACCATTTTCTAAATTAACAAAAATACCATGATCATCTTTTTCAACTTCAACATTGATTATTTCACCAACACGATCTTTTCATTCATTAAAAATTTCATTGTTAGCTTCAACAGTAATTCTTTGTTTAAAGATTTGCATTATATGATTAACTACCTTCTTTGGTAATTTATCAAGTTGAATTGGTTGACTAACTATATCACCAAGTTTAACTTCCTTGTCAATCTTTAAATGTTTGTAATAATCCTTTGCATCTTGTAATGATATCTCACAATAGTCATTTAATTCTTCTGATTCATTTACTACAGTATACTGTCGAGATACTTTTAAAATCTCATCATCAATGTTGAGATCAACATCAATAATTTCTTCGGGATATTCTTTTACATATGCTTTTGAAATTGCTTCTTTCAAAGCATCTACTACACCATCACGTGGTATTTTCTTTTCATCGGCGATTAGTTTAATTGCTGAAATTAATTGTTTACTTAATTGATTCATGTTACTCCTAATTAAAATATAAGGACGACACTTCGAAGAGTGTCGCCCTTTTTATATACTATACAAATTCATTTAAATAAATTGAAATTTTTTATTGCCAACCAATGCCAAAGCAATAAAATTAATAGAGCCATGCTACTAAATAGTGAAAAACCAACTTTTTTTGCATCATAGCTCAAATTTTAAAATATAATATTTATGAAGGTAATGCTTCTAGTTGCCCAAACCAACTAGCTTGACTAGTTCGAATCGGGAACTTTAAATGGCTATCCAAAACAATATAAGGTAGGTTCATGCCTATCTTTTTATTTTATGGTATAATATTACAAAATTAGTGGTATGGGTGAACCACATATAAACAGCCTGCATTAAAAAATTAGTGGTATGGGTGAACCACATATAAACAGCCTGCATTAAAAAATAAAGCGCAGCAGAAATGTTGTGCTTTTTTGTTTTATATAATTAAAACAAATATGAAAATTTATTCTTTAGATGAAAGATATGTTAATTATTTGCAAAAGTTTGATGACAGAGTTTGTATAAGCAAGCTTGATCAAGCTTTTGGTAGAAAATATGTAGGTGCTGTTTTTAAAGTTAATGAACTTGAATACTTTGCTCCATTAAGCAGTAAAATAAAAAAGAAACATTTCACTGATGTGTGTTTATATGATGAGAAAACAAAAACATATATCGGTTCTGTTAAACTCAATAATATGATTCCGTTACCAACAAAACATAAACAATTATTAAAGACAATTGATTTTAATGCTTTAAAATTGTCAAAAGAATTGGCGGATAGACAATATGGAACATTGCTTGAGAAACAATATATTAAGTTAAATGATGTTTCAATTAAATTTGAAATTCTTTCAAAAGCTCAAAAATTCTATAGAAGTTATCGTTTCAATCCTAAATTAAAAATGTTATGTTGTGATTTTCAATTACTAGAACAAAAGGCTTTGGAATTTAGCTTATCAAAAGATAAGAAAAAAGGAAAAACTATAGAACAAGAGAGTTAGTGAGATAGATTAAATTATTTTAAATCTACTAAATATTTTTCGCCTAATGATGTCAAAGCATCTAACTTTATATATCCACCATTTTTGTTATATTGTGTATTATCTTTAAAAATTTTCAATTTTTTACAAATAAGAAATGCTTCATATGTAATTTGAGCTCCATATTCTGATTTCAAACATTGGACATATCAATTTTTTAAATCATTTAATATTACTGGGTATTTTTTTAAGTCTTCGATAGCTATAAAGTTTTGAAAATTAATAATTTGACTTTTATCAATTGAAATACAATCTCTATTTATAACATTACCATTATTTAAAAAATGTTCAATAAATAATGAAAACTCTTTATTATAAAGGCAAGATGGATGTACAATTTGAACTGAATTAATATCGTAGTTCCAATTTATTTTATTGCTCTCAATCATTTTATTTAATAATGAATCATAATCATATCCATTAGATATAATTGCTTGTTTAACACTTATGTTACAAATAATAGTATTTGTCATAGCTAAATCAAGTTTGTTGTATCTTTCAATATTAGTTCAATCAGGTTCAATTTTTGGTTTTATATTTTTGTTAAAATATTCAATTGCTTGATTATTGTAATCATATATGCTTTTGTATCCATTTGTTTCTTCTCTAAAAATAAGTCATATTGATTTATATTGTGTCAATCTTCATTTTATCTTATCTTTATCTCAACCAATTTTAGACAATTCATTATATCAATTCAGATGTGTTCATTTTTTGTTTACATACATATCATCAAAATCATGATCAAGTCTAATTTTTTCCATTTTTTTAAATTCCTCTTCCATATCAGGATGTTTTATTATGTTGTCAACTTCATTAAAAAAGTAAATTGGATGAAATAAATTAAAATTATATATATCACATTTAGAAATAAAGTTTCATTTTTCGAGAATACGTAAAATTCTACACCATCATCCTGAACATGCACAAATTAACAATATATCTTTGATAGCAGAATTTTTATATTGTTTTGGTGTTATAGCATTAATAAAGTCATTAAAATTTAATATTGTTTTATATGCTGTTTGTAGCATTAATAAGTCTTCTTTATCTATTTTTGAATTCATATTTCTATTATAAATTCCTAAGAGCTATGTTGCAAAAAACCAATTTTTTTGCAACATTACTTGCATTTAATGTCTTAAAAAAAGAATTAGATATTTTACTTTTAATGAACTAACGAACTCATGAAAATTAGATATTAACTTTTTGTTTCTTATCTTGCAGGGCCATATTCCATCTCCTGTTTAATGTCTTGCGTTTGTTCTTGTGAAATTCTATTTTTCATTAAGTTTGTGATAAATGAATTCTTCGGATTTTAACTTATTTACAAACTCTTTAATATAGTCTTGAGTATGTGCTTTGCTAATAGCTTTATTCAAATCATAATTGATTTGTTTTGCTGTTTGAGTTAATATCTGTCCAATAGTATGTTTATATTCAGACAGTTCTTTTTATTCTTAAATTCCATTAAATTGTTTGATTTAGTGAAATTCTTATCTTTTGCTAATTGCTTTCTTACTTCATCAGTTAGCAAATTTATTTTTGATGATGTATAGTCTTTAACTTAGATTAAATATTTGGTTATTTAAATTAGTTTGTAACTCATTACCAAATCTTTGCCTGTCAATTTGGTTAAGGTAATTAACTTCTTTGTCTTTTGTATTAATTGGAAAGACAATTTAATGAGAAATTAATATTTCTTTTTACTTCTATATCTTGCAGCTGCTTTTTGTTTTTCTTTAGCTTTTAAACCTGGACGTAAATAATATTCATGAGCACGAGCAACTTTTCTAGTTTCAATCATAATACGTGTAAATTTCTTCATCGCGTCATTTAAGTTATCATCTTTAACTATTACTTTTGCCATTCTTATTCACCTCCATTCTTTAAAGTAGTCATATTATATCTTTTTAATTGAATCAATGTTAGTATATTTTAAATGTAGGTTGCTTGCAATTTCTTTGTTGGTTAAACAATGGTTATATGTCATTATTGCATTTTTAAATCTACTATCATATATTGATGGTTTATTAATTTCTAAGAAATTTTTAGTATTTAAATTGCTGATAATTTCTGAAGTTTGTTTTGGAAACATATCATACATATTTTCAATGTTAATATGGTTAACACCACTATATATGATGCTTGGTTTATTGATTGTTGTTGGTTTAATTTCAGTAATACTTGCAAACCCAGTTTCAGAAGCAAGATTAACATATGCACTGCCTAATGGCATAGAAGCAATCATATCCTTAGTAATTCTCATTGATGTTTTAACTGTTGGAAATTGACTTGTAACAATAAAAATATTCGCATCTTTAACTTTGTCACATAAATTATCATAGCTAGCCTCAGTGACATCAAAATGGCACTTATGTAAATTTGCTAATGTTTGTAATTCTTTTGTTGTTTTCAATTCATGGGCTAAAGTGGCATCATTTTCTAAATAAGTTACATTATATCCACTAGCTAATGCTGATTTTGCAACATAATATCCAGAATAAGAATAATTTAAAATTAAAACATTGTTTTCTGATACTCTTGCATGGACATGCTTTTTCATTTTTTTTATATAGTCTTGTGAATTTTTATATTCTTTGATTTGTTTTTCAACCAAAGTCAATATATTTTCTCCTTTTATTTGTTCTATTGGTAAAAGATACTCATGAACATTTTTGGAATTAATTGTTTCAATAGCAACAGTGGTTAATCCTTTTTTTAATGCTAGAAATAAATTTTTTGGGTTATTAACTAAATACATAAAACCTCATAAAATTTGCTTATTAGATAACAACTTAATAATTTTTTTATCTTTAGGAAAATCAACAAAAGAAACAATGTCAATTGTTTTAATAAATTCAGGAGTTAATTTGTCAATAATTTTTGCTCCAGCATTAATGTAATCATTGTTTGAATAATCACATAATTTTGTTGTATTACTTGTCACATAAACTTGAATCCTGCTACTAACAAGTTTGTTTACATCTTTTGGAATTAATGAAACACACTTTGAATCCTTATTAGATACAACTAATATTTTCATATGGTATGTTAATTATAATATAAAATAATATTTGATTATATTTGCGCTAGGAGATCAAAATGATTAACTCAAATTCTAAAATTACCATTGATTGTTTAAGAGCACTATCACTTGATCAAATTGCTAATGCTGAGTCTGGACATCCTGGTGTTGCTTTAGGAGCTGCTACAACTTTTTATACCTTATTTAAATACCATTTAAATATCTATCCCAATACACCAGATTTTTTTAATCGTGATCGTTTTGTTGTTAGTGCTGGACATGCAAGTTCATTATTGTATGCAACAATGCTATGTGCTGGATACAAAAATATAAAGATTAATGATTTAAAACAATTTCGTAAATTAGGTTCAATCACTCCAGGACATCCAGAACCAAATTTACTTCCTGGAATCGAAATAACTTCTGGACCTTTAGGTCAAGGCATTGCGGCTGCTGTTGGTATGGCAATTGCTGAAAGAAAACTTGCTAATATGTTTAACATATATGGAAGAGTGATTGATCACTATACATATTGTTTTCATGGAGATGGTTGTTTACAAGAAGGTGTTGCATATGAAGCTATTAATCTTGCAGGAAACCTTAAATTAAATAAATTAATTTTGTTATATGATTCAAACAAAATTCAACTCGATGGTAAGGTAACTGATTCTACATCAATGAAAGTAAGAAAATTCTTTCATGCATGTGGTTGAAACCATATTTATGTTAAAAGAGGAAATAGTGTTAGTGCCATCAAAAAAGCTATTAGTGCTGCTAAATGTTCATCAAAACCAACTGTAATTCAAATTAATACCATCATTGGTTATGGCTCTCAAAAAGCAGGATTAAATACATGTCATGGCTCACCATTTACTAAAGAAGAAGTTAGAGTAATGAAAAGGCATTGAAAATATGATTATGCACCATTTTCAATTCCTAATTCTGTTAAATCAGATTTTACTGATTTTATAAATAAGCGTGGAAGCCAAAAATTAACTAACTTCTATTCTGAAGTAAACCTCCTTGAAAAGAGAGATATTGCTTGTTACAATTCATTAATTAAGATTATTGATTCACAAATTGCTTTTGATTCAAACTGATTTAAAAATATTAAATTCAAACCAAAAACAGCCACAAGGCAAATTGTTGGTGAACTTGTAAATATTTTGGTAGAAAATATTCCTACACTTATTGTTGGTTCTGCAGATGTAAGTAGCTCAACTAAAATAGGTTCTAATAGCATGAGTGTATTTTCTTCAGCAAATTATGCTGGTCAAAGAATTAATTATGGTGTGAGGGAATTTGCAATGGCAGCAATTACAAATGGAATTGTTGCTCATGGAGGAATGAAAGCTATTGCTTCTACATTCTTACCTTTTATGGACTATAATAAACCAGCTATTAGGTTAGCTGCTATTGGCCATATTCCATCAATTAATATTTATAGTCATGATAGCATTACTGTTGGTGAAGACGGTCCAACACATCAACCTATTGAGCAAATAAGCTCATTAAGATTAATTCCAAACCACTATACATTTAGACCATACAACGTAGCTGAAAGTATAGAAGCATTGAAATTTGCTATTAATTCAAAAAAATCACCTGTAACTATTATTACATCTCGTAGTGGGTTTGAACAAATTGAAGTCGATTCAAAAAATATAGAAAAAGGTGCATATGTTATTTCTCCTTCTACTGATAAATATAAACTAACAATCATTGCTACAGGTAGTGAAGTTGCAACTGCTATTACTGTGCAGGAATTATTGAAACGTAAACACATTGATTCCCGTGTTGTTTCTGCACCATGTTTAGAATTATTTAAAGATCAAAACCAACAATATATTAATCACATTTTAGGAGATAAACCAGTAGTATCGATTGAATTTGGTTCTACATCACCTTGATATAAATATGTTGATTTATCAATTGGTATTGATGAATTTGGACGTAGTGGTAATGCCAAAGATGTTGTAAGTTATTTCAAATTAACACCACAAAAAATTGTTTCAAGAATTGTTAATTCTCCAATATTGAAAAAGAAAGGTAGAGATTAATTATGACAAACGGAAAATGAATTGGGATATTAGTAGCAGTATTTATTGTTGCAATTATTATAGGTATCATTATTGGTTTTAAAATTGCCAAGAGAATGACCCAAAAACAATTACAAGAAAATCCACCTATTACAGAGGAACAAATTCGTGCTATGTATGCACAAATGGGAAGAAAGCCAAGTGAACAACAAATTCGTCAAATTATGAATAACTTTAAGCGTAAAGTTGATGAAAAATAATAATGGCGAAGTTTATCAAATCCGCTAATAGTATAACCGATTGAATTAATGATAATGTTGACGAAATTGCCTTTATTGGTCGTAGTAATGTTGGTAAGTCATCATTAATAAATGCCCTAGCAAAACAGAAAATTGCAATTGTTTCTAAATCACCTGGAAGAACTCAATCCGCTAATTTTTATGATTTTGGTAAATATCGTATTATTGATTTACCTGGATATGGTTATGCCAAAGTAAATAAAACAAAAAAGAATGATCTAATCAATATTATTGATGACATTTTTAAATACCGCAAAAACATTTTTGCATTCTTTCAAATTTGTGATGCAAATGTCATAACTGAAGAAGATGCAAAATTTCATTTTTATATAAACAAAAAATTTGCAAATAATTTTGTTGTACTAAATAAAATAGATAAACAAAATATGAAACTTTATTTATCAAAACTAGATGAAATTTCTAAATACTTAAATATTGATAAAAAACATATTATTTTTGTTAGCGCCACAAAAAATAAAAATATTGATTTATTAAGACAAACAATAAAAGAATTACTTAAATTTTAAAATCTTTCATATTAATATATGAAATGAATATTAATCATAAGATTAAGATTTTAACCCTAATAATTTTAATACTAACAAGTTTGATCTTAATTATCATTTTTGGTATAAAAATAGAAATTATTAAATCAAATATTGTAATTAGTGATGGAACATCACAAATAGTTCTTATAAACAAAAAAGTTCACAAATATTTACAAAAGCAATTAGAAACAAAAACCTATCAAATAAAGGATATTAACAAAACTATTGATGTTAAATGTTTTTTAGTCTTTAGTCATAAAATAGATGATAATTATAGCTACTATTGCAATTTATCAGATGGTAGTCTACTTTCTCAAGGAATATATAACACTAATATAAATTTTGGTCAAGTTATAATGTATGAATATTTTGTATATTTCAACTAATATATAATATTCTCATGCTAAAGCATGAGATAACATTTTGATATAAACCAACATATCTAAATAGGAGTGTTGTTTTGTTGACAAACATCGCTAATAAAATAATTGCAAATGAATTAAATATTAAAGATGATTTATTTTTTGATGTCATTATTGTTAATAATGAACAAATTAAAAAAATAAATAGTAAATTTCGCCATATAAGCAAAGTGACTGATGTTATTTCTTTTGCATTAAGAGATTCAAATAAATCAATTAAAGTGAATCTATTAGGAGAAATATATTTGGCTCCAGATTATATCTGTAATATTGCAAAAAGCGACTTTAAAAAAGTATTTATTTTTACATATATTCATGGTGTATTACATCTTTTATCATATGATCATAAAAATAAAGAACAAGAGAAAAAAATGTTTGATTTGCAAGATAAAATACTAAGAAAAATTAAATTTTAATTATGAATAAAAAATATGGAACTGTAGTTATTACTGGTAAACCTAATGTTGGTAAATCAACATTAATTAATGCTCTTGCTAAAAGAGAAGTTGCTATCATTTCTAAAAAACCACAGACTACAAGAAATCAAATTAATTATATTTACCAAGATGATAAAAAAGAAATAGCCTTTATTGATACCCCTGGTTTCCACTTCCCAAGAAATAAACTTGATGATTATTTAAATTTACAAATTAAGAATTCATATAAATATGCAAATATCGCATTATTAATTATTGATGTAACTAGAGAAATCAATGATGAAGATTTGGAAATAATTAAGATGATTAAAAATTTTGGCGTAAATAATGTTATTCTGGTTTTCAATAAAATTGATTCCATTAAAAAATTCAATATAGAAAGTTATAAGGATAAGATTAACAAATTAATTAAAACGAACGATCAGATTGAAATTAGTGCATTGAAAGAAACAAATATTAATCTATTAATTGATACCATTAGCAAATATTTAACAAGTGATCCACTTGTTATAAAAGAGACAAATTCTGATAACTTCATAATTAGTGAAATAATTCGTGAACAAATTATTAAAAATCTTTATCAAGAATTACCTTATGCATCTTTTGTGTGCATTAGAGAAAAAAAATATGATCAAAAAACTAATGTTTTTGAAATCTATGCAGATATTGTTGTAGAAAAAGATTCACAAAAACCAATTGTTATCGGTCACCACGGATCAATGATTAAAAAAATAGGAACTAATGCAAGAATGAAATTAAATAATTTTTATGATTGTAAGATCGTTCTTCATTTATATGTTGTTATTAAGAGAGATTGAAGAGATAATGAATCTATATTAAAAGATGGTGGCTATATCTAATGTCTGAACA
>Ga0256407_10002914_pt1 | contig 31498 bp, 28 predicted proteins | sample RumenRJG_04DNA_FD_193489 | JGI IMG/M metagenome (GOLD analysis project Ga0256407, IMG submission 193489) | Bovine rumen microbial communities from Lethbridge, Alberta, Canada - RJG_04 | ecosystem: Host-associated > Mammals > Digestive system > Stomach > Rumen | place: Canada: Alberta...
TTGGCTGTCGAAGTGACTCAGCAACTCACGGGGGTCGGTGATGCGCTCTACCTTCTCGGCATTTCTCCACCGTACAAAATACAGCACTGCCCACATCGGGAAGGCTGCCGCAAACAGGCTAGTGACTTCACTATTGGGTAATCCTCTTCTAATCAACACCAGCAGCACTAATAAAACGCTGACGAAAAAACAGAAGATGAACGACCACTTATTGGTCCTCTTGTAAGAGGTACTCTTGATTTTTATGCGCTCGATGAGGTCCTGCATCTCATTATTTATAAGTTCCTGTTCCATAATATCCGGGTTTTAATTGATTGTTTTTGCCCGTTAGACGCAACACATCGCCCAAAAACTACCGATTCTCGCTGATTTTTTGTTTGGCACCATTTTTGCAGATTGATGCATAGTGTTTCATTTTATAAAAGATAAACGATATGATACTTTCAACAACTCCCCAAATCGAAGGGCATCCCATCCGTGAATACAAAGGCGTAGTGACTGGCGAGACCATCATCGGCGCCAACTTCGTTAAGGACATCATGGCCGGCGTGCGCGACTTCTTCGGTGGCCGCTCGGCCAGTTATGAGAAGGTGCTCCAGCAAGCCAAGGACATCGCCATGCAGGAAATGGTCGAACGGGCGCAAGCCATGGGAGCCAATGCCATTGTCGGCATCGACATCGACTATGAAACCGTGGGCGGCGGCAACTCCATGCTCATGGTAGCCACCAGCGGCACCGCCGTTATCATCTAGGCCCGATACGACCTGCATTGGAATACAAGAAGGACAAGAAAGGCAAATGATTGATTTGCCCTTCCTGTCCTTTTATCAGTTATTATGGCCAGTAATTCGGACTCAGTCGGTTGATGCCGTAAAATTCATTATGAGTTTGCGGGTTGTGCATCGGTATGTTCCGGAATAGACCGACTCGTCGAACCTCCCGGTGAAATAATATCCAGTAGGCTGGCCGTTCTTGTATTCAGTAAGCTTCATATTGCCATTAGCATCGATAGAGCCCGAGAGGGTCACATAGACATTCTCTCCGTTACGCACGATATACTCTCCAGTTGCTTGCCTACCGTACACATTGACCTTCATGTCGAAATAATAATTCTGCTTGTGCGTGATAACGCCACTGAGGTAGTAGACGCCGTCGTCCACCAGGTTCTCAACGGCGGGAGATGCAGATCGAGACGGCACTGCATGCCTGGGAGGCTGCTCGGCAGGAGCTTGCATGTCACTCCTATCCGATGATGCCGAACCGCCAGGATCATCATCAGTTACCAGTTCGGTTTGGGGAGACCTCAGGTCCTCCTTATCCTCAATGCTCCTGTGATAGAAGAAAAACGCGATACCGCAAACCAGCAGCAAAGTTGCCAGAAACGCGATAATAGCATACAACCATTGATTGGGGTTGCGGTTGCTGTTCCCTGGATTTGAAACAGGTGTGCCACTATTGCCGTCATTCCGGTAAGTGGAATGACTCAACTGGTATCCGCATTTCGGGCAAATGCTAGCCTTGTCTGAAATCATGTTCCCGCAGGCCGGACAATTAATCAGTGCCATAGTCGATCAATAACTGAGTTGATACTTATAATTACTACTTGACGAGTTCGATGATAGTCGAAACGGTGATGTCGGGGATGGCAACGGGGATAGTGAGCGTGGAGGTGCGCTTGTCATAGGTCACGCCAGCGGCTTTCTTGCCATTGATTTTCACCTGTTTAGGCTTTGTCGTGGCGGGAATAATCAAGCGGTACTCCTTGCTGGGCGTGTCACCGTCGATGTTGCCCCTGCCCTGGATGGTGAAGAAGCAGGTCTTGCCCTGAGGCGTAGCGATGAATCTGATCTCACGGTGCTTGTTCCTGTCAAGTGTGCCTGTGGAATGGAGGTCATCATCAAACAGGGTAGATGTCGATGGATGGTCGCAGGGATAATAAATGATATCCAACCTGTCGGGGTTGTAGTCGCCCACATTCTCCATCGGGTAATTGGCCTGAGGGATAAAGGCTCCGGCCCGTGCAAACAGCGGCAGCACCTCCAGGGGAGCTGCATAGTTGACCGTCGTGTGGCCCTGATAGCGTTTCTCGGGATGGCTAATGTCCACCCAAGTGCCCTCGGGGAAAGTGATACTGCGGCTGACAGCGCCCTGCTGCATGACAGGGGCTACCATCACATCGCGGCCCCACAGGTATTGGTCCCATATGCTGTCGTAGCGGGCAATGCAGTTATCGTTCTCATAGAAACCCAACGGACGCACCAAGGGCAGTCCCTGGCTAGCATTCTCGTAGGCCAGCGTGTAGTTATAGGGCAACCACTTGTAGCGCTCCCTGATGATCATCAGCGCGAGGTCGCCGAACTCGGTGTAATGGTAAGGCTCAGCATGATAGGTGGAGTGAGTGCGCAGCATCGGCGAGAACAGGCCCAGCTGCAGCCAGCGGATATATAGTTCGCCGTCACGCTTATTGTTGGGATCCACAGCAAAGCCGCCCACATCATGGGACATATAGCCCAAGCCGCTCAAGCCCGTGTTGAGCATGATGGTAACTTGCGGCTGGAAGCCGCCCCACGAGCGGGACACATCGGTCGACCAGGGGAAGACTGAGTAACGCTGCAGACCAGCAGTTCCGGCGCGCATCATGATCATCGGGCGGCGGTCGGGATAGTCCTGCTTGAACAGGTCATAGATGATGCTGCTCCAGTCGTTGCCGTACACATTGTGGTACTGCTCGGCGGTGAGGCCGTTGTAGTGGCGTATCTCGAGCGGATGTTTCTCAGGCTCGCCCAGGTCGCCCCACCAGCCGGTAACGCCCTCGTCGGTGAGTTGCTTGTAACGGTCACGCAGCCACTTGCGTGTGGCGGGGTTGGACACATCAAACATACCACCCTGGCCCACCCAGATGGTGACCGTGTGGGTCGTGTCGGTGCCGTCGGTCTTGCAGAAGATGCCTTGGGGATCGAGCAACCTGTAGTTGTCGATAGCGCGGCCGTTGGTCAGCACATAGGGCTGAGAGATGGTCACGACATTGACGCCTTTATCCTTGAAGTCGCGCAGCATCTTGCGGTGGTCGGGCCACTGCTGCTTGTCCCACTCCAGGCGTCCCATGTCCTCCTCCTTGCCGTACCAGTAGAGGTCAAAGACGATACCGTCCAGAGGGTAGCCCTCGCGCTTGAGGGTATCGACCACGCCCTCGCTCTCGCGCTGGTCGTGGTAGCCATACTTGGATGTGATGTAGCCCAGGGTCCACAGCGGCGGCAGTTCCTGACGGCCCACGAGCCAGGTGAAGTTGCGGACCACATTCTCCACCTTGCCATGGCCGTCGATGATGTAATAAGACACAGGCTGGGGGCTGATTGACATATACTCGATGCAATCCTTGCCCACATAGAGCGAGGACTTGCAGAAATCGTCAAAGAAAATGCCGTAGCCCTTGGAGGAGATGACATAGGGCATGGTGATGCCCATCTGCTTGGTGCGCTTCTCGCCCATCTGGTATCCGTAGTTCTGGGCATTGTAGTTGATGAGCGTGTCTCCACTCAAGTTGAACGAGTAGCCGCGCTCGCCGGCACCATAGAACGACTCCCCGTCCTGATGCAGCAGCGTCACGCTGCCCGACTGGCGTTTGCACAGGTCGGTGATGTAAAACAAGTTGCCGCTGCCCACCGTGAGCACGCCCATGCTCTTGTCATATACCACCTTCATACCATCGACAATGCGCATCACGCTCATGTCATCCTGCTCGGTGACCGTTGCCTCAACCTTGGAGGCCTGCCGTGACTTGTCAAGGGCTAGCGAGGGCAGGCTCGTACCGGTCCAACCCGTGGGTACTACATCCACTCTCACTACATCGTTGCCCACGGCGGTGACAGTGATAATCTGGCCCTGTTCCTCGTCCTCGACAGTTATAGCCTTCGGCTGGGCGCTAACGGCCAGTGCAAGCATCGCCAGCGCAAGCGATATCATCATCCTGTAAAGTCTCATCATTCTCTCTGAATTAATTGTCAAACATTGACGGCAAAGATAAATGAAATCTGTGACAAAAAGCACATTCTTGGTCAAAAAGAAAGACTTTCCCGCAATTCCTGTACAGCAAAAAAGGCGGAGGGCATACCTGGCATTGCCGGCATACCCTCCCCTGCTTTAAAAAAGATGGAAGCGTGTGTGTTAATCAGTTGTGGGGCAAATCGTCATTCATACCATGTAATCCATGAGGGCTGCCTTCGCTGCTTATTTGCGAATCAGTTTGAGGCCTAGGCGCTCCCACAACTCTTCGGGCAAAGAGATGTTTTCTACCTTGATCGCCTTATAAAAGATGTGAGCCACCTCGTTGATGCTGCGTCCGGCATTGCCGAGGCCGAGTCGGGTGACCAGGAAGCGCGTATCGGGATGGGCGACAGCATAGTTGATGAATCGATCAGCTGCATCGGCAAAGAGGGCGAAATCACCTGTGGTGGGGATAGCGTAGCTCTGTCCCTGCGGGCCCTCTCCCTGGCCAACGATGGCACCGAAGTGCTCCACGGCGTAGGCTGCAGCACCTCCTGCATGGGTTCCCTGAGGATTGCTGCCGAAGACAAACACCTCGTTCTCGGCCAGGCTGTCAATCCAGTTGGGAGTGACCCGGTTAGAGTAGTAGTTGCTGGCGTGCCTGCGCATCTTCTCACGCTTCAACCCAAGTTCCTCATTGGGGTCAAATTCCTTGGCCATGCGCTGATAGTAGGCCTGTTTGGACGAGCTGTCGCGGTGCCAAGTGTTGCTGGCACCCACGGCATCGTGGTCAAACTCCATGACATGGTCGATGGACAGTTTCATCGTCACCTCCACTACATCGTGGCATGAGCCCATGTAGGAGAAGGACCATCCCTCTTCCTTGAGCTGCTCGATGAGACGGCGCAGAGCCTCTCCACTCCACTTGCGGGAACAGTTCTCCATGCCGTCGGTGATCACGGTCACCACACCCGTGGCATTCTCATTGTCCTTGATGCAGTCGTGCAGTCGCGTCAGCGTCTCGCCCATGGCATCGAACAGGGGCGTGCCACCATACGGGTGATAGTCATCAAAACCGTTGACAGCGACGATGGGCATGTCATCGATGTGGGTGCGGATGGGAGGCACGCCATCGCCATGAGCATCAAAGGTGACCAGCGTGAGGTAGTGCTGCTGGGTGTCGCCAAAGTCCTCCTGAGCTTTCTTGATGGTGGCGATGGTCTCGGCGATGCCTCCGATGGTCACCTTTTCCAGTCCACCCATCGAGCCGCTCTCATCGACGATGATGAGGTTGTGGATTTGTGCTTTCCTGGGGTCCTCCTGCCAGTCGGCCGGTCTCTTGCTGGCGTGCTGTGTGCTGCCATTGCCGCAGTCCTGATTGTTATTGCCAGCCTGCTCGTTCACTTTCATGATATTTTTTAACGGATTCCACATAACATTTCACTTTAAATCGTTAATAATCAATTATTTAACACTTAATGTATTCACAATCGGCGAGCGTGTTGCCTTCAGACGGCCTGCTCTGCTTTCTTGACATAGATGTACTTGGGGTACCGCCCCAGCACAAACAGGGTGACAGGACAAAGCCAGATGTCGCGTTCAAATCCGGGCAGGTCGGTGACCGTGTAGGTCGAACCACCCGTCAGCGAGTGTTCGCCCTGGACCAAGCAAGCATAGCCCGGCTTGTCCAGCGGCTTGTTGCTCGGGGTGACGCTGACATGCGCAAACTCGTCGTCATCACTCAGGAAGGCGCACAGTTTGTCGGCACCAGCCACCATCATCAGGTTGTGGTGGTCGAAGGGCCAGCCCGGGAAATCAACATACCACTTCCCGTCAGCCTCGTGGTTGAACTGCAGGTTATACTCACCACGACGGCCAAACACACTCTTGGACATCACTCGTGCCCCGTGGAGCAAATCATTAACAGAATAGTTCATAGCGCTTTGATTTTAAATCGTTTAACTTAATTGTTCCATTATTTATCCTTGTTGATGCTGCAAATTTATATCAGCAAACAATAGGGTCTCGATTTCTGCAACCTTGCAAAATGTATTTTTTACACATTGAAGGCTGATGCGTAGCCTTTTATGGCATTTCAATGCGTAAATTTAACGCATTGAAAGTTGCCGTCTAAAGAATCCCCTCATTACAATAAGAAGGGATGAGATTGATTCTGTTACCTACCCGTCAGCAGTCAGAATTCTAGGCGCATGCCGATCTTCTTGGCCTGCTGGTAGGCTTCTTCGTCAAATGTGTACAACTTGGGAGAGCGGTGAGGGTTTCCTGTCACTTTTTTCCCGGTCTCCCTGATATACCCGAGTTTCAGCATCTTTTTGGGAAAGTTGCGTCTGTCTCTCAATTTTGTGTCATCCTCGGGCGGATCAAGTATTGCTATATAAATATTGTGCAGTTGCGGCATCGTGAATTCCTTGTCCAGCAGATGGAATCCGATGGGCTCGAAATGGATGCGCTGGCGCAGTCGTTCCAGAGCAGTGTCGATGATTTGCTTGTGGTCAAAAGCCAACTCAGGCAGCTGCTTGACAGGGAACCACTTGGCATTGCGGGCATCGTCGCCACCCTTGACATGGTACCTGTCCTTGACCACCAGGGCAAAGAAGGCAATGGTAATCACACGCTCGCGCGGGTCACGGTCGTGGGAAGAGAAGGTGCCCAGCTCCTCCATATAGATGTCATCGACATCGGTCTCCTCGTGCAACTCGCGGTAAGCACAGGCCTCGGCACTCTTGTCCTCGGGGCGCATGAAGCCTCCAGGCAGGGCCCACATGTTCTGGTAAGGTTCAAGGGCTCGCTGGATGAGCAAGATGTTTAATTGCTCGCCATCAAAGCCAAACACCACCGAGTCGGTAGTCACCGCGGGGTGCCAGTAGGGAGATTCCCATTGCTTGGTTTCCTTGTTGTATTTCATCGCCAAACGCTCTTTGTGTATTTTTTACGCTGCAAAAGTAATGCCAATTTTTAAACCTGCCAAATTTATTTGTGTAAATATTACACTTTTGGAAGGATTTTATCGAAAGCGGTAGTTATCATGTCATGAAAACCGACAATTACGCTGCCACATGTGCCATGTCAATATCCTGTCAATAGAATGTAGATAATGATAATGGCATAATCCAACCTTTTTATATACTTTTGCACACAACAAACAACGATACAATAACTACCTGACCAATGGAAGAATTCGAAGCAGGCAAACAGGCGCGCCGCCGCACGCGCCCTACCCATGAGTCTGAAATAATGAGCGAATTCGGCAAGCTGCCCCCCCAGGACACCTCGCTTGAGGATGCCGTGCTGGGCGCATTGATGCTCGAGAAAGACGCATATAATAATGTGTGCGAGATACTTAAGCCCGAATCGTTCTATAACACGGCTAATCAAAAGATTTACGAAGCCATCCAGTCGCTCGCCGCCCAAGGCAAGCCCATCGACATGCTGACCGTGACCGACCAGCTGCGCACCAACAAGATACTCGACGAGGTGGGCGGCGCCATCCGCATCAGCGAATTGACAGGCCTGGTGTCGAGCGCTGCCAATGTCGAATTCCATGCGCGCATCGTGGCTCAGAAATACCTTGCGCGCGAACTCATCAGTTACAGCAGCCAGGTACAGGCGTTGGCCTTTGACGAGTCGGTCGATGTCTACGACCTGATGCAGGAGGCCGAGGGCAAACTGTTTGAAATCTCCAAGAACACCCTCAAACGGGATGTCATCCCCATCGAGAATGCCGTTGACGAAGCCATCAAGAAGATTGAATGGGCCGCCAACCGCCCCGAAGGCATGAGCGGACTGGCATCGGGCTATCATCAACTCGACCGACTGACCAGCGGCTGGCAGAACAGCGACCTGATCATCATCGCTGCCCGCCCCGCCATGGGTAAGACGGCATTTGTGCTGTCGATGGCCAAGAACATGGCAGTGGATTACAACACGCCCGTGGCAGTGTTCTCGCTTGAGATGTCGAGCCTGCAGTTGGTCAACCGACTCATCAGCAATGTATGTTCGCTTGAGGGTGAGAAAATCAAAAGCGGCCAGCTGAACCAGCCCGAATGGGAAAACCTGCTGACACGCACCCGTGCCCTGAGTACCGCACCCCTGTACATCGATGACACGCCGTCGCTGTCCATCTTTGAGTTAAGGACCAAGGCACGCCGCCTGGTGCGAGAGAAACAAGTAAAAATCATCATCATCGACTATCTGCAGCTGATGAACGCCACCGGCATGAAGTTTGGCAGCCGCGAGCAAGAGGTGAGCACCATATCCCGTAACCTCAAGCAACTGGCCAAGGAGCTAGATATCCCCATCATCGCCCTGTCGCAGTTGAACCGTAGCGTCGAGACCCGCGCCGCCGACGACAAGATGGGCAAGCGCCCGCAGTTGAGCGACCTGCGTGAGTCGGGTGCCATCGAGCAGGATGCCGACATCGTTTGCTTCATCCACCGCCCCGAGTACTATACCCGTTCCAGCGAGGACGCCGAGGGCAACAACATCCGCGGCCTGGCCGAGTTTATCGTCGCCAAGCACCGCAGTGGCGCTACCGAGACCATCAACCTGCACTTCGTGAGCAAGTATGCCCGCTTCGAGAACCAGGGCGAGCAGGACCTCGTGGGCAATGAGACCACCTACGAGTCCAAGATGAACAGCGGCAGCGCCGGCGGTCCCGCACCCACCCCGCCCGCCAACGACGGTTTCACGCCTCCCCCACCCAATGTGGATTTCTATCAAGGCCCCGAGGATGTACCCGCGCCATTTTAATAGACTGAGAACAAAGCCAGCCCATGAACACTATAGTAGAAACTATAGAGGCTATATATTCTATAGATATTTCTTGATGAAATAGCGTGGTTATCGGGATTATTGCTAAATTTGCGGGCCAGAAAGGAATTGACAGAACCAATTAACCTTAATAAATATTATAAACAGTAATAATGAAGAAGATGTTATTAGCAATGGCCATCATGATGGCTGCCGTGCCTGGCGTGAAGGCACAAGTGACTCACGGCGTGAACCGCGCCGACATGAACCTGAGCGTCAAGCCGGGTGAGGATTTCTATGAGTATGCCGGTGGTGGCTGGATGAAGGCCAATCCGCTGAGCAAGCATCCCGAGTACTCCAGTTATGGTGTGTTCAACGTGCTGGCCGAGGAGAACGAGAACCGACTGCGCGACATGTTCCTGGAACTGGGCAAGACCGAGCACAAGTTCGGCACCGTGGACCAGAAAGTCGCCGACCTGTACAAGATGGCGATGGATAGCACCCGCCTGAACAACGAGGGCGCACAGCCCATGATGGAAGACCTTGCCAAGGTCAAGGCCTTCAAGAAGAAAGACTTGACTGCCTCGATTGCCGAGCAACACCTGTACATGAGCAACCCGTTCTTTGGCATCGGCGTAGAGACCGACCTCAAGAACAGCGACATGAATGTGATGTGGCTCAGTGCCGGCACCAGCGGCCTGCCCGACAGGGACTACTACCTGAACACCGATGCCGACAGCAAAAAGATCCAGCAGGCCTACAAGGATTATCTGGTGAAAATGTTCATGCTCGCCGGCTACAGCAAGAAGGACGCCAAGCGTGCCTGCAACACCATCTATGACATCGAGTACAAGTTTGCCCAAGCCAAGATGGACCGCGCCGAGGCCCGTGACTACACCAAACTGTACAACATCCGCACCCTGGACCAGTTGCAGGCCGACTACCCTGCCATCAACTGGAAAGAGTACTTCAACCTGATGGGCACCCCCACTGTGGAGTGGGTTATCCTGACAGAGCCCAAGGTGATGGCCGTGGCCAATGACCTGATGACCAACCTCAAGGAGCAACAGATGCGCGACTACATGGCTGGCCTGCTCATCACCGGAGCTTCGGGCTACCTGAGTGATGACTTCGGTGAGACCTCATTTGACTTCTATGGCCGCATGCTGAGTGGCCAGAAGGAGCGCAAGCCCCGCTGGAAGCGCGCACTGGGTCTGCCCAACGGACTGCTGGGCGAGGCCGTCGGTGAGGTGTATGTGAGCAAGTATTTTGCCCACGGCAGCAAGGAGAAGATGCTCAAACTCATCAGCGAACTGCGCAAGTCGCTGGCCGCCCATATTGCCGGCCTGACCTGGATGAGCGAGCAGACCAAGATCAACGCCCTGGTGAAACTCAACGCCTTCACCGTCAAGATCGGTTATCCCGACAAGTGGCGCGACTACAGCGGCCTGACCGTTGACCCGAGCAAGAGCCTGTATGACAACATCAAGGCTGCCAGCCGGTACGAGACCCGCCGCAACCTGGACAAGATGGGCAAGCCCGTCGACAAGGACGAGTGGGGCATGACACCGCAGACGGTGAACGCCTACTACAACCCCACCACCAACGAGATCTGCTTCCCCGCCGCCATCCTGCAGCCTCCCTTCTTTGATGTGGATGCCGACGATGCCACCAACTTCGGTGCCATCGGCGTGGTGATTGGCCACGAGATGACCCACGGCTTTGACGACCAGGGCCGCATGTTCGACCAGTACGGCAACATGACCGACTGGTGGACCGAGGAGGACAGCCAGAAGTTCCAGGAGGCAGCCGAGAAACTCGCTGCCCAGTTCGACGAGATCGTCGTCGTGAAGGATCAGCATGCCAACGGTCACCTGACCCTGGGCGAGAACATCGCCGACCAGGGCGGCCTGCGCATCGCCTATGACGCCTTCAAGACCACGCAGCAGTTCCGCGAGGGCAAGATGATTGACGGCTTCACCCCCGCCCAGCGCTTCTATCTGAGCTATGGCCGCATCTGGGCTGACAACATGACCGACGAGGCCATCTTCCAGCAGACCAAGAGTGACCCCCACAGCATCGGCCGCTACCGCGTGAACGCCACGCTGAGGAACATCGACACCTTCTTTGACGCATTCGGCATCAAGGCCGGTGACAAGATGTGGCTCGACCCCGCCGACCGCGCCATCATCTGGTAAATCGTCCTATCAACTAATCACAACAAGGGCCCGCGCATCAATTGTCGCAGGCCCTTGTTCTATATTATTCTCAAGTCGCTATAGTGGCAGGTTGAAGAGGCGAGCGGCGTTGCGGTCGGTAGCTGCGCTGACCTCCTCAGGGGAAACGCCCAAGGAGCGGGCAATGAAGTCGTTGATGTGGGGGATGTAGGCACTCTCGTTGCGCTTGCCGCGATGTGGAACGGGCGTCAGGAATGGGGCATCGGTCTCGAGCATCAGGCGGTCGAGCCCGATGGCGGGCAACAACTGAGGCACGGTGCTTTTCTTGAAGGTGACTACACCGTTCACGCCGAAGTAGAAATCGCCACGGCGGCGGACACGCTCCACATCGGCCGGCGTTTCAGCAAAACAATGGAACACACCCTGGGGCACAGGGCAGTCCAGGTGGTCGATGACATCGAGGATATCATCAAGGGCCTCGCGGCAGTGAACGATGAACGGCAGCCCCAGTTCGTAGCACCAGTGCAGCTGGATGTCCAGGGCATGGTGCTGCTGCTCACGCCAGGTCTTGTCCCAATACAGATCGATACCGATTTCGCCGATGGCCACCAGGGGATACCGGTCCAGCAAGGGGCGCATCTTGTCGAGCACATCCAGGTAGTCGTCGTGAACATCCTCGGGATGCAGGCCCAGGGCCATCGAGATGTAGTCGGGATACTGCTCGTGCAGCGCAGCCACGCGGGGCACGCTCTCCAGGTTCTCGTTGGGCAGGATGATGTGTCGCACGCCGGCCTCACGGGCACGGGCGACCACCGCGTCACGGTCCTCGTCAAACGCATCGCAATAAATATGAGAATGCGTATCAATCATCTCTCTTTCTGTTCAGACAACTCGGACTACATTTATACAACTATAACTATAAAAAGTTGAAACTGTTGCCCGCAAGTTGTTTAAATAGTTTGATTAATAAGTTCTGCCGGAAAGTTTATTAGCAAGATCTATAAAGGCTTGTTGGTTGTCGTCGCTCATTTTCACACGCTTGAAGGCTGCAACGGCGAGGTCATTGTAGCGGGTGATAGCCTCCTCGGCCAACTCCCGCGCACCCAGGCGCTCATACAGGGCTGTGACACCACGCACCTTGTCGTCACGCGTAGCATAGGGGTCATTGAGCCAATGGCGCAGCTCGTTGGCATCATCTCCCTGGGCCAGTCTCATGGCATTGATGAGCAGGAAGGTCTTTTTGTTGTTCATGATGTCACCACCGATTTCCTTGCCGAATGTTACGGGGTCGCCCCACACATCGAGCATGTCGTCCCTGAGCTGGAATGCCAGCCCCATATTCACGCCAGCCTCGTAGATGGCGTTGGCATCCTCGTCACTGGCATCGGCCAGCAAGGCGCCCGTCTTGAGCGCACAGCCCAGCAGGACAGATGTCTTGAGGCGTATCATATTGATGTACTCGTCAACGGTCACATCATTACGCTCCTCATAGTTCATATCCCATTGCTGACCCTCATAGATTTCGATAGCCGTCTTGTTGAAGAGGTCCATCACCGCTTGTGAGCCGGTCTTGGCAATGTATTGTGTCGCGATGGTGAGCATGGTATCACCACTCAGGATGGCTATGTTATCGTTCCAGCGGCGGTGTACGGTAGGCTTACCACGGCGCACATCGGCCTTGTCCATCACATCATCGTGCAGGAGCGTGAAGTTGTGGAACATCTCAATGCCGACAGCGGCATCGAGGGCTGTGGCGGTGTTACCGCCCAATGCATCACAGGCCATCAAAGCCAGAACCGGTCGGACTCGTTTGCCGCCCAGGGCCATGTGATAGGAAATGGGTTCGTAGAGCTGGCTGGGTTGCTCCGGATAAGGAATGGCGGCAATCGCCGCATTAACTGTATCGAGATAATCTTGGAAAGGCTTCATTTCTTATAATTGTCAGTTTTTAGTTGTCAATTTTTAGGGCTGCCTTGTAGGCCGTTTCAAAGGCAGCAAATTCCTCAGGATTGTAAACCCTATCGCGCAGCATGTCGATGCGGGCATTGATATCATCCATGTCGGCACCAGGCTTACTGGCGTCATGGGCCAGGGCTGCGCCCAGGTCAGCCGGACGCGACGATTGGGCATAGACACACATCTGCTCATAGATTGAGTAGCCGTTGACAGTAGCCTCCATCGTGCTGTCAAACACCTCAACATGACGGTCATAACCCACTGCATAGCAAAGCCAGTGGATGAGTTCCAAATAGTCGGCAGCGGAGTCGGTATCGAACTGGCGGTCGCGCAAGAGCACAACCATGGGAGGCACCTTGAGTTGGGCCAACTCGGTGGGAGACAGCACGATGACATGGGCTGCCTGCAAGAGGGAATCCCTGCCGTCATCCATCAAGACCGAGGAGAAAGCGCGGTTGGCCGCTTTGACTTCCCAGGGCCACTGCAAGCTGTCATTACGCAACGCATTAAAGTGCTGCACTGCCTGCCGCATCGCAGCCGTGTCGCCCCAAGCCGCCAGGAACTCGCGTCCCGCCTCTTCTCCCCGCTTGCTGGCACCGCCACAAGCGGTAAGCATCAGCATCAGTCCTACAAAAAATATGGGCAGTTTTTTCATTTCTCACCAGGGAATATGGATTGATATAATTGTCTGTCTTTTTCCTTGAGATAAGAGCGGAAGGCCTCATCAAAGGCTCTCACCGCCGCCGAGTCGCGCTTCAAGGCATAGGTGCTCTGCTTGGCTTTAGCGTCCATCACCGCCCGCTGCATCGACATCGTGTCGGTGTGATCGACCGCTACCAGCGCCGCCGCGGCTCTCATGCCACTGTCGCGGGCCTCAGCGTCGAGAGGCGATTTCTCCTTGGCACAGCCAACCATCATCACCGCCATCAGTGCCACAATATATAATAAATGTCTCATCATCGATTATTTTGCTGCAAACTTACAAAAAAACTCGCATCCGCACCACTATCTTGCCAAAAAACATTGCCTCGAGCGCCACGACACATTCCGTACACCAGTTTGGGTGAAAATGGGATATAGATGATGGAATTGTGGTGAGTCTCGTTTTTTTTCCCTAACTTTGCCCCCTGATAATCAAATTAAGTGGAGACAACGACAATGAAGAAGATTACGATTGCCATTGACGGCCATTCGTCGACCGGCAAGAGCACAATGGCCAAGGCGCTTGCCAAACGCATCGGCTATGCCTATGTGGACACGGGTGCCATGTATCGTGCGGTAACGCTGTTTGCGTTGCGCAACAAGCTCATCAAGGGCGACAAGGTTGATGAGAAAGCGCTCAAGGAACACCTGAAGCGCGGCGACATCGCCATCACTTTCCGCCCGACGAAGGAGGGCAAGAGTGTGACGGTGCTCAACGGCAAGAATGTGGAACGCTACATCCGCTCGATGCGCGTGAGCAATGTGGTGAGCATCATCGCCGCCATCGGCTTTGTGCGCAAGGCGATGGTCAAGCAGCAGCAGGCCATGGGTAAGGACAAGGGTCTGGTGATGGACGGCCGCGACATCGGCACCGTGGTGTTCCCCGACGCCGAGATGAAGGTCTTTGCCACAGCAAGTGCCGAGGTGCGTGCCCAGCGCCGCTTTGACGAGCTGCGCAGCAAGGGTGACACGACGACCACCTTTGACGAGGTGCTCGCCAATGTCACCGAGCGTGACCGCATCGACAGCACCCGCAAGGAGAGCCCCCTGTGCCAAGCCGATGATGCCGTGGTGCTGGATAACTCTCACATGACTATCGAGGAACAGAACGAGTGGCTGTACCGTCTCTACCTGGAGAGGGCAAAGAGTTAATACCAAAAGTTACAGGCAACTACCAACAAGAGAGAGGGAAAGGCAAGATTCTGTACCCTCGGCAACACGGGAATCTATCGTGGCGATTATTGAGATTGAAAAGGGATCAGGATTCTGTTTCGGAGTGACGACAGCAATCCGCAAGGCAGAGGAGGAGCTGAACAAGAGCGGCCACCTGTACTGCCTGGGCGACATCGTGCACAACACTGCCGAGGTGGACCGTCTTGCCAGCAGCGGCCTGGAAACCATCACCCACGAGCAGCTGGAGGAGCTGCATGATGTGAAAGTACTGCTCCGCGCCCACGGCGAGCCGCCCGAAACCTACGAGACCGCGCGCCGCAACAACATCGAGATTATCGATGCCACTTGTCCCGTTGTGCTCAAGCTGCAACAGCGCATCCACACCACCTACCACAACGGCTGCAAGCCCGAGGCTCAAATCGTCATCTACGGCAAGCGCGGCCATGCCGAGGTGTTGGGCCTTGTAGGCCAGACCCAAGGACGCGCCACCGTTATCGAGAACATCGGAGAGATTGACAATATCGACTACTCCCGCGACATCTACCTCTACTCCCAGACGACCAAGAGCGTTCAGGAGTTCCAGCACATCGTCGAGGAGATTAAGCGCCGTGTTCAGCCAGGGGTGACTTTCCGCAGTGTCGACACCATCTGCCGCTCGGTAGCCAACCGCATCCCGCAGATTCGCCAATTTGCCGCCCAACACGAGTTGATCCTGTTTGTCAGCGGTGCCAAGAGCAGTAACGGGCGCATCCTGTTCGCCGAGTGCAAGGATGCCAACCCCGAGTCCCACCTCATCAGCAGCGAGGTTGACATCGACCCCGCCTGGCTTGAGGGCAAGGAGCGCATCGGCATCTGTGGGGCGACCTCCACGCCACGCTGGCTCATGCAACAAGTGAAAGATGCCGTACAGCACATTATAGAAACCAAACCAGAAGTCCAACAGGGTTGTTAACAGAGCAACAAGAGATATGACCAAAAGGAACCTCATCATCGTCATCATCCTGCTCGCCATCATCGATATGGTGGCCGCCGGGTGGTACATGTCACGCCGCATCGAGGCCAGCGGTAAGAGCCAGAACTTCTTTGAGCAACGCGACTCGACAGAGGCCGTCGCCGAGGCCGACACGACCATCAACGCCTCCCAGGCCGATGTGTTCAGCGACCTGCAACACAACACCTACTACTTTGCCGCCAACGAGCCCGCCATTAATGGTGACCAGACTTCCTACTATACCAGCATCAAGCATGTGAAGGTAAAATGGCCCAAGAAGATTAACGGCGATGTTGAACTGGCAACGCTCAACAAGGAGTTGATCAAGCGAGCCTTCGGCAACACACAGTCCCAGATGAAGGACGCCCGCTATGCCTACCTGAAGGAACCCAACTTCAATGAGCCCGTGGGTGATGATTTCCGCACATTGAGCTCTGCCCCTAAGATTTATCCGGTGTATGGCAATGTGAGCCAGGTTCTCGTCTATCCCTACATGACATCGCAGCGACTGCTGGTGATGGAGATTGACAAGGTGAATTATAACGGCAACGCCAGCAGCGAATCAAGTACATTTGTCCACTATGACCGCCTGCGGCACCGTGTGCTCTCCCGCACCGACATCCTGGTAACCGACACCGAGAAGGAGAACAAACTGCTCAAAGTCATCAACAAGAAAATCGACGAGTTGAACAAGAGCCGTGGCGAAAACAGCCAGATACAGCATGCGCTGAATGTTCCCGCCGAGGTGTGCTGCGGCAAGAAGGGTGTCTTGTTCCAGTTCAAGCATGGCACGATTGCAAGCGAGCCCATGGAGATTCTGGTCGACTATGAGAAGCTCGAGCCTTTCTTCACTGAGAGCTTCGCCCAACTTGTCAGCTACAACGACGGGTACCACATGTACCCCAAGGACATCAAGCCCGAGCCCTTGAACCCGACAGCCTCGACGACCAAGAAGGCCGAGACCACCGTCAAGAAAAACAAATACAGCAGCGGAAAATCAAAGGTTGTCAAGCCAACACGAACCAAGAAGAGGAGATATAACGGGGCAAAGCGTAGATCTGGACATCGCATTCACGCTGTGAGACATCAAAGGAGCCATCGCCAACGCTGAGGCCTCGCTGCTCGAGTGCCTGCCGCATGGCCGTGAGTGCCAATTCCTCGGTATTATTATCCTTGCTCAGATGGCACAGGAAGACATAGCGCAGGCCGTCATGGTAGTTGTCGGCCACAAAGCGTGCTGCCACGACATTGTCCAAATGGCCCTTATCACCCATGACACGGTCCTTGAGCATCTGTGAATAGTGTCCCGTGGTGAGCATATTATAGTCATAATTGCATTCTATCATCAGATAGTTGGCTCTGCTCATGTAGTGGGCAGCGCGTTCAGTGATGATGCCCATATCGGTGGCGACGACAAAGCGTTCACCCTCATACTCGATGCTGAAGCCCACACTCTTGACATCATGGCTGGTCTCAAACGCTGTGATTTCCATGTCCAGAATCCTGAAGGGAATCTCCTTGAAGATGGGCACATGATGGTCGCGAATGCGTCCGCTGATGCGGCAGCGCTGCAACATCTGACCCATCACGCCCATCGTGCAGTAGACGCTGCAGTGGCATGCGCTCACGGCAGGATAGAGACAGCGCATGTGATCCTGGTGGGCATGGGTGAGCAGGATGCCCTTGACCATGCTGGACGGGATGCCGTTGCGCTGTAGCTCGGCGAAAGCCTGGTCAAGCGTCAGAGCGTCCTGCCGCTCGGGATTCTTTTTCTTGCGGTGATACTTGACGGGTTCCCTGATGCCCGCATCGATGAGGATGCCGCCGCGCGGTGTGCCCAGATAGGCACAGTTGCCGCTACTGCCGCTACCGAAGCTGATGAAGCACAGTCCCTTGCCCACTCCGCTGTTGTGCGGTACCTCGGGCAACGCGTCATGCGCCGCCGTGGCTCGGGGTGTGTCATCGCCGTCAACATCGAAAGCGATTTTCAACGGGCGACCCGTGTTGGTATATCCTTTATATTTGTTTCCAGGCATGGAAGGTTACGATTTCAATGATTTAACAGGAAAATGGTGGGTATCTTGTGATAGTCATACTGTGCCCTTTTCCATTCCCCTAATGTGCGGGTGATGATGCTCTGGTTCTCGCCGGTGATGTCGCTGGCCACACACAGCCGCAGTTGAGCCGGCAGGTGCTCGGCCAACTCCGCGATGAGCCGGTTGTTGCGGTAAGGTGCCTCGATGAAAATCTGGGTCTGACCCTCGCGCTCGATGCGCCGCGTCATCTCCTTGAGCCGCGCCTGTCGTACAGCGCCATCGATGGGCAGGTAACCCTCAAAGGCAAAACGCTGGCCGTTGAACCCTGATGCCATCAGGCTCATCAGGATGCTCGACGGGCCCACCAGGGGGAAGACCTTGTAGCCTTTACGCTGGGCGATGGCCACCAGGTCGCTGCCGGGATCGGCCACGGCAGGACATCCCGCGTCGCTGATGACGCCCACAGCCTCGCCGCGCCCAATGGGTTTCAATAGGGCTTCGATGGCAGCGGTATCCTTGAGGTCGGTGTGCTCGTTGAGTTCGCTGAAGGTGAGGGTGTCGATATCGATGTCGCGGTCACACTTCTTGAGGAAGCGTCTGGCCGAGCGCAGGCTCTCAACGACAAAATGCCGTATACCGCGCACCACCTCCAGGTTGTGCGCAGGCAACACCCTGTCCAGCGGCCCATCGCTCAACTGGCAGGGAATCAGGTATAAACCAGCCTCTGGCATCCTCTAAATGCTATTGTTTATCAGTACAAAATGCAAAGTTAATCAAAATTTTCAAGCTCATTTCAATTTTATTACTAATTCTTGCAATTGCACGGCAGAATATGTCGAATGAGGGTAACGGCGATAAAAAGCTGCCGGAAATGTTGCTGGAATGATTTTTTTAGGTAATTTTGTGCAAAGATTACATTGAAAAGACATTGAATGATTGAGCGTCACATTATCATCGACAAAGTGGACCCCGTGACATTCTACGGGGTGAACAACAGTAACATACAACTCATCCGTAACCTGTTCCCAAAACTGCGCATGGCTGCCCGCGGCAGTGTCATCACCGTCATTGGCGACGATAGCGAGACAGCTGATTTTGAGCAGAAGATACACTCGCTGGCCGACTACTGCGCCACCTACAACACCCTACCCGAAGATGTCATCATCGACACCATCAAGGGCACGCCGCCCAAGCAGCTCAAGATGGATGATGTCATCGTCTATGGCGTAAACGGCAAGCCTATCAGCGGCCGCACTCCCAACCAGCAGTTGCTGGTCAAGACATTCACCAACAACGATTTGACCTTTGCGCTGGGGCCTGCCGGGACGGGTAAGACCTATCTGGCGGTGGCACTTGCCGTGCGCGCGCTCAAGAACCGCGAAGCCCGCAAAATCATCTTGTCGCGTCCCGCAGTCGAGGCCGGCGAGAAGTTAGGCTTCCTGCCCGGCGACATGAAAGACAAAATCGACCCCTACCTGCAGCCGCTGTATGACGCGCTCGAGGATATGATACCACAGGCCAAGCTCAAGGAATACATGGAAAACAATGTGATTCAGATTGCCCCGCTGGCCTTCATGCGCGGCCGCACACTCAACGATGCCATCATCGTGCTGGACGAGGCCCAGAACACCACCACCCACCAGATCAAGATGTTCCTGACCCGACTGGGCATGGGCTCCAAAATGATTGTCACGGGCGACACGACCCAAATCGACCTGCCACGCAGCGTGACATCGGGCTTGATACACGCGCTGCGCGTGCTTGACGGCGTGAAAGGCATCGGCAAGGTGGAATTTGAGAAAAAGGACATCGTACGCCACCAACTGGTGCAACGCATCGTCGAAGCTTACGAGCGCTTCCAGGAAGAGAACAAACTTTACAACCCCGACCGCCGCGAGGGCCGCGACGACTATAAGCCGGCAGGCGAACAGCAATGAACAGCACCGACAACGGCAACAAGGTCGAGCAGGTAACGCCCTACGGCACCCAAGGCACGGCCAAGACAGAGCAGGTCAGGCAGATGTTTGACAGCATCGCGCCTGCCTATGACTTCATGAACCGCGCCATGACGCTGGGCATCGACATCTGGTGGAGGCGACTGGCTGTCAAACGGTTGCAACGCATCAAGCCCGCAACAATCCTCGATGTGGCAACGGGCACGGGCGATTTTGCCATCCAGTTGCACCACTCGCTACGCCCCCAACACATCACAGGCATCGACCTGTCGCAGGGGATGCTCGACGAGGCCCGCCGCAAGGTCAAGGAGAAAGGTCTGGAAGAGGTCATCACCTTCAGCCAGGACGACTGCATGGCGCTGCACATGGACAACGAGTCGGTCGATGCGGTGACGGTGGCCTTCGGTGTGCGCAACTTTGAGCACTTGCAGCAGGGCTATGAGGAAATGGCGCGCGTGCTGCGCCCCGGCGGCATGCTGTGCGTGCTGGAACTGTCCACGCCGCGCAACCGCCTGATACGCTGGTTCTACGACTTGTACACCCTGCACATCATTCCCTGGATAGGGTCTAAAAAAAGTGGCGACAAGAGCGCTTACCGCTACCTGCCGCAGAGCATCGCCGCTGTGCCCCAGGGCGATGAGATGCTGCAACTGATGCGCAACGCAGGACTCAAAGACGCCAAGTTCAAGCGCCTCACCATGGGCGTGTGCACCATCTACACAGCCGTTAAATAAGTTAGGAGTTAGAAAAAGAACGACTCCTAACTATTTAACATATTGGTAGCCGAGGTCCTCGATACAGTCGATGATGAGCTGGTCGGGGACGGAGCCCTCGACAAGGGCGGTACCCTTGGCAAGGTCAACCGTTACTTTTTCAACACCAGGGAGAGCGGCAAGACCTTTCTCGACATTGGCCTTGCAGTGGGGGCACATCATGCCTTTTACTTTAAATTCTTTCATTGCTGTGGTTTTATTATGTTTGATTTGGTAGGATTTCCAGTATTTTGCCCCCAGAGCGACAATAATCATGCCAATCAGGAAGATGCTGCACACGGTGTTGAACCATGAGGCGCCGTGCATGCCGTGGTGCATGACATGGCTAGGCAGAGCCGCAGTTAACACCTCGCGCAAGCCTGGCCAATAATCCACCAGCACACCGAAGCCGATGGCACCACCGATGATGGACAGCAGATAGACAACGGTGGCCTTGCGCCCGAACGCGTTGTTCACCACAAACATCGACGCCACATTGGCGGCAGGGCCGGCCATGAGCAGCACCAGGGCACAGCCAGGTGACATTCCCTTGAGCATCAGCGCCGCAGCAATAGGGATGGAACCGGTGGCGCACACATACATCGGCACGGCCACCAGCACGATGATGAACATGTTCAACAGCGGCCAGCGGGCATAGGTCGAGAAGAAGTCATCGGGCAGCAGCACGGTGATGAGAGTAGCTACCACCAGACCGATGAGCAGCCAGCGCCCGATGCTCTGCATCATGTCAAAGAAGCCGTACTTCACGGTCTCCCTGATTTTGTTCCACAGGCCCTTGGGCAACTCGCTGAACTCGTAGTTGGCATCCCCGCTCACATCGCCAAGGGCGCCTTTGCGCTCCCAGTGACCCACCGACAAGCCGCCGATGAGCGAGGTCACCAATGCCGCCACGGGGCGCAGGATGGCAAAGGGCAATCCCATCATCGAATAGGTGGCCGCGATGCTGTCCACACCCGTCTGGGGTGTGGCGATGAGAAACGATGTGGATGCAGCACGCGACGCACCGCTGCGACGCAGGGCCACCGCCGTGGGAAGCACGCCGCACGAACACAGCGGCAACGGAATGCCGAAAGCCGCCGCAGTCACTACCGACCGCAACCCCGTCCCCGCCAGATAACGGCTATAAATCGCCGACGGCACAAATGCATGCAGTACCCCCGCGATGAAGAAACCCAGCAGCAAGTAGGGTGACATGCCGTTGAGCATCGACACAAAAGCGTTGACATAGTCCATCATAACAGGCGCAAAGGTAGAAAGAAAACCGCATTAGGCGAATAACCATAGGGCGAAAAAAAGAACTTTTCGGCACTTTGGGAGCAAAAACATTTGTGCAGTTAAAAATAATGAGTAATTTTACCCCACAAGAAACAAAACAACCATCGATATGGATATCAGACTACCAAAAAGGATGGACGGCCATCAGCCTGATGTGCTGATAGAGTCCAAGCAGATCACCATCATCGGAACCAACGGTGCGGGCAAGAGCCGCTTCTGCTCAGCACTTGTTGACGAGTTGGGCGACAAGGCTTACCGCATCTCGGCGCTGAAGGCGCTGTTCCCCTCCCCCGCCAGTGCCAAGCCGCTGCCCGGGTCGATCGAGGACATCTTCAACCGGATGAACAATGCCAATCCTCACCTCAAGAACACCGCTGATACCGAGTTTGACAAACTTTTCTATGTCATGCTCAACGATGAGTTCCGCGAACTGATGAACTTCAAGGCGCACAAACTCATGAACGAGCAGATGGAGTTTCCCAAGACCAAACTCGACATTACCGTCAAGAAGTGGCAAGAGGTGTTCCCCAAGAACAAGGTGCTGCGCGAGAACGGCAAGCTGATGTTTGCCACCGAGGGCTATGAAGACAAATACCCGCTGATGAGGCTGAGCGACGGTGAGAAGTCGGTGCTCTACTACATAGGTGCGGTGCTGTACGCGATGCCCGATGCCGCAATCCTGGTGGACGATCCCGAGACATTCATCCACAGCAGCATCATGCGCACGCTGTGGAATGTGCTAGAGCAGATGCGTCCTGACTGCACCTTCATCTACAATACCCACGACGTTGACTTTGCCAGTTCACGCATCGACAACCAGTGTGTGTGGGTCAAGGAATTTGACCCCGAGTCGATGGCGTGGGACTATGAGGTGATGCCCAGCAGCCGCAACCTGGACACGGCGCTGCTCGACCTGCTGGGTAGCCGCAAGCCCGTCCTGTTTGTCGAGGGCGACGACAAGCACAGCATCGACTCGCGCTTGTACCCGCTCATCTTCCCCGAGTATACCGTCAAGCCGCTGGGCAGCTGCAACAAGGTCATCGAGACGGTACGCTCCTTTGGAGACCTGCAGGGTTTCCACCAGTTGGACAGCCACGGTATCGTGGACCGCGACCGCCGCAGCGATGAGGAGGTGGAATACCTGCGCAAGAAGAACATCCTGGTGCCCAATGTGGCCGAGATAGAGAACATCCTCATGCTCGAGGGTGTCATCCGCGCTGTGGCACGCCACAAGCGCCGCAACCCCGACATCGTCTTCCCCAAGGTCAAGAAGCGCGTGATTGAAATGTTCACCCGCGAACTCAAGCAGCAGGCCCTGATGCATGTGCGCCATCGCGTGAAACACGATGTGGAACTGCGCATCGACATGAAGTTCCGCACCATCAGTGCCCTGGAGGAGCACATGATTGAACTGGTGAGCGAGATCAACCCGCGCGGCATGTACGACCAGTTGTGCCGCGAGTTCCACTACTATGAGGACAACAAGGACTACGCCAGCATCCTCAGGGTCTATAACCAGAAACTCATGCTCAACGAGAGTAATGTAGCGACGCTGTGCGGCTTCAAGAGCAAGGACGACTACATCCGAGGCGTGCTCAACATCCTGAAAGGCGGCAGCGAGAATGCTGTCGCCATCCGCAGGGCCATCAAAGAATGTTTCGGCCTCAAGGAGAACGAAGACCCCAAAGAGCAAAAGCAAGACCAAGAACCTGAAACCACCAACCAGCAACCGCAAGAATAACTAAGACAGTGAAAGACAACAAGGAAGCGACCCTAGCCCTTGGCACGCAACCCGTCGGACGGCTGCTGTGGCAGTATGCCCTGCCGGGTGTGATAGCGATGACGGCATCATCGCTCTACAACATGGTGGACAGCATCTTCATCGGCCACGGTGTGGGCCCGATGGCACTGGCTGCCCTGGGCATCTCGTTCCCGCTGATGAACATCGGTGCGGCATTCGGTGCGGCAGTGGGCATCGGCGGCTCCACGCTGATGTCGCTTCGCCTGGGCCAGCGCCAGTATGACAAAGCCAACAATGTGCTGGGCAACATGGTCGCCCTGAACATCATCACCGGCGTGCTGGTGGGCATCGTGTCGATCATCTTCCTGGACCCCATCCTGACATTCTTCGGTGCCAGCGAGCAGACGCTGCCCCATGCCCATGAATACATGTTCATCCTGCTGGTGGGCAATGTCATCACCCACCTCTATCTGGGACTCAACGCCGCCCTGCGTTCGGCCAGCAAGCCCCGAGCGGCGATGATAGCGACCATTGTGACAGTGGTGCTGAACACCATCCTCGACCCCATCTTCATCTGGCCCTTGCACATGGGCATCAAGGGTGCCGCCATCGCCACCATATTGGCGCAGGCTGTGGTGCTGTGCTGGCAGCTGTGGCAATTCAGCCGCCAGCGCGAACTGCTGCACCTGGAATGGCGTTTCCTGGTACCGGCGCGCAACATCGTCAAGGACATCGTGAGCATCGGCGTCTCGCCCTTTGCCATGCAGCTCACGGGCTGCGTGATAGCCATCTTCATGAACAACGCGCTGATGAAATACGGCGGCGACCTGGCCGTGGGCGCCTACAGCATCGCCAACCGCCTGGGGTTCATCTTCTTTATGGTCATCATGGGCATCTGCCAAGGTTTCCAGCCCATTGCGGGCTACAACTACGGAGCGCGCAACATGGACCGCGTCAAGCAAGTGCTGCGCTTGACCATCATCGCATCGGTGATAGCGATGACGGTCGGTTGGATCATCGGCGAGTTGTTGCCCGGGCCGGCCACACGCCTGTTTACCGACGATAAGCAACTGCTGGCCATTTCCATCCGCGGCATCCGCATCAATATGCTCGTCTTCCCCGTCATCGGCTATCAGGCCGTGGTGACCAACTTCTTCCAGACCATCGGCAAGGTGCGCATCAGCATCTTCATGTCGCTCTCGCGCCAGTTGCTGTTCCTGCTGCCCATGCTGTTGCTGTTCTCATCGCTGTGTGGCCTCGACGGCGTGTGGTTCTCACTGCCTGCCAGCGACTTTGCCGCCTTCCTCGTCGCCGTGGTCATCATGCAGCGCTTCAAGCTCCAGCAGACCCCCCGGGCGTCCGTGACGACCTAACACTCCCCTTATCCTAATTGCGTAATACCCAACAAAAGAAGCGAGCCGTGAGCCCGCTTCTTCTCATGTATCTATCCACAGTGGTCATCGATTGCCATGGAGCACAATTTCGATAGCAAGAGTCACATCATCGATGTCGATTCTGCCATCCTCATTCAGGTCAGCCATCGACCTGACATATTCGGGATCAAGATTAATAACGTTTATTGGCTTACCCAACACGATATCAATGAGCAGGACAATATCATCAATGTCGATAGCACCGTTACTGTCAAGATCGCCAAGCATGTGCGGTATGCCCGTGCTGCCATATACCTTGATGCGGAAAAACGTATCATTTCTATAACTGCACACATCCGCGTCAAGACCTGCCAACTGAGCCTCTCGAACAACAAAAATCTGCCTGGAAATGAGGATATCCGGGATATCGGTCACCTCATTACCCTCGTCAAACAAAGTCAAACTTAATCCCAATAAGGGAGCATCATCTTTTCGGAGCGCACCCAGTTCCTCATACATGGCAGCGTCTTTGGCCGAAAAATGATAAATGTCACCACTCATATTCAAAACCATTGCCCTGTAGACGTCATACTGGATCCCGTCGATAGTCTCGGGTTGTTGTTTTGCCCAAAATGCATTACAAACAGCAGGAAGGCGGTCTCCGTAACTCACTGACTGGGTAGAGGAGGGTTTGCTAAGGGCAATATAAGAGGGCACAAATATGCTGAACTCCAATGCACTATAGGTAATCTCGTTGTACGGTTTACCTGGACTATAGTCTGACGGGGTCAGAGCCTGCATGGTCTCATTCTCGTAAATCTCATCATCATCCAGCCATAGCCACAATGTCTGGTTTGCCGAGGACATGAAACTCAATTGGTTGTCATAAGTGAGAGGGACACCCGCATCGTTATAGGTATTGCGGGCAAACAAGTGGTCATTAGTCTGTGCGGCAAATGCCGATACAGCACAGAAGGCCAGCATCACTGTAGCAAAAAGAAAATTTTTCATCATCTGATTAGTTATTGGTTAATAATAAGACCCCCAGCCCCTTATAGAGTCACAAAATGGCCAAAAGCGAGGGCTGAATTGCCACACTGCAACTTAAACAGGTAAAGGCAATGCGCTTTTTATTCTCAACAAAGTCAAGATTAAGGATAATTCACTCCTTATCGGCTGCGAATTTAGTAAAACCATGTTATACCACAAAATTATACCATAAAAATAGTTTCACTAAACAGGACTAACACCAGCAGGAACTGAAGGAAATACATTTATCGGTTGCATTGTAGCCCCCCATTACCACTGAAATCTATCATGAGCCGACGAGGTGATTATTGCACACACCACACATACATGTGCCCGATGGAGCGAGAAATAATCACAGTGGTTTGGGGTCGTATTGTCTTTTTTTGTAATTTTGTGGGGTAAAATCAATTCTGGAATAGAAATGCCATATTTTTCAGTGATAGTGCCGGTGTATAACCGGCGTGACGAGGTGGAGGACCTGTTAAAAAGCCTCACCCGTCAGACCGACACGGATTTTGAAATCATCCTGGTGGAGGACGGCTCGACCGACCCCTGCGAGGACATTGCTTTGCGCTATGCCAAGGAATTGGACCTGCGCTATTTCTATAAGGACAACGAGGGGCGTTCCATCGCCCGCAACTATGGCCTGGAACATGCCACGGGCCGATATTATGTCTTCTTTGACAGCGACTGTGTGATTCCGCCCGATTATTTCAAGACCTTAGGCCGTGAACTGGCCAACGACTATGTGCCGTGCTTTGGCGGTCCCGACGCGGCAAGCGACGACTTCACCGATGTGCAGAAGGCCATCTCCTTCTCGATGACCTCGCTGCTGACCACCGGCGGCATCCGCGGGGGCAAGGTGCAGATGGAGAAGTTCGTGCCGCGCTCGTTCAACATGGGCTATTCACGCGAGGTATATGAAAAGGTGGGCGGTTTCCGCGAGATGTTCAGCGAGGACATCGACATGAGCACGCGCGTTCGCCAGGCGGGCTATGACATCCGCCTGATACGCCCAGCGTTTATCTACCACAAGCGCCGCACGAGCATCAGCAAGTTCGCGCGGCAGACCTATGTGTTCGGCATGTCGCGCATCACCCTGAAACTGCTCTACCCCGACAGCCTGAAATTGGTTCACTGCCTGCCCGCCGTATTCCTGGCTGGCTGTGTGCTGCTGCTGTTGTTGTCGCTGTGGAAGTGGTGGTTCATCCTGCCCATCGTGCTCTATGCCGCGATGCTGTGGATTGCAGCCCTGGTCCAGACACGCAGCCTGAAGATTGCGTGCCTGGCTGTGGCTACGAGTTTCACCCAACTGTGCAGTTACGGCTGGGGCTTCATCAAGGCCTGGGTGTGGAAAATCCTCCTGCGCCACGGCCGCGACATCGACGAGGAAGTGGCAATGAGAAAGGGAAAGTGAGTAGAGTTAGGAGTTAGGGGTTAGGAGTCAGGAATTAGGAGTTGTGATGGAGGAGAACGGAAACAACAAGCAGTCATTGATGGGGAGCCGCAACATTAAGGAGACGGTGCCCGAAGAGGACCGCCCGCGTGAGAAGGCCAAGAAGCACGGCTTCGGGAGCCTATCGACTGCCGAACTGCTGGCCATCCTGCTCAGGGTGGGCACGCCTGGCGAGTCGGTCGTGGACCTGTGCCAGCGCATCCTGCGAGACAACGACGACAAACTCTACCTCATCGCCCGCAAGGGCATCAACAACCTGGTGAAGAACTACCACGGCATCGGCGAGGTCAAGGCCATCGAAATCCTCGCTGCCCTGGAACTGGCACGACGCTACCAGCAAGAGGAGTTTGACGAGCGTTTCAAAATCACGAGCAGCGACGATGCCTACAAATACCTGCGTACCCGCATGGAACACCTCGACCACGAGGAAATCATGGTCGTGCTGCTCAACCACGCCAAACAGGTCGAGGAGTGCGTGCGCATCAGCAGCGGCGGCACGGCAATGACCGTTGCCGACATCAAGATGATTCTGCGCCCCGCCATCGAGCGCCTGTCGTCGGGTATCATCCTGGCGCACAACCACCCCAGCGACAACCCCAAGCCCAGCGTGCAGGACGACCGCCTGACCGAGCGGGTCCACGGGGCCTGCAAGGTGATGGACATCCAGCTGGTGGACCACATCATCGTGTGCCGCGGCGGCCACTACTATAGTTATGCCGACCACGGCTGCCTGATGTAACTACTCGAGTAATAATTATCTATAAAATACTATAGACAACTATGTGGAATATGATTAAAATGATGCTGGGGCTTGCTGTCATCACTATGGTCGGCGTAGCCTGCAGCCCGAAAAAAGAGTCACCCAAAATGCTTGTACTTTACTATTCACAGACATCCAACACCAAGGGCGTGGCACTGGAAATCGCCACCCGCCTGAATGCCGACATCGAGGAAATCGTCCCGGTGGAGCCTTATGACACGGCCTTCGAGGCCACAATCGAGCGCTGCATGAAGGAGCGCGAGCAGGGCATCACTCCCGAAATCCAGTCCCTGAAATCCAACATCGCCGACTATGACATCATCTTCATCGGCTTCCCGGTGTGGTTCGGCACCTATGCCCCACCCGTTGCCGCATTGCTTGACAAAATCGACCTGAGCGGCAAGAAGGTGGTTCCGTTCTGCACCTTCGGCAGCGGAGGACTGGAGTCGAGCACGAAAGACCTAGCCGCCAAGCAGCCTAATGCCGAAATCCTGCAAGGTTATGGCGTCAGGGCCGCCCGCATGGACGCTGTCGCCAAGGAGGTGGACCAGTTCCTGAAAGCCTGCGGCTTTATCGAGGGCGAATTCTTCCAGCCCGCGGCCTTCCCCGAGCAGCATCCCGTGAGTGCCGACGAGGCCGCCATATTTGACGCCGCAGTCGACGGCTACCCGATGCTCAATGCCAAGTCGACCGCCGTGGCAATGCGCGAGATTCCCGAAGGCATGGAATACATGTTCAGCGCCAAGGATCTGCCCCGCGATGACAAGGGTGGTGAACCCAGAGAGATTTTGGTCTATGTGACCGTAGAGAAAGGCAAAGCCCCGGTGTTTACCAAGGTAGTGAGATAATCGCAGCCTGCCCGTCCACACATCATCAACAACTTGCCCCCTTGTGGGCGGGTTCTAAAACTGCCCGCCAACAAGGGAGCGTCACTAAAAATGATGAGTTTTTCAGGGACATTCACCTGATTTTGGGATTTCACATCATAAAAAGTAGGTATAATTTTGCAGCGCCAATAAGGCGAATTGCCGTCTACAGCAAACCATCTTTCACATTATGATTATAAAAAACACTTTCATTACTGCTATCTTGACCCTTATCGCCGCAAGCGTCAGTTCGTCGACTCTCGCGCAAGACTCGTTGAAGACTGTCGTCCCCATCTTGAATTACACGGCCGACCTGGTGGTCAACACCCACGGCGGCATCAAGACCGGTACAGTGTATCAGGGCTATGGCGAAGCGGGCGTGGAAATCAACCCCTGGAAGAATGGCCAGTTTAACTTCTCCATTGCCTCGACCCACGGCGGCAGACCCACGGCCACACTCGTCGGTGACTGGCAGGAAATGGACAATAAAGAGGCGAGCAATCACATTTTCGCCCTCAACGCATGGTACCGCCACACCATCGGCAAGTTCACGCTTCAAGCGGGTCTTCAGGATGCCAACGACAGCTATGCGACATGTGATGCATCCGATCCGCTGCAGAACACCGCATTTGGCGGAATCGCGGCATTCATGTCGGGAGGTAATGTCCCCACAATGCCCACCAACGGACTGGGCTTGAATGTCCAGTGGCAAGTCCACGACGCAGTCATGTGGCAGACGGCAGTCTTTGACGGAGGCGTCATCGGCCTGGACGACGGCAACAGGTTCAACCTCAAGCACAAGCTGAGCAGCAGCAAGGGATACCTGCTCGTCACCGAGGCACAACTGGCACCAGCCGCGCTCGTCATCAAGGCAGGAACTTACTATCACACCGGACTCGAGAACTACGGTTTTTACGCTTCTTGCGAAAAGTCATTCCAGCTGCAAGGACAGCGTGCCGTCAATGCCTTTTTCACCGGCGGCTATACTCCTCATGCGACAGATGCCGCCACGGCCAGCATCACCGGGGGTGTCTCAATGACCTCTATATTCAGCAAGAGTGGTGCCGACGCATTGACCGCAGGATTAGCAACTGCCCATTTAGACGGCCACAAATGGGAAACCGCCATCGAGTTGAATTACCGTTACCTGCTGGGCGACCACTTCTATGTCTCGCCCGACATGCAGTGGATTCTCCACCCCATGGGCGAGCCTGAAGCCAAAAACGCGCTCGTGGGCACATTAAGGCTTGGATTTGAATTGTAATCGACTTTTTATTTAGGGTGCTCGGCCAGATAGCGCCACAGGGGAGCCGCCATGAGGGCCTGCAACTGGCGGTTCTCGCGCAGCATGGCCTCTACCTCGTCGCGCGACAGTAACAGCACGGCGATGTCCTCGCCGGAGTCCAGGCTCTGGTCGCTGAGGCGCTCCACGCCCTCGGCCAGGAAGCAGTGCGTGATGTTGTCACAGATGCTGGGATTCTGCCCCACCGTCAAGATTTCGCGCCACTCGCCGCCGCCGTAGCCCGTTTCCTCGAGCAGTTCGCGCCGTGCGGCATCGAGCGGTGCCTCACCCTGCTCGACCACTCCGGCACACAGTTCATCGAGGACGATGTCCATCGCGTGGCGGTACTGCCTGACCATGACGAACTCTCCCCCACCGGTGATGGCGATGATGTTGACCCACTCGGGATATTCCAGCACATAGTGCTCGGGGTTGATGCGCCCGTCGGGCAACTGCACCTTGTCGACACGCGCGGTGAGCCAGGGCCGCTGGATGATGTAGCGGCTCTCGAGCGTGGTCCATTTCTTGATTTCCTTAGCCATGATTCTTGTCTGTTACCATTATTATAACGCACAAATGAGATTGAATGTTACCCGACAACAAAGAAAAAAGTGATGCGGCCTTGCGGTAAAGGCAGGCGGCGCCCCAACAAAAGCAAATGAAAAATTTGCTTTTCTATTCGTCTTGCACTACCTTTGCGCTTACAGAACAGAAAGTGGACAAGAAAAAGAAAGAAGAGGTAAAACTGTGGTTCCCGCTGCGGGTGACCTACAACCGCGAACTCAAGGTCAAAGCCGACCTTGACGCACTGGGTGTGACCAATTTCGTGCCCATGCAGTACCGCCGCGAGGAGCGCAACGGCCAGATGGTGAAACGCCTGGTGCCGAGCGTCCACAACCTCATCTTCGTGCAATTCACGCCCAGCGAGATGACCGCCTACAAGAAGTCGACTGCGTTGCCCATCCGCTACATCATGAACCGCGCGACACACAGGCCCGTCACCGTGCCCAACGACGAGATGGAGAACTTCATCAGGGTGGCAGGCACCTATGAGGAAAAACTCGTATACCTCAGTCCCGACCCGGGCGACTTTGCCAAGGGCGAACGCGTGCGCGTCATCGGCGGCCCGTTTGCGGGAGCCGAAGGCATCTTCATACGCGTGAAGGGCGACCGCCGCGTGCTCATCAACATCCCGGGTG
>Ga0256407_10002915_pt1 | contig 31494 bp, 24 predicted proteins | sample RumenRJG_04DNA_FD_193489 | JGI IMG/M metagenome (GOLD analysis project Ga0256407, IMG submission 193489) | Bovine rumen microbial communities from Lethbridge, Alberta, Canada - RJG_04 | ecosystem: Host-associated > Mammals > Digestive system > Stomach > Rumen | place: Canada: Alberta...
TCACATCCGCAATCCTCAGGCCATCTAATTTTAGTGGCTTTTGTGGACTTCGGTCTGGATCAGCATCAACTAATCCACCATACGCGAATTTGCTTACAAAATCGCCAATGGTGGGAACAGAACGGTGCTGAGTCATCAAACCCTTCACCGGATAACGGTCGTAATTAAACAAGGCATCAGCAAATTCGTGCAAATTCACCATGTCATAGATATTATATGCAGGCATATCATTTTGTACAACAGGCTGAATTTGCTTGGGGTCGCCGGATATAATGATTTTCTTTGCATCTGCTCCTTTATACAAAATATATGTTATTGTCAAGATGTCAATCATAGAAGCCTCGTCAATGAATATATAATCCCAAGGATAATCACATATCGGGGTGTCGTCAGGCTGCACAAAATCGTAGGCATAACGGGCTGCTGTGGCCACAACAATATTGTGCCATCCTTCCATGTCTGTCGTATCCCTATTAGTGACACAGCCAATATCTTCAATAAGATATAAACTCTCAGTAGCGCCATAACGAGCTAGGCCTCCTTCGCATACTGTATCATTAGCCATCTTGATTGCTACAACGTCTGCAGCTTTGTTAGTTGGAGTAAGAACAAGAATTTTTGCTTTTGGCTCTTTTTCTAAAACATCATGCACTTGCTTGACGAGTTCAGTTGTTTTACCTGTTCCTGGAGGACCATAGATAAATTCAATGTTTTTGGGCAAGTTTGCGTTCATATCGAAATCATCATCCTTAGCCAACTGGAGGAAACGCGTTTCAAGGGAATCTATGATATTAGTATTGTCAATTGCTATAATACGTATTTTCTTTGCATATAGAATGCTACTAAAATTGCTGTTGTTGTCCTCTATTGAAAGATCGATGGAGTCATCGGAAGCTTTGACAATAAGACCGTCAATTTTTGAGGACTTTCCTTCTGATATTGCCGTAACGGAGTACTTCTCTGCATCGCATATCCATGATGGAACGGGCAAGGTGGGCTCTGTAAGATGAAGTATCTTATCAGAACAAATCTTTTCAAAGTGGGAGAAATCTATTTGCACTCGTCTTTCTGTAATAGAATGCTGACCAGCATGCATAAGTTCCATTAGAACCTTGAACCACTTGAAAGTGTAAGTAGGTGTTTGCTTAAGTAAATCAAGTATTTCTACTTGCTCTTTTGCATTTTCTGCTTGGTTTTGAGCGGTTGTGTCCTTTGCTTTTAGATTCTTTTCTGCCCTAGAAGTATCCTCTGTATTGGATAATATATTTTCTTGTGAGTTGGAAACTGGGACAAAGAAAGGAGCATTATTCTCTGGTACCTCATTGTTATTACTCAATGTATCAAAAGTCAACTCACCATCATTATTTGTTGATGAATGAGGTTTATTAACTCGTCTATTGCTCTTTTCTTCCCATCTCTTTTTTAGCTTCTCATTTATATCCTCTGGTTCCTCAATCTCCTTTTCTGGTGATGACTCAGGTTTTATTGTTTGTTCTTTTTGTCGGTTTTCTTCTGCCTCCTGTTGCAGCTTCTCTTGCTTCTTTTTTGCTTTAGCAGCACGGATAGCGGCTAACGCTTCTTCCTGTGAGAAATCGTCATCAATTTCCTGTGCAACTTTAGCTCCCATTTCAAATGTCTGCTGCTCTTCTTCTGTTGCTCCGTACTTTTCCTGTAAATTCTGTGTCCGTTTCTCTATTCCAAGAAATTCGATAACGCCATTGTATGTATTGTATTCAGCAGCCAGATCCTCCACATAAATGTCTGATGCAGATTTTGCATTACCATCTTTGTCATATAGCCAGCAGAATGTCCTGACTTGGAAAAAGAAAGATGAATCCACATATTTTGTATCTAGATATTGCTTGTATTTTTGGCGAGTATATATGGATGCATGAACTTTATCTTCATAGAAAGGAATAACGTTATTCCACAAAAACACTGAAACATTCTTATTTAACCGTTTCTTTTTATAGGCTTCCTCAAATCCAACCAAGCAGAAATCTGAAACATAATTGAATTCATAAAACCTCAAAGAATGAATGGTAGACTGTATATGTTGCGGCACCCTGTACTGATTATAATATTTCTTTAACTCCACAGCGGGTTTATCTTTCGCCCCTAACTTTGTCAGAAAATCATTAATGAAGCCCTCTTTAAATTCTATAACATATCGTTTATAAAAGTTTATATTGAAGAATACTCCTTCACTGCCAAGAAAGCCTTTAAGAAATTCTGTCCTTAGATATAATGATGAAGCTTTATAGATACAATCATCCGTTCCGGCCAAATATATTTTATCTTTCAATAAATCGATAAATTCACTTTCTGATGATGTATCTTTTACTTTTTTGTAATAAGACAAAAGAAATTGAAGATCTGTTTTCAAAAACTTATCATCAATATCCACTTCCTTACCCTCCTCGACGTCATATTTTTGTAGTATGATGTTGCGGATGTAATCAAGTTCATCTGGCTGTTTAAGTTCCAATTCATTGAAGAACTTTACGGCCATATCTTCCTTAAGATATTCCTCGCTTATTAAGTTGTACTCTGACTGATTCCTTGAATTGTTTTCGATAGGAAGAAAAACATTTGGAATTGTTGTATTAATGAATGGAGATACCCATTCTCCACTTTGTAGTTTTATTATAGGTGCACTACGGAAAACGTGGGCTGTTGCTCTCGTTTGTGGTGATATTTTCCAATACTTAGGAGCATCATTACGCAAAAATGTATAGAATTTTGTAACCCATTCGGTTTTCTGTGCCTTCATAAAAACTTCCGAGATGTCATTTCCAAAGCTTCCAATGCTATAGTCTTTTATATTCTCATAATAGTTACAGTCATCTTCTATCTTATTTAGTTTCATTATCAATTCCCACTTTAGGAAATCAATATCATCTGAAATTTCATCGTCTTCTGTTTCAGAACTATTATGACGTAACAGAACAAATTGGTCTTGAGTAAGCAATTCAAGTACAGCACTTGTCGATGTATAAGCGTCTTCTACTGCCAGATATTTGCCGTTTCGAGACAAAAGAATTTCTTCATAATCTATCATGTCCTTGAACGCATCCATCATTGGCACATCAAATATTTTTTCTTCTGGATGGAAATAATACCCTTCGTATTGGGGTAAAATATCCACAATATTTTCATCTATCAACAACTGTGATTTCTTTATCCCATAGTCTCTTAGAGCGAGAACTGCATCTTTTGCAAGTGAAGCGAGGTCTCTTAATAATTTCTTATTTAGCTCTTCATTAGGCTTAATATTTTGTCTGTTTTCAGTCAACAGGAAAGGCGCGTGTGAGATAAAACACGATTTAAATGTTTCTTTAGTTGGGAAGAAACAATAAATGTTTTGCCTGCCTTTAGTTATAAGGCATTTGTTTTGTTCGTCATAATAGAAACCAACGTATATAGGAAATATGCTATTTCCACCACCATTAATGTTTATTGTTATATTCCTTGAAAAAAGAAACATATAATCAATCCGAGAAGAGTTGACAAGGCGATATTTTTCTAATTTAACGTCCTTGTATTCTTGCTGTTCTATGAGCGATTTGCTATATTCAGAGTACGAAGACCCTTTAGTGCCTCCAAAGTCGATCTGCCAAATGATTTTCCTCAGGTGACGTAGAAATAAAAGGGGATTATACAGTGACTCTAATCTTGCTTCAATCTCTTTGAAGGATTTCTTTGGATCACGGAAAGGCAGAACGAACAATGTCTCCCCCAAAAATCTTTCAGGATAGTCATTCTCGATAAGCGTTGGAACTATTAGGTCTTCGATTTTGAACTTAAATGGGTCATCATAAATTTCTGGTGTGTCAGTGTATTGAAAAACAGCCTTAAAGCCCACACCAAATTTGCCAATCTTATTTTGGGTATTCTCTTTTGATGAATTACCTATACCAGTGATAGAATTAATATCGCCGACGCGCTCATCATCTTCCGAAGTGATATCAAAATGCTTGGTTCCATTATGTTTGAAAAGCAACCTGTCTGGTTTCAAGATAATAGTTACCTCAGTCGCATTTGCATCATCTGCATTTTGCAGAAGTTCGTATACAAAGTGTGCTGTTTCTGCATATTTGTCAACTACATTGGGTTTAACACCACGAAATGCCCTTTGGTTGAAAACCTCATTAGCAGTAATACGAGCATCGTGTAATGCCTTAAATAAATATTGTTCTTGGTTTGTAATATTGCTCATTGTTATTTATATTTCAATCCCAACCCTCATCATCATAGTTCTCCATGTAACGGCTCATGCCGTTGTCATCCATATCATCCTCAGATGCGGGGTCAAAGCCTCGCATATTGTTAGGCTGATGATGAATATTCCCGCGAGGTGGTGGCCCGTCAAAGCCATGTCCATCTGGTAGTGGAGGTGGCATGTGACCATCCTCGAACTCATCTGGTGATGTATGGCAAAGCGTGTCAACACGTAATGAATCTATGTCATCTACATTTTCCAAATCATTTTTAGGAATAACACTGGCACTTTTTCTGCTATTACATGCAAACACGAATAATATAGCAACGACGTATATGATATATGTGTATATCTTCATTTCATGACCTCCTTGTATTTCTTGACAGCATCTCGCACAATTTCATCATGGTCAAAAGCCAGCTCTGGCAAAGCTGATAGTGAGAACCACTGTGCTTTTGCCGCATCATCTTGACCGTTGACAGTGATAGGCTCATCAACTATAGCGAGATATGCAACAGTGACCGTTCTCCCTCTTGGGTCACGGTCAACCTTGGAGTAGGCTCCAATTTGATGCACTTCCGAAATATGGAGTCCCGTTTCCTCTTCAAGTTCCCGAATAGAGCATTGTTCCGTAGTCTCATCCATATTCATGAAGCCACCAGGGAAAGCCCAGCATCCCTTGAAAGGTTCATCACCACGTTCAATCAGCAGTACCTTCGGCTCTGCTTCTCTCGTCATCACCACGCAGTCAGCCGTAACAGAAGGACGTGGATATTTATAGTAGAACCCTTCTTCTATCTCATAGTTTTCTTTCGGGCCTCTCACTGCAAAAATGTCCATCTCTACAGGATTGATGCTTTCTGCTTTACTTGATTTGACCTGCCGTTCTTCGTACGCTATCCCATTGGCAGTTAGCAATGATTGAAGTGATAAGATATAATCCTGCAAAGAAATAATTTTCTTTCTTGCGTCACGCATCTGGATAACTCTTTTTGGAAAGGTTTTCGTGAGAGCACCCTTCAGTTGATTGATTTCCGACTTCATACGGCTGATGATAACTTCCTTGCTTGTTTCCTCAGAAGTCCCGCTTTTCTCTATCTTCTTTTGCAGGAGCATATTCTCTTCTTCAAGCCCCTTTGCATACTGGGATAATTCTTCAAGCCGCTTCAAATCCTTACGATATGCCTTGATAAGGTGTTTCATGCGCACCTCATAAGGAATCTCGTCATCCTCAAACACACTTACATGTCTTCTGTTTTGCTCTTCCATCTTCTTACAATTCTTTGAAAGTTTCCAGTAGCATCTTCATGCCTTCTGTGGCTGTAGTCTTGAAATGCGTAAAGCCTAGTTGTGTACATTGCTCCATTTCGCCTGGATCAATCACGAACTTAGGCACTTCATGGTGGGCATAGTTGATGAACCCTGCTGCCGGATAGACCTTCAATGAAGTGCCAACAACTACAAAAATGTCTGCCATGCTAACGATGTCGATGGCCACATTCATACTGTCTATATATTCGCCAAACATCACAATATAAGGGCGTAGTTGTGATCCGTCTTCCGCTTTATCGCCAACTTTGATGGGAGTGGTCAACGGATATTCCTTTACGCAAGTAGTTCGATTGTTCATCGAGCATACTTTGCTCAACTCACCATGCAGATGAATCACCTCTGTAGAACCAGCTCGTTCATGCAGGTTATCCACATTTTGCGTGATGACTGTCACCTTATGCTCCTTTTCCAATTCCGCAATTATCTTGTGAGCCTCGTTTGGCTCAACTTCTGATAGTTGCTTTCGCCTCCAATTATAGAAGTCGAGACACTTTTGCGTTTCATTATAGAGTGCATCCGTACTTGCCAAGTGAACCCACTCTTCGTTAGTCCACATACCATCCTTGCCACGGAATGTACTCAATCCGCTTTCAGCACTAATGCCCGCACCCGTCAGAAATACTATATGCTGTCTTACCATAGTTCATCCTTGATATAACGACTATAAAAACGTGTTACCACTTCCTTCATATCTGACGGAAGATATTCCAATGCTTGCAGTTTCATTTCTTTAGGTATTCCCCAGATTGCTTCAGCTATACTTCCTACGATGGCTCCAAGTGTATCGGCATCAGCACCAAGAGCAACAGCTTTTCTGACAGCATCCTCAAACGATGTGCTTTGTCCTATAATCCATAGAGCCACAGGAACAGTTCCCTGGCATGTCTCATCAAACTTGTTGATGACATTCTCCTTCTTGATATTAATGTTATACTTGGCAAACTCTGCGCATTCTGTCAGGATCTCCTTAATATGTTGCGAAGCCTCACTGCCGAATTGCAGCGCACGGAAGATAGCAAGTACGACAGTCTGAGCACCTTTGATACCTTCATCATGATTATGTGATGGCTTGGCTGTTTCAGCAGCAGCATCAAGTACCTCGTCGATGTACTTATACCAGTATGCAACAGGGCTGGGACGCATTGCTGCGCCGTTTCCAAATGAGTTATACGGCTTGGGCTTATCACTGCGAACCCATTGGGCAAACCTGCCACCATAGCCTCCCATGGGATGCGGATAACGGTTACACCAATCATGAATCGATTCACCAAAATCTCGCCCATGTAGCAAAGCATCAGCTACGGCCACCGTACAAATAGTGTCATCGGTAAAGCCATTTTGATCTGACAGCCACTCAAAGTTATAGTCGTTGGTTGGGTTAAATTCCCAACGGCTACCTACAATATCACCTATGATTGCTCCTAACATATCTTTTATTATATTTCTATCAGTTGCCCAACATGATCACTAATCTCCCTGTCCCATTCAAGAAGCAGGAAGTCCTTTATTGGAATGTTTGTGAAAGCATAGTCCAAGAAGAATCTGGATTCCTCTTTAAACAGATGGTGATACGTTGTCATGCTTTCATTACCTAAAGCCTCACCCGTCTTATGATGATAAGCACTCTTGAATCCCCATTCTTCCATAAGGTCAAAGATGGCTTGAATATTAAATTCCTTCGTCTCTCCAGATTGTCCCTTATAGCAATTCATGTCACCAATGATGACTGTTGGATGTTCATTTATATATGGCTCGTAGTCCATAAGTGCCTCCAAAGCGATTTGAGGATATTTTTTTGGTTTATTCTGTTCGGTTGTGGTAGGCCATGCAGCCACTATCAGTGTTCCCTCTATTAATAAAGGCAGAAAATACTGATGCTTTGGCTTAAACCAGTCTGGCCTTTCTGCATTTAATCTTGAATTCCATACAATGCCAAGTCCTTTGAAATCAATATCGCCCATCCATTCCATGTTGTAGCCTTCAGGCAGAGATACCATTTGGGGATAAGCCAGTTCCGGCAGAATATAGATATCTGCTTTATTGGATAAAATGTGATCCAACTTCTCTTGACTAAATCTACTGATGTTATACGATATGATTTTCATAATCGGTAATCACCAATTTGGAGGCAACACAATATTATCCACCTCATGTGCCCCTTCGAACAGCGGAGAGATTTCTTCATCAGTAAATCCGGCAATTCCGCAACCGATTCGGGTCACAAGGAATGTCAATTCGGGATGCTGCTTGGCAAACCAGATGAATTCATCCACATACGGACGGATAGTTTCCACACCGCCTTGCATAGTAGGGATTGCGTAGCTTTGGCCTTGCAGACCTACGCCCTTTCCCATGATGGCTCCGAACTTGCGGTAGGCGATATAGGCAGCCCCGCCTCCATGCATACCTTTGAGATTGCTGCCGAACACAAAGATCTCGTTCGGCTCCAACGATGTAATAAACTCTGGTGTCGTTCTCTTCTCCATAATATCTTCTCTGATAAAGTCCATATCCTCGCACGACCTTTGTCGATACATGTCTGCCAAAGAGCCTGACATTGTAGGTGCAGGCATCGAAGCTTCTCCCATCGTAGCCTCGCGACTGAGAATTGCCCGCTCGTCCATCACCTCCACCATATCCAAGTCCATGTCGAAATTCTTCTTGAAATACGGTATGATGATTTCTTCCTTCAGTTTCTTGTATTTCTGCGAGATGGCAGACGGAGTCATACCCATCTGAGCTGCTATCTCTTTCCCCTTGAAGCCACGTAACAGAAGCATGTCGATAAGTAGCCTCTCCTGCCTATCAAGTGGTGCATGGTCACAGACATCTTCCACCATTCGATTGAACTGCAGTCGCAAGTCGCTCGTCACGTCAAACGAGCGCAAATAATCCTCAAACGTGATGCTGCCATACTCTTTCTTGTACCATTTCAGTGCATCGAGCACCACATAGCGGAACCCGTTGATGAGCCAGGTCTTCAGACTGACATTCGGAGAGTGATCCTCCAGCGGCTTCCAGTCATGCTCCATTAAGTAGATGGCATACTGATGAGCCAGCGACATAAAATCCAGATTTTCCTTCTCACTCAACTGATAACGCTGGTCAAAGATATAATATCCTGCCTGACAATATCCATAGAAATAATCCCGGATAATGTTGGCATCTCCCTTACGGAATCCACTGATAATAGCCTGTTCTGACAGTTGATGATGATACATAAACATATATTTTGGGCGAAATTACAAAAAAAATCTCATTTCAACTTAATTTTTTCCGAAAATCATCTTCAAAGAGATAAAAGACGTCTTAAACTGAGTATTCACCATTTAGAAATGTACGATTATGCAAACGAAAGAAGTTAAAACAAAGAGAGTCCACAATCTGATTATTGTCGATGAAAGCGGTTCTATGGAAGTTATCCGCAAGCAAGCCTTTGTGGGCATGAACGAAACCCTGCAGACTGTCCGTAAGATGCAGGAGAAGTTTCCTGAACAAGAGCAGTTCGTTACCCTGCTTACGTTCGACAGCGGCCACACCACCTGGCACTATGATAACCTGCCCGCAGCACAGACCAAAGACTTGGACTGGAAAGCCTACTGCCCTGGTGGCGGTACACCTCTCTACGATGCCATCGGCAAGGGAATCTCAAAGACTAACGCCCAGATTGAGGATGGCGATCATGTGCTGGTGACCATCATCACCGACGGTGAGGAGAACAGTAGCGAGGAATGGACGCTGAAGATGATTCGCACGATGATAGAGAAACTGAAGAAGCAGAATTGGACCTTCACACTCATCGGCACCGACAACCTCGATGTGGAGACCATGGCCCAATCCTTTGCCATCGACGAGCATCTGGAGTTCCAGCAGAGCGAAGCAGGAACCAAGGCTATGTTTGCCCGCGAACGCCGCAGCCGTGAACGCTATAATTGCTGTGTTGCCGAAGATGCCGCCATGCCTACAGGTTCATTCTTCAACGAAGAGGAATCTTGATAATTACGAAGAATCCGCTTCTGCAATTACAGGAGCGGATTCACTTTTTACTATATAACTTGATGGCATCCAGCATGAAACGTTACTAATTAATCCCATCCTTCTTCATCGTTGTTTTCCATATACCGTCGCATACCATTGTCTTCCATGTCATCCTCAGATGCAGGGTCGAAACCACGCATATTGTCATAACCGACTGAGTTGTGAGTGCGTGATGAAGATGAGGATATGGAGCTAACAGATGCTGATGACTTTTCCTCTACCTTGTTACCTTCATTTTGAACATATGTTGATGTGGTATCGGAATCAGACCGTTCTACTACTGGCTGGTCATCAAATATAAGAGGTTCTGCCTGTCGTGATCTCTTCCCACATGCAAAGAAAATCAGCATGAGGGTTATCAAAGCAGAAATATGTCTTATCCTTTTCATCTCCTTATGTTCCATATCCAAACTATGTAAATATATACCTCAAATATAGTTTGCAAAATTACTCAAAAGTGATTCTTCCAGCCTTAATCTGACTATAGATATCAGCCTCCATGTTTCCAATACGTAATCTTCCTGCAAGCTCCTCTGTTCCTTTTCCTGTATCGTCGTTGGTATGAACTAATACGGCAGGAATGTCCCTACCAGCTTTTTTATACAGGAAACTGTCTTGCTCATATAACTCAGACAGCTCATAGATGTTGCTTCGAAAAGAGTCCTCCTCATTCAGATTTACGGTTAGGAAACTATTCTCTCGTGCAACCTCTTTATCTTTCTCGGCAAACCAGCCCGTTATCTTAGTAACGCCATACCCTAATTCACGAAGTCTTCTCTGAAGTTTTCTGTTATTGTCATCGTTGGTCTTCCTGCTATTTTCACCACGCCATGCTGTTAGGATGGCACAGTCACGAGTATTAAACCAAGTTTCAGCTCTTTTTACACTACAAGCGTCTCCTCGTGGTATGAGTTCCCCGTCATTATCTAGATTGTTCTCTGAGTTACATAATGCACCAAGATCCTCATACGATTCTATCTCCTCTGTTGGTAACAGAATGCTTATCTGGTCAGGAACAAATGAATCTTCTTCGCCATCGAAATCAACGCTACCATTTTCATCTGGCTGTTCATAATAGTCAAAATTGCCATCACTATCAAATTCTGCGCTGGCTAAAAATCCTTCAACTTCATAGTAGAAAAACTGACTCACCATACTGGCTACGTCCAAGCAGAAGAATTTTTGGTATGGATCAACGTTCTCCTGCTTAAAGTCAAAGAACCTGTTCTGTATTTCATTATAAAATAAGGTGAAGGGGAATAAATTCGGTGTCATCTCGCTAACTTTGATGACAGCTGAGCCTTCTGAAATATAGATGACAGTTCCTGAAATATGGGCATTTTCTTCCAACTGGTCTAATTGGTCATCGATAAACGCATAGAACTCATCAACAATCTTGCCAGATTCTTTAGGAGTCTGTAGTGTCCATGTGAATAGTGATCCCAATTTGATGTCTTCTGCCATATCCAAGTTGTCTTAGCGTTATATGCGTGCAAAGTTACGAAAAATCTGCTGAAAAACACGTTGTTTGAACATAAATCCACTCAAATTACAATGATTATATGGATATACGTATAAGTACAAGCCAACTTCGGACGTTTTTTGATAATTTTGCACCATCAAAATTAAACATTAAAGTATAAATGATATGGCAGAGTATAAAATTGAATGTGAACAATTTCTTGGTATCTCTCACAGTGGTGGAGTCTATACCAATGGTGAAAGCACTGTTGAACTCACTGACGAAGAAGTAACCACCCTGTTACAGCTGATTCGCCAGAAGGGAACTACTGATGTGGATAAGATCGATCTGGAGACGACGCATCCGCAGTTATATGCGAAACTCGACAAGGCTTACCACGACATGGCCCGCCATGCAGAATATATGCACTGGCTTTGGGAAGGCTATGATAACGGATATTATGAGTATGATGATGACGAATTGATGGAATATTGTGAACGTGAATGTGGTTTCTTCTTCGAATATGATGAGAACGATTACCTTGATGCTAACGGTGATTTCGACGAAGAGGAGATGGGCTATGCTAAGTCTAAAGCTTTCCATGAGTGGCTCGATGACTATTTGAGAGGCCTGAGTGACGACGATGTGGTAAAGTTTATGGGTGAGCACATGGATGCTGCCGTTGATATCGATGACGTAGAATATACTGTCAGCATCCCTGAGGACATCATCCAAAAGGCAAAGGAGCAGAACAGATAGTTGATAATATGATAGCAGATTACAACACGATGCCCCAAATGTTCTGGGAGTGTAACCGTTTGTATTTTGACCACCAGTTACAAACACCCAAGTTCGGTCTCATGCATACCTATCGAAATCTGGGAAAGTTCGAATATCGCTGGGGAGAAAAGAAAAAACCAGTCAAAAAGCGTTATATGGCGATTCTGATGTCCGATTACTTCGACTTCGACGAAGAGACATTCAGGAACATCATGGTTCATGAAATGATTCATTACTATCTGTATCTTAATGATCCCAGTGAATGTTCTGCCTTTAGCCATTTCCTTCGTTTATTTGGTTTTAAGAGTTCCGCCCATGGTCCTGAGTTTATGGCTATGGCTCAGAGGTTGAACGAGCAATATGGGCTGAACATCACCAAGACCTACGATGCATCGTCCACCCCATTATCACCCAATGCTCCCAAATAACCTTTTTATCAATAAAGAGAATTCATGTGTGTGTTATAGGTATATTTGGAAGGCATAATTGGATATTATTTCGTACATTTGCACCAGAAATCAAAATTAACGTTTAATTTAATCAATGTATAATATGGAACTTTTCGATTGCAAGAAGTTTATTGCACAGCGCAAGGAGAATGCTGAGAATCAGGCACGTGAGTATTTTTACAATCAGAAGGAGCGCAAGCCTTACTACTGGGGTGAAGGCAGCACCCTCGACGACGTTGCCAATCACAACGAAGTGTTCTTCCATCTCACCGACGATGAAGTAACCCGCATCAAGCAACTCATCATTGACACCGTCAATGCAGACCAACCTGAAGCCGAGCATGTAAGCACTGTCAAAGAGGCTATCGACTGTCTGACCTACAATGAGATTTTCGAGCAGAACGAAGAACTTCGCACACTCTTAGGCAAGCGTTGCGAAAAGGCGAACCTCGACCCAGATAACATCGACTTCGACAAACGCTACTACTTCTATAAGTTCAGTGTAGTGGCTTACAACTACGACGAGAACAAAGTCTGCGCACCCATTGCTGTCGAGGTCATGCTCTCTGATGAAGACTATCTCACCCTTCTCTCACATCAACTCTATGAGCGCGAAAACTTCTGTTTCAATCAGCTGTTGAATACTAATCCGGAGCTGGCTGCCAGACTAAACAACCGCGTCGAAGGAGATATATACGGCTGGCGATTCCCCGTTCACGTTCCCTTTGCCATCCTCTTCGACGAACTTCGTGCAGATGCCGAGATTATTGACGGCCCCATAGGGGCTACAGAGGAAATCTACTGTGAGTCTTCTGAAGAAGAGATGCATCATGTCGTAGCCTCTGCCTATAGTCGCATCCTTTCCATCACAGAAGAAACCATAAAGGGCGAGGCTGTCTTTGCCGATCATCATCACATCGGCCAGATTAATGCCGATGCAGTCATGACTGCCCTCGGTGCCAACGACTATCGTGACATGATGAAGATCCTGAAGGAAAAGTTTACCTCCCGTTCAGCATTCGCTGACATCAAAGCATGGCTCATAGCCTCTTGCATCACTTTCGATGAAACAGAATCCGAATAAGTGATATCAACTCACAGAAATATTACTCATGATTCAGAAAAAGCGCCCAGTCGTGATGACTCGGCGCTTTTTTGAGGTATGACTTTCTTATTTTTTTGCAAAAATAGCAAAATAATCCCATAATAAGAAAATATTTTGTATTTTTGCACAATAAATCAAGAATTAAGATAAATCACAGAACAACTTAAAACTATTATTTCTTATGTTTATACCGTGTATGTGTTGTGGACGAGAATTACCCGACGATTGGTCTTGGTGGGTATGTGATACATGTGGCTACCGTGTCTGCCCTTCATGTTTCCCCAGTTATAAATGTCCTAAGTGTACTTGGGGGCACATGAAAAAGACATAGGTTTGTTTCTTAGCGTCTCTTATAGGTATAATTCTTAGGTCAAATCCGATTTTTAGTTGTACCTTCGCCTCTGTTAAGCAGTGAATGTGATGATAGCAACCGTTGATAATATGACCGAAAACTTCAAAATATATAATAAGTTGTATTTTGAAGGCAGGCTGCCGCTTCCCAAATTTGAGGTTATGCATACTTATCGAATGAGTGGTTATTTTATATTTGATCCTGTCAAAAAGGGAAGAATAAGACATAAGAAAATCTATATGACTGACTATTTCGATTTCACTGATGAGATGTATCGAAATGTATTAGTCCACGAAATGATTCATTATTACATAGCCTATAATAAGATAGAAGATAATGAAGACCACGGTGTCGAATTTATGAAGCTGGCTGAGTCTCTGAACCGAAAATATGGGTTGTCAATTACTAAAATAATAGATGCCTCCTCGTTCAAAAGAAACGAGAAGGCATCCAAAATATCCTGGTTCTTCACGAAACTATTTGGTTGCTAAGTTCATTCATCTTTATTGTCAAACAAACCACGTATTTCCTTGTCAAAGTCAGAGTCGATTTTCTGTTTGGGATTATACAGTTTGTACTCCTCTTCAGTCTTTCCGTCAGCAAATAGAATATAGTCTCGTTCTTATGAGTTTTCCCTTCTATAACTCCGTGAACGGAGTGGTTATTTCCATTTTGGACACAATCACATCTTTGTCCAGTTCGCCCTCTTCAAAGATTTGCGTCAGATGATTGCTGATGACAAAAATGATGCCTCTCACCAGTCTCTGGCACCTAGGACTTCGACGAACAGCTGATAGAGCAGAAACGCAGTGTCATCTGGATTCACTTCGCAATACGCCCTTCGGGTAATCGGAGACGCGCCTCGTTCGAGATACTCCGCTCGCTTTTACAAAACCCAAGGCCGATTAAAAGAATTTCAAGCGCTAGCGAACAAAAAATGGAACGGACCTTTGGCTGTCCCTTTCTTATTTGTTGTTAATTTTGTGTTAAAAACCAGGCAAATCTTCCATGGTTTATTTGTGAATCGTATATTTGCAAATAATAAAGAACTTAAAACAATAGTTACTATGATAGTTCCTTCAATGACAGATCTTGAGATATTAGAGGAAATCAAAAAAGATATGCCTCAAATCAATAACTATATGGCCTTTATCAATTGTGGTCGTAAGTATCGTAAATTGCTTCAAGGTCGTAAGCCTAAGGGTGACAGGTTTGTATTCGTTTTAGACGATTGGAAATCTGTTCGTAACAATCACTATACTTTTATTCTTTCCACCACCAGTCTTGGAGACATGAAGAAACATGGTTTCAAAAATACTTTTCTAACTTTTATTAAACGAGGTAATAGTTTAAGTTCTTATCGGATTGTGAAGAGTCCAGTTTATGAAAATGAGCCCATGCTTCAGGTGTGTACATCCCATTTCATAGAGCGCTACAATTTACGTTTCCTAAAAAATCCTCTATTGTCGCATAAACAAGCTGTCATTGAGTTCTATAAACGAAATGATACTTGTCACACGATACCCATGCCTTCCAATATCCATGAGTATAACAACATTGCAGCTTTCAATGATGGTTGTTGTTTTATGAAAGAAGAGAACGAGAAGATTACAGTTATGAGAACTTTCATCTCTCGTGACATGTTACATGGTTACCAATACGACTCTGCAGACCTTATGGATGAATCCTTACGAAAACAAATTGAAGGCCTTATTACCAATCTATCCAATGCAGAAGCAGAGGTCGAAAAAGCATGTAATGGAGAACAGAAGATACCAACGATAGAGGACTACAATCAATGCATGGAAAAGATTATACAACTGCATGCGAAGAAAGCTTCATTGGAGGAGGTTGGCAAACAATTCGATTTGGAATATTACGAAATGCGTAACAGTCTGACAATCTTGATAGCCGGTTTCGATTGGCTAGCTGCTATGCTAAAAGATGAAAATGGTCAATTACTCCGCCATCCTTTCGATTTTTATGAATAATACAATGTGGAATGATACATTTCAATTAAATGATTCAGCCAAAGCGAATTGTTTTGTTAATTTTGTGTTAAATACCAAGCAAATCTTTCATTGTTTATTTGTGAATCGTATATTTGCAAAAAAACAAACCTAAAGATATAAAAATGCCAGTATTAGAAAAAAACTGTAAATGGGTGTTTGGCCTCCAAGATGACGTTAACATCAAAGGACCCAACAACCCAACAATGATGTCCTTTAAAGATGAAGATTTTCACTCTTTGGTGAGAGAGTCTATTCAGAATTCATTAGATGCTGTTGACGATAAAAGTCTGCCTGTTGTGGTATCTTTCAACTGCAGAACTTTTAGTGGATTGGAATATCCCTCATTTTTTGAGCTAAAGGACCATATTGAAGGTTGCCTTACCCAATTCCCTGTTCAGGGTAAACCTCTATATGAACCAATGTTAGATTTGTTTGCTGATGATAGGTTCCATCAGGAATTTAGTTTCTTGCGAATTACTGATTCTAACACCAAAGGTATGTCTTATAACCCAAATGATGACAAATCGGGATTCTTCCGTTTTATTTCAGAAGGTGTTGCTCAGGATGTGGAAGGTTCTGGAGGTGCTTTTGGTTTTGGTAAAAACGCATTCTGGTCTTTGTCGCCAATTAGCACCGTTTTCGTTTCATCAAAGAATAAAGAAAACGAAGTGTGCTTTGCTGGTATATCAAAACTATGTACTCATACCGTAAAAGGCCAATTATTACTTCCTTATGGTAAATATACATCAAATGGAGATGTCGTTTTAAAGAATGATGAAATTCCTGATTATTTTATTCCTCAAGAAAGAGGAACTCAAGTTTTTGTGCTTGGCTTGAATTTTTCTTCTGATGATGAAGATGCCCTTGTGAAAGCTGTTCTCAGGAATTTCTGGATGGCCATTTACAAGAACAAACTTGTTGTGAAAGTTGAAAGAACTATTATTGACAAAGAGCATCTTGGTGATTTGATGTTAGCTCACTTTGACTTAGAAAACTCCAATCAAGATAAGACTTATGACTATAATCCAAGGGTTTTCTATGATATAGTGTCAAAAGCAGAAGATAATGTGGATGAATATAAAATCATAGAAGAGCCAGTACTGATGGACGAGAAAGAATGCCTCTCAAAACTATATATTCATTTGAAAAATGATGCCTTAGGACAGATTGTCTTTATGAGGAGTCAGATGATGACGATATATACGGAAAGGAGGAAATGTAGAGGTGCAGAGGGAGTATTTGTCTGTGACTCAGAGGATGGCAATAATTTCCTTCGAGAACTTGAAGATTATACGCATAGTTCGTGGTCTAGAAAAAATTATAAGGCAAGGAATCATACCAACCCTACAGTTGCTTCTAAGGCAATCAAAGCAATTGATGCTTTTATTCAAGAATCAGTTGCAAAAGAACTACAATTAGGCGCCCAGGAAATAGAACAAGTGGCAGGTCTTGATGAAATACTGACCATAACTACCCCAAAAGGTGTTGATGACGAATCCAAGAAAGATGATATAGTTGATTTAGAGAACTACAAAGAGGAAAAACCAAAGTCTGGCAAGAATAAAGGCACAAGAGCAATCAGGACCATTCGTCAGCCTAGACAAACAAAAGCAAAGTTTGACCCACAAGGTCGCCTTTTGTCGAATAGTGGAGGAAAAAGAAGAATACGTCCAATCACCCCAGGACCTGTAAAACCAGGAACACAAAAGAAGAAGTCTACTGAATCAGAGGACGGCAAGACGGGTATCTATGCAGTTCCTGTTGATGTAAGCTATCGCACATGGAGTCAAGAGGAGAATGGGCAGGTTTGGCATATTGTTCGTATCTTCTCATCTAAAGATATTGATAATGCAATTATACAGCTATATGCTGTTGATGAAGATGGAAACCGAATTGGATTAAATATAGAAGATGCTAGTGGCTACAAAATTCGACCAGGTGAAGAGTTTGTTGACTCTACAGATTTTAACGATTCGGATACAAATTCTGAATCTACGACGAAACAGGTAATGAATGCCTTCTCGGGGGTCAATATAAAAGCCAATATACCCAAGACCATCAAGGTGAAGTTTAACTCAAACTTGAAATATTCACTAGTAATGGATTCAGACCAAATAGAAGAAAAAAATGAAAAATAGTAGTTCTTTCCCACATCCGGTTCTAGGTGTTAATCACGGAGTAATGCCAGATCTTGAAGATGATGCATTACAGCTTACTTCAATAAGCGAAATGGATGATGCATATATTTATGTATTTACATTAAAGCAAAATAATGACTATATTACCCGTTACATTTCAGAAAACAAAGCTGAGTATATATGCGAAGTAGATTGCGTAAAGACCTTTTATAAGACAACGATACATTCTTCTACTTCTGAAATTAAAGTGGAATTAAAGAAATCAGACGTTACTGGGCACATAGATATGTATTTCTATGTAGTAACCACATGTGGATTTCCGGCTTATACTAATAGGTTCAATGATGATTTCCGGGATCCCGAAACAGGAGCGATGCCATCTTTCAAATTGGACAGAGGAGCAGTTCTTGTTATGTTTGGTAAATTTAGTGATGATGTGAATACTCGCTTTAATAACAAGCCAGAGTTGCGTTCGTTTGTACAAGTGGTAAAGAGACAAGACGATGAAAAGAACGTTGAGATAGTTTTTACGGACGAAACCATCAATATCGAATTGCCTGTAGATATGTTCGCTGATTTCGTTGCATACAATCAACAACAATATCGCGGTATTTTCTATACATCTTTAATATTCAATGCTTTGGTAAAAGGCATTTTAAACATTGAGAAGAACGATGGTTCTACATGGGCAGATAGCATCAAGGCAATTATAGAAACAACACCAGATAAGTACAAGGGGTTATCGTTAGATGAACCTGCGGACGCCGTTGATATTGCCACTATTATGCTTTCCAATAATGCCTATGGTTCACCATATGATTTATTATTCATGAGTATTAACGAATTACAGAATTAAAGCATTATGGCACTACAAAGAATATTTACTCCAGAATATGTTAATCAGCTAATAAATGATATTCATCCTGAGAATTATCTAGGTGACAAGATTATGTATAATGAGAATGAAGTCAGACGTCTTAAGGGTGTTGAACATCCTGAAGGCTTAGAAGAAAAGATGTTGAGTGCTGATGATGAATACGAAGCTGCAATATTGCTTTATGAAGCATACAAGGATATTAGTCCTGTTATTGCATCAAATCGTTGTTTCTGGATTTATCTTACGCACGTAGACTTAGCAAGATACGTCAGGAAACTATGGCCTGATTTGGAAAGATATGATGTGGACATAAAAAGTAAGAAACAAAAGAAAGGTGATCTTCGTTCTGAAGAAGAGAAGAAAAAATACATTCGTGATCATTGGATGATTTCTCCAAATGGATTGATGCGAACTTCACTGATGAATCTATGGTGGTCAGTCTATTTAACTGTTGATGAGTCATTGGGAGATGACCATAAATATGACCTCACCAAAATCTTCTTTAGTAATAGTGGCATGAGGACTCGAAGATTAGGTACAGGTCATTTAGGCAGAAACAAAGAAGCTCTTAAAGGCATACTTACTTTTATGAAAGAGAATCCTGAAATTTTTGAGAGTGGAATCGAGAATCGAATGATTTGGATCACTCGCCATTTCAATTTGATAGGTGGCACAAAACCGCTTGCCAATATGCCAAGTTCATTCTTTAAGAGAGAGCTTGAGTATTATAAGGATCATCTGAAGGAAATAAGTCGTCGTGAAGATGTTATAGGACCTCAGGCTTTGATTTAACAACATGCGTCAGGATACAGTCCTGCTGTCTGTGCATTCTCCTCTAAATAATCATTGATAGCTATTCGTCTGAGAAGACTTAGTGAATCTTCGAGTTCCCCTTATAGGGTTCAGGCATTTGGCTATTTATAACAAACAGTACCAGTCCTAGGTGTTCTGCATTGTGAGTACATGCCAAATGCTTTATCGGCAATTCAAAATTATAATCTGGTAAGTTTGGGAACAATTAACCCAATGACAAACGGCATTGCTACTGAAAGTCAGAGGGTTATATGTTTCGTTGTCAATCTTGAAAAGATGAATTCACATATTTTGACCAGTCATTCACTCTTATCACTCTTATTGTATAACTTACGGAGTTCTTTATCAAGAATTTCAATATAAGTAACCAGTTCTGCGAAATAGCTAAGTCCCATTCGTTTTACAAATGTTCGTCTGGCATCAAGAAGGAGATTTGGATTCCCGGTAACAGACACCTTACACTCTTCTATAGTGTTACTTCCTAATTGACCTTTGTAAATGGTTGTCTTTGCACCTTCGACATATAGATTATTTGAACCATGTGAATAAGGGTTCCTATACAAATCTTTTAGGTCAAGAAGCCTATCTCTACCTTCGGCTGTGATTATTCTTTTCTTATATAGTGTTTCAATATTTTCGCCAAGGTTTTTCTTACCATACTTATTTAGCTCATTCTCAAAAATGTTCTCAAATTCATACCCATCATCTAATGTCCTGCCATCAGCGTCATGGAAAACCAACGTAAGTTTTACCATTGTTTCAAACAACAGGTTGGTCAGTGTCAATGCTGCCATATGTTTTTTCAAGAATAGGCAGTCACAAATTTCTTGAATATCTGAGGATAAAGGATTGAGCACCCTTAGTCTTGTGTGGCTTAAATTGGTTAACAACATTCGTGTGTTAGCGTCATTTTCCAATAATATTGCATCCTCAATCCTTTTTGAAATTTCTTCATCGGAATATTTTTTCCCTTTATATTCAAAAGTAAACATTTTCTTTCCTGTTTCCATTTTTAGTCAATGCTTTGAAGAATTTGCATAGTCTTTGAATTCTTGCCTTGTTAACGCAACTCCGATTGCGGCATTTCTATCCAAACCATAGACGAAGGGTTTCTCCAGAGGTTTGTAATTTGAAAGTCTGAGGCAAATTCGGAGAACTTTGTCAAACCCTTTGTATTTCGAAGACTTACCAGCCTTTTCCAATTCGTCCTTCTCTTTTTTCAGAGTTTCGCCCATATCTACAATCTCAACGGCATCAACTCGATAATAGCCACTGACAACATGATTGTCAACGGGAGCGAAATACTTTATCTTCTGGAAGTTTACTCCTGACAAGATTGAACTATAACCAGAAATGAAAATGCCTGATTGTCCATTCTTCACAACCTCAGGAGCAGTATTGACATGAGGGTCAACAAGTGACAGATAGTATGCCCCCTTAATGACTGGTTCATCGGTATATTCAAGCCCCTTTTGTGGGATAGATGACTCCAGAAGAGTTTGCGCTGCGTCATCATCCATTATCCATTTCTCTATCTGCTGGTAAAGCACATCTTCTGAAGATGTCGGGTCGAGAAGCAAGTCATTATAAAAACCTTCTTCATTGAAAAGATGTTTCCAATGACCGCCAGGTTTCAGTGGATAGGCACCGATATTAACTTCATCAACGCTTTTATGATAATATGAGCCAGTGAATTGTTCCTTGGTTAGATTGCCTGGGTATAACACGTAACCGCCAATGACTTCTTTCTTCAATTTTTCATCACTGGCATGAGTGTAATATATGGCATCACGATAACGATGTAGTTGATTGATGGCATCCACTGGCGGAACATCGACACCATTCTTTGCGGGAATTGAAGTGTCGCGAATGCGATACTTGGCATCAAAGAGATAGGTGTACTGTATCTTGTTGCTGGTCTTGCTAAGCCGTAGAACAATATCTGGACGTTGTTCTGTCGTCTTGGATGTGGTTTCAGCTATATCAGTGTTCTGGCTTACCGATGTTTCATCCGTCAGATGCTCTTCATCGTCAGTAGTGGCATTGTACATCACGGATGCCAATTCCACTTCTGGTTTTTCGTTATCCAAGAACACAACCTCTGATTTGCTGCCCTGTATCAATGATTTGATAAACTCACCTTCCATTTTACTGCCATCTGTACGTACAGTAGCCGTATTACGCAAGATATGCTGGACAATATTCTTAACCTTGATGAAACACCATATCTCATAAAGTTCGGAAATGTCCTTTACTTCAAGCTGCATGATGCCATCCTGCAGATCGTAACCGCACTGCAGGATTATCCATTGTTCATAGATGTCTCTATATCCTGCGGCTTGTTTCATCACAAGAGAGTCTTGTGTAAAACCTTTGAACATGCCTATGCCACGGAAGAAAGGGTCGCTAGCTAAAGCAGTAAGTTCTTCATCCATAGACTTGATTTGACTCAGCATGTCAATATTGTCCGCTTTCAGAACTTTCACGACATTCTTGCGCACTTGCTTGAATCGGTCGGCTATATTGTTGAGAGCATATTTCAAAAAACGGTTTTCCACTGTATCCTTGCTCAGATACATTTCTTCCATCCTGTACAGATGGGCTGGTTCATCCTTGAACTCCTCATATTCGTTCTCTAATACGGCAGGCATATACGGCATACGTTCCGCTCGCTCGTAACGGACGGAAGTCTGCAATCTACGTTTGGGATTACTGATGATGAGTCGAGCAGCCTCTGTAATATTGTCGAAACAACTTCTGAAAATCTGCCACCATATCAAATCGGTAGCCTCCTTGTCGGAAGAGCGGAATGTCAGGTATGTTTCTTTAAGGAAGGAGTAACTAAGCATGGCAAACTCTTCCTCAATGTCTTGAATCACACTGCGAAGGTCAGTTCTGTAGTCCATCTTGTAGCTGAGAACTTCTGTCGTGAAAGAAAGAGTTTTTTCTTTCCCTTCTTTCTCATATAAGACTTTTATATCAGTCCTTCCGACCTGATTTTTGTAGTTGATAGAGCCAAATATGATGGAATCTTCTGCCGACACATGTTCACTTTGCTCTTTGCCAATGGTCAATCGCAACAATTTTATATCACCTTTGACAGGTTTGACGTGCAAGGGGTAATCGGTATTTTCAAAGAAGAAAGCATCCCATTCGGTTGTGCCATCTTCTTCGACCCAGCCATCCTCGTTATCTGCGAAAATTGTTCCCTTCCTGAAAGTCACTCCTTCTGAGGTCTGGCCATAAAAAGCCCTTTTGCGTGTCAATGTGTCTGGTTGTAACTCGTCAACCAGAAGGTTAGACACGCATTCGCTTATTCGCTTGCGGTAGTTAGGGCAAGTGAAACAAAGGGTGATGTCTGCATTGCGGACTTCAAGATGTTCTATGATGTTGCCGTCTGCCATTATGTCCAATAGGAAACAAATTGTTTGTCTTTCAAAGTTTCAGCCATTTGTACAAGTCGGGCGTTCGACTTCGGGTAATCCCCATTGATTACTTGCTGAAGGTCATTCAACAGATTGCCAATAGAACGCTTATCTCCCTCTATGCGTGAAAGAATTTTCATTAAAGTAAACTCGTCGAGGGCGGCCTCTACTTCAATGGCACTATCAAACAAGTGTACTGCACTGACATATAGTAAAGCTTCGTTAGCGGCACGGTAGCCCAACTTGAAAGGTGAATCATGTAAAACGGTGTTAACCGCTGTCAGATATTCTTTCACCTTGTTTGCTCCATTATCTTTCGCGTCAAGTCCACGTATTGGACGTTCAATGAGCAAATTCGTAGTGGCATCGTTGAACTCAGGCATATCATTTTCTGTCTCGCCCGTGAAGAACTTGTTATACTCCACGTCATTCATGACTATTGACATGGCACGGTCAAGAACCTTGCGAGAGAATGAGAATGTTGTATCATCCATGTTTACAGTGCCAAGCACCAAGAGATTCTTGGGGAGTGTTAAACCTTTAGTCATATATCGTTCAACGAGTTTTGCCTCAGAACTACCAGGCACTACATTTGAAGCATTTACTGTACCTACTAAATGGTCAATCATTTGGTTGCAAACATCTTTGCCAAATTCTTTGAAAGGCTTAATGATGGGGTCTGTTTCATATTCGCCATGTTCAATAGAGCGGCTTTCAATTGCACTAAGAAACTCAGCAAAGTACTGTTCCACAGGCGCAAGGTTCATTTCATCAAGGCACAAGAAGAATGGTACATTTTGATGTTTCCATGCCCTTGCAAGGAATTCGACAAATGGTGTAAACTCATAATGGGCACCACCAATGTTCGACTTATAACCAACAACTTCTAATGAATTGTGCCAATTTGGTTTCACCTGTACTATCTCAAAGTTGGCTGGTTTATGAATCTGCCATCTGTCAAAGCTGTTTTCTACCGACTTTGGGTCATATGTTTTTTGCAATTCTTCTGTAGTACTTGCTTGCGCCAGTTTTCTAACAATACGGCTCTTGCCGGTACCAGAGATACCAGCTAAGAGCATAAATGGCTTAGTACGCAGAGCTGCTAGATAGGATAGTAGCATACTGTTTGACGATTCCGATATTGATGTTGGAATGTACAAAACACTTGGGTTCCCTGATTCGATTGTTGAACCAAGTTCGTATTCAGCAACTTTTCTTCTCACCTCTTCTACACATCCATCTTTAATGGCAATAGAATTTCCTTCTGTTACGATATAAGAAAGATTATCAAATACAAGATTAAATCTTGTGTCATTAGCTATATCATAGTTTTTCAGCGCTTGATTTTGATAATCAACATCTGTGCGGAATCGGATAATTGACTCTACAGATTGGAAGAACTGGTTCCATTCGTTGCAAGTAGAAACAAATAACTTAAATTCCTTGTTTTGAACCTTATAAGAACCTGTGGCATCACCTAGTACAAGAAGTACCTTTAATGTGTACATAATAGGATTGACATCCTTACCGTCTACAGTAATATTCATATGCTCTAATTGATTGTTAATTTCTGATTGATATTTTTCTACTTTAGAAAATTCGCCATTACAGAGTTTTTTAATATTTTGATAAACATCTGTAAGGTTTGCTGAAGAATAAGCAGATTTAGATTTGCTATTTGATGGCGTCATTAAACCATAGAATTCACAGTTTTTCAGTGCCCTGTGTGGAGAGTTCTCAATATAGTCAGAGAATGGTTCAGTCTTTTTAATTCTATCAAAATAGGTTTGAAATGCCTCACTTGGGTCATCATCCCACATCTCCAGAATTCTCGCCATCATAGCTAAATCTCTGAAATTGCAGTTTTGCTTGGTTATATACCATAGTTTACGACTATAGTCTCCTTGCAAAAGTTGAAGTTTTATATCACTTAATTTACTCATGTGGAACTATTTATTTAACGAGTATAATATCTATATTCATCGGAATTGTCAAAGATTGAGGATACATGGTTTTGCTATTTAAAATCCTCAAAACTTTTTCGACATCCGTCTTTAGACTTCCTTCAAACATAGAGGTTACTACACCATTGAATCCTGGAGCTAACCTTACTGTCGTAGGAGAGAACTCAATTGCATCAACATTCTCCCTTAATACGTTCATTATACGACTATCATCCATATATCCTGATACTAAACGGCTTGGGCTGGGATTTTGTTTTAACCAATACACAACTTCGTCCACTTCATTTTGATTTTTGGATGTCATAACATAAGTGAAGAAATTATCCAATGAGATATAGTTAATCCCAGCTTTTAGTAACTTGTATAGAACTTCTAAGGTAAATATCAGGGGACTAACGCAATAATCTTTCAAATCATCGCGAGAATCGGTAACAGTTTGCATTCTAACCTTAAGCAATTGTTGGGTTTTCAGTCGATTATAGTCAACCAATCCCATCTGACAAGAATTAAGTTTTTCAAAAACCTTCGTTGTCCTTTCTTCATTATACTTACTGCCACGTCTATAAGGTGAAGATTTTGTAATTAAACCAAACATTTGACCTACGGAGAGAATACGATGATTTGGGAGAATGCCATATTGGGCAACATGGCTTTCAAAATAATCAGCAATATCCTCTATCTGTTTGTCTGGAATAGAGTCAAATACCTTGGCTGCCAAAAAAGAATGATCGAAGTTGGCATCCTGTTTTGCAAAATACCACACGCTCTTTGGAGTGAGGCTTTTTAGTTTCTCTTGGACTGTTCTCATAATAGAATGTTTACTGCATTTGCTAAAAAAAACGAAAGTTTTGGAGGAACTGCATTCCCGATTTGTTTACATATGATTGTTTTGTTACCGATAAACTCAAAACTATCAGGAAAAGACTGAACTCTGGCAGCTTCTCTTGGAGTTAAAGTTCTATTCTCTTCAGGATGAATAAAACGACCACCTGCAGGTGTGTCAAACCTGGTTGTAATAGTCATGGTCGGCTGATTCCATTCAAGTCTCCCATAAGCACCGCTATGAACCGAATGTATTTCTTCTTCAAGAACTTGCCAATTTTGACCTGCACCCACATTTTGCATTCTACTGATAGCCAAACCATTATGCTTAGATGCAATATGATTCGTTATAACACCAGATGGTGTTCGCATACTTGCTTGATAATCGGATTCACATACACCTAAAATGCAAGTACCATCCTCTGTTGGCTTAGGAATGTCTGATATGGCTTCTTTTAAGGTGACAGGATTAAAAAAATTGGGCATGAACTTTTGAATATTTTCTTTGGTATTATTGAACAATTCGTCAATATCGAAGTCTTTGTTTAACAATCCGATAACAACAACTCGTTCTCTTCTTTGTGGAATACCAAATTCAATAGCCTTACATACTTTGTAATGAAGAAAATACTTATCTCCATCAAAGTTGTCAGGGTCTCCAAATGTGTCAACTATTTCTTTAAAAATGGCACCATTATCCTTAGAAAGAATACCTTTGACATTCTCCAGAAGGAATACCTTAGGACGAACAATTTTGACCACTTCCACATAATGACGGAAAAGGAAGTTCCGAGGGTCATTGATGAACGCTTTTTTACCTCTTATTCGTTCTCCTGCCATCGAAAAGCCTTGACATGGAGGTCCACCAATGATGACATCAGCTTCTCCTTTGGAAAAATGAGTTGTATCAGCTATTTTCCCAATATCATCTGCATACATAAGTGTTCCTTTATGATTATGTGAATAGGAAACTGCAATGTTCTTGTCAAATTCAACGGCTTTTGTTATTTTATAACCAGCTCGTTCAAATCCGACAGAGAACCCACCGCAACCGGAAAATAAATCTATTACATTTACTTTATGCTCCATCTCCTAGTCTATATTTTAGTCCGAAATTTTTAATATAATATAATTGGGTTTCTGATAAATGGTAGATTTTTGCCATTTCATCATCAATCTCATCAATAATATCTTTGCACTCTTTGTGTTTATATTCATAATCCACTTGTTTTGTGCCAACATAAACTTTTGTTTTTTCAAGCTTATTCTCAAGCCTTTCCATTAGTCCTTGCCAAACACTACGTTTTCCTACATTTGAAGGAATCTTAATAAAGGACAATTCTTTGTTTGTTATATGCCATCCGTCTGAGACAATAATCCAAAGAAGGAAGAATAAACTTGAATTAACAAGACAATAAACAAAAGGATGTATCTCTGTTGGAATTTTATACAAAGAATAACTGTTTGAGTGCATATCAGTTGTAAATGCTTTCATCCAGAAACATCCTCTTTGATTTATAAACAAATTGGATGTTTTATTATCCTTTTTAAGAGAGAGGATGTCTGCACCCTTCATCTTTAAACACTTGTTATAAATACTATTTTCTATCCGATTACCGATTTTTGGCCAGTAAGCTATATTATCGGTGTTAGTGTCAAAAATATCAATGTCCTCAAATAATTTTTCTCTTTCAGACTGATACCAATACTGGTATGAAGATGTTAAAATCCCACGATAATCTGATTTCTTTTGTGCTATTATTATAGATAGTTTCTGGTGAACACATGAAAACAGACAATCTGGCCTATCTGCAAAGTTTAATACTATTTGTTTGTTTGTGTTATCGCAAATGTATTGTCTTATTTGAGACATTCTGATAGTAGAAATATATGACAACGGAATGACAAATGCCATAATTCCATGTTCTGTGAGAGTATCAACCGAATGATGTAAAACGTCTGCATAGACATTGCCATAACTGAATGCGGTTTTGCCTTCAAAATTGCGATATTCAACGTATGGTGGATTTCCAATAACAATATCTTTATGACCAAATGTTTTCCTGTCGTAAACAACAGCATCAACATTTGTGAAGTTGTTATTGAGACTTTCTACAATCTTATCGACAGAAAGAATCCCTTCATATGAATCTACAAGCATGAAGAACACCCGCAGTTTTGTAATTTCTGTAGATTGTACTTCAATGTCATTTCCAAAAATTGAATTTGCAAGATTTTCATATCTCTGGCCTTTGAGTTGTCTAAAAATGTGTATTTTAATGGATAAGGCACTCAGAACAAACTCTCCCGTACCGCATGTGGGATCAAAAGCCGATGCAGTTATAAGCCTCTTTTTATCATCATTACTCAAATTATCCAATCTACGCAGTGCCTTATTATAACTATAGACTTTATGTTGATTTGATTGAATATAATGTAGCATTGTGTTTGATGCTAAAAAGTCCGTTACATCACGGTCTGTATAGTACACACCTTCTTTCTTTCGCCGAGCTTCCTTTTCATTAATTTTTGACAGAGTTTCTTGAAAATCATCTTCTACAGCATTTAGAGAGTGTTCCCTGGCAACAATTGTTTTGGGGAACTCATATTCAGGCAGGTTACATGATAATAATCTCTTTGTTGCCGCCAATATACTATTGGCATAAACAATATTGGAGCCATATCTATTATTGATATGACTTATAATTGCTTGTGAGATGCTTTTCCTTAGTGACATGACTGACCTGTTATTCATTCGAGAGATTCCCTGTTATCAATTAACAAGTCCTTTATGCTGACATTTAACAACTTTGAAATCTTATCCAATGTCGTAAGGTCAGGCTGAATAGAATTGCTACACCATTTACTGACAGTACAGGCCGATTTGCCAACTTGTTCAGCTAACCATTTACTCGTTTTGTCTTGCTCTGCAAGAACGGCTTTTATACGATTTAACTTAGCCATGATAATCTATAAAAATAAAGTTTGGTGCAAAGATAATAAAATTCCGTGTAACAAGTGACACCTTACCAGTGAAAAGATGCTAATCACACTATAATTTCATAGAAATTATTGCCAAATGCCACATAAGGCATCAACTTTTCGGTCAGTTTTGACTGTCATAATCTGTCCTACAAAGGATAACAATTATTCCCACGTTGGGAACAATGTATTCCCACCATGGGAATAAAAAGTTCCCACCTTGAGAATAAAAGCTGAGTGTGTAGTTTGCTGTGAAACTTATTGAAGATAAGTAGAGGTAAAGTAGAAGATGGAATTCTGCAAAATGCTTGCTAATTCACTTAAACTCAGCACTATTGTACACAAATTGGCATTGCTTTGTAGAGGTAAAGCGAAAAATTCACATGTTTGAGTGAGTTAATTGAATTCTGCCATAACCAATATTATATTAGGAATTTAACTCATGAGAAATTTATTTGCATACTCGCTGGCGTATTTCTTCAGCTCATCGCCTTCGAGAATCCGGATGTGTTCTGCAAGGCCGATATAGAAGCGGCCAATGCCTTCCATGCGGCAGACATCGGTAGTGAAATACCAGATGTTCTCGTCTCCCTTATGGCCAGTAATGAACTCCTTCGCACGGGGATATTCCTCTACGAGTAGGTTTTTGGCCATCAAGTCGAGTTGTAGCGATATGCGAGTTGTAGTATCACCATTCATGTGGAACACATCCACTTTAACCGCTTTATGACTGGCTGTATTGCGCCATGGCTCATTGTCGAGTATCTCTACATAGCCGATGCGGTTGATACTGAAGATGCGTACACCCTTCTTGATAATGTCGTAGCAGACTACGAGGCCATCTTCTGGCTTGATGTCATAAGCTTCTACGTGCCGATCGCTTACAGTGCCACCATTGTTCGAAGCATACTGATGGAGGATAACACATCGCTTTTGGGTGCAGGCATGTTGTAGCCTTGATACGGCTGCGGCTCTATCTTTATTGGTAAACACCTTGCGATCGATGAGTTCCTGACGCATCTCTTCTGGCATAATCCTTGACTCGGCATTGACGCGCAGATAGGCAGTTCCGTTGAGTTCAACAACTCTATAAGGATGAGGTTCTACATGGATACCTACAACTGTATTGTCGTAAAGCGCCTCAATTCGTAAATAGGGCAAAGTGTCAACACCAAAATACTTCTTGGCAATGTCCTGTATATACCGCATATAGCTGTCGATGGTCTGCATCTTCAGGTACTGCATATCGTTGTCAATACCTACGACATAGCCCTGATCATTGACACCAAGATATAACGTACCACCAGTGGTTGAGTTGAGGAAAGCACAGATGCCCTTCATCACATTCATGCTTTGGGCAAACTCATCAGGCTGCATATTGTTGTCGGGTGGGAATACTATGGAGGTCTTGAACTCCAGTGTACCACTCTCCACACCTAAGTAAATACCTTTGTCGGCTTCAAGGTCAGCATCGTTCTCGGTTTCGATAGAGAGTGTATGGATGATTTCACGGCGAATCACATTGAGGGCTGACCCAGAAAGTGTTCCCTGCATGGAGTTTGCTGTCTGGATGAGTCTTGCAAGACGAGACAATTGGGGAAGAGTCTCTTCGAAACTGCTGATAGTTTCAGCCAGTTTTTCAGAGTTTTCCTTGCGGCCATACTCCTTTAACAGATCGATGATGGACAAACGGATAAGGGTGGACTTGGCCTGTTTGTATTCCTCATCAGGTTCGAGCTTGATGGTGCTGATATTCTCACCATTTACAAACTGTATGAGAGCACGAAGGTATGTGCGGGCGAAGCTGATGTATGAGGCAGCAAGGTCGTCGCCTACCAACTCAGCCATCACATTGGCACAAGCCAAATAGCGGAAGCGATCGGAGGGTTTCAATAGTGACTTCTGATACTCAAACAGCAAGCGTAGCAAAAGTCTAAGCAGTATAGGACTGAGTTCACTGGTATCTTCCTCTGGGCGTTGATATACGGGAATAGTCGTTGACTCGGCAAAAGCACGTATGCAGTCATGACGGGCTGCTTTTTCATCGAAAGACTCGTTCAAATCTTCAGTAAGGTCTTCCAGCACAACTCCTCTCATGAGGCCATAGAATGTACCTTTACCATACTCCTTGATGGATATGAAGGCAAAGTCGCCATGATGATATTTGCCAGAACCTTCTGTTCTGACTGCGACACCGCTTTCCGTGAGCCAAGCACAATATTTGGGTTGCTCATCAATAACAGTAGCGAGCATATAGCTCCCTTCGGTATCCATTGTCTGCCGGGTATCTTCAACGAAGAATGCTACCAGTTGCTTTTCGATGCTGAAAACTCCGTGAAAGGAATTCTTGACGGTTGCTGTCAGATAGTCGCCTACGTGAAAATACTTGAAGAGCTCATCAGTATAATAATAAACCAAGCTTTGTCGCTCGTATTTGATGGTTCCTGTTATCTTCTGATAGTTGGGGTCAACAGTCTCGACATGAACGTAATGGTCAATACATATGACACGAACAATTACTTCATCACCTTCTTCGTAGGCTCTCAGTTTGCGCTGAACGGGTTTGTTCTGCACTCTGGCCTGTGAGAGAATGAAGTCCTTTGTAAACTCGTCCATGTCAACCACACTATTGGCCAAACTTTGCTTGAGCTTCTGATTCGTGGCAGTTCTAAGCGTAATACCAATACCTGTATCAAGAGAGTTGGCACCAGCTGCGATGAG
>Ga0256407_10002919_pt1 | contig 31482 bp, 26 predicted proteins | sample RumenRJG_04DNA_FD_193489 | JGI IMG/M metagenome (GOLD analysis project Ga0256407, IMG submission 193489) | Bovine rumen microbial communities from Lethbridge, Alberta, Canada - RJG_04 | ecosystem: Host-associated > Mammals > Digestive system > Stomach > Rumen | place: Canada: Alberta...
ATCCATTTCCAAAAATGGCATATAAAGTCATTTTATGACTTGAGTTATTATAACTTACTGAGTAAGGGTAAACTTTAATTGCAGCCTGTATGCCTCCAAGATTTCTCATATTTCTAACAACTTCATGAGTGTTTTCTCGGATATAATAAGGAGACAACTCCCATCTCATTACAGGTTCATCACCACTCAAATCAAGTGCATACACACCAGGATGAACATATCCAAGCGTACCGATAACCAAAACTTTATCTACACCACCTTCTTTATATGCATTTACAGTCATTTTACCATCATTGATGTAATGATCTTTATTATTAACCTCAGCATACTTTGGCATATATGATTGAGTTACATACGGGATGATTGAATAATCAACATGTCCGGTTTTGTAATCTACAATATAGACCATACCATCGTTTGCGGCAAAAATAATTTTCTTCTTACTGCCAGCGTAGTAGTATTGAGGGGTTGAAGAAATAATGGCACCGAATTTTCCACCTGATTTTCTTGATGTCACACTAGAACGAGGATGGAATCCATAGAATTTGAAATTATTATTCTCTGCACATTCCAAATGAGGAGTAAGCAAGGAATAGTCAACATCACCCTCTTCTTGATCAATTTCCCATTCAGCACTTCCTTTAATATATGCAACATAATGGTTAAAGAATTCTTTCTTGTGCTCATCATTACATAATTCCAAACCCATGGTATTAATAGCAGCCTGAGACAATGGATAAACCGACGCAGTATCTGCCAACAGATCTGCAGTCAAATCTGTTAGTGCTCCTGTTTTATCAGCAATCAAATATCTGGTTTCATCGTCAAACAATGCCTCATCATTAGTCCATGTTGAACTACCAGGAGATTGGGCAGAAAGATCAACAGATCCGTCAGCGTTATACTTTAAAGTTTTTCTAACCAACTGACCCGTCCAATATTGGGAGTCATACACAGCCGTTACAACTGTATTATCATCGGTAACATCAAGACTTGGGAAGGACAAACCACTACCTGAATTACCGGTATCCCCAACAGCCTTTGTCAAAGCGGCAGTAATCTGAGAAGCCAATTGACTCGCATTTGTTACATAGAAATAATTTGGATTATTAGCACGCCTTTTCTCCTTATTACCATTATCACCATACTTAGAACCATAGTATGCAGCGTAATCTAGAGGACTGTCGTAGAAACCAATCGCATTATCCAAACCGGTTACATAAAACTTTCTCTCTACTGATAAATTACACTTTTTAGAAAATGCAGGTAAAAACTTTAAAGGTTCAATCCATGATCCGTCTTTTAAGAATCTAAAATAACGTCCGGAAGTGCCGACAATTTTTTTAACTTGCTCACTTTTAAGACAACCATTCCTATGATTAGAGTCTTCAACACTAGATTTCGGATCTACTATAACCTTAGATGTAGATGGAGCTGAAGTAAACTCTGTGGCATCGTCATAACCAACATCATTGTTGTACTCATTAAAAGGATCGGAATTGCTCTTCATCAAAGTAAAATTATTACTGTTCTGATCAACCTTCATTACATCAAGATAAAGAGTTTTATTAGCATTTACCTTGTACTTCTTAATGCCACAAATCCAGTCGTTTTGGTTTTTACAATCTCCTTCATAAGGCTCTATCGTTCCTGCCGTACCAAAAATGTTATAACCACCAATCTGACCTGCATAAGTATCATGATAAAAACCGGTTACAGTAACAGTAAGGATATTAGGTTTATTCTTATCTGCCTCTATTTTATAGGCAAAAGAAGCATCCATATCCAAGTCAGAACCGGATTCGTTGTCTTCGTATGTAACACGGAACTCGACCTCTACCATTCGATTTTGACCATCAATGGTGTCGTATTTTGAATTGATATAAAAAACATCCATAATACCGCAGGAGTTAGTATAATGACCAGATTCGCCATCATAAGAAAAAGCACCTATATCATCTGCCATTTTAAATTTATTATTTTCAATAACAGGAGTAAAACACGTTGGTACAAACAATGCTTTTTTCCCGTTATAAGCATAAATCTCAAACTTAGGCAAATAAGAAGCCATTGCTACTGCATAATGTTCAAAACCAGGAACATTTTTAGAAACTCCACCGAATTTATGACTCATTGGATGACTGTGAATATATTGTGCCAAAGCTGCACCATTCAAAGTTCCCTGCAAGTACGGTTCAAGTGTCGATACACCCCTCACGTTTCTCATATCAGAAAGGTTTTCCACTTTCTTTTGACTATGGACTGTCTGATTATTTCCAAGTTCCATAATCCTTTCACCAACAGCTAACTCTCCAAAAACGTGCACCCCAGTAAGCTGTTCTCCCTTATCTATAACCTCATAACCTTCATCTATTTGTTTTGAACTTGAAGATCCTATGTAAGAATCCATGGAAACACTTTCATCAGCCAAAATAAAATTAATAGGCTTGTAGCAATAATCAAATTTTTTATACGGAGTCTTATTATCATCAAGTGACAAATTAGGATACGTGAAAGTGTATGCATTTTTATTATCAGTAAAAGAATTAATTCTTAAACTATAAACTGTATTATTAACAAAATCTTTATCTTCTGACTTTGTTGCAACATTATTAAAATAGTCGTAACTTTTTTGAATCATTGGCAACAAAGGATTTCCCCAATCGCCACAACCTCTAGCTGGAGTATTTTTTCTATTAGGATTATCCCAATTACCCTGGCAATCAGGCCATGTATTGCCTGTTCCATTAGAACCTGTTGAACCAGGAGTATTCTCTTTTTGACTCAAGGATAATAAATCAATAGCATAATAAACCGAGTCAACTTTAAACTCTCCGGTGGACGTATCGATATAATTATCGGATGACAAATCTGCGATAGGAGCTCTAAGTGCAGCACCTCTCTCAGCAACACCCTTACCAGTACCGGCATTTGTATTAAACTTATTTGTCCACGTAGATGTGATCAAGCCAAAATATGCATCAGGCGAACCAGATTTTGAAAAATCCTGAAGCAAACCTATTGTATTGTAATACGGATCCAAATCGGAACCGTAATTTTTACAACGGGCAGGCATATCATACTCTTTTTCTTTGAAACTGTAGTGACAAGCTTCTGCTAATACAAAATACCTTTGAGCTGAAACAGATGTATTACCCGATCCATCAGGTTTATTAACAGGAGTAAGTCCGTTTTCGTATGCCAAAACTCCTTTTGCACTTCCAGAACTGCCGCCATCTCCTGACTCACGAGCAACCCAATTCCAAACATAAAGATGGTTATGTTCTTCTTTGGCCAAATCGACGTACGAACCAATCTGATAGGTATTACTGTTTGGATCAGGTGCAATAACGTATAACTGACGACCCACACTACCAAACATTGCTGAATCTGGAGTGCCAGAAGAAAAATAAGCAAAATCCGACAATTTAAAGTTACATTTGGACAACCCATAACGCTTGTAACATAAATTATCCATATCTTTCGCATTATATGATTTTGCCCATGCATGAGTATCTCTTGGAATAAACTGTCTAGCTAAAACAGGGTACGTTAAATTCTTACTAAGTTTATTGTCCTGACTGGTAATTCTGCAAGATCCATACTTTGGTGTGCGAGAATTACAAACGCTAAAATCAGCATACCTCTGACCTCCTATTAAAATGCGTTTAACCACATCCATTCTAGTCGAAGTGAGATAATTCAAAAAATTACCGCTCCACGTTGAACCGTCGCATTTATAAATTTTATATTTACCATTATTGAGACTGTCTTCAGTGGCAGGCTTAGTCATTCCAAAATAACCACTACTGCTATTATATGTGTAACACCAATTTGCTTCAAAGATACCATCGTATACAACATGGGGTGTGAACATACCATCAATTTCGCCGTCTCCATCGAGATCAGTCATATCATTATATGCTTCGTAATACATCGAATGATCTCGACCCATGAGCAACATGATCAAGGGAGGAGGATTACCTAGTCCCAAATTTACAGGCTGACTTGAAATATCAGTATCTTTTAACGCAACTTCAGCAGCATAGGAAGAATTGGAAACAGAGAAAGCTGCCAATCCCAAACTCGCCATTAAAGATGACACAATAAACTTTTTCATAAAAACTCCTTACCAACATTGATCTTCTTTCATACTACCGGTAGCAGTGTTTTTTCCACCTTTCTTTACACCATTGCGAAACAGTTGCAAAACAGCGCAATCAGCATCGTCACTCTTTTGTTTACCAGTTGCCTCAGCAACCAAATTGTAGCCTCCACTTGTAGAACAAGTTAAAACATAAAAACCTGACTTTGCTAAATTTCCCCAGTTGTGAACTTTTGCACAACCGGCAACTTTTGCATCAGTGTAGGTATGATTTAACGTATAATATTCTTCCATTTTTTGCTGCAAACTCAATAATTCCTCCTGCACTGCAGCCCTTCTCGCCTTAACAATATAAGCACGATAACTGACAGCAGCCAGCGAAGTCAGAATTGAAATAATTACAATTACTATCATAATTTCAATCAGCGAAAAACCTTTATTTCTATATGCAAAATTCATCATATTCAATCCAAAAAAAAACTTACCGTAAGTTGTACATCAAACGCCAAAAATACCTTAATCACCACCAACTGATGACATTCCAGTAAATTGAGCTATATCACATTCACCTACACAATCATCGTCATCAGGATCTTGTGTATCTATTTCAAAGGTTTTGTCAACTTCAGTGAATACTCCTATCTGACCTTGTAATTTGGACAATCCTTCACCGTTCGCCTTACCGATTGAAGTCACACGGTAGAAATTTCTTCCCAAATTATCACCGGCATCCAAACTTATAGTACGAGACTCAGGACGCCGTTCTAGTTTGAATCTAGTTAAAGCATTCGAAGATGTGTAATAAGAACCTGAGTCAGGCTTTACATTTGACAAAAAAGATTCAGAACCGTATGTTGGATCGCCTAATACATTGCCAAGCCACCAAAAACAATCATTTGCGGCGATTTTTGAAATATCAGTCTGCCCGCCAAGTGTTGAAGTTGTTCCACATTTAGTCGAAATTCTTTTTATAATCGCTACACTGTTAGTACTGTCAAAATCTGCTGTATAGTTCTTTAATTCCTCACCTGACGACGTTAAAAGTACTGCCTCTCCAAGATTTAAACCTGCCTGAGCATTAATGTAGCTCGACACCGAATCGTAAGAAGAGATTGACAAATGTCTGTTTGATACAGCAGTACTGGCAATCGCTACAGCTACCAAAGAAACTATCAATGTCACTATAATAGCAGCTACTAATACTATACCTTCATTTTTATTCGATCTTAACATTATAAACTCCGCTTACTTGACTTCATAAAAACGATTTCTTGCGTAAACCACACCAGAAACTAAATTATAAATATCATGTCTAGAATCATCTGTACGAGGAATCTCAATTTTATCAGACTCCATATTTGAACTTTCAGATGAGTTATCCATTCCCAGAATATGATATACGAGACCTCCACCTGAAGATGAAATCTGCGTTACTCTCTGATGAGTTTCCTGCCTAGTGATAAAGCCGTAACGAATTGCATTAACAAGGGAATAATTTTCCAATTCGTTTGCGCTGGAACTATCCATATCTCCCACTAAATTAAACTCAACCTGACCATCTGATCTGAATGCAAACATCATGTCAGTAACATTAGGGTTAATCAATACAGTATCAGTTCGAGAAGTACCTTTAACCTCGTTATTAACGATATGCTGACAATGCAACCCGCTATTATCAACGAACAGATGAACAATTGCCAATTCCTCTCTTGACAAAAAAGTTCCTGAACAATCAAACATTCTTCCGTTAGATTGTATTTCCTCAACATCATAGTTCATATCGTCATCAATGCTTGAGCCGTAATAACGAATAAACAAATGATTTCGCTTGTGAGTACTGGTTCCTGATTCAAGATTCGAAGCGGTAACAAAAGAGTTGTAAGCAAATGTAACATCACCGCCGTCATAATTGTCAAATGTATATTTAGCCTTAGGAAAAGTAATTCTGTCTACAACCCGGCGATAGTTTCTAAAACCTGCCATATGAATAAAATCAACAACATTGCGGTTTGCAATCAGCATATTTCTATTCATACCGTCATTGGCTTGTACCAAATTAAAACTTCTTTGAGATGATGAAAGAAAAGAATACACCCCAATAATCACAATCGAGGCAACAACCATAGATATCAGCATTTCTATCATACTGAAACCTGTAACATATTTTCTTATCATGGTAACAAGTACTCCATTGATGAATATCCAATTTCTCCAGATTGATCATTTGAATCATAGGTCAAGTTAGGCTTTATCAAGTGACCGTCTGAATTAAGATTACAGTTAAAATCATCCGCTGACGTTGCGGAGGTTGACGACTGCCTCCATTTGTACTCCACCATTACAACTGGTATGGCATATCTGAACGAAACAGATGAATTTGATTTATATTTATAATCAGTTGCATCACTAATGGATATGTACGCACAGATATCTCCAGGATTTTTTAAATTCAAGGCGTTATAAACGGAATAAAGCCACGCATCAATTTCACAAACAACTGCTGTTGTTGCCTCATCAACTTTCAGCTGATCTAAATCGCCTTTGCACGCTGATGACGTAGCCCCATCCAAAGCTTCATCATTCAGGGATTTAAGCAGATAAGTCAGCGAGTGAGGAGTAGCTGTACTCGCATCAAGAATAGTACGCACTGCCTCTCTGTGCAAACTTAACCGCTCAATAAAGCTGGCAACACTAACAGTCGATCCTGCTGACTGTTTTGCACCTTCTACAGACTGCATACCGGTAATCTGGATTTTTGCAATCGCAAAAAGAGATACTGCGACAACAACAAGGGAAACAAGAAGTTCTATTAAATTAAACCCCCTCATTCTTGTCAATCTATTAACACTGTATACTGTACACATTCTATTTGCATCCCCCATCAGTGCCTGTTTCAATTGAATCCATTGTTCCCATAATATTAAACATTATTCCTATGCACATATCATCCAGGATTTTTTCTTCTTCATCCTGTAAGAACAAATGAAAATAACCATTGGCATCCGCCGTCAATCCAGTTACCTGAATCCGTCCAAAAGGGGTAAATTTAATAACCCTGTCACTGCCGACATCTCCCAAATTGCCAGACACCAACTCTGGTTTGCTGAACATTGTTATATTGTGAAAAAAGGTTGCGTCTTCATTGGAAGTTTCTGAGCATCTTCCTGCCTCGCAAACTTTCACTGTCGTACCAGAGTACTGACCATTGCTAGTTCCAGCCTCAAACATCACAACATAACTCACATCATTTCTTTGAGCCGCAGCCATGGCACTGCTCATTGCATTCATCAACTGCTGACGGGCTCCCGTTAAATTCTGCTTAAGTTTGTAGCCGCTCATCAAATTTACTGATAAGGTTGCCATTATTGACAATATTACTATCGCAGAAATAACTTCTATAATGGAGAATCCTCGAGATCTAAATCTACTACACTTCAAATACTGAGAAGGATGTACTATTCCTTTCATATATTTAACTCCAAAACAAAAAATACACAATCATCTTAATTATAATTATTATCATCTCATTTTAAATCTCAAAGCAGTATTGAAAAATAAAATTCAAAAAAAAACTTTTATTAATTAGAACTAATTCACACAATAAAGAATCAATTTTAACGGATGTTGAACTATTGGATCCGCTTAATTTTATGTAAAAAAAACAGCAAAGCATTTTAAAGCAAACCAGTCAAACATGTAATAAAATTACGTCCGTTATAACGCTTAATCCAAATTCTAAAATAATTCACTGTTCTATAAAGATTTTTTACAAAATTAAAGCAATCAATTTTTTAATTGTACTTCATGGCATTACTTACCGGTTTTGCATAATACTTCTTCACAAATTCTCTCTCTTCAATCGGTACCAGATTAATTCTAGAATTAAATTTTTCCTCATCTTCCGGATTGATGATAGCCTCCCTTCCTTCTCCAATACTTCTTGCCGCAATTAAATTTGAAGGAAACAGGTGATAGTTCTGATGAATGTACCTGTCTATATACCCAGCCAGTTCTTCCGGAGTTTCAAAATTTTCCTTTATCACATTTCCTACTTTTATGTGAATTCGGCCCTTATAACCTGAAATTCCTTTCACAATACTGTCTATATCCTCAAATTCACTTTTCTGATACTCTCCATTTTTGGATTTCTCATAAAGTTCATGAGCTTTATCTGCATCTCCCGGATCAAATTCATATGAAATTGCAACAGGGACAATATTTAATTCCTTGACATATTCATTAAAAGGAATTTTTAATTTTTTTCCCGCCATATAAAACATTTTCAAAATAGCAGGATCCGTCATGTCATTTCCATCCTTGGCTCTGCCCTCTCTTTGAGCAATCCAGATGGAATGTTTTTCTTTAAGCGACAGCCTTATGTAATCAGATAAATCAGATAAAGCCTTTAGCAATTCGCGACCCTTTGCAGATCTGTTTACAATGAAACTCTGATTTAGCTTCATTAGGTCTGTAGCAACCTGACGACGAAGTAAATTATCCCCGATTGCAATTCTCACAGTTGGCAAATTATGACGATGCAGACCTAAATCGACCAAAGCAGGATCCAGTGAAATATCTCTGTGATTGGAAATAAACAGATAACCTTCTTTTGGATCCAGCTTTTCAAATCCTTCAAAAACCACACCGTCTGTATTATTTTTGATCATGCTGTCAAGAAACTTTGCAACATACTTCTGTAGTTCAGCCACTGTTTTTATGTTGCCGTATTTTTTTCTAAGAATTCTTTTAATAATCGGTTTTAAAAGCCAACTGAGAAAACTCAATTTTTTAAACTGGAAATTGATAATTTTTGATACTACCAAATCATCATTCATTATTCGCTCAATGGCAGCAGGTACTTCCTCATCTCTATATGGTCTAATGTTATCAAATCTTGAATCTTCACTCGTTTCTATAGTCATATCCACCTCTCAATTTGCCGTTATTGTACCATAAAAAAATTGAACTAATGAATCATAGGAATAATTTGCTCTAGTAAAACAACTTCAAAAATTAAATAATATCAGGAAAACCGGATCAGCACGGCAATATTGAGGTCTTCAGTTATTATGAACAGTCAGATTACCATCTATATTTCAAATCTAACAAATATTGGCAAAATTGATGAAAAAAATTACAAAAAACTTAATATTTCTTGATATTTTTTTGTATAATAACTGCATTATAGATTAGTTCGCTTAAAATATAAAAATAATAAGGAAAATAAAATGGTACTAGGAAAACCTCTTTCAGATCCAACGACTGAATGGTTTATTATGCATAGTCATAAAAGGAAGTATCCAGCAAAAAGCACAATTATTCATGAAGGCGAAAAAGCTGATACATTATACTACGTTATTTCTGGCTCAGTAGCAGTGTTCATCAAAGATGAAGAAGGTAAGGAAATGATTCTTTCCTATCTTAATAAAGGTGACTTTATCGGCGAACTCGGTTTATTTGATGAATCTGAAGATCCAAGAAGAACAGCTTATGTAAGAGCAAAAGGTCCTTGTGAGGTTGCTGAAATTTCTTATAAAAAATTCAGACAGCTGATTCAGGTTAATCCGGATATCCTTATGCGTTTGTCTGCTCAGATGGCTCGTAGATTGCAGAGTACATCTCAAAAAGTTAATAATTTGGCATTTTTAGATGTTGCGGGTCGTATTGCTCAGACTTTGTTGAATCTTGCACATCAGCCTGATGCTCTGACACACCCTGATGGAATGCAAATAAAGATTACCCGCCAGGAAATTGGTCAGATTGTCGGATGTTCAAGAGAAACGGTAGGCAGAATATTAAAGATGCTCGAAGATCAAGGCAATATTTCTGCTCATGGTAAAACAATTGTTGTTTACGGAACACGATAATCCTGTTAGTTCTGAAATAATGTAAAATGAAGCGCTGATGAAATCAGCGCTTTTTATTTTATCACCACAAAATAACAAAACTCTTCAATCCAAGAAAACTTCTGATCAAAGAGTTTTTAATAATTTATCTTTGCGTTTACACTTATTTGTTGTTATGACTGTTGATGAAATCCTCAACTGCCAATTCAAATTTCTGCATACCAGCATCAAACTCATCTTTTGTAATATTTAAAGCCGGGGCAAAACGCACTACATTTTTTCCTGCTACAAGTACCAGTAAATTATGATCGATAGCAGCTTTAAGTAACTTCGCAGACTGACCTTCGTACTCTGATTTTAACACAGCTCCGACCAGTAGTCCTTTACCTCTGATTTCGCTGAAACATTGATATTTATTATTAATTTCATTCAAGCGTTCAAAGAACCATTTACTTCTCGTGTTAACACCGTCAAGAAAATCAGGCTGTTTAATAATTTCAATAACCTTATTTGCAACAGCACAGGCTAAAGGATTTCCGCCGAAAGTTGTTCCATGAACTCCAGGTGTAAATACAGATGCAACTTCCTTGGTAGCCAAAATAGCACCAATAGGGAAACCGCCTGCCAAACCTTTTGCTGTTGATAAAATATCCGGAGCAACACCATAATGCATATAAGCATACAGTTTACCTGTTCTTGCATTACCTGTCTGAACTTCATCAAATATTAAAAGTGCATGATATTTATCACATAATTCTCTAACCTGCTTTAAAAACTCAGGATCAGCAGGAATAATACCACCTTCTCCCTGAATCGGTTCAAGCATCACCGCGCATGTTTTTTCACTTATAGTGTTTTTTAGTATTTCAATATCATTATAAGGAATATGGGTAATATCTGTAGGGTTAGGGCCGAAACCATCGGAATAATGATGCTGTCCGCCTACAGTTACAGTAAACAATGTTCTTCCATGAAAAGATTGGGTAAAAGAAATGATTTCATCTTTTTCAACACCATATTTATCCAAAGCATATCGGCGAGCCAGCTTTAAAGCCGCTTCATTAGCCTCAGCACCTGAATTACAGAAAAAAACCTTGTCGGCAAAAGTTTCCTCAACCAGTTGCTTTGCAACAGAAATAACAGGTTCATTGGTCATCAGGTTGCTTACATGCCATAGCTTTCCTGCCTGCTCACGAATAGTCTCAACCAGTCTATCATCACAATGTCCCAGCGCATTTACAGCAATACCGCCGGACAAATCAATATACTCTTTTCCTTCCTGATCCCACAATCTGCTTCCTTTACCTTTAACCAGAACAAATTGAGGAGGAGTAAACATAGGAAAATAATATTGATCAAACATTTCTCTTGTAATATCAGTCATTTCATTACTCCTTAAATTAATCTTTTACAATAAAACCAATAGTCTTTTGAACTTCTTTCAAAGTCTGACTTGCTCTGATGCGTGCTTTTTCGGCACCTTTCCTGAATACCTGCAGTAAATAATCTTCATTGGAGCGCAATTCAGCATATTTCTTCTGTACAGGTTCCAGAAATGCAACAACAGCATCAGCAACTTCTCCTTTGAGATGACCGTACATTTTTCCTTCGAAGTGCTGTTCCAGCTGGCTAATAGGTATATTAGTCACAGAACTCATCAAATCAAGCAAATTGGAAACACCTGGTTTATTTACTTTATCATAGCGAACAACAGGCGGTTCATCCGAATCTGTTACTGCACGCTTGATTTTCTTAACAATGGATTTCGGCTCTTCCAATAAAGTAATTACATTATTTCTGTTATCGTCCGATTTACTCATTTTCTTTTCCGGATTCTGAAGACTCATAATTTTAGCTCCATGCTCAGGAATAAAAGGTTTAGGCAATGTAAAAACAGGTCCGTAAAGATTATTGAAACGTTCAGCTATATCACACGTTAATTCCAAATGCTGTTTCTGATCTATACCGACAGGTACCAGATTAGTTTTATACAAAAGAATATCGGCAGCCATTAAGCATGGATAATCAAAAAGACCTACAGTCACATTATTTTCATAACGGGCTGATTTGTCTTTAAACTGAGTCATTCGTGACAGTTCCCCCATCTGAGAATAACAGTTTAAAATCCATCCTAATTCAGCATGTTCAGGAACATGAGACTGTAAAAACACTGTACTTTTTTCCGGATCTATACCAATAGCCAAATACACGGCCAAAGTGTTGAAACATGCCTCGTGCAGTTTTTTTGGATCCTGCCGAACAGTGATAGCATGTTCGTCAACTACACAATAAATACTGTCATAACTATCCTGCATTGATACCCACTGACGCAAGGTCCAATGTAATTACCGATTGACAACTCACCGGAAGGCTGAGCGCCGCTAAAAACAATTTCTTTAGACATATAAGGTTTTATCCTATTACAATTTCTTTAATTTTACTAAAATCATCAAGCACATATGTCGGATTGAACAATTTAATAGGCTTACTGTAATTATATCCATATGTTAATCCTACAGATCGCATTTTTGCATTTTGAGCCGCAATAATATCGTTTGAGGAATCACCAACCATTAATGAATGTTCATGACTCACACCTAATTTATTGCATACATAAAACAGTATTTCGGGATCAGGCTTTCTAGTTGACAACACACCGCTGCCAACAGTTAAATCAAATATATTCTCCAAATTTGCCGCAGTCAGCCATGGGCGAATATAAATATCAGGTTTATTGGTTGCTATGGCAAGTTTAAAATTTGATTTCTTTAAAAAAATCAATGTATCTTCTACATTCGGATACAAGGAAAAATGATTACCGATTTCCTCCATATAAATTTTAAAGTAATCAATACGGAGTTTCTGAAACAGTTCAGGATCAAAATCAGCATCAGTTACTTCAAACTTGTTTGTCATTGCTCTTTGAAGCAATTTATCAGCTCCGTTACCAACAAATCCTCTAATCCGATCTTCTCCTGGAAATAAAATACTATTTTTTTCAAGAGCTCTTTTGACAGATAACGCAATCTGAGGAACAGTGTCTGCCAGGGTACCGTCAAGATCAAAGATAAGCAGTTCAATCTTATTATGTAGTTCCATAAACTTCGTTGACATTAATTTTTTAAATTTTCACGAAATTCATTGATTACTCTTTTATAATCATCCTGCCCGAATATTGCAGATCCGGCAACAAAAGTATCAGCACCGGCACGTGCTATTTCCGCAATATTTGAAACCTTAACTCCTCCGTCAACCTCAAGCCTGATATTCAGTTTGGACTGATCAATGATTTTTCTTACCTGTACCAACTTGTCAAGAGTACTCGGAATAAAGCTCTGACCGCCAAAACCTGGATTTACAGACATAAGCATGATAATATCAAGCTTATCCAGCACATAATCCAGATAAGATAAAGGAGTTGCAGGATTAAAAACCAGACCTGCTTTCAAATCGAACGATTTTATAAGCTGCAGTGTTCTATCAATATGTCTTGTGGCCTCAGGATGAAATGTAATAAAAGAAGCTCCTGCTTTGGCAAACATAGGCACCAGATCATCAACAGGTTCAACCATTAAATGAACATCTATAGGGCATCGTACACCATACTTCCTGAGAGCCTCACACACAAGAGGACCTATTGTTAGATTAGGTACATAGTGATTATCCATTACATCAAAATGGATAATGTCGGCACCGGCAGATAAAACATTATCAACCTCTTCACCCAGTTTTGCAAAATTTGCAGATAAAATTGATGGAGCAATCCAATATTCGTTCTTCATTTCAACTCCGTAATTCATTACAGGCATAAGACAATTATACCAAACAATTATGCAGACTTAACTGATATTTATTCATATGCTAAATCAAAAAATCAGGTAGAACAAAAAATGGCTAAAAGTTATCAACCTTTAGCCACCCGTCAAACCTTAATATATAAACTAAATGCGTTCTTTATTCACCGCAGCCATTGATTTGGTAAACGCACCGTTACCAATTTTTTTAGCAGCGTTTGCAGCGTCTTTCTGTGTTGCAAAATAACCAACAACCAGAACATATTTCAATGCATTATTATTTCTTTCATAAATAAATGCTCCGTCTCCGTATTTGCTGCGCTTTGCCTGCAAATCAGCCTTGTTGGCGGAACATGCCACCTGTACAACGAAATTCTTCGCAGAAGGGGCTGCATTAGGTTTATCATTAGCTGCCGGTTTGTTATTTGACAGTTCTGCAAACGACTTTACCTCACCAACTTTAAGAGATGCATTGGATTGAACTTTTGTATCATTTTTTGCAACCTTCTGCTCAGTTTTAGCAGTTTCTTTTTTAGTTTCCGGCTTTGCAACAGGCTTTGATTCAGTTTTTGCAACAGTCTTCGCATCCGGTTTATTTGTTAATTTGTCCTTTTCCTTCAGCTCTTTTTTATCTGCATCAACTTTAGGCTTTTCTGCTGATGCAGCTTTTGGATCATTCACCGGCTGAGAATTATTTTCAGTCTTTTGCTCCTTGTTGATTTCTGCCACTTCTGGCTGGTTATTCTGTACAGATTCCTTCTTATTATTCTGTTGTTCCAACGCGGCATTTACATTATTCTCAACATCATTAACCTTCTGCTGCAAAGCCTTGCTTTGCTCGTCAATCTTATTCTCGGCAGTTTTAACCTGCGCTTTTAAATCGTTTTCAACTTGTTCAATTTTCTGAATTGAATCGTTCGCGACGTCATTCGCAGCAACATTTATTTCTTTCGGATCACCTTCATTGTCCTTTGTTTTGGCAATAGGTGCATCAATATTTATATCATTACTGCCGGACATCATATTATCAATCATCTGATTTTCAAGAGCATCATCTTCACCATCCTGCTCAGAATGTCCATTAATGCTTGCACTATCAATGACTGTCTCTATCTGCTTAACCGGTTTCTGCTGCGCCACAACGACCTCTTCAGGATTGGATATATTCTGTTTTTTAAGCAGCAGCGAAACAATTCCAATTAGAACAAGCGACAGTACAACAGCAACGGCTATCACTACTGTTTTATTAGGTCCGGTAGGCTTTGCTATTACGTGCTTAACCACTCTTTCCTCATGTTCATTATTTGGAACGATAGTTTCTGGAGATGCATTGTTCTTATTATCTAGATCATCTTCGTTAAAATTCATTCCTGACATTTCATTATTCTCCACAAATTTTACAATTTCAGCGGGTAAAGTGCCGCAATTTTCAATTAAACCTATTAAATAATCCTGATTTTCAAGCTGAGACAAGAATTTTTTTTCTAAATAATATTTTAATAAATTCTTCTTGTCTCTGACATTCAAATGGGGAATTGTATACTCTACAACACAATCTAGATCATCATTATACAATAAATTAGACAATAATCTGCTTGTTGATACAATAATTGAGAGGTGAAGACTATCTTTGTATTCATCAAAAAAGCTATACAGTTCTTCTGCAAATTTTTGATCTTCAATACAATCAACAGAATCTATAATCAACAATCCATCTGTTCTTGCAATGTCAAACATTTGGCATGTAACAGAAAGTTTTTCACTCTCATCAAAGTTTGTACAATTGAAAAAGCCTTTAATCAGATTATTTCTTATTTGAAGAGGATCAGCAGTCAACCCGGAAAAACCCAATATGTTTTTCTGACTTTTTTTTTGGAAGTAGGAAATTATTGCCTCACAAATAGTGGTTTTTCCTGCCCCAATCTCTCCATTGATAACAATAAAGCTTGGTCTGCGGGAAATCTGAGAAATAATTCCCTTAATTATTTCTATTTGAGATAGTAATAATTTTCCTCCATTAATCATTACTGCAGTTATCCCTCTATTGCTTTAACAATAATATCTTCAGAAATGTCTGACATTACCTCGGATTTTCCTGTTTGTGTCGGAATTACATACCTGATGCATCCATTCTTAACCTTTTTATCATGTACCATCTTTTGGAGGAAATCTTTATAGGTCATTTCTTTTGGCGCTTCAACAGGCAATCCGGCTTTTTCCAATAATGATTTAATTCGTTCGGTATAGGTAGCATCAACAAAACCTTTCAACCTTGCTACATTTGCTGCAATCACCATTCCGGCAGCAACAGCTTCTCCATGCAGCCATACTCCATATCCCATATATGATTCGATTGCATGTCCGAATGTGTGTCCTAAATTAAGCAAAGCCCTTACACCGCCCTCTCGTTCATCAAGATGAACAACTTCAGCTTTGATTGAACAGCATGTGTAAATCATGTGTTCCAAAAGCTTATTATCAAGCTCTGTAATACCAGATATATTAGACTCAAGAAACTGAAAGAAATCATAATCCCAAATAATTCCATATTTGACAACCTCTGCCAGGCCCGCAGAAATCTCTCTCTTAGGCAAAGTTTTAAGGCAGTTCAAATCAATAACAACTGTCTTAGGCTGATAAAATGCACCTATCATGTTTTTACCCAGTTCATGATTTACCCCAGTTTTACCACCAACGGACGAGTCAACCTGGGATAAGATCGTAGTTGGCACCTGAATAAAATCAACACCACGCTGGTAGGATGCAGCAGCAAAACCGGCCAAATCACCGATCACACCGCCTCCCAGCGCTATGACAGTGCAATCGCGACCGAGTGAATTCTCCAGCATGGTAGTGATAATTTTATTAAAACTATCCAAAGTTTTGAATTTTTCACCATCGGGCAATATGCACTCACACACCTGATAGTCGGAAAGAGTATTTTTCAATCTGTCAAGATATAATGGAGCAACTGTATCATTGGTAACTATAATTACACGTTTATTTTTAATTGCATCTTTGAAATAATTAACCTCAGAGATTAAACCATTTCCAATATGTATAGGATAACTTCTGTCTCCCAAATCAACAACTAACGTTCTCACTATTAAGATCTCTCTATCATTTTAACTATATTCTGTGCAACAGCTTTTGCAGTTAATTTACTTGTATCAATAACAAAATCGGCAATTTCCTGATATAAAGGTTCCCTTTTATTCATTAACTCTTGTAGAGTTTTTAACGGATCTGCGGTTTGCAGCAAAGGCCGACGTCGATCTTTCAATGTTCTTTGATACTGCGTTTGAACAGGAGTGAGCAAGTATACCACGACGCCTCTTGCAGATAAATGCTGGCGGTTGTTTGCATTTATCACAGCTCCACCTCCGGTCGCCAATATAATACCTTGTTTTTGAGTAAGATCATCAATTACAGCTTCTTCACGTTTACGAAATCCTTCCTCGCCTTCTACATCAAAAACCCAAGATATATCAGCACCTGTTCTTTTTTCAATTTCCGCATCAGAATCAATATACTCCAAATGCAAAAATTCAGACAAATACTTTCCGATTGTGCTTTTCCCTGCACCCATGGGACCAATTAAAAAAATATTTCGTTTATCAGCCATTTTAAATATATTATTTCTTACTAAATAAATTTTTACACTAATAATAAGTATTATTTTAACATTTTTGCTTCGGTATATCACGAAAAAAAGCCGATGCTACGCACCGGCTTAATCTGATAAAACCAAAATACAAAACCAGATTACTGCTTATCGATAACAATCTTAGGTGTTACAAATACGAGCAATTCTCTCTTACGATTTGCATTATTGGTATATCTGAAGAGGGCTCCTAAGTAAGGAATATCACCTAACAATGGAACTTTAGAAACACGTTTTGTGATTTCCTGCTGATAAATACCGCCTAAAACGATAGTTTCACCGTTTTCAACCAATACCTGAGTTTCAACTCTTTGAGTATTGATTGATCTTGAACGACCGTTTCCGGTAGCAACTTCCTCACCCATAGTATCCTGAGTTACAACCAAATCAAGGATAATTCTGTTATCAGGAGTAATTTGAGGTGTAACCTTCAAACTTAACACAGCTTTCTTCCATTCAGTAGAAGTCGAACCGGAAGATGTCGAAACTTCAGTAGGAATATCCACACCTTGTTCGATCAAAGCTTCTTGCTGATCAGCTGTTGTTACTCTTGGAGAAGAAATAACCTCGGCTTTGTTTTCAGTTTCCAAAGCAGAAAGATACATATCAACCAGGATATTATCCCAAATCTTACCAATTGACAGACCAATACCTGTTGATACGGTATCAAAAGCAGTCTGAGTCATCCAGTGACCATGTCCACTGCCATTCGTACGATCCCAAGTATCAGAGCCACCAGATGTATCTGAACCATATGGATTCAAAGTAGAATTCTTTGCAATAGAATAAGCCTTTTGAGGATCATTATTTCCATTCTTACTCAGGGACCAATTTACACCTAATTCATCTGTTACAGTATCGTCAACAGTAACAATTCTTGCTTCAATTGTAACCTGTTTAATAGGTACATCGAGCTTCTTAACCAAATCCTGAACCTTATCCAGTGTCTCGGCAGTATCCTTAACAATCAAAGTATTTGTTCTTTGATCAACAGACACAGAACCACGGTTGGAAAGTATTCTGTTTGAACCATTTTCTCCACCGCCGGCAGCAAGAAGTTTAGAAATTTCTGAAGCTTTTGCATAATTAACCTGAACGTATTCAGTTACCAGCGGAGCTAATTCTTCAACCTTCTTTTGACCTTGCAGTTTTTGCTCTTCAAGATCTGCTAATTCTTTAGCTTGAGCTACAAGAAGAATATTGCCATCAAGACGCTTATCCAAGCCTTTAATGCGTAAAATAGTTTCTAAAGCTTGTTCCCAAGGCACACTATCCAAACGGATGGTAATATTACCACGTACTGTATCTGTAGTTACCAGGTTAAAATTATTGAAATCAGCAATCAACTGAAGAACTGTTCTTACAGGAACATCCTGGAAGTTTAAAGAAATTGGCTTGCCATTATACTTTGGCATATCTTTCTTGACTTCCTTCTTCTTGCTAATCTTTAATACTAACTTGTTACCATCCTGCTCGGTTTTATAATCTACTCTGCCATTAAATGCAACGTCAACGATCGCTGTATTTCCCTGCTTGGAAACATGCATTGACTTAACAGGTGTTCCAAAATCAGTTACATCATAAGTCTGCAGCTGATCTGCGTTCACCCCAGTTGCATTAAATTTAACACGAACACTGTTACCACGCTGAGAAACATCAACTGCTGCTGAATTGTTATCCAAACCGATAACAACAAGACCTTCATCTGTTCCATTCTTTCTGAAATCAACATTATTGATGGAATTAATGGTTGCTCCAGCCACATTTGCATTAGCTTTGGCAGTTATAGACTTTCCATCCTGACCTAATGTAACAACTACAGAATTTCCATTCTGAGCAATTTTATATGGAACTAAATCCTTTAAACCAACCTTTAATTGTAAATCAGTTCCGGATGCTCCAATATCAACATCTTTTACAGTTCCATTGTTAATGGCAATCTTATCTTTGGCAAAATCAGATTGAGAATCTGCTACATTAACCAAAAGGTAATTAGGACGATATTTCAAAACATCAGTGTAAGAAACACTGCCATCGAATTCAAACTCAATAGCAGTCTGTCCTGCCATCAACGGATTTACTCTTACCTGTTGAAGTCTAGCAGCATCAGCAGGTAAACAAGCACCAGCTAAAGTTGCCAATCCTACCAATAGACCAATTTTTGTTCTACGTAATTTCATAATTAATTTCCTGCCTATTTACTTTAATGTGTTAGACACAGCAAGTTCTAACATAGTTGGTTTTAATTCAAAGCAACCATCACCTTTGCCAATATACTCTTCAATCTCAATAGCATTAGGCGTAATTGCTGTAATCTTACCATTATTTAAACCTAAATAATTTCCCACACGCACCTTCTGATGCTCTAAACTGCCAGATGAACCAGCATTGATCAAAGCCCAAATCTGACCGGATGCATCCTTAAACGTACCTCTCATGGATAAATTTTCCAAAGCGTACTGTTCCAAAACATCTTTAGGTCTAGTTGTGTCTGGCATCAAGCAGTCCCCATCCTTCTTAGCAGCCTTCTGTACCACAATATTTTCTGGTCTAGGCAAAGAGAAAGGAGAACGATCAGTTTGCGGTTCAAACGGCATAGCCTCAAACTTTACAGGTTCAGGCAAAGGCTCTGGAGGCTGTGCAGGCTGATTGTAACTGTTCTTAATGTAGGCTTCCAAATCATCATTATCATTACATCCAACTAAAGTCAATGCTGACAAGGATAATACTAATATAGGTAACAATTTATTATTCATTATCTGCCACCCCTCTGCGCGTTTGTGCCTTTAGCATTATTTTCCTGCTCATTATATCGGTAGGTCTTCGCAGTCATAGTCATTTTCAGATCTTCAGACTGATTTGTATAATGCTGAATATCAAATTTTTCAATAACCACGATACGGCTTAAATTAGCTACATCTGCGGTAAAACCACCCATTCTAGCGTAATCACCTACGATTACAATATCCATAGGTATTTCGGTATACATTTCCTTTCTCTGCTCAGGTGCCCAATTGATTTTTTCCAATTTCAAGCCGTTATCAGTAGCAGTTTTACTGATATCACTCAACAACTGAGCAATTTCATTACTGTTAGGAAGCATGTTCAACTGATCACGCAACATCGACTCAAGTTTTCTCTTCTGCTCTTCATAAGCCTCAAGATTATTGGCTCTTTGTGCTTTCTCATAAAACTGTGCTTTCAACTTTTCAACTTCCGCTTCTTTTTGAATTTTTTCATCCCATGGACAGCCATCAGTACCGAATATCAAATAAGCAGATGCCATTAAAACGACAACCACAACCGCAATCAAACATAACCCTTTAATAACCAACGGGAAAGATCCAGGATTGTGTACATCTAAGTTACTAAAATCTTCTAACCTAGCCATTATCTTCTACCCCTTCTAGTTACATTTGTTTGTTCTTGTTCAACAGAATAAGGAACGTCGAAACTCATGTCAAAATCACTTAGGTTCAAGCCGAACGCACGAGCAGCCTGGCTAACAATTGAGTTGCTTCCATTTTCTGCAACAATATTCTTAATTACCGGATTCTTCAACCATGTACTTGCTTCAATAGCTCTGATCATTGCAACTACACGCAAGTGAGCTTCTGTCGCACCTTGTACGGAAACTTTTCCATTGTTTAAAGAAACCTTATCAAGATAAACTCCGCTGCCAACAAATGTAGGAAGATCATTCAACAAATGAACTGCCTGATTTCTGGACTCCTGAAGACGGGTAATGGTATCCATACGTCTTTTCATACTGTCGATTTCAGCTTTCAAGCCATCAATTGTTGCAAGTTTCACATCCAGTTTTTTAATTTCCTCATTTAAACGACTAATTCTTGTTTGCTGATTATCAACTAACTGTTGCACATACCAGTATCCAACAGAACCAATTAATGCAGCAACAACAAAGGCAATCGCTAATGCCATGTAAAATGTGGCATTACGGCGTCTTTGCAATTCCTCACGCCATGGTAATAAATTTATATTTGACATGGTTCAAAACTCCTTAACGCTAAACCAAGTGCAGTCATATACTTAGCGCCATGTTTTAAACTATCTGATCTCTGATTTGGAGACGAATCAAGCGGATCAGGGTGCTTAACTTCTATTTTCAACTGATTTGACAAATGCTCAGCCAATCCCGGAACCAGACTTCCGCCACCGGTTAAGATAATCATTGAAACTTTATTGTTTGAAGACGTAGAAGCATACAGTTGCAAATTACGCTTAATCTGCGATGTTAGCATCGAGAAGTGCTGCGGAATCACATCGCTTAATGCATCAGCAGGCAATCTCTCCTGGACTTTCATCTTTTCTGCTTCATCATAAGGAACATTATAAAAATGTGCTATTGACTGTGTGAAATTATCACCGCCGAAACTCTGCAGACGTGTATAAACAATTTCACCATTAACCATAACACCAAATGTCATGGTAACAGCTCCTATATCCACTATCGCACAAGTCTTTGAATCTGCTACAGCCAAATTTGGATAAATAGCCTTAACCGCTCTTGCTATGGCGTGAATAGACACATCAATTACTTTTGTTTCATAATTATTCGGTCCAAAGACCTCCAGGCGATCAGACACATTGCTAGATCTTGTTGCGCTTACTAGCACATCAGACTTTGAAGGATCTTCTAGGTTCGGACCTATTATTTCAAAATCCAAACTTACATCCTCAGAAGCAAACGGTATCAATTGATCGGATTCGCGGTTAATATACTCCTGCAATGCCTCATCAGTAGTTATTGTATTATCTACAGGAACTACTTTACTGATAACATTGGACCCTGAAACAGAAGTTGCAACGTATCGTGTCTTTACACCTAGTGTACGCAACAATTGCGCCACAGATTTTGAGACTTGTTCCGTATTCTGAATCTGGTAATCCATTATAGCTCCCTTAGGAGTAACAACTTCACAACAAGATTCAATCTGGAAATTGCTCGTTCTGCTACCATTAACTAATGCAACAGCCTTGATTGACTGACTTCCGAAGTCTACTCCAATCATGGAATACGTGTTGCCTTGATTTTTGTTTTTACGCATAATTGCATCCGTGCTGTTAATAAAAAAAACCTACTATAACAAGACTTATTCTATACGCTAAATTAAAAATATCTAGTTTAGGATAGTAACAAATACTCTCTTATTTGACGTGATTAACAAAAAAAAATATTTTTGTATTATTTTTGTTCAATTAATTCAGACTTTCTCATTATATTTTTATATTCATTAATGTTATCTTCAACTTATTACATTACTGGGTAAATAGGTAAAGCAAATCTTGGGTAATATTATAAGCAGAAACAACTTCAAGTATTGCCTCACCTTTTGAATTATACGCCATGTACAGATTATTAACACTTCTTTTTTATATCTGCTTAAATTTATGTAGTCTAATAACAGTTTTAAAATTATAATGTTATAAAATTATTAATAGGTGCTAGATTCAAAATGTTTTGTTGGTATAGAAGATTTTTTTGGTTCGTAATTTTTTTAATAGCGTGCGGTACATCAGTTGTATGCTACTATTTGCTTGAAGTTGAAAAAGAACTTCCGAATATTGATCAGTTAAAAACCGTCGAGTTAGAAACTCCAATGGAGATATACTCCAATGACGGAAAACTTATGGCTGTATTCGGAGAAATAAAGAGAAAACCTGTAACAATAGATCAGGTTCCAACCAAACTTATTCAGGCATTTGTCGCAATTGAGGATCAGAGATTTTATACACATAAAGGATTTGATCCTATAGGTATTATGCGAGCCGCAGTCGAATTTGCCAAAACCGGCAAAAAAAAGCAGGGTGCCAGTACGATAACACAGCAGGTTGCCAAAAATTTTTTCCTGACACCTGAAAGAACAATAAAAAGAAAAGTCATTGAACTCCTCATATCCATCAAGATCGAACAGGAATTAACCAAAGATCAGATAATGGAGCTTTATCTGAACAAGATAGCTCTTGGACATAACACCTACGGGGTTGTTGCTGCTGCCGAAATATATTTCGGTAAAGATCTCCAGCATTTAACTATCGGAGAAATGGCGATTTTAGCCGGATTACCTAAAGCGCCTTCATCCTATAATCCGATATCACACCCAAAAAATTCTGAATTCAGACGAAACCTTGTTCTCCAAAAAATGCTTGAACAGAATTTCATTACTAAAAAAGAATTTGAAACTGCAATTGCCGAGCCGGTAGAAACAAAATATCATCCTATAGAAATTGAGTTTCAGTCGGATTATGTTGCCGAAATGACCCGGCAGCGTATTATTGATAATTTCGGAGAAGAAGTAACTCGCCAGGGTATAAAGGTTTTTACTACCGTTAATTCTCAGGATCAGGCATTAGCAGATTTAGCTGTATTCAAAGGTCTAACCGATTACGACCGCAGGCATGGATTCAGAGGTCCTGTCGCAACTCTTTGGAATAGTACAGAAAAACCATGGGAAGAAGAAAAAATCTATAAATATCTTGAAAAACAGCCAAATTACAGTCTACTTGAACCGGCTGTAGTATTATCTGTCGATACCAAGGAAGCCACTGTTGCAATCAAGGGCGACAAGAAGGGAGTTATTGGCTGGGATGGTATTAAATGGGCAGGTAAATTTCTAACGGACAGAAGAATCGGTAATCCCCCAAAAAATGCAAAAGAAGTTCTAAAGCCAGGTTATCAGATTTTTGTCTATACTGACGAAAAAGATGTATTAAGATTATCTCAACTACCAGCTGCTCAGGCAGCTCTGATTTCTTTGGATTCACACAACGGAGCAATTAAAGCGGTTGTAGGAGGATTCAGCTTTAAGCAGAGTAAGTTCAATAGAGCAGAACAAGCGAAACGTCAGGCAGGTTCTAATATCAAACCTTTTGTTTACTCTGCTGCGTTACAAAATGGATATACACTTTCCACTCTTGTTTTGGATGCTCCAATATCGTCATGGGAAACAGGTAAAAAATCAGGCTGGAGCCCTAAAAATTCCCCTAATGTTTACGACGGTCCTATCACAGTCCGAGAAGCACTGGCTAAATCAAAAAACGTGGTTGCAGTAAGACTGTTACGCGGAACCGGACTTATGAAAGTAGTTGAACATTTGAATAACTTCGGTTTAACAGTAAGCAAGATCTATCAGAATGATCCATTAGCTTTAGGTTCACTCGACGTAACACCTCTTCAACTGGTTCGCGGCTATGCCGCCATATCAAACGGCGGATTTCTGATAAATCCATATATTGTAGATCGCATTGAAGATGCTCAAGGTAATGTATTGTTCAAGGCAAATCCAATAATTGCATGCCCGATGTGCAAAGATCATGTGTTAGACGGATTAGCGTATTCTGACGGAAAAGGTCATCGCATTGCACCGCAGATAATTTCTCATGCTAATGCATTTCTAATATCAGAAGCAATGCACACCGCAATTTATGGCGGTGCAGAAAGAGGATTGCACGGCTTCAACGGTACAGGATGGAGAACTGCCAAATTAATGCCTAACAGAAAAGATTTTTCCGGAAAAACAGGTACCTCTAACGATTCAAGAGACTGCTGGTTTTCCGGTCTGAATTCAAACTATGTAACAACTGTCTGGACAGGATTTGATAATCAGCAAAGAAATCTTGGCAGAGAATCAGGCGCAACTGTTGCCCAGCCAATATGGAATTACTTTATGGTTCCATATATGAAGGATAAACCAGAATCACCGGTTCTTAAACCTAACAATGTATTTGTACACAGGGTGGATCGTAATACAGGTCTGTTTGTAAATCAGGGTGCAGGAAATTCCAGAAATGAATTCTTTGAAAACGATACAGATCCTTCTGTCAAATCGACAGGAACATTCAACTATTTCAACTACGAAAATGCTTCGGAAGGAGAAAACAAGTCAACACCGGATGTTAGTGATATTTTCTAATTGAAAAAGTCTGTATGATTGGTAGAACTTTGAGTACCGATAATTAAACTTAAAGTTCTATTTTCAGTCATGTTGCTAATTTATGAATTACTTCGGCAATCCATCTTTTTGTCTCAGTTGTCGATTAAGGTTCGACAAATAGTTTACAGAATCCTTTAGTTTCTTATCCGCCAAATCGTAATTCGGATAATACCGGTAAACCATATCATAAAACTTCTTCGAATGATTCGGCTCATAAAAATGAACCAGTTCATGAACGACACACGCATTAATAGTTGCTTGATCGTGAAAAATCAATCCTTTATCAAAAATAACCAGATTTTTTTTGAAATAACAGCAACCATGCCTGCTCTTGTATGATTTGAGTTTAATTACCGGCTTCTGCAAACCTAATAATCCACAGAAATATCGTACCGAATCCGTAATAATTTGGTATAGCAAATAACAAAGCAATCTTTCAAACATCAGGGAAACAACTGTCTTATCCTTGTTTTCTCCACTGAAATCCGAGTTGCCTCTGCTAAAATCACTGTCAGAATCAACACTTAATAATTCTTTATTCCAATGATTAAACAATGTTTGGGTTATTTTGAAATTTATATTTGCATTACTGTCATCTATTTCGTAATTTACATCTTCAGACATTGTCTCTCTCTCAGAAACAACATTCATGGATATTTTAAAAAGCTTCCCCAATATCAGATATTTTTTACCTGACTCATAATTCTGCAAGCATGGATTATACTTTAAATTATCAAGTTTCTGATTTATGCTGTCATTATATTTATTCAGTAAAGCATTTATATCACGCAAAGTAGTCGTTCTGGGACCGGAAACCTGAAGTTTTCCGTATCTATCGATACGAACCGAAATAGTTGAACGGGACGAGGTAACCCTAAAATGAATCTCTCTCTTTCCGATAAAAAATGTTCCTGTTTTCATGAAAGACACCATAAAACATCTCATTAAAGTATTTTTATAAACCAGCTATAGCAATTATCCGGTTCTATACATAACTAAATGTTTTTTAAATATATCGAGAATTCATCTGAGAACATGGGTTTTTTATAGTAAAAACCCTGTGCAGCATTTATTTTTAAATTTTTAACATTTCTGATATCTTCTGCCTTTTCGACATTTGATACCATTAATTTGATATTGTGTTTATTAATTAAGGCAATAATTGATTTGACTATATCCAAATTATTCTGTTCACAGCCTAACCTGTCCAAATATTGCTGATTAATCTTAATACAATCAATATCAAGTTTGGCAATATTAAACATGCTGAAAAAATCCACACCAAAATCGTCAATGGAAATTTTAACTCCCAATTCATGAAGTTCACTTAAAATTCTGCAGGCACTGTTATTATCGATAATGAAATTTCTTTCAGAGATTTCAAATTCAATCAAATCACCAGGATAATTATACTTCACTAAAAGTTCAGATAATTTTCTTGTTAAGTTATCATCAAAAAACTGAGTTTCATTTAAATTAATTGAAATAGGCATCATATGATATCCGCAAGCACCCCATTCCAGATTCTGTGTAATGGTTTTTTCAATTTGCCAATATCCGATTTCAACCATCAATTTCATTTGGGTTGCGGACTCTATAAATTCTAAAGGCGCCAGTTCTCCCAATTTTTTGTTTTTCCAGCGCAGCAATGATTCAGAACCAATATACTTACCGCTTTCTACATCAATTTTCGGCTGGTAAACAATATAAAACTCCTCATTCTGCATTGCAAAAGACAGTTCAAGTTCAATGGATAGTTTCCTAAGCATTTGATCCACTTCTATGTCTTCATAATAAGTGACCCTGTTTTTATTTTTCTGTTTGGCTATATGCATGCACAATTCAACATTTCGATATAAATATTCAAAGCCGGAAATTTCATTATTTTGAGTTCCGCAAACACCTATACTGCATGATAAATTAACATGCATTCCTGCAACTTCAAACGGTTTACTGAAAACAAGCTGAATCTGTTCTACCAGTTTTGCAACATCATTTTGTTTTGGATTGCTATCCATGACAAAACAAAAGTCATCTCCTCCGACTCTTGAAATCTGTGTCTGAAAATCTTTCGCAACCTTGCGCAGTTCAAATGAAACAAATCGAAGTAATTCATCTCCGATTTTTAAACCGTTAAGCGCGTTAACATTGCAAAAACGATCAACATGAACAAGAACCAGATAGACAGTTCCACCTTCAGAAATACATTGTTCTATGTGCCTTTTTCCTTCAGTAACAAACGAATATCGATTAGTTAATCCTGACAGATAATCCAAATGCTCCAGTTCATACACTTTGGATTCCTGGGCTTTAAAGTCTGTAATATTACGAGCTATTCCTGCACAGCCTACCACTTTGCGATCTTTCCCCTTAAACACGGGAATCTTTGTTGACTCAAACCATGAAACTCCTTTATCATTTTCCTGATAATGAAGTTCTCGTGCGCTTGACATTACCTTTTCATCATCTGCGCGATAACCATCCGCTAAAAACTTTTCCGCCAGATCATGATCAGTCATACCAACAAAATCAGAGACAGCGGGAAATAATTTTTTATATTCTTCATTCACAAACTGCAGGCGATACTCACGATCTTTTATCCAAAACAAATCATGAGAACAATCCAGTAATCGTTCGTACGCTTCAATTTTGCCCTCATACAATTGCTTAATATTATTAAGTTTGCTTATATTCTGCATTAGCAGAATAACACTGATGAATAGAATAATTATGATGAAAATCATCAAATACAATACAACCGACACTATTTTAAATACCTAAAAATAATAAACTTAGACATTATAAAACAATAAATGATAAAAATATTAGAGATTCCTAACCTTTTGATGCAGAATTTGCATTACACTGCTTGTATTAAGAAAAAAGCCTGCATCACGCAGGCTTAAAAATCAGATTTTCATATTAACAACAGGATAGAATTACATCATTCCGCCCATTCCACCCATGCCGCCCATTCCGGCAGGAGCCGCCGGGGCGTCTGCCTTTGGCTTGTCAGTAATCATGCATTCAGTTGTAATCATTAAACCGGCAATTGATGATGCGTACTGCAAAGCAGAACGAGTAACCTTGGTTGGATCAAGAATACCCATTTCCAGCATATCGCCATATGTTTCATCCGCAGCGTTATAACCGAAATTACCACTGCCATCCCTAACTTTATTAGCTACTACTGAAGGTTCTTCACCTGCATTGGTAACAATCTGACGTAAAGGAGCTTCCATTGCTTTCAATGCCGCTCTGATACCTACATTCTGATCTTCATTATCACCCTGTAAACCTGACAGCTTAGCAGAAACACGAACCAATGCAACTCCGCCGCCAGGAACAACACCTTCCTCCACTGCAGCACGAGTAGCATGCAATGCATCTTCAACACGATATTTCTTTTCCTTCATTTCAACTTCAGTTGCTGCGCCAACCTTGATAACAGCTACACCGCCTGACAGTTTAGCAACTCGTTCCTGAAGTTTTTCCTTATCGTAATCAGACTTGGTTTCTTCAATCTGTTTCTTGATTTGAGCAATACGATCCTGGATATTTGCTTTTTCACCAACGCCGTCGATGATAGTAGTATTATCCTTGGTAATTACAACTTTCTTAGCTTTACCTAAATCTTCCAAAGTTGCCTTATCCAATTCCATACCCAGTTCAGAAGAAATTACGGTACCGTTTGTTAATATAGCGATATCCTGCAGCATTGCTTTTCTGCGATCACCAAAGCCAGGAGCCTTAACTGCCGCAACCTTAACAATTCCGCGCATATTATTAACAACCAGAGTTGCCAAAGCCTCACCTTCAACATCTTCAGCTATGATCAGTAAAGGCTTGCCTGATTTTGCAACGCCTTCCAATAAGGTTAAAATGTCGCGAATATTGCTGATCTTTTTGTCAACCAAAAGAATAAACGGATCATCCAGCTCAACAGAGCCGTTTTCCTGCTTGTTGATGAAATATGGAGATAAATAACCGCGATCGAACTGCATACCTTCAACGGTAGACAATGAATCTTCCAGACCGGTTCCTTCTTCCACTGTAATCACACCGTCTCTTCCTACCTTGTCCATTGCCTGAGCAATCAAATTACCAACGGTTGTGTCTGAATTTGCAGAAATGGTACCTACCTGAGCAATAGCCTTGCTTTCGTTACAAGGAACAGAAATGTTCTTAAGTTCGGCAACTGCAGCACTTACAGCCTTGTCGATACCTCGTTTTAAATCCATAGGATTTCTACCCGAAGCAACAGCTTTCAAACCCTCTGTAACAATAGCCTGAGCCAATACTGTAGCAGTTGTTGTACCGTCACCGGCAGCATCATTTGCCTGAGATGCAACTTCCTTAACCATCTGAGCTCCCATATTCATGAATTTGTCTTCGAGCTCAATTTCCTTTGCAACTGTCACACCGTCTTTGGTAATGGTTGGAGCACCATATGATTTATCCAAAACCACATTACGACCCTTCGGTCCCAAAGTAACCTTAACGGCATTAGCCAAAACATTTACACCTTCGAGCATCTTCGCTCTGGCATCATTTCCAAATAAAACATCCTTAGCAGACATTTTTTAAACCTCTCTATTTATAATTATTCTTCTACAACAGCTAAAATATCGTTTTCTGAAAGAATCAGAACTTCTTCACCGTCTAACTTTTCAGTTTTAGTTGTATAACCTTCATTAAAAATAACCAAATCACCAACTTTAACGGCAAGTGGCTGAACCTGACCATTATCAAGAACCTTTCCGGTACCGACAGCAATTACTTTACCTCGGGTGGACTTTTGGGTTGCAGAACCAGTCAAAACGATACCGCCAGCAGATTTAGCTTCAACTTCTTCTCTTTTAACAATAACTTTATCTCGTAATGGACGAATAGTCATTTTTATTTCTCCATAAATAAACACATGTTTTCCTAAACATTTACTTATATATGGTCTAACATTAATATTTCAAGTCAAAGCTAAAAAAAAATTAATATATTTTCTATAAATAATTACGATTATTGCAGTTTATCTGATATGTGTACTGCAGCTTCTCACATGTCTAGGATAATATGAACTTGTAGAACCTCTTTCAGCTTCATACAGGAAACCTTCATAGGCTCGGTGTAATTCGTGAGCCCGATCTTTCCAGCAGTTGTATTTATCGTGACATCTGTTGTATTTTTCCCCATCGTCCTTACGATTAGCTTCTTTCATACAGTGCCTTGCATCATCCATATAACGTTCAGCCTCTCTTCTTGATTCTTCATACTTTCTTTCACCTTCTGCTATATTATTGGCGATTTTTATAGCATCAGGATACGGCATACGATTAATTTCAGAAGAATAGTCACGAAGTGTAATTCCGCCATTGTATGCGTGTTCTTCTACATAATTTACATAATTCTCAACATCATATCTCAGGTTTGATAAATAATTCTGATTTGCGCGCAACTGTTCCCTGAGCCTTCTGCTGTCCATAGAAACGGAATACTCAGAACAAACATTAATATATTCATCAATTTTTGCCAGATATTCTCTTGCAGAGTACACAGCATGTCCTCGTTTATAATACTTATTAAAATTATTGGCATTTGAGGACACTGAACATATATCGGAAACAGAAGTATTCTGTGTGCCGAGTGAAAATGCATTTTCATTTGTACAGTACACTTCTGCTCCTTCTCTGCGTCCGCGCATATAACCGTTCTGATCGACAGCAACAACCTTATGACATGCATCAATGTATTCTCTTAACATATGTGAACCAACACCTTTGGTACCATCAGCGTAACCTCGCTCATACCAGTTGGTTGATCTGCATTCTTCCTCTGACATGACGGCACAGCCGGTTACCATTGCAGACATAACACCGGCAAAAATAAATTTAGCAATTCTTTTCATTTTCATTCCTTAAACTTAACAAAATCACCCTTTTCTAACGTTTTACATGTTAGAAAGTTACCCCGCACAACTCATTTATTACGTAAACGCTCCATAATAACCTTTGATGCTATTTAAAATTGTTTAAAATCAACAATCCATCCTTTTCTTTTTTCAATAAGACTTAACTTTTTATAAGAAATACCACTTGAAATAATATTTCCATCAATATCTTTA
>Ga0256407_10002922_pt1 | contig 31454 bp, 21 predicted proteins | sample RumenRJG_04DNA_FD_193489 | JGI IMG/M metagenome (GOLD analysis project Ga0256407, IMG submission 193489) | Bovine rumen microbial communities from Lethbridge, Alberta, Canada - RJG_04 | ecosystem: Host-associated > Mammals > Digestive system > Stomach > Rumen | place: Canada: Alberta...
AAAGGTGTAGGTAGTTCTAAGAACGGCCGTGAATCAGCAGCTCAGCGACTTGGTGTTAAGATCTTCGGTGGTCAGTCTGTAGTAGCAGGCAATATCATCGTTCGTCAGCGTGGTAACAAGCATTTCCCAGGTGCTGGTGTAGCACAGGGTAAGGACGACACTCTCTATGCTCTTATCGATGGAACAGTAAACTTCCACAAGGGTAAGTATGACAAGAGCGTGGTTTCTGTAATACCTGCTCCACAAGCTGAGGCTTAAACTTATTCAAACAAAAAATTTATTCCAAACAAACATAAAAGGTTCGTCATTGCGACGAGCCTTTTTTCGTGTGGGTAAAGAGTAAAGGGTAAAGGGGAAAGAGTAAGGAAATAGTGTAAAGTGTAATGTAAATAGTAAGGAAAGAATAAAGCCACTTAAGGAGTAATCCTTAAGTGGCTTCTATTCTTGCAAATGACGATATTTCTATCTACATTATACTATCTACTTACTCTTTACGCTCTCTTTATCTGATTCTGTCCGCAGCCCTTACGAGACGTTCGTCATCCATAATGCCTTTATGGGCAAGAAGGAGGAAGATCATTGCGATGATAGGCGTACAGAGCGCGAATCCTGGGCGGAATGTAACTTCCTTGGCATCTATGCTCGTGTAATAGACCAGAGCGCCTGAAACGATTGTCTCAACGATGATTGCTGCAAGCTGTATGTAGCAATTCAAAGCCTGTGTCTTGCGGTTCTTATACATGAAGATGATGGCAAGACTCCAGAACACATTTAGGGCGAGGAAGAACATCGGGAGGGCGAAGTAAGGGTAGGAGAGAGCTCCTGTGCCTCCGTCAATGATTCCAATGCTGTTTACTACTGATGAGAATTCTCCCAGTTTACTTGACTGGAGGACTCCCAAAGGTGCTACGGCACAAATGATGAAGCAGATGATGCAGAAGAAAAGGTATATTGTCTGTTTTCTCTGAATCATGGTTTAGTCCTCATCCTCGAACTGACGCTCCTTGGCTGGATCACGCCAGTAGATATTCTTTTCAATGAATTCCTGAGTAGCGAGAAGAGTTGGCTTTGGGAGCTTCTCGTAATAGCGGCTGATTTCAATCTGCTCGCGGTTCTCGAATACTTCCTCGAGGCTGTCGTTATAGCTTGCGAACTCAGCGAGCTTCTTGCTGAGATCCTGCTTGATTTCAGCTGCTATCTGGTTAGCGCGCTTGCCGATGATGGCAACGCTCTCGTAGATGTTGTCTGTGTCCTCACAGAGATCCATGATGTTGCGTGTTACGGTATTAACCGGAGCCTTTGATTTCTTGTAATCCATTTTGTATGATTTTATTTAAAAATATTTGATTTTTATTCCTTTACGTTCTTTGTGACTTTCTTGCACTTCTCAATGAATTTCTCGGCAACAGGGCGTTCCTTTGAGTCTGGATATTCGTTGATGAAGCCGTAGCATTCATCTTCTGCGTCCTGAAAACGGTCGAGTTTCTTTTCCTCAACGCTCTGCTGAGCCAGTTCGTATTTACTCTTCATGATTAGTGAAGCGAAGTTTTCCCTACGATTGCTGTAAGGATAGTCCTTGAGAGCATTTTGGGCGGTTATGATGCAAGCCTCGTAGTTGTTTCCGCCACTGGTGCAGTTGCCGAAATATGTACCGAGGTTGTAGTAGAGCTTTGCATTGATCAGTTCTTTTTCTACGAGTTTGTCCTGAAGCTCGTACATTCTGCTCTGTGCTCTTTCCTTCATGCTTGAGAAAGGATAGAGATCCATGAAGTCCTGGAATGACTTAATGGCGCTGTATGTATCCGATTGGTCAAGACGAGGCTCAGGTGAACCTTTGTATAGGCTTTCTCCTACGAAATAGTATGCCATTTCTGCATAAATGCCCTTTGGATATGTATGACTGTATTTCTTGAAGATTTCGGCGGCAGAATCGTAGTCACCAGTATTGAATGTTGCCATTCCGTAGAGGAAGAGACATTCCTCACCGTTGTCTGTTCCCTTGGTTATGTTTATCATATCACCGAACAGAATAGAGGCACGTTCGTATTTATGCAAAGCATAACTTTCCTTGGCATATTCGTATCTGTATGATACGTCACCTGACTTATATACTGCGTTAAATTCTGATTTGCAACTGCAAAGCAGTAATGCTGCCGATGCTACAGAAAATAGAAGAATCTTGTTCATTAAATGACAATAATTATATTTCGGACTGCAAAATTACACATAATTCTCGTAATATCAAAGTGATGCGTATGATTTTTCACAAAAAAAATGGTATTTATAACATTTATTTCGAAGAAATGCGTAATTTTGCACCAATTATGTCTATGAATGAGTTTAAATTAACATCAAGATACTCTCCTACGGGAGATCAGCCGGAGGCTATAAGATTGCTGACCGAGGGACTTCAGCAAGGAGAGCGGTCACAGGTTTTGCTCGGCGTGACAGGTTCGGGAAAGACCTTCACTATGGCGAATGTAATTGCCAATGTGAACCGTCCTACTCTTATCCTGAGCCATAACAAGACACTTGCAGCGCAGCTTTACGAGGAGATGAAAGGTTTCTTCCCTGATAATGCCGTTGAATATTATGTATCTTACTACGACTACTATCAGCCAGAGGCGTATATCCCTCATACTGATACGTATATCGAGAAAGATCTTGCCATAAACGAGGAGATTGACCGTCTTCGTCTTTCGGCAGTATCTTCTCTTCTGAGTGGCAGAAGGGATGTGGTAGTGGTGTCTTCTGTATCGTGTATCTACGGTATGGGAGGACCTTCTTCCATGCAGGGAAGTATCATTAGCGTGAAGCGAGGTGAGAAGATTGACAGAAACGCCTTTTTGCGAAAGCTCGTGGATGCTCTCTATGTCAGAAATGATATTGCCTTGGAGCGTGGAAACTTCCGTGTCAAGGGCGATACCGTTGATGTCTCTATGGCATATAGTGAGAATGTTGTTCGCATCACGTTCTGGGATGATGAGATAGATTCGATAGAAGAGCTTGACGGATTGACATTCAAGCGTTTGGAATCTTTTGATGATTATCAGATCTATCCTGCAAATCTCTTCGTTACAACCAAGGAACAGGCTGATAAAGCCATTCACGACATACAGGATGACCTTGTAAAACAGATAGAATATTTCACGGAGCTTGGCGATGGAATAAAGGCTCAGAGAATCAAGGAACGTGTGGAGTATGATATGGAGATGATCAAGGAGCTTGGGCATTGTTCTGGCATAGAGAACTACTCTCGTTATTTTGATGGTCGTGCTCCTGGTGAGCGTCCTTACTGTCTTTTTGATTTCTTCCCAAAGGACTTCCTCTTAATGGTGGATGAGAGTCACGTTTCAGTACCTCAGATAAGGGCTATGTACGGAGGTGACAGGGCAAGGAAGCAGAATCTTGTGGAGTTCGGTTTCCGCTTGCCAGCAGCCTTTGACAATCGTCCGTTGAGATTCGAGGAATTTGAGGAACTTATCAATCAGGTTATCTATGTCTCTGCCACCCCAGCCGACTTTGAACTTGAAGAATCGGAAGGTGTTGTGGTAGAACAGGTTATCCGTCCAACAGGACTTCTTGACCCAGAGATTGTAGTCCGTCCAAGTGAAAATCAGATGGATGATCTCTTGGAGGAGATTCTTGTCAGAATTGAAAGGAAGGAACGTGTACTTGTAACCACCCTCACCAAGCGAATGGCAGAAGAGCTTACCGAGTATCTTCTCAATAATAACATTCACGCTAATTATATCCATTCTGATGTCTCTACGCTTGATCGAGTGAAGATTCTGAGCGATTTAAGAGCTGGTGTGTATGACGTCCTCGTAGGTGTGAACCTTCTGCGTGAGGGACTTGACCTTCCAGAGGTTTCGCTTGTTGCCATACTCGATGCTGACAAGGAGGGATTTCTGCGTTCTCATAGGAGTTTGACGCAGACGGCTGGTCGTGCAGCTCGTAATGTCAATGGACTTGTGATAATGTATGCTGATACCATTACAGAGAGTATGCAGCAGACCATTGACGAGACTATGCGTCGCCGTAAGAAGCAGATGCTGTATAACGAGGAGCACGGCATAACACCTCAGCAGATTGTCAAGAACATTAGTGGCTCGTCACTTGCAAAGGCTAATGCCGAACAAGCAGAGGCTAAAAACTTTGATGTTAAGAAGGGCAAGGCATATCAGCCATACGTTGAAAAAGAGACGACAATGGTTGCTGATCCTATCGTCGGTAAGATGTCGCGCAAGCAACTTGAGGATTCTATCAAATACACCACGGAGAAGATGAAGGAATCTGCCCGAAATATGGACTTCCTTCAGGCTGCCCAGTATAGGGATGAGATTATCAGACTTCAGGATCTGCTCGCCTTAAGTAAAGACCCTCTAAATCTCCCTTAAAGGGAGACTTCCTACCGCAAACCGGCTCTCCCCCTTTAAGGGGGAGCGGGGAGAGGGTCTTCATTTCCTTACGGTAATTCATCCAGTATTTTCTTGAACTTTGGGAGGTCTTCGTCATCAGTCCATTTGAGGTGATGCAGCCCTCCTTGTCTGTCAATAAGACGGTAGGTAGGGTAGCCGTCAACCTTTATGTATTGCTCTAAGGCATGCTGCTGTTCTTTGGGGAGATTGTAGTGCACGCAATTAGGCTCTGTGAGGTCGTACTCACCTATTATATTCTTCCATGAATCCTCTGCTGAACGGTTTACAAGGTAGAGATACACTATGTCATAGTCTTTCAGTTCTGCTTTTAGCTTGTGTGATTCCTTGAGCTTATCCTTGCAAGGACCGCACCAAGTCCCCCAGATGTCAATATACACAATCTTACCCTTGTATGGCGCAACGAGTTTGTCGAGAATAGCCTTACCGTCTGTCAATCCTTCTACATCAGTCGATGGATGAATAACGGCATTTACCGCCTCATCCTTACCTTTGAGCACATCTTTGTAGTATTCGTGTCGCTTGAGGAGTCTTTCTCTTACCGAATTTAGTTTAATCTTATTGGCCATACTCAAGAAATACTCATCAAGTGGTTGATGGCTTCCTTCTAACTGCATGGAAACTTGGTTTGAAAGATGAAGGTCAAGGAGATTGTCAGTTGTGCTTATTGACTCATAGAAAGGTTCGTCGTATATGTGGTAAAAACGAATTCGCGCTTCTATACCCATCATCCCATAGTCTTCAAATATCCTTCCTATTTCAGACTTATTGACAGATTTTGGCTCGTTGATAAACTGCACAATCTTTGTGCTGTCCTCAACCGATAGCTTCGCAATTCCAGATATCAGCAGGTCGTGAAGAGCCGAGGGCGTGTTAAGAAAGTATTCCTTCATCGGTCCTTGAAACACTTTGTTTCGATTAATGCATTCAATCGTTGATCTTATTTCCGTAATAAGATTCAAGGGAAGTGAAGCGTTGATGTCAACGAGTTTCATCACGCTTTCCGCGCATTCTGCTGGTACAGCCTTGGTCGGAGTCCGATATAACGATGTAAATATGATAGATTCTGCGGTATAGAAAACGTTTTTTATAGAATCATAGTCGCGAAACTGCTGACTGAATGTTGGATGCTGTTCAAGAAATGCCCTTCTTACGTCAAGATGTTTGTTATAATTTTCAAGACATCCGTTCTTGAAGCTGATGACCTCTTCCCTGCTTGGGTTCCTATCTTTTATTCTGTTTATTATTACAGGTGTTGCGTTTCTGTCAAAACTATTTATCTCGTTTTGTAATCTTGCACTTTTACCCATAAACATTGGTATATAGAAATTTTCTTTAAGCATGAAAATACTATCACCAGGTTGCAGAATACAACAGTTGTGCATGTATCTTCTTTCGCCAACTATTGTGCTTATCTTGAGTTCTTGTGTACCAAGTAGAGGAACATCCAAACTGAAATAGCCTAATGAATCTACTTTGCCGTAGTATTCTAAGTATTCATGTCCGAAATTGTTAGTTACGCTTGCCATAATAGAGATAGTATCTCCCTTCAGTTCTTCTGATGAACCCCCTTTCATTATACCAGAGATATGGGCTGTGCCAGATTTCAGCTCTGCGCTCAATGGGGTTGGGGCAAATGTCGGGTAATCTGGGTAGGCTTGAGTTGTAATCATGGCAAGATGCTGTTTCTTGCCGTTGATAGTAAACTCTCGTTCTCCGTTCTTATCTTTGCCGATAGCTATGGTTATGTTCTCTTTCCCGTCAGTTAAAACGGCCTTCTTGTCAGTCTTTTGAGCATACTGCCACACCTTACTGTCATATACTGCAATGTCCTTATATAGACCGAGCACCCAGTCGCCTGTGGTGGTGCTTCGCCAGTTTGATGAGCTGGGGATAATGGCAGGGTCGGTGATGTCAGACAATCCAAAGGCACCTTGCTCGTAGCCCTCAATAAAGTCAAAGGTCTTGGTCTTTGCTGGTAATGGCTCAAAGTGGAGGGCAATGTTCCCCTCGTCAGTTATGGCAGAGGTATAATACAGAGAATCAGGCGTATAGTCATCCTCACCCTCGCGTGTAGCCTTACCGCCTGTTATGGCGTAAGTCTTGCCGTCGGGAGTCTTTAGGATAGATGCCGATACGAATTTCATCCAAAAAATGTGATTGTATTTGAAATTTAAGTGAAGGATAGTTTCCTTAGGTTTGAACTCAACATCTGTGATGTTGATGTGCGAACTGTACTGGTTTGGTTCGAATGAAGGCTTGTTCCATACCTTTTGTGCCCAACTGCCAAATGCAGTCAGCAACAGTAATAGCGATAAAATAGTTTTTTTCATTGTTTATGGTTTTTGTTTTTAATTATGGTTTTCGTTACCATCTTATAGATCAGTTTTTCTGCTGCAAAGATAATAATAAATTGTTAAATTCGCAAGAAAAAAGATGAAAATTTAAGTGAAAAATGAAAAGTGAAAAATGAAAAAATACAGATTAGTATTATCTATTCAGTCGCAAGTGTAACTTGTATTTTTCATTTTTCACTTTTCATTTTATAATTTAATTCACTCCAATGATCCTCCGTACTAAACTCGATGATCCTTCGCTCTAAAATAGGTCCTCCACCGACTTTGCACCGACTTTGGTACGGAGGATGAACGGAGGAAGAGCGGACTTACAAAGGAGGTATAGCTAACAAAAAATGGCAATAATATTTGGCGATATCAGAAAAAATACATATCTTTGCAAACAATTACATAAATAACTAAACCAAGACTTAAATCTATGAGAAAAAGCGGTATTTCATTGTTGCTTATGCTCTTTGCTATTGCAGGATGGGCACAGGAGTCAAAGACCGAGAAAAAAGATTCTACACCTCCAATTATTGTTGAAGGTACCTTTGAAAATGTACCTGACGGTACTGTCATCAAGGTATCAGAACGCTATGGGAATACTATGGGATATTTCAGTAGGGAAAATGAAGGAGTCGATACCGTAAGAAACGGTAAATTCAGAAAGGTTTACTATCCACTAACGGAAGTTAACCCCCGAAAGAATGTTGATGAATATTCGATAACGGCAAGGTATAATGGGGCCAACCTCACTGGTCATTTGGATTTCTATGTATCTCCTGGCGCAAAGGCTACTGTAACAGGTGTTGGAACTAATCTATTGAACTGGCAAGCAAAGAGTGACAATCCGAAACAAATAGAGGCAAATGAATATCGTGCCTACTTTGATGAGAAACTTCCAGGCTACTGGGATCTGATAAGAAGACACCGGTCGATTGATGAAGAGGATGATGACTATGACTCTGTGATAAAGAAAGTGAAAGAGTCAGATTCTCTGTATGTAGAGTACATGGTTGATTTTATGAAAAACAGGAAATACAGTTCTGTTTTCGCAAAGGAACTCAGTAACCTTTCAAGATATTTTTTAGAGGGCAGAAATAAAAGTTTAAGGGGAAAGGCTACTAAGTTATTGGCTATAGTTCCGGAGGAAGAAGAAAAGAATGATGGGTTTATTATAGATGCCAAAAAGTATTTGGTGCTTCCTAAGTACGCCCCCATTAAGATAGGCGAGAAGTTGCATGATTTTGTGCTCTATGACCATCAGGACAAGGAACACCACTTGACGGAATTTAACGGAAATGGCAAATACCTTCTGCTTGAATTCAACTCAAGAACCTGCGTTCCTTGTATGGAGCATCGTCAAAATGATGCCCTTAATGCTCTCTACAAGAACCATTCAGACAAGGTGGATATGCTTATGGTGAATTGCGATGCAAAGTATTATTGGGATATAGAATGTAAAGACCCGAAAAAATACGGTAGAGATCCTTGGAATGAGTGGAACGACAAGAAAGATGCAGAGGATATAATGCAGAGATACGGAACAGAGTCAGGCCCTTGCTACTTCTTCGTTGATAAAGATGGCACAATCCTTGGCAGAATAAGCGACACGGAGAATCTTCAAGAAGCAATAAATAAATACTTCAAATTATAAAGTGAAAAATGAAAAATACAAGTTAGTAACATTCGCGGAAAATATTCGCTCTAATACTAACTTGTATTTTTCATTTTTCACTTTATATATTTTTCATTTAAAAGCTATCCGTTCATGGCAATCAGGAACTCCTCGTTAGAGTTCGTGCGCTTCATGAGGTCTCCGATCATGTTCATAGCCTCGATAGAGTTCATATCAGAGATATGCTTACGGAGGATCCACATACGGTCGAGAGTTGTCTTGTCGTGGAGAAGATCATCACGGCGAGTACTACTCTGAATGAGATTGACAGCAGGGAAGATACGCTTGTTGGCAAGTGAGCGGTCAAGCTGAAGCTCCATGTTACCAGTACCCTTGAACTCCTCGAAGATAACCTCATCCATCTTAGAGCCAGTATCAATAAGGGCTGTTGCTATGATAGTGAGTGATCCGCCACCCTCAATGTTACGCGCAGCACCGAAGAAACGCTTTGGCTTCTGGAGGGCATTGGCATCAACACCACCGGTAAGCACCTTACCAGAAGCAGGAGCAACGGTGTTGTAGGCACGAGCAAGACGAGTGATAGAGTCAAGGAAGATTACCACATCATGACCACATTCTACCATTCTCTTTGCCTTCTCAAGAACGATACCTGCAATCTTAACGTGACGCTCTGCTGGCTCATCGAATGTAGAGGCGATAACCTCGGCATTTACTGTACGAGCCATATCCGTAACCTCCTCTGGTCGCTCGTCGATAAGGAGCATCATGAGGTAAGCCTCTGGATGGTTAGCTGCAATAGCGTTGGCAATATCCTTCATGAGGATTGTCTTACCAGTCTTTGGCTGTGCCACGATAAGCGCACGCTGACCTTTACCGATAGGAGAGAAGAGGTCAACAATACGTGTAGAGATGTTCGTTGTGCGACGGTCGCCTGTGAGGTTAAACTTCTCTTCTGGGAAGAGAGGTGTGAGGTGCTCGAATGAGAGACGATCACGGATCTCGTTAGGCAGACGGCCGTTGATCATCTCAATGCTTGTCATTGGGAAGTATTTCTCACCCTCACGTGGAGGACGAACACGGCACTGTACCACGTCACCGGTCTTCAGAGAGTATTTCTTAATCTGCTGAACGGTAAGGAAAATATCGTCAGGAGAAGACAGGTAGTTAAAGTCGCTTGAACGCAGGAATCCGTAGCCGTCAGGCATAACCTCGAGCACACCGTTGGCAGAGATAAGGTCTGTGAAGTCGTACATCTCTTCCTGTGGTGTCATTGGACGCATCATTAGCTGAGGAACAGCCTGTTCTACGATGGTCGTAGGGTTGTCGAGCATATCGTATGATACGCTTGCATAGTGATCCTCAACAGGGAGGTCAACAACCACGATGAAGTCTGTGCCGTCACCTGGATCACCTTCCCATGCGTCTTGTTCTGAAGCAGCATTGTGTGCAATGACCTTCTCCTGGAACTGTGAAAGAAGACCACCTTCTCCTTCTGGAATCTCACCTTCAGGAATATTCTCGCTGGAGCCGTTCTCGTTTATGAGGAAATCTGGTATCTCCACGTCACCTGCTTGTTCTGCGCCTTCTTCGAAGCTTTCGAGTTCATGCTTCTTCTGATTGTTGGCAGCAAGAGCTGCGGCCTTAGCCTGGGCAGCTGCGAAAATCTCCTCCTTGCTACGGCGTGAACGCTTCTTCTTTGGAGCAGCATCTTCACTTGCTTTGAGTTCGGCAGGATTCTCAGCGTCTGCGGCTGTTGTATTGTCGGCTTCTGAAGGTTGGTTGGTAGATTCCTCAGTAAAACTAATGGCAAGTTCTTCTGGTTGTCCTGAAATTGTGTTGTCTGTATCGTTTAGGGTCTTCAATGCCTCCTCTGCAGCTCTTGCCGCGAGGTCAGCCTTTGAAGGTCTTCCACGTTTCTTTTTTACGACAGGCTCTTCGCCTTCTGCTTTGTCATCCTTCTTGGTAGTTGCACGCTTCTTCTTAGGCTTCTCTTCTTCTTCAGGAGAGAAGTCGCCTACGATAAAGTTTACCAAGGCTTCTGTGCCATCAGCAGCAGAAAGATCTGAGCCTAATGTCTTGGCGATGGTCTCAAGCTCTTCAACAGGCTTGGACATTAGTTCTTCTTTGCTATACATATTTTAAGATGTATTTAGTTCAAATAGAATTTTCTTGCGAAAAAGATATGGGAATGTGTTTCTGAAATTGAAAAGTGTGAATTACGAAACACTTTGGATTGAAATCGAGTGCAAAGATAATGCTTTTTTCTTTAATCGCAAAATTTTAGACGAAAAAATTTTGTTTTTTCATAAAAAATATGTACCTTTGCACCCGCAAAATCGAGGCATGAGCCGAAATTTATGCAAAAAGTATTTATACACATTATTTAATTAATAAATTCATTTCAACAATGATGAATCATTACGAGACAGTTTTCATCTTGACTCCCGTTTTGTCTGATGAGCAGGCAAAGGAAACTGTTGCAAAGTTCACAAAGGTTCTCACTGACAATGGTGCTGAGATCCTGAATGAGGAGAACTGGGGTATGAAGAAGATGGCATACGCCATCAACAAGAAATCTACCGGTTTCTACTTCCTCGTTGAGTTTAAGGCTGAGCCTACAATGGTAGCTAAGCTCGAGACTGCTTTCCGTCGTGAGGAGAAGGTTATCCGCTTCATGACTGTTAAGCTTGACAAGTATGCATCTCTCTATGCTGAGAAGCGTCGTAACAAACTTTCTAAAAAAGAGGAGGCTTAAACCATGGCAGAAAATTCAGAAATCCGTTATTTGACTGCTCCTTCTATTGACACTAAGAAGAAGAAGTATTGCCGTTTCAAGAAGAGCGGTATTAAGTATATCGACTACAAGGATCCTGAGTTCCTCAAGAAGTTCTTGAACGAGCAGGGTAAGATCCTCCCACGTCGTATCACAGGTACATCTCTGAAGTATCAGCGTCGTGTGGCACAGGCTGTTAAGCGTGCTCGCCAGATTGCGCTTCTTCCTTATGTAACTGATCTTATGAAGTAAATCTAAAAAAGGAGAAGATTACACAATGGAAATTATACTTAAAGAAGATATTATCGGTCTTGGATACAAGAACGATATCGTGAATGTAAAGAACGGTTACGGTCGTAACTATCTCATCCCAACAGGTAAGGCTGTTATTGCTTCTGCTTCTGCAAAGAAGATTCTCGCTGAGAACCTCAAGCAGCAGGCTCACAAGCTCGCTGCAATTCTCGCTGCTGCTGAGAAGGAGGCTGAGGCTCTTAACGGTGTAGCTCTCACTATCGAGGCTAAGGTTAGCGCAACAGGTGCTCTCTATGGTTCTGTAAACGCTGCTACCGTTGCTGAGGAGCTTGCTAAGAAGGGTATCGAGGTTGATCGCAAGAAGATCATCATGAAGGATATCAAGGCTGTTGGTGAGTATGCTGCAACTGTAGTATTCCACAAGCAGGTTAAGGTTGAGATTCCTGTAACTGTACTCGCTGAGGGTGAGGAGGCTGTTGAGGCTACTCCTGCAGTTGAGGAAGCTCCAGCAGCTGAGGTTGCTGAGTAATATTCTTAGCTAACACAAGAAAATTATATATAAGTCCCGATTGTCATTTTCATTAGTGGTAATCGGGATTTTTTAAATGAAAAATTAAAAATGATAAAATGAAAAATACAGATTAGTATTTTAGTGAATAGTGAAAAACGAATAGATAATAATATTTAATACTGACTAACGCCATTGTGCGAACCTTGTTCTGGTGTCTACCAGTATTTAGTATTATTCACTTTTCACTATTCTCTATTCACTTACAAGCGTAACTTGTATTTTTCACTTTTCATTTTTCATTTTATAATTTAGAATATAATTTAATCTACAACAATAAACTAAACAATTAACAAAAATGAAAGCATTCGTATTCCCTGGTCAGGGCGCCCAGTTCACAGGTATGGGTAAGGATCTCTATGATACAAACCCAAAGGCAAAGGAACTCTTTGATAAGGCTAATGAGATTCTCGGTTTCGAGATTACAAAGATCATGTTCGAAGGTACTGCAGAGGAACTCAAGCAGACAAAGGTTACTCAGCCTGCCGTTTTCCTTCACTCTGTAATCAAGGCTATCTGCATCGGCGAGGAGTTTGATGCTGATATGGTTGGTGGTCACTCACTCGGTGAGTTCTCAGCTCTCGTTGCAGCAGGTGCTCTTAGCTTCGAGGATGGTTTGAAACTCGTTTCAAAGCGTGCTATGGCTATGCAGAAGGCTTGTGAGGCTGCTCCTTCAACAATGGCTGCTATCATCGGTCTTGAGGACGCAAAGATTGAGGAGATCTGTGCTGGTATCTCTAAGGAGGGTAACATCGTTGTTCCTGCTAACTACAACAACCCTGGTCAGCTCGTTATCTCTGGTAACAATGAGGCTGTTGCCGAGGCTTGTGAGGCTATGAAGGCTGCTGGTGCAAAGCGTGCCCTTCCTCTCCCAGTAGGTGGTGCTTTCCACTCTCCACTCATGCAGCCAGCAAAGGATGAGCTTCAGGCTGCTATCGAGGCTACTGAGTTCTCTAACCCACGCATCCCTGTTTATCAGAATGTTGATGCAAAGGCTCATACTGATGCTGCTGAGATTAAGCAGAACCTTATCGCTCAGCTTACAGCTCCAGTTAAGTGGACCTATGAGGTTCAGGCTATGCTCGCTGCTGGTGCTACCGATTTTGTTGAGTGTGGTCCTGGCAAGGCTCTTCAGGGCATGATTGCAAAGATTGCAAAGGGCGTTGAGGTAACAATTAGTGGTATCGCCTAATCTGAAAAAAATAATTCCTTTGGAATTGAATAATTTTTAGGAAAGTAAATTGGCAATAAATTATAATCAGTAAATTATGGTCGTGACATTCGCCACGGAGAAATTTAAAATTAATTTATTGAATATAATTTACTGGTTTAATTTACTGCTAATTTACTTTCCAAATATATTTATCACCGCAAGGTGTTTTCCAAAATTATGACACACAAACCAATAATCTACCAAGTTTTTACGCGATTGTACGGTAATCGAAACACTACACGCAAGGAGTGGGGTAGTGTTGAGGAAAACGGTACAGGCAAGTTCTCTGATTTTGATGCAAAGACGCTGAAGGCAATAAAGCAGATGGGTGTTTCGCACATCTGGTACACAGGCGTTATACGTCATGCCTCACAGACTGATTTCTCTAAGTTCGGCATACCTACTCAGCATCCGTCTGTCGTTAAGGGTAAGGCTGGTTCTCCATACGCTATCTGCGATTATTATGACGTTGATCCTGATCTTGCAGATAACGTAAATGATAGGATGAAGGAGTTTGAGGCTCTCGTCGCTCGTACTCACAAGGCAGGCTTGAAGATGTTTATTGACTTCGTGCCTAACCACGTTGCGCGTCAGTATCTCAGTATCGCAAAGCCGAAGGGCGTTGTTGATCTTGGTGCAGATGATGATAAGGAACAGGGCTTCAATCCGCAGAACAATTTCTACTATTGCCCAGGTCAATCTCTTGATCTATCTTCCATTCTCGAATCGGCTGACACATACTCCGATGTTATCAACATCGGACTTCCCTCTCTACGGGAGAGGGCGGGGGGAGAGGCCTCTTTTTACGAGGAATGCCCTGCAAAGGCAACGGGCAACGACCATTTCGACAACCGTCCGGGCATGAACGACTGGTACGAGACCGTAAAACTGAACTACGGTATTGACTACTGGACTCATTTCGGGCATTTCGACCCAATCCCTGACACTTGGAAGAAGATGACGGAGATACTCCTTTTCTGGGCTTCCAAAGGCGTTGACGGCTTCCGTTGCGATATGGCTGAGATGGTGCCAGCCGCTTTCTGGGCTTATGCTACCCGTGAGGTCAAGGCAAAGCATCCTGAAATCCTCTTCATGGGTGAGGTGTATAATCCTGCCGAGTACCGCAACTATATCCATTCCGGCTTCGATTGGATGTATGACAAGGTTGGTATGTATGACACCATGCGTGCCGTTACCTGCGGATATGCCTCTGCAACTGCCATTACAGGCGCATGGCAATCGGTTGATGATATCAAGGACCACATGGTTTATTTCCTTGAGAATCACGATGAACAGCGTGTGGCATCCGATTTCTTTGCCGGTGATGCGAAGAAGGGAATACCTGCAATGGTAGCTTCCGTGCTTATGAAATCCTCACCTTTCATGCTCTATGCTGCCGAGGAATATGGCGAGAAGGGTATGGATAAGGAAGGTTTTTCGGGTAAGGATGGTCGTACCACGATCTTTGACTATTGGAGTATCGACACGCTTTGCAGAGCCGCTTCCGATGAGCTTACCGACAATGAGAAATACATCTATCAGATGCACGAGAAGACCATGCAGATTGCCCGAAAGGAGAAGGCTGTTGACGACGATTTCTATGATTTGATGTATGTGAATCCGTGGTCAGAGCATTTTGATAACAACAAGCAGTATGCTTTCCTGCGCAAGAAAGAGGATGAACTGCTCTTCGTCGTGGTCAATTTCGATGATAGGGATGTGGATGTGCAGGTGAGAATGGCTCCACACGCTATGGAATTCTTGCAGATTCCGGAAGGGAAATACAAGTCAAAGGATCTTCTTTCCGCTGAAAAACAGACCATTGAACTCGCTTCTGACGCTCTCGTGCCTATGACAATCAAGGCAAGAAACGCAAGAGTATGGAAAATCACCCTCCCTTCCTGTCCCTTGTTTTCCTAACAGATGTATGTTAGATAGCTGTAAGTCCGTGTCAACCATGCGTGTGCAAAGTTACTAATTTATTTTGGGGAACTGCAAAGAAAACGCGGAAAAAACACGACAGGTAGCATAAATGTTTAGTTGTGATGTCTAAGACGTTGATAATCAGAGGTATATTTTCGGAAGGCAGTCCGTTTGAATGCTACCTAACATTTAACTGTTATATAAAACACACACAGGGGGAGTCTGTATTTTTACCCAAATAATATATAATATAATAATTATTATATTATATATTATTTGACCATAGGACACCCATACCCCCTGTCCCTTGTTTATCCAACGGTTATGTGTTAGGTGTTTATCTTCTGTAAATGCTTTCCGAAAATAAGTTTTTGATTGTCAGATTGTTAAGCCGTGAATGAATGTTTTTTTTGAGGAAATAACGTATTTTTTGCATTTTTCTTACGTTTTCCCCAAAAATATTATTACCTTTGCACCCATGAAAACGAAAGCCCATGAGCGTCATAGTTGTAAGTCCGTTGTAAAACCGTTGTAAAGCCGTTGTAAGTCCGTTCGCAGAAACGACCATAAAGCGGAGTTTCAATAGGCTAAGATGGCTGCTGATGTCAATGACGAGCAAACAGAGATTGCCGAAAATCTGTAACCAAGAGTAGGCGTGTAAAAACTAAAACCATAAATTATGATGAAGAAAACTATCATTATCATGTTGCTTATGCTAACTGCAATCAGCAGTTTTGCACAGGAATCAAAATCTTCTGACGAAAAGCCTCTCGCCCCAATAGTCATAGAGGGGAATGTGGAACGTGTGCCTGATGGAACGGTAATATGGCTTGGTGCACGTAAAGGAGGATCTATGGGGTCTGGTGGTCTTGCAAAAGATTCCGTTATTAATGGAAAGTTTAGAATAAAGTGTACACCAAAGAAAGCTGAAGATGATTATAGTCTTTATTCTGTTGGATTTGGACATAGTCTTGATTTTTTCGCTACTTCTGGCACTACAACCACTGTTACAGGTGTGGGAGTGGATTACGAAAACTGGTATGCTAAGAATGATAATCTTTTACAGAAGGAGGCAAATGAATATCGTGCCTATCTTGACGCAAAGGTTCCTGGATACTATGACATACGAAGGAGAAGCGACTGGATTGATAGGGATGATGACGAGTATTACATAGTTAGGAAGAAAAGAAAACAAGCTGATTCCCTCTTTGTGGAGCATATGACAGAATATATGCAAGACAAGAAATTCAGTCCTGTCTTTGCGCATTATCTTTTCAATATTTCAAGAAGGATATTGTTAAGTAAAAACAAGGTGCAAAGGAAAAAGGCTGCAAAGCTATTGGAGATAGCTCCAAAGGTAGAGAACAGATTTGATGATGAATATGTCTATGAGGCAAGAAGAGATTTAATGCCTAAATTCGAACGCATAAAGATAGGCGAGAAATTACATGATTTCGTGCTCTACGACCATCAGGACAAGGAGCATCATCTGACGGAATTTAATGGAAATGGCAAGTACCTTTTGTTGGAGTTTAATTCAAGAACTTGTGAGCCTTGTGTGAAGCATCGTCCAATCGAAGTGCTCAACAATCTCTATAAGAACCATTCCGACAAAGTGGATATGCTTATGGTGAATTGCGATGCTCCCTATTTCTGGGATATAGAATGTAAAGACCCAAACAAATACGGCAGGGATCCTTGGCATGAATGGAACGACAAGAAAGGTGCTGAGGATATCATGCAAAGATACGGAACACAGACTGGTCCACATTATCTCTTCGTATCTCCAGACGGCACGATTCTCGGCGGAATAAGTGATAAAGGGGATTTGAAAGCAGCTATTACGAAGTATTTCAAGATTTGAATAACTCACGTTAAAATAATAGTGGTGAACGAATCGTTCACCCCTTTGTGGAAACAACTCAATAACGATTCGTTATCCAGTTTGCTGATGCAATCAGAGGAAACGTAAGGACGCCCTAAAACAGGGCGTCCTTTTCCGTTTAATTCAGCTGTCCCGACAATTTGTCTGGTCAGGTCAAAGTTCTTGCAAGTGAAATTGTACAAGGGGGTCGTGAAACGCGACCCCCCTTGGGGAAAATAACTATTACTGTCCGCTAAAAATATTGTCAAGAATTAGAGATTTTGAGAATTTCTTTTTTTTGAATTAATGAGAATTAGAGAAATGTCGCTTACGCTCCAGACAATCACGCTTTTTCTAATGCTACGCAAGTAGCAAATCTCTCTTTTTCTCATTAATTCTCAATACTGCGCCAGCCTTCTCTCATTCTCAATTTCTTGATAAAAACAGGGCTTGTCCAGTATAAATCTTTTGATATTATGCAAGATATAGTTGTTTAGCGGACAGTAATAGAAAATAACTAATAATTCGGTAAATAGCGTGAGTTAAGGGGCAAAGAAAAAGGCTCGCCCAATTTGAGCGAGCCTTTACTATCTACATTATACTTTCCACTATCTACTTTCTACTTGTATAAATATCGCTTGATACTCTTCTTTGGAGTCTTCTCGAACTCCTCCTCGTGAATCTCAATCGCAGCAAGTTTGCAGTATGCTGGTTGGGTAGCGTTGAGAGTCTGGCGATTCTGCTCCATAGCCTTCTTGATCTGGTCCATTGAGAGGTTCTGGGCTTTCGCTTCATCGAAGTCTGGGTGAACAAGTCCGACCAGCTTGTCCTCACGCTGCACCACGATGCTCTCAACTACGAGAGGAAGGGAATTGAGCGCATCCTCTATCTCCTCTGGGAAGATGTTCTGACCACTTGCACCGAGAAGCATGTTCTTTGAGCGTCCCTTGATGAAGATATTTCCCCAAGCGTCGATAACGCCGAGGTCGCCAGTATGATACCAGCCTTCTGCATCGAGAGCCTGCTTTGTTGCTTCCTCATTCTTGAAGTAGCCGAGCATAACGTTCATGCCACGAGTAAGAATCTCGCCTGGAATCTTGCGAGGATTTACGGAGTCAATCTTAACCTCCATATTGATGGCTGCCTTTCCGCAAGAGCCAGGCACATGGTCATGCCAGTCGTTGTATGATATGATAGGGGCACACTCCGTCGCTCCGTATCCCACGGTAAAAGGGAAGCCGATGAAGTGAAGGAACTGCTCAATCTCCTGATTGAACGCAGCACCACCGATGATGATTTCGTAGAAACGACCACCGAATGCCTTATACACCTCTTCGCGAATCTTGTCGCGCACCTTTTGCGAAACAAATGGAGTCTTCAGCAGAATCTTCATTGCAGGAGTGTCGAGCTTAGGCAACACCTTCTTCCTTATGATCTTCTCGATGACCAGAGGAACTGCAATGATGATGACAGGCTTGATCTCTGCAAAAGCCTGAGCTACAACGGCAGGTGAAGGGATTCGGGTTAGGAAGAAGATATGACAACCAGATGCGAACTCCTTGATGAACTCGAATGCCATGCCGTACATGTGAGCCATTGGCAGTATGCTTATCGTGTTGTCGCCAGGGTGAAGATGCTTGTCGAGCGCCCCGTTGGCAAAGATGAGGTTGCTCCACATGGCGCGATAAGGAATCATTACGCCCTTGGAGAAGCCCGTTGTGCCAGATGTATAGTTGATAAGCGCCAGTTCGTCTGGATTCTGCTCCTTGTAGTAGTTCACCATTTCCTTGCGGAAATATTTTGGGAACTTCTGTCCGAACAGCAGGTTGAGGTTCTCACGTGCGTATGTGAGCTTGTCAGAGCGTGAAACCATAAGGGAATAGTCTGGTATGTTGACGATTCCTTGAAGGTCAGGCATCTTGTCTGGCTCTATCTGGGTAGATACGACATCACCCACAAAGAGAAGCTTAGCCTCAGAGTGGTTTACGATGTTATGAATCTGTTCAGCCGTAAATTCGTGTAGGATAGGAACGGCGACAGCTCCGTATGTGAGGGTAGCAAGGAATGCGACTGCCCAGTTGCTCATGTTGCGTCCGCAGAGAGCAATCTTGTCACCCTTCGCAATACCCCCTTCCTCAAACAGGATATGGAGTTTTTCAATTTTGCGGGCTACATCCTGATATTGGAGTGTAACACCCTTGTAGTCAGTGAGTGCATCGAAGTTCCAGAACTTTTTGATGCTATCCTCTATACATGCATTGAAACTTTCTTTCATATTGTGTTTTTAGCAATAGATATTGCACAAATTTCCTTTTGGTGTGCAAAGGTACAGACTTTTCTGCACATTTCAAAATCTTATGTGCAATTTTTTGATTTTAACCCGTGAAATTGGAGAAATAAAACATTTTCTTGCTCATTTATGTAATAAAATACCTTATTTTATGCATTTTTTATCTCTATATCAATAAAATGTCATTTTTTTTTCTTAATTTTGCAAGCAAGTTTATTTTTATAAAAGATAAAAACGAATTATGGGATTTTTCGGTTTTTTTAGCAAGGAGAAGAAAGAGACACTTGACAAGGGTCTTGAGAAAACCAAGATGGGAATGTTTGACAAGCTTGCTCGTGCCGTGGCTGGCAAGAGTAAGGTGGATGACGACGTTCTCGACGACCTTGAGGAAGTGCTTATTACAAGTGATGTGGGTGTGGATACAACCCTCAAGATTATTGAGCGTATCGAGAAGCGCGTGGCGCGTGACAAGTACGTTTCAACGAAGGAGCTTAACGGCATCCTCCGCGATGAGATAGCGTCTCTTCTTGCAGAAAACCATTCCAATGACCTTGAAGACTGGGATCTCCCTTCCGACCATAAGCCTTACGTCATTCTTGTCGTTGGCGTGAATGGAGTGGGCAAGACTACCACCATCGGCAAGCTCGCTTGGCAGTTCAAGCAGGCAGGCAAGAAGGTCTATCTCGGTGCTGCCGACACATTCCGTGCTGCTGCCGTTGAGCAGATCTGCATCTGGGGTGAGCGCGTTGGCGTTACCGTAATCAAGCAGCAGATGGGCTCTGACCCTGCATCCGTTGCTTTTGACACCATCTCTTCTGCCAAGGCAAACGGAGCTGACGTGGTGATTATTGATACTGCCGGCCGTCTGCACAACAAGATTGGCTTGATGAACGAGCTGAAGAAGATCAAGGACGTGATGAAGAAGGTTATGCCTGATGCACCAGACGAGGTAATGCTCGTTCTTGACGGTTCTACTGGTCAGAACGCCTTTGAACAGGCAAAGCAGTTTGCTGCCGTTACACAGATTTCAAGCATGGCAATAACCAAGCTCGACGGTACTGCAAAGGGTGGCGTTGTGATAGGCATTAGTGACCAGTTGAAGGTGCCAGTCAAGTATATTGGTCTTGGCGAGGGAATGACCGACCTTCAGTTGTTTAACAAGAGGCAGTTTGTTGATTCTCTATTCGGCGAATGAAGAAAAATCAGATAGACATAATAACCTTAGGATGTTCCAAGAATCTTGTGGACAGCGAATCTCTTATGCGAATGTTTCAGCGTAAGGGATTTGTTTGTAAACATGATGCGGAGCGTGTAGAGGGTGAGTATGTGGTGATTAATACCTGTGGTTTCATCGAGGATGCCAAGCAGGAGAGCATAGACACCATACTTGAGTTCGCACAGGCTCGTGAGGAGGGCTTGATAGCCGGATTGTACGTCATGGGATGCCTCTCTCAGAGATACCAGAAGGAACTTGAGGCTGAGATTCCGCAGGTGGATAAGTATTACGGCAAGTTCAACTACAAGCAGTTGCTTGAGGATCTTCCTGCACCTACGCAGAAGGCTGACGACAAGGCTTCCGTAAAGCAGAATACTACACCTTCACATTATTCTTATATAAAGATAAGTGAGGGATGTGACCGTAATTGCGCTTATTGTGCTATTCCTATCATTACCGGCAAGCACGTGTCACGTCCGAAGGAGGAGATACTCGACGAGGTTCGTGCTCTTGTTGCCGAGGGCGTTAAGGAGTTTCAGGTTATCGCTCAGGAACTTACATACTACGGAGTTGATCTGTATGGTAAACGTAAGATTGCTGAACTGATCGATGAAATGGCGCAGATTAAGGGTGTGAAGTGGATAAGACTTCATTATGCCTACCCAAATCAGTTCCCTATGGAATTGCTTGACGTTATGCGTCGTAATGATAATGTCTGCAAATATCTCGACATCGCCCTTCAGCATATCTCAGACCGTATGCTCGACCGAATGCGCCGTAATACTACCAAGCAGGAGACCATGCACCTGATAGAGGAACTGCGCAAGGCTATGCCTGGAATACATCTCCGCACTACGCTCATGGTTGGTTTCCCTGGTGAGACCGAAGAAGACTTTCAGGAACTCATGGAGTTCACTCGTTGGGCTCGCTTTGAGCGTATGGGAGCTTTCGCCTATTCTGAAGAAGAAGGAACCTATAGTGCCGAGCATTATGAGGATGATGTTCCGAAGGAAGTCAAGGATGCACGACTTAATAAGCTCATGCGTCTGCAACAGGGTATTTCCGCTGAGATAGAAGCAGAGAAGATAGGCAAGACGATGAAGGTGATCATTGACAGAAGGGAAGGTGACTACTATGTAGGCCGTACCGAGTTCTGTTCACCTGAAGTTGATCCCGAGGTTCTCATTCCTGTTGCCAACCGACGCTTGCGCAAAGGATGCTTCTATAATGTGAAGATAACTGGAGCAGAGGAGTTTGACCTCTACGGCGAAGTTTTAGCCTGAATAAATAAAGGTTTTTAGGTTTTCAGTTCGTAATGCTCATTAGCGATGCAGACCTCTAACCTCCTAACCTTTTAACTAATTGTAAGTTATGACGAATAAGGAATTTATATCACAGATAGCCAAACAGACAGGCTATAAGATAGACGATGTCCAGAGAATTGTACGCACGGCGTTCAGTTCTATTGCTGACGAACTCGTTGAGGGCGAGACCGCCAATGTGACAGGTCTTGGCACTTTCGAGGTTCGTAAGCGTATGGAACGTATCATAAAGAATCCTTCCACAGGACAGAAAATGCTCGTTCCACCGAAGCTCGTCGTGAATTTTAAACCTTATGGCTCATTAAAAGAAATGCTGAAGTAATATGCTTACAATTAAGGATTTAGCAGAAATACTGGTGCAGAAGCATCAGTTGGATTCGCGTAGCGCGGAGATGTTCATGAATATTGTCGTTGAGACTATTCATGAAGGTCTGAAGAACGACCGCGTAGTGAAGGTGAAGGGCTTTGGCACTTTCAAGCTTACGGCTGTTCGTGAGCGTGAGAGCATCAATGTGAATACTGGTGAGCGTGTGGTTATCTCCAGTCATGACAAGGTGTCGTTTACTCCCGATGCCGTTTTGCGTGATTTGGTAAACAAGCCATTCGCTCAGTTTGATACCGTTGTCCTTGCCGATGGCGTTGACTTCGAGGATGTGCCTGAGATGGAAACAGAGGATGGTGATGCCGTAGTCGATGAGGTTTCAGAAATACCAGCTCCTGTTCAGGAGCAGGCAAAGATTGTTCCTATGCAGGTAGAGCCTGAACCTAAACCAGAACCTAAGCCAGAACCAGAACCTGAACCAGAGGAGGTTGTTGAACCAGAACCTGTGGCAGAGCCAGAGGTGGAAGTTGCTCCAGAGCCTGTTGTAGAGCCAGTTCCTGAGCCAGAAGTTGTTTCTGAGCCAGAGCCGGAAGTAGAGCAGCCTGAGCCAGAGGCCCCTGCTGCGGAAGAAGTCGAGGCGCCTGTTGTCCCTGAAGCTCCGGAAGTTCCTGAAGCTCCAGAAATCCCAGAAACCCCAGAAGTTCCAGAAACTACAGAAGAACCAGAGGAAGAACCAGAGCAAGAAGAAGAGCAACAAGAAGAGCACCCCGACTATATCTCTGAGTTCTATGATGAAGAGAACAACGATTGCAAGAGGATGTTCTTGATTTACGCAATAATAGTGAACGTTGTCGTAGCTGCTTTGTTCTTCGTATTTGGATATTATGCCCGTTCAACGAATCTCCTTGGTATAGAGAAGGAAACGGCAGTTGAGACTCCTGCAACTCCAGTCGTGGAACAGCCAGATGTTACAAAGCAAAAGGCTGCGGAGGAATCTACTACAGAGAAGAAGGAGGAACAGCCAGAGGAAAAGAAACCTGTTGCAGAGCCAAAGAAAGAGGAAACGGCAGAGGCGAAGTCTGAGGCAAAGCCAGAGGTAAAGCCTGAACCAAAGGTTGAGCAGACTTCGAAATATGATAGCGATCCACGTGTCAGGACTGGTGCCTATCGCATTGTCGGTGTTGCCAATACCATAACCGTTAAGAGTGGTCAGACTATCAAGTCTATTTCCAAGACCTATCTCGGTGCAGGTATGGAATGTTATGTAGAGGCATTCAATGGTGGAATAACCGAACTCAAGGAAGGACAGACAATCAAGATTCCAAAGCTTGAACTCAAGAAAAAAGGTGCGAAAGCAAAGAAGTAAAGTTCTTTATGAAAAACGGCGTGGTGTTGTCATCACGCCGTTTTTTCGTATCTGTGCTTATGCAGAGTGGGGGATAGGTATGGGCGAAATTTCCTTTTGCAAATGCCCTCAAAAAAGCCTCTCTCTGCGAGAAGAAAAAAACTCACCCTTAGTGGGCTTTTTTGTTGATAATGAATAGCAGCAAACGCAAAGATTTTTCACTTTTCATTTTTCATTTAATAAGGGTATTACTAAAAAATACTTGACCACTTGACCAAAATGCCGAGATTAAGAGATTAAGAAATTAAGAAATTAAGGACTACCGGACAATAATAATTTTTTTGACAATATATTTGCGAATATAAAATAAAAACATTATTTTTGCAATCGATTTAACCCAAAGATATTATTTACATTTCAAAACTAAGACTCTAATGTACGCAAAACTGACTCTAAGCGCCATAGCATTACTTATGGCTAGTAAGATGAACGCCGTGCAACTGACTCCACAGGAGGCGTTGGCTCGTATGAATACGACAAATCTCCATGCAAAGGGGTTTGCTACCGACCAGTCATCCCTGCAACTGACCTACACATCAACTTTCAATGGGAACAACACCTATTATGTTTTCAACAAAGGCAATGAGCAGGGATACCTGATTCTTAGTGCCGATGATTGCATGCCTGCCGTGCTTGGTGTGGTTGAAGGCAACAGCTTCGACTACGATAAGCTGCCCGACAACATGAAGTGGTGGCTAAGTCAGTATGATGTTTCAATATCCAGCTATTCAGCCAAGGGCAAGAAATACGCATCATCATCAACAGCCAAGAAAGACATCGAACCATTGCTCGGCGATATACAATGGAATCAAGTGTATCCATACAATTTGCTATGTCCGACCATAGAAGGCAAGGAAACCCCTACTGGCTGTGTCGCAACGGCAATGGCACAGGTTATGGGAATGTGGCAATGGCCAAAGAGAGGCTATGGCAAGAATGAATACTTCATATCCGACTATGTCTGTGATGAGGAGGGCTACATTGTTGAGTGGAGAAATGCAACTATCGCAAGCGACTTCACCAAAAGTAAATACAAATGGGAATTGATAGCAGCACCTCGTCATTATGTGGATGAACAAGAAGAAGCGAAACTTGCTATCGCACAACTCATGTATGACTGCGGAGTTGCCACCAATATGACATACGCTCCTAATGGCTCAGGAACAGAATTAACCTATGCTGTCAATGCACTTGTCAAAAACTTCTGTTATGACAAGGATATTCGTTTGGAATACCGTAAATTCTATGATGATGACGTATGGGAGAATATGGTGTATGACAATCTCAGCAAGGGAATGCCATTAGTCTGTTCAGGTTCAGCGAATTTTGTTGAGAGACATGCATACGTTTGCGATGGCTATCGGTCGGACGGCAATCTTTTCCATTTCAACTGGGGATGGGGAGGATACGATGACGGCTACTTCCTTCTCTCTGCAAATGATGAATCATTGTATGAGGTATGTACATATAAAGGAGGACAGCAAGCCATTTTCAATATGAAACCAGCAGCCTTTCCTTATGTAGAAGGTTCAGAAGGAGAATTCCCGTTGCTTGTCTATAAGTCATGTGTTTTTTGTGCAAAGGATAAAAAAACAAATGAATATAAGAAAACAGATGTAATAACAAGAGACATAAACGCTTCAGTATCTGGTGTGAATTTCGATCTGATATACCCAGGATATGTTGCCCACGATTATTCCGTCGCTTATAAATTCAAGAACGAGTCCAATGAGTACATTATACCGTTTACGTATCTGTTTACGTATCAACATGAAACACAACCATTCACAAACATCTGGTCGGATTATGGTTTCAATTATGAGGAAATACTCAAGAATGGCAAATATACCGTCACATACGTATATAAAGACATCACAGCGGGCAACACCGAATGGAAGGATGCAATATACCAGCCAGGTGTTACCAAGACTGTAGTTGAGGTTACTGGCACCGAACCATGCTGCTGCGTCGTCGGGGAACCTGAAGTGCTGTACAATGGCAAGCCAGTTACCGATGACGAATTACACCGCGTTCCGAATGTGAATGAAATCACCGTAAAATTTAAGCTCAAGGTCTTAGCGCCGCTAAAGGACAACAAAATCACGCTAACTCTCGGTAAGTACGAGGACCCTCATGAGTCAAAATCATTAAAACTCACTAATACTGCGGTCGGTGCCGTTAAGACTTTCGAAGAAAAATTCTCCGTCAAGGATTTTGAAGAAGAATGCACTATTTATCTCGATTTCCTTCAAGAGAATAAAAATGAATGTATCAACCTGCCTTATTCAAGAACTAAACGAATACAGCTCTACATCACTGATGACAACCCTACAGGCATAGAAACCATCACTCAGACAGAGGGAAAGGCTGCCTCAGAAACCATCTATGATATCTACGGTCGCAAGGTGTGCACCACGAATCGCGGTGGCTTGTATATTAAGAACGGCAAGAAGTTTATCGCTAAGTAGAAATGATATTTCTTTAAAATAATTTCAAACTAAGACTATAATGTACGCAAAACTGATTCTAAGCGCCATGACGTTACTTATGGCTTGTGAGACATTCGCTGCCCAACTGACTCCACAGGAGGCGTTGGCTCGTATGAAAACAACAAAACGCCAGGCAAAGGGGGTTGTAACCGACCAATCATCCTTACAACTGACCTACACATCAACTTTCAATGGGAGCAACACCTATTATGTTTTCAACAAAGGCAATGAGGAAGGCTACCTGATTCTTAGTGCCGATGATTGCATGCCTGCCGTGCTTGGCGTGGTTGAAGGCAACAGTTTCGACTACGACAAGCTGCCCGACAACATGAAGTGGTGGCTGAGTCAGTATGATATTTCAATATCCAGCTATTCAGCCAATGGCAAGAAATACGTATCTTCATCAAAAGCCAAGAAAGCAAAGAAAGACATCGAGCCTTTGCTCGGCAATATAGAATGGGATCAGGGGGCTCCATACAATTTGCTATGTCCGGAAATAGAAGGCTATAAAGGCTATAATGTCCCTACTGGCTGTGTCGCAACGGCAATGGCACAGGTCATGGGAATGTATCAATGGCCAAAGAGAGGCTATGGCAAGAATGAATACCAGATGCCTGACACGGGCTATGATGAGGATGGCAACCTAATAACTATGGCAAGAGACTTCTCCAAGAGTAGATACGAATGGGGGAAGATACTGCCTTCCTATAGTTTTAGTGGGTATGAACCTGAAGATGTGAAGCTTGCCATCGCACAACTCATGTATGACTGCGGAATATCAGTAAATATGCATTACACCCCAGAGGGCTCAGGAGCATCTTTACTCGATGCTGTTTGTGCATTTGTCAAAAACTTCAGTTATGACAAGAATATTCGTTTGGATTACCGTCATTTATATGATGATGATGTATGGGAGGATATGTTGTATGACAATCTCAGCAAGGGAATGCCATTGGTCTGTTCAGGTCAAAGTAATGATTTTACTCTCCATGCATACGTTTGCGATGGATATCAGTCGGATGGCAATCTTTTCCATTTCAACTGGGGATGGGGAGGACACTCTAACGGCTACTTCTTTATCTCACGCGATGATAGAGGATGGGATGATGAATGTTTATATAATAGAGGACAGGATGCCATTTTCAATATTAAGCCATCAGAGACTCCTTATGTAGAAGGTTCAGAAGGAGAATTCCCGTTGATTGTCTATAAGTCAGGCGATATTTATGCAAATGATAAGAAAACAGGTGAATATACGAAAACAGATGTAATAACAAGAGACAAAGACATTTCAGCGAATGGTGGAAATTTCGATCTGATATATTCAGGATATATTCCCCATGAATATTCCATCGCCTATAAATTCAAGAACGAGTCCAACGAGTATATCATACCATTTATGTTTCAGGATGATATAATGTTCCCATACAGAGATGTCGAAGTTTGCATGGGAGGGTTCACGTATGAGGACATACTCAAGAATGGCAAATATACAGTCTCATTCGTCTATAAAGACATCACAGCGGGCAACACCGAATGGAAGGATGCAATATACAATCCAGGTGTTACCAAACCTGTAATTGAGGTTAAAGGTCTCGAACCATGCTGCTGCCTTGTCGGGGAACCCGAAGTGCTGTACAACGGCAAGCCAGTTACCGAAATCGATGTACACCGCATTCCGAATGTGAATGAACTTATCGTAAGATTGAAGCTCAAGGTTCTTGCGCCACAAAAGGACAACAAACTCACCATGAATCTCAATAATTACGGGTTACAACCTTATTCAAAATCATTTAATCTCGGTAATGCAGCAGTCAATAGCGTTGTTACTGTCGAAGAGAAGTTTTCCCTCAAGGATATTCCCGCAGAAACTCTTTTTACTCTCGATTTCTTTCAAGAGAATAAAGATGAATGTATGTACGTGCCTTATTCAAGAAATTATCCAATGTGGCTCTCCTTCGTTGACGACAACCCTACAGGCATAGAAACCATCACTCAGACAGAGGAAAAGGCTGCCTCAGAAACCATCTATGACATCTACGGCCGCAAGGTAAGCACCACGAATCGCGGTGGCTTGTATATCAAGAACGGCAAGAAGTTTATCGCTAAGTAAGTAGTAGAAACGATATTTTCAAACGCAGAGACGCTAATACAATTGAAAATTTAACTTTGCGCCTTAGCAACTCTGCGTTTGATTTTTTCTGTAAGTTAAATGATTAAAAAAATAATTGATAAAAAGTGGCTGAGATTCATGAATAATTTGTAACTTTGCCACGCAAACGAAAGTGGGGAGGTTCACATAACCTCCTACTAATTTATATATTTACATTCAAGACTCGGACAAAACAAATTACTATAATGAAGACAAACAAACTATTTTTCCTGTTCAGCATACTCCTTGGTATGCTGGCAACAAACGCATCGGCATACGATTTTAAAGTAGAGAATGCTGTTGGCGAGATTATTTATTTCAACTACGTCAATAACAAAACAGAGGTGGAAGTTACCTATGAAGATCTCCACAACTCTTGTTATTATGGCTCGGTAACTATACCGAAAGAAGTAACCTACAATGAAAAGACTCTAAAAGTGACGAGTATTGGTGATTCCGCATTTTATAACTGTGTCCTTCATTCTGTCACTATCCCTAACAGCGTGACAAGCATTGGTGATAATGCATTTTACAACTGTAGGAGCCTTGGATCTGTCACTATCCCTAACAGCGTGACAAGCATTGGAGGGGCCGCATTTTATGACTGTATGAGCCTTAAAACTATTACTATCCCTAACAGCGTGACAAGCATTGGTGATGCCGCATTTTATGGCTGTTGGAATCTCAAATCTGTCACTATTCCTAACAGCGTGACGAGCATTGACGAAAACACATTTGCTGACTGCATCAGCCTTCAATCTATCACTATCCCTAACAGCGTGACGAGCATTGGGGGTGGCGCATTTTATGGCTGTGACGAACTTGCATCTATCACTATCCCTAACAGCGTGACAAGCATTGGGGATTCTGCATTTTACAAATGTAGGGACCTTAAATCTGTCACTATCCCCAACAGCGTGACGAGCATTGGTAATAATGCATTTGAAGACTGTTCCTGCCTTCAATCTATCACCATCCCTAACAGCGTGACAAGCATTGGTGATGAAGCATTTTCTGAATGTAGAAGCCTTGAATCCATCACTATCTCTAACAGCGTGACGAGCATTGGTAATAATGCATTTTATTTCTGTATCAACCTTCAATCTGTCACAATCCCTAACAGCGTGACGAGCATTGGTAATAAAACATTTAATTGTTGTGTCAAACTTCAATCTGTCACCATCCCTAACAGCGTGACGAGCATTGGTGATGGCGCATTTTATGACTGTAGCAGCCTTCAATCTATCACCATCCCTAACAGCGTGACGAGCATTGAAGATTATGCATTTGCTGGCTGTAGGAGCCTTGCATCTGTCGAGATACCTAACAGCGTGACGAACATTGGTTCTTCCGCATTTGAACTCTGTAAAAGCCTTAAGTCTGTCACTATTCCTAACAGCGTGACGAGGATTGAAAAAGAAACTTTCTGTGATTGTATCAGCCTTGAATCTGTCACTCTCCCTAACAGCCTGACGAGCATTGGGGATTCTGCATTTCTGAACTGTAGAAGTCTGACTTCTATCACTATCCCTAACAGCGTGAAGAGCATTGAAAAGCATGCTTTCTATGGTTGCAGCAGCCTTGAATCTGTCACCATCCCTAACAGCGTGACGAAAATTGGGGAGAGTCTTTTCGCAGGTTGCTCCGCTCTCACCTCAATAATCGTAGAAAAGAATAACCCTAAATATGATAGTAGAGATAATTGTAATGCTATCATAGAAACGAATTCCAACACATTGATTATGGGGTGTAAGAATACTGTTATCCCAAACAGCGTGACGAGTATCGGACGGGATGCTTTTTATGGTATGGACTTGAAAAACATTACAATTCCTAACAGCATGACGAGCATTGGTAACTCCGCATTTAGAGGTTGTAGCAGCCTTGAATCCGTCACTATTCCTAACAGCGTGACGAGCATTGATGATTACGCATTTGAAGGCTGTGGCAGCCTTGAATCCATCACTATCCCTAACAGCGTGACAAGCATTGGTAATTACACATTTAATTATTGTAGCAGCCTTGAATCTGTCACTCTCCCTAACGGCGTGACGAGCATTGGCGATTTAGCATTTGCATCTTGTTATAGACTTCAATCTATCACTATCCCTAACAGCGTGACGAGCATTGGTGATGGCGCATTTTTTAGCTGTAGAAGTCTTGAATCTGTCACCATTCCTAACAGCGTGACGAGCATTGGTGGTGCCGCATTTTATGACTGTGACAAACTTGAATCTGTCACTATCCCTAATAGCGTGACGAGCATTGAAAAGCAGGCTTTCAATGGTTGCAGCAGCCTTAAATCTGTCACCATCCCTAACGGCGTGACGAGCATTGAAGAAGAAACTTTCTCTGGCTGCTACAGCCTTGAATCTGTCACTATCCCTAACAGCGTGACGAGCATTGGTAATCACGCATTTAGTGGTTGTGGCCTTACTTCCATCACCATCCCTAACAGCGTGACGAGCATTGGAGAGGAGGCTTTCGATGGATGTTACAATCTGGAAAAAGTCACTTCAAAGATTGCAACCCCATTTGCTATACATGATTATAATACATTCTCATACGATACATATTCTAAGGGTACGCTATATGTGCCAAAGGGAACCGTTGCCCAGTATAAGGCTACTGATGGATGGAAGAAGTTCAGGAACATCGTGGAAGATGCCTCTGCTACTGCCATCAATGACGTTGAGGCCGACAACACCCTCAACACCGCAAACGTTATCTACGACACCAACGGTAAGCGCTTGTCTGCTACCTCCCTCGACGAACTCCCTTCAGGCCTGTATATCATCAATGGCAAGAAGGTTGTAAAGTAATCTCTTTCGAGGTAGAAAATATAAGAATATCCTCGCAACCGCAAAGGCTGCGAGGATTTCTTTTATACACCAAAACAACTGGTCACGCCGAGGGTAGTCGCTATTGCGGTAAGAATCGCCGCCAAGGTCTGAAGAATGAATTTCCAAGTTTCCTTTTTCATAAAGCCACCCTCCATCTCCCCCGAGGGGGAGAGTTTTTATATAGCTTTGAAGCCATAACCGCCGAGGGTATTGCGGGGTTTAATTGTTAATAATGATAGTTAATAATTTGAAGTTTGTTAAATCATAGGGTTGAACCCTTTTGCCTTATCCATCCAAAGTATGCTCAATAGCCTGCAGAACCATCTTGCAAGTCCCATCCCGGAAATGGGATTTGGAACGGATTTGCAACGGACTTGCAACGGAGTTGCTTCGAGAGTGAAGAGT
>Ga0256407_10002924_pt1 | contig 31434 bp, 26 predicted proteins | sample RumenRJG_04DNA_FD_193489 | JGI IMG/M metagenome (GOLD analysis project Ga0256407, IMG submission 193489) | Bovine rumen microbial communities from Lethbridge, Alberta, Canada - RJG_04 | ecosystem: Host-associated > Mammals > Digestive system > Stomach > Rumen | place: Canada: Alberta...
GCCAAAGTCGTGAACTTCAACCTGCGTGAGGACAATGGCTGGCAGCCCGACTTCGACGAGTTGGAGCGCATGGATTTGTCGAAGGTGAAACTCATGTGGACCAACTATCCCAATATGCCGACTGGTGGCCGTGCCCGTCGCGAGACCTACGAGCGGCTGGTACGTTTTGCCCAGGACCACGGCATTGTCGTTGTCAACGACAATCCCTATAGCTTCATCCTCAGCGAGGAACACTTGTCGCTGTTGCAGGTGCCTGGCGCCAAGGACTGCTGCATCGAGTTCAACTCCATGTCCAAGTCGCACAACATGCCGGGCTGGCGTGTGGGCATGTGTGCCTCCAACGCGGAGTTCATCTCGTGGATTCTGAAGGTCCAGTCTAACATCGAGAGCGGTACCTTCCGTGGCATCCAGCTGGCTGCTGCCGAGGCTTACAACAATAGCGACGAGTGGCACCGTGTGGCCAACGTCGAGCGCTATGCAGCCCGTCGGAAGTATGCCGAGCAGATTATGGATGTGTTAGGATGTACGTACGACCCCAACCAGGTGGGTATGTTCCTGTGGGGTAAGATTCCTGACAGCATTGAGAATGTAGAGGACCTGACGGAGCGTGTGCTCCACGAGGCTCGCGTCTTCATCACTCCCGGCTTCATCTTCGGCTCCAATGGCGAGCGCTATATCCGCATCTCGCTCTGCGCTAAAGAAGAGAAAATAGAACAAGCACTACGGAGAATTGAAAAATTGAAGTAGCTGCGCGATGAAGGAGATTGTAATTGCCAACTTGAGTATGGATTTCGCTTTAAGGATAGTGAATTTATATAAGTATTTGTTCAACGAGAAGAAAGAGTTTGTAATGTCAAAACAATTGCTTCGTAGTGGAACAAGTATTGGAGCGAATATTGCAGAGAGTGAGCATGCTCAGAGCAAAGCTGATTTCATCTCAAAGTTGTATGTGTCTCTTAAAGAAGCGAACGAGACAAAATATTGGCTGACTTTATTAGGAAAGGCGGACTATCTGACAGAGAAAGAGACAGAATCAATGCAGAATGATTTGCGTGTAATAATAGGAACATTAGTAAATACGATAAAGAAAACAAAAGTACAACAATAGAATTGTTTAGACGAAGAACTTTAATTCTTCAATTCTTCAATTCTTCAATTTTTATAGCTATGGAATTAGAATTAGCACCACTGAACTTACCGAGTGACAACGAACGCCCCTTTGTCATTGCAGGCCCCTGCAGTGCCGAAACCGAGGAGCAAGTGATGAAGACAGCCCGCGAGTTAGCCATGAAAGGCTGCCACAACTTCCGTGCCGGCGTGTGGAAGCCCCGTACCAAGCCCGGCGGATTCGAGGGTAACGGCGAGAAGGCGCTGCCCTGGATGAAGCAGGTGAAGGAGGAGACCCACATGCTCATATCCACCGAGGTGGCAACCCCTGAGCACGTGGAACTGGCCTTGAAGTACGACATGGACATCCTGTGGATTGGTGCCCGTACGACGGCAAACCCCTTTGCCATGCAGGCACTGGCCGACGCACTGAAAGGCGTTGACATCCCCGTATTCGTCAAGAACCCCGTCAACCCTGACCTTGAGTTGTGGATTGGAGCCATGGAGCGTCTGAACCAGGCCGGCATCAAGCGCCTCGGGGCCATTCATCGCGGTTTCTCAAGCTTCGAGCAGAAGATTTACCGCAATGCCCCCATGTGGCAGATACCCATTGAACTGCATCGCCGCATTCCCGACCTGCCCATCATCTGCGACCCCTCGCACATCGGTGGCAAGCGCGAGCTGATAGCCCCGCTGTGCCAGCAGGCCATGGACCTGGGCTTTGACGGACTCATTGTCGAGAGCCACTGCGACCCCGACAAGGCGTGGAGCGACGCCAAGCAGCAGGTGACGCCCGAGGTGCTCGACTACATCCTCTCGCTGCTCATCATCCGCGACGAGAACGTCACCACTGAGAACATCCAGCAGTTGCGCAAGCAGATTGACGAACTGGACAACCAGCTGATGGACCTGCTGGCCAAGCGTATGGACGTCTGCCGCGAGATAGGACGCTACAAGAAGGAGCACAACATGACGGTGCTGCAGACCTCGCGTTACAACGAGATTCTGGAGAAGCGTGGTGTGCAGGGTTCGCTGACGGGCATGGCTCCTGAGTTTGTGGCCAAGGTCTTCGAGAGCATCCATGAGGAGAGTGTGCGTCAGCAGATAGAGATTGTCAATCAGTAATGAAGGAAAAATTGAAGGATTGAAAAATGGAAAAATGGAAGTCCATTCGCCCTTCCAAACTTCAATCCTTCAATTCTTCAATTCTTCAATCCTTCAATCCTTCAATCCTTCAATTCTTCAATTCTTCAATCCTTCAATTTTTCAATTTTTCAATTTTATGAAAATACTAGTATTAGGTGCAGGTAAGATGGGGTCGTTCTTCATCGACCTGCTGAGTTTTGAACACGAGGTGGCCGTCTTCGAGCGCGACCCCCGGCGCATGAGGTTTACCTACAACTGCCAGCGCTTCACACAACTGGACGAGATTCGCGACTTCCGTCCCGAGCTGCTCATCAATGCCGTGACGCTGAAGTACACCATCCCCGTCTTTGAGGAGGTGATGCCCTACCTGCCTCAGGACTGCATCATCAGCGACATCGCTTCCGTGAAGACCGACCTCAGGGAGTTCTACGAGCAGTCGGGGCGCCGCTATGTGTCCACACACCCCATGTTCGGACCCACATTCGCCAATCTGCAACAGCTCTCTGAGGAGAATGCCATCATCATCAGCGAGGGCGACTACATGGGGCGCATCTTCTTCAAGGACCTCTACCAGAAGCTGGGCCTGAACATCTACGAGTACACCTTCGAGGAGCACGACAGGACGGTGGCCTACTCGCTCAGCATCCCCTTCGTCTCCACCTTCGTCTTTGCCGCCGTCATGAAGCATCAGGACGCTCCGGGTACCACCTTCAAGCGGCACATGAAGATAGCCAAGGGCGTGCTCAACGAGGACGACTACCTCCTGCAGGAAATCCTCTTCAACCCCTATACCCACGACCAGGTGTCGCAGATTCGCACGGAGCTGAAGGAGTTGCTGGAGATTATCGACAACAAGGACGCGCAGGGCATGAAGCGCTATCTGACCAAGATCAGGGACAACGTGAAGCGGGATATTGAAATCAAGAAGTAGTTTAATACTGGCTCTATACGGAAAGCGCCCCACATCTCTGGATGCGGGGCGCTTTTTTCTTATGCCAGTCGGCGGAGCAGTTCCTGCAGCACGCGCCAGATGTCGTCAACGGTAGACAGTTCCACGCGCTCGCTGGTGGAGTGGGGCTCTACGATGCGCGGCCCGATGCAGGCTATCTGGATGCCCGGATAGTGCTGTACGAAGTAGCCGGCCTCCAGCACGAAGTGCATGGCGACTGACCTGGGCCGCCAGCCCAGCACGTCATTGAACGTGTCACTGGTCATGCGCAGGAAGTCTGACTGCTGGTTCTCCTGCCAGGCCGGAGCCGACATGATGACCTCCGATGTGGCGCCGCGTCCCTTGAAGACGTTGGCAATGTCGCGGCTCAGGGCTTCCATCTCGCTGTCCACGAAGCTGCGCGTATGGGTGGTGACGATGATGTGGGGCTGCTGGTGCTCGCCGTCGCCTTCCTCTGTCGAGATGCGTCCCACGTTGTTCGATGTCTCCACAGTGTCCTTCATCGTGTCGCTCATCTTGACCACTCCTTGCGGAATCTGCTCCAGACAGTGCATCAGTGTCTCGAAAGCCTTGGTGTCAATGACGGTCGGCTGTGGCTCACACTTTTGGATGGTGATGCGTATGTTGGGGTCGGCAGGATATTCCTCGCGCAGCCACTGGTTCATCATGTCCTGTTGTGACTTGGCAAACTCGGCAGCCTCGCCCGAGGGGATGCAGATGATGATGTCGGCAGACGAGGCTATCGAGGCATTGGCCTCGCCGATGCGGACAGAGGCCACGTCGAAGTCGTACTCGTTGTAGATGGCAGCCAGGACGGCCCATGCCGGAATGACCGCCGAGCAGCGGCCCTTGTTGATGTCCACGCCGGAGTGGCCGCCCAGACCGCCGGCTATCTGGATGTGATACCAGCGGCGCTTGCCGCCCGGGGCAGGCTTGCGCTGCATGGGGATGCGGTGGAACTGCAGGCAGGCACCGGCGGCTCCGGTGGTGATGGTGTCGTAGTCCTCGGAGTCCAGATTGATGACCTTGCGCCCGCGGAGGAAGTCCCTCGACAGGTTGGCAGCTCCCGACATACCATCTTCCTCGTTGGTGGTGGTCATCACCTCCAGTGGCCCGTGTACTATCGAGTCGTCTTCCAGCACAGCCAGCGCCATGGACAGCCCGATGCCGTTGTCGGCACCCAGCGAGGTGCCGCGGGCCTTCATCCAGCCGTTCTCCGTGTAGGCGCTGACGGGGTCGTTCAGCGGGTCTTTCATGCCCACACAGACCATGTCCATGTGGTTCAGCAGCACCACGGGCTCTGCGCTTTCGTGCCCTTTGGTGGCAGGCTTGCGGATGACGACGCAGTTCCGGGCATCACGCTCATACTCCAGATGCAGTCGCTCGGCAAATCGGCACAAGTAGTCGGCTACGCGCTCCTCGTGATGCGAGGGACGGGGTATCTGGTTCAGTTCCTTGAATATCTGGAACACACGCTCTGTATTGAAATCTTGCTTCATAGTTTGTGATATTTTGCTGCAAAGATACAACTTTATTTTGGAATAGATGAAAATTTTGAGAAAAATTCGTTTTTACCCTCACATACTCCCGTCACCCCCTTCAAAGGCCGATGTGCAGGGCGTTTGAGGCACGGGACCCTTTTCGTTTCTCCCTCCCGTCTCCCTCCCATTCTGGGTCACTTTTTGTAAGTGTTACGATAAAAAACGAGATGGTGTCTCGCCAGTCACGAGCCGATTGCATTCGCCACACTCAGCACCTTTAGGTCTGAGAAATGCCGTCAGTAGTCCGCCCTCTTCGGACTCTTAGTCTGTCCCCTTCGGACTTTTAGTCCGTCCGGCTCGGACTCGCAGTCCGTCCCGACGGACTGTTTACAGGCTTCTGTTCTTTATCTTACATCAGCCATCATAGTTCGCTATCAAATGTCAGCCACCTGTCCCTGTGACATCTGAAAAAGCCCAATACTTTTCCAATTATTCACTTGATTTTTTCATTAGTCGCTTAGTAGCTCTAATCTCCTTCTGTAGCAATTCCATCCTTTCCTTTAGTTGCTCTTGGGTAGGTAGTACATCTTTAATACGGATATTATTGTATGTGGCAACTCCCATTGGAGTCGTAATTCCACGGAATGACCATTGTACATCTGTCTTATCCATATCAGAACAAATCAGGAGACCAATGGTCGGGTTGTCATCAGGTGCTTTAACCAATTCGTCAACTGCACTGACATAATAGTTTAGCTTACCTGTGAATTCCGGCTCGAATGGCTTTACTTTGATTTCGCACGCTATATAGCAACGAAGGCGGACATGATAGAACAGCAAGTCTATTTTCCGTGAACGGCCACCCACTATAATTTCTTTCTGTCTGCCCATAAATGCAAAACCCGTTCCCATTTCCAATAAGAGGTTCGTCACGTCGCTGGTAAGGGCATCTTCCAGTTCTCGTTCCTCAAACGGCTCATGGTTAACGGTTGCAAATCCGAAATCATAATTCTCTTTTAGCACCTCCTGAACCAAATGGCTTTGCGGCTCTGGCAGATACGTTGAGAAGTTGTTCACAATCTTGCCCTGATGGTCATAGAGATGAGCCTTATAGCAGTTGACCAATGCCGTCCTGCTTAATCCTTTCTCTATCACATGTTGCATATAAAACAATGCTTCTTCAAGGCTTTCGCTCCTTGTAATAATCTCAATATGTTGGCCCCAAGGGACGAGTGCAAAGGGGAGCGGAAACTCATCGCTGGAATAGTTCTCTGTTTCTGAAACAGGCTGTTTCACTAATTCTCCAACGGGACGTTGGAGTTTTAAACGTTCTGGATTTATTGTGGATTGTAATTCTCCAACAAGTCGTTGGAGTTTTTCTGATGAGGCATGATTGGTGTAGAAGAGATACCACTTCTTCATATACCATAGGTTAGATGTAGAAAATCCATCCTCATTTGGAAATTCCCGCTTCAAATCCAGGCTTACCTGCTCCACAACACCAGCGCCCCAACGCTCCTCAGCTTTCTTCTGCACTAGGTCACGTCCCATCTGCCAGTTGAACAGCAATTTCTCGCCATTTACTTTCACGGCAGCCTTCACCTGAGCCGAACGATAGCGATACTTCACCTCTGCTATCCATTCTGCATACTCAGCATCCAGCTTCACATCATGAGACTTCACCAAACGTGGCTCACTGATTGCTATTTCCTTGTTCTTTTTGCTCATATATCTCGTTTCGTCTGCAAAGTTAATCAATTCTTTATAGTTTTTATTACTCATTGATTAGAAATCAAGTACCTGTCCCCGTGATTTTCGCCAATGGTATTAGCAAAAGCCGAATAGGTTGCCCATACCGACTTGGGAACCTCTGCCTTCGCCCGTTTGCACTCCAGAGTCACCCTTTCACCTTTCAGCAATGCTTCTTTTATTGTTTTCTCGTCCATATTCGTATTCTGTTTATCAAGATACCCTCTTTTAATGATTAGCCGCCCTTTCCCATACCCTCAGTACTTGTTGCTTAAGCCTATGCTTTTTATTCAGGATTTGACAACGCCTTACCATGATAGTTGAAGTAGTATTTTTTTCCATCTTTGGTCATTTCAATAGTGCTGTCATTAACATAAACTCCACCATATTTATCATAGGAGCACGGTATTATTTGTTCACCCTTCAAATTGATATATCCATACTTCTCGTCAATTACAACTTCTGCAATACCCTTTTCGAATTGTCTAGCTTCATCATATAGTGGGATTATAGCCCAATTACCTCTTTTGTCAATATAACCGTATTTTTCAGCAACTAAAGGATGTTTTGAAACAGCTTGTATTGCCAACCCTTCATGGAACTCAGAATCGATAATAGAACCTCCGAAAGCAGGAAGTTTGATAGGTATTACCACAGTTCCCTTCTTATCAATGTAACCTGCTTGGTAAGTAGGTGTTTTACCCCAAAGACTATGATAGACATAGCCACTTATCTTTTGTACTGCTGCTAATCCTTCAGAAAAGTTTCCTGCACCATCATATATGAATGGTATAACATTTTTCCCATTAACATCTAAAAATCCCCATTTCCCATTGAGATTTTCAACTGCAATAAGCCCTTCTGAATAACTCATCATATCAGTGTATTCAAAAGGAATCATTATTTTTCCTGTCTCTTCTTCAATCAAAGCACATCTTGTCGTATTATCTGGCATATTTTTCTTTACAGCTAGATATCCACTGCTATCTGCATACATTCTACCATATTCACATTCTAAAACCAACTCGTTTTTGCTATTATACAGGCCATAAAACTCACCTAATTTCACTACCGTCACAGGGCATTTTTCTACCCATTTATAATTGATTTCATCATACTTAAATGGAATTAACGTATTACCTTTATAATCACAAACACCCCAAAAGCCATTGTATTGAGCCACAAAAGAGGTGTCATCATAAGGAAATAGTTTTTCATATTTGTATTGTGTAACATCTTTCCCCAACGAATCTGCAAGTCCCCACTTGTCATTAGTTTTTAACGCTATATAACTACATCTTGCATCATGGGCATCTGTATATATACATTGCTTAATTATTTCTCCATCAACATTTACCACACCATATTGAGAGTCTTTGACAATTATTCTAAAACATTTTTTTACTCCATAAATTGTATCGTACTCACATGGCAATACCTCTTTACCATTACCATCTATAAGACCATATTTGTCAATCTTCACAATAGCCGTACCCTCCTGGAAGTTCTTAATAATCTTGTACTTCTGTTGTAATTTGTTGTAGACATCCATATCAAGCACTTCACTCGGATTGCCCGATAAACGTGTCTTTACGTTAGAACAAGCGCATAACATAATAGCTATAACTGCAAATGAAATTATTCTGTAATAGTTCATATTTATATGTTTTTTGTTAATGTTAAGTTTCATGTAATTATGCTTCTTTGTGATTCAAAGATTGTACAACGTTATACCTCTTTAGACCCTGCATGAAAATAATAATGTTCTAAAGCTTATTTTCTTATAGCCTTTATGGCAGAACTTATATTATCCAATTGTGTAATTCGTTTCCTTTCAATGTTAGCATTTCCAATATAATAGCTACAATTAAAAAAGACTTTCACATCCTTTTCGTATTTAGAGTTAAAGGAAAGATGGAGAGCTATATAATCATTAGGATCAATTTCATAGTGAAAATACTCGGAGATAATGATGTTTCTTACTCCATTAGGTTCAATGTCAAGACAAAGGGATTCCACCTCTTTTTTATACTCATCATATTTGTATATTTGATCCTTGACACTAGCTCCAGGTTGCTCAGTAATTTGTATGGACAAAGATTTTATTTCAACTTTTGAAATATTCATGATTCTAATATACCCACCTTCCTCAAACTTGAAAAATGTCACAGAAATATCAGGTTTATGTTCTTGTTCCCATTGTTTTTTTAGTTCATTCAGTTGTTCTATATTGTTAGCGAGCAGCATATCATTGCTCTTTAGTGTTTTTGCAGTAAATGCGATCATAATAGCTGAAGTCGCTGCACATAGATACGATGGCCAAAAAGCAAGCCAATCTTTAGATTCTCCCACAAATTCCCAAACGGGAGGGCATAAGATAAGCTTGTTCATAATAATAGGGAGTATTGCCAATAGTAATAGTAAACCCAATATCCAGTATTTCTTAATTTTTGTCATACCCAACTTTTCCTAGTTATATTCCAAAATACGCAGACAGATAATTTTAATTGATACTTTTATGTCCTTATTTCAAGTGTTTATTCTGCTTATCTTCCTGTCAGTATCTTTGTGAAACATATAGATTTGCATCTGGTTAAACCACAATACCGTATTTAAGATATTTTCGTAATTCTCTTAAGACAAATAAATTTATGTATGGCCATTTTTCAGATTTTGGAATAAAGATGATATAGAATAGAAGGCCTAAATTATAGTAAAGCGAAAGCTCCTAACGTCAAACTTATCCCTATGAAAATAATAACAGAACAACCTGTACCGCTTGAATTCAGCGATTCTGCCATTTCACTTTCCTCTTTTAAAACAGCATCAAAGTACTTCTTGTCCTCTGCTACTGCGTCATTATTTTGCATAATGATTACAGCGTGCTCACTTTCTGGAAGGTATGTCAAGAGTTTATCTAATTGCTCAATATTGCCCTCCGTACTTCTAGGAGCGATTGCACGTCTGGCTATTACAGCATATTTATTCCATGTTTTGATATAATTTTTGGCCTCGTTGACAAAAACACTATTTTCTAAAACTGCTTCCCTTGGGATTGCATATAGATACTTCAGACTTTCTAAAGCTTCTCTGTGTAACTTCTCCCCCTTGTCTATGTGCTGATTAAGTAGAGTCATATTCAAAGCATAGTCCGCAAACTCACTATCAAAACTCTGAAGCTCTTTTAGTTTCTTATCTATCAATTGACAAGCCATGTGTAAAAAGATATCGAATACCATTGTTTGCTGAGTTTGGTCTTTTTCAACCACTCTTTTTGCACAGGCCATTATCTCGTCTGTCTTTGTAACTCCTTTTTTTAGATCGATAAGTATGAGTGCTTTCATTTTGATTTCTATTACATCTACGTTAAAAGCATCATATTCCAAAGCAAGATTGGCGTATTTCAATGCCTCGTCGCCATTTCTCCCTTCAATAGCACTTTCCGCTAGCGCAATGTAGTTACTCAGCTTAGAGTTTGAATTGTCAGAAACAGGTTTGTCTTTTGTAATTTCTTTGATTTGAATCTTGTTGCCACAGTAATTACAAAAACCTTCAGTTCTGCTATCATCAAGCTGAACTGTTTCACCACAATTTGCACATTTCACGTCTATCTTACCCATAATTGCAAGTTCTTAGTATCATATATGCTGCAAAGATACGAAAAATAATCGATTCTTAAACATTCTTGCGCAAATTTACACATTATTTAATAAAAGCGTTTAGTGGATTGATGAAAAACCATCCTTTGCCCCATAGAAACTTCACATTTGGGGGAGACAATCGTCTTTTCGTTTTACATATAAAAAGGACGAGAAAACGAATCCCGTCCTTCCCAAATAGGCGTTTACCACCCAAGTCCATTCTTCTTCGTTCCATCCCAGTTCGTTAATTCATCTGCATTACCATTATTGCCACCAATGGATTGACCACCCGTTGACAATCTCATTTCTGATGCAAGCTGGCCGATGCGGGCAACGGCAACTTCCCACTGGAACTTGCCAATTCTGCCGACTAAGGAATCTGCCATATCAGCGATACTGCTTGCTGCCTTCTGTCGGTCAGACTCGACGTGAGGGTTGAGATTGTTAAGCTGACATTGGGCAATGATGCCCTGACCAATGGTTTGCTCCACGTCACGACTGAAGATTGATGCTGTGCTATGCGCCCAATCAGCCAGAGCCTGGGCTGCTTTCTTGACAATGGTTTGGAGATAGTTCCAATGCTCGTATGCCTCTTTTTTTCGTGACTCTGGCTTCGCCGAATTTACTTAGCACTCGAAATGCAAAGAAATTTTCCCTTTTCTTTGCATTTCGCTCGTTTTTTCGTAACTTTGCAGCCGAATTGTCAATATGTTAAGAACATGAGAGATAGAATTACAGGATCGAAGGCGCTGATGAGGGCGCTACAGGCTGAGGGGGTGAAGACTATCTTCGGTTACCCTGGTGGTAGCATTATGCCCACATACGATTCGCTCTTCGACTACACACGAGGCGAAAAGAAGTGTTTCGACCATATACTGGTGCGTCACGAGCAGGCTGCAGTACATGCAGCAGAGGGCTATGCCCGGGTGAGTGGCGAAGTTGGTGTAGCATTGGTGACCAGTGGTCCTGGTGCTACGAATACGCTGACCGGTGTGGCAGATGCCATGTTGGACTCGACACCCATCGTGGTGATTGCCGGTCAGGTGGCTATCAATGCACTGGGTACGGATGCTTTCCAGGAGGTAGACCTCGTGGGTGTAGCCCAACCTATCTCGAAGTGGAGCTACCAGATACGCCATGCAGAGGATGTGGCATGGGCGGTCAGCCGTGCATTCTATATTGCCAGGAGTGGTCGTCCAGGTCCTGTGGTACTGGATTTTCCCCGTAATGCACAGGTAGAGGAGGTTGACTGGGAGCCTAAGAAGGTGGACTTCGTACGTTCCTACGTTGCCTATCCGAAATTGGACAGGGAGGCTGTCGAGCAGGCTGCTGCACTCATCAACCAAGCCAAGAGGCCATTGGCACTTGTAGGGCAGGGCGTAGAACTGGGTAATGCTCAGGAAGAGCTCAAGGCTTTCCTGGAGAAGGCAGACATCCCTGCCGGCCGTACCATGCTCGGGCTTTCGGCGCTGCCCTCCGACCATCCGCTGAACGTGGGTATGCTGGGTATGCACGGTAACTATGCCGTCAACCTGAAAGAACAGGAGTGTGACGTGCTGATAGCTATCGGTATGCGCTTCTCTGATCGCGTGACAGGTAATACCAAAACCTATGCCAAGCAGGCAAAGATTATTCATCTTGACATTGACAAGAGCGAGATTGACAAGAACGTGAAGACAAACTTGGCTGTGGTGGCCGATTGTAAGGAGTCGCTGCCTGCTATTACCGCTTTGCTGAAACAGGCTGATCATCAGGAGTGGCGTGACTCTTTCAAGGATTTGGACCAGAAGGAACGCGAGAAAGTCATAGAGCCAGCCATTCATCCGAAGGAAGGTCCGCTACTGATGGGCGAGGTGGTGAATGCCGTTGCTGAGCTGGCCCCTAAAGGCACTGTTCTTGTGACTGATGTAGGTCAGAACCAGCTGTTTGCTACCCGCTACTTCAAATATGTGCAGAAACGCAGTATCTGTACCAGTGGCGGACTGGGTACGATGGGCTACGGTATGCCGGCAGCCATTGGTGCCACATTTGCTACAGACCGTTGTGTCTGCTGCTTTATGGGTGACGGTGGCTTCCAGATGTGTATCGAGGAACTGGGCACCATCATGGAGCAACAAGCTCCTGTCAAGATGATTTTGCTGAATAATAACTATCTGGGCAATGTGCGCCAGTGGCAGGATATGTTCTGGATGCGTCGCAAGTCGTTCACCAAGATGATGAATCCCTGTTACGAGCTGATAGCCAAGGGTTACGGCATTCCGTATCAGGCTGTTACGAAGCGTGAAGACTTGGCAGCAGCCGTTGAGGCGATGATTGCCACGAAGGGCCCGTTCATTCTGGAGTGTGCTATCAAAGAGGAAGACAATGTGCTGCCGATGACGCCACCGGGAATGAATGTTAACGATATGATGCTGGAGGTGTAGGAGAGTTGAAGGATTGAAGAATTGAAAGATTGAAGTAATGGAAGACAAAAAGAAACTATATACGTTGCTGGTTTACTCCGAGAATATTGCGGGTATCCTGAATCAGGTGACAGCAGTTTTCACCCGTCGTCAGGTGAACATCGAGAGTCTTAACGTGTCTGCCTCAAGTATCGAGGGCGTGCATAAGTACACCATCACAGCTTGGAGTGACGAAGACCAGATAGTGAAGATTACCAAGCAGATAGAGAAGAAGGTGGATGTCATCAAGGCCAACTATTTCACTGATGACCAGTTGTTCATCCGAGAAGCAGGACTGTATAAGTTGCAGACCGACTTGGTGATGCAGAATCCAGAGATTTCCCGTACCATCCGCCGGCACGATGGCAAAATCACCGAGGTGAATCCTACCTATATCATCGTGATGAAGAGTGGACGAACGGAGGACATCATATCGCTCTATCGGGCGCTGGACGAATATGGCTGTGTGTTGCAATATACCCGTAGCGGGCGTATTGCCGTGACACGCGGCACACAGGAGCAAGTGAGCGAATTCTTGGAAGAAAGGGAACAAGAGCATGGATAAGATAGGATGTTACGAATTTATGGCCGAGCCGTTTCACTGCGACTTCTCGGGCCGTCTCTTCATGGGACATCTGGGCAACCACATGCTCAATGCTGCCGATTTCCATTCTTCAGCGCGTGGCTTCGGCATGAAGTATCTTATGACGATTCAGCGCTCATGGGTGCTGTCGCGTTTGGCCATCGAGATGACGGAAATGCCCAAACAGTATGCCAAGTTCAACGTTGAGACGTGGGTGGAGTCAGCCATGCGCTATTTTACTTCACGAAATTTCCGTGTTGTTGATGGCGAAGGCAATATTTATGGCTATGGGCGCTCTATCTGGGCCATGATTGACACCGAGAGCCGTCAGCCTACAGACATCTATGCCATTGACAACGGAGCCATCGAGCAGTGGATAGTCAAGGATAAGGAGTGCCCTATAGACAAGGGAGGTCGTGTCAAGATGAGTGACAAGGTTGAGCTGGTACGTACTATAGATACTTATTATAATGATGTGGATATCAACGGGCATGTCAATTCGGTCAAGTATATCGAACATATCCTCGACCTATGGCCCATGGAGTGGTATCGTGAACATGCCATCAAACGCTTTGAAATCGCATACGTTGCCGAGACACACGCTGGTGACCAGTTGTCATTCTATATGGAACAGGAAGACGAAGATTCCGTTTACAATATCCGCATAGTTCGCACAGACGGAACAGAGTGCTGTCGTTCGAAAGTATCTTTTATCGCAGCACGGTGATGAACGTAGCAGTCTCTCCAGAAATAGCCTCTGTATGTCCTGATTTCGTAGGCGCATGTCTTGATGCAAAGGTGCAGAATACTCCTTATTCTGAAGCCTTGTGGGAAGAGATACACCAGTTGGAAGAGCACTTTCGCGAGACGCTGACAACGGAGAGCCTCAAGGAAATATCGTCCATCGCTGCTACGCGCCGTGTCTATAAAGCCTGTGGCAAGGATCCCTCACGCTATCGTCCGGCTTCTGAAGCCCTTATCCGTCGAATGTTGCAAGGCAAGGAGTTGTATCAGATTGACACGTTGGTGGACCTTATTAATCTGGCTTCTATCCGCTATGGGTATAGCATAGGAGGCTTTGACGCGTCCAAGTTTGTTGGCGATACGTTGACATTGGGCATCGGACGTGAAGGCGAACCTTACGAGGGTATTGGACGGGGCATGATTAATATTCATGGGCTGCCCGTCTACCGCGATCAGCAGGGTGGGGTGGGAACACCCACCAGCGATAATGAACGTACAAAGATAGAACTTCAGACTACCCATCTTGTCGTTCTTATCAATGGCTACGATGGAAATCGAGAGCGTGTCAGCGATAATGCCCGCTTCATACAAACGCTTCTGAAAAAGTATTGCAACAGCGATGGAGGAACTTTTTTCCTTTATTAGAGTTGGCCTATTGTTCATTTAAGAAAGAAAAAACAGGCAAATTGTTTGGTTGTTTCACGAATAATGTGTAATTTTGCAGCCGAAATAAAATATTTGAGTAACGAAATGAAGAATTTCAATCTAATTAGCAACCTGATTATTATTCGACTGCGCAACGTAGCCGGAAGTGATGAGGTATGTATTAATTAAGGTATAAGACGAACAAGAACAATGATACGAGCCTTTCTCACTTCCGAGTGTGAAGGGCTTTTTTCGTAATGAAGATATAGAAATGGATATATTAACACATTAACATAAAACTCAGATGAACGACAGATTGTTTATTTTTGACACGACCCTGCGCGACGGCGAACAAGTGCCTGGCTGCCAGTTGAACACCATTGAGAAGATTCAGGTGGCTAAGGCGCTGGAGCAGCTTGGCGTAGACGTCATTGAGGCAGGGTTTCCTGTATCGAGTCCGGGTGACTTCCACTCAGTCATTGAGATTTCGAAGGCTGTCACGTGGCCTACTATTTGTGCACTGACACGTGCAGTAGAGCACGACATTGACGTGGCTGCCGAGGCGTTGCAGTATGCTAAGCGTAAGCGTATCCATACGGGCATTGGCACGTCGGACGAGCACATCCAGTACAAATTTAACTCCAATCGTGAAGAAATTATCGAGCGTGCCGTACGCGCAACGAAGTATGCCAAGCAATATGTAGAGGACGTAGAGTTCTACTGCGAGGATGCCGGACGTACGGACAACGAGTATTTGGCCCGTGTGGTAGAAGCCGTTATCAAGGCAGGAGCTACAATAGTCAACATTCCTGATACAACAGGTTACTGCCTGCCTCAGGAGTACTTTGAGAAAATCAAATATCTGAAGGAGCATGTGGACGGCATAGACAACGCCGTCATCTCAACCCACTGCCACAATGATTTAGGTATGGCGACTGCCAACACTTTCAGTGGTGTGATGGCTGGTGCACGTCAGGTGGAGGTAACAGTCAATGGTATAGGTGAGCGGGCTGGCAACACCTCGCTTGAGGAGATTGCCATGATACTCAAATGTCACAAGGGGCTGGGAATTGATACCAATATCAATACAACAAAGATTTATCCCACAAGCCGCATGGTGTCCAGCCTGATGAATATGCCCGTACAACCGAATAAGGCTGTGGTGGGTCGCAATGCCTTTGCCCATTCTTCGGGCATTCATCAGGATGGTGTGCTGAAGAATGTGCATACGTACGAGATTATGGACCCCAAGGATGTGGGCATTGACGATAGCTCCATCGTACTGACGGCACGCTCAGGTCGTGCTGCGCTGAAGTACAGACTCAATGTCAATGGTGTTGAATTGTCAGAGGAGAAACTGGATAAAGTGTACGAGAAGTTCCTGAAGTTGGCAGACCAGAAGAAGGAGGTGAACGATGCTGACGTATTGATGTTGGCTGGTGCCGATACGGCTGAGGCTCACGCCGTGAAGTTAGACTTCCTGCAGGTGACAACCGGTAAGGGAGTCAAGAGTGTGGCCTCTATTGGGCTTGACATCTCGAATCAGAAGTTTGAGGCTGCAGCCTCGGGTAATGGTCCTGTGGATGCTGCTATCAAGGCGCTGAAGAAAATTATCTCGAAGCAGATGACACTGAAGGAGTTTACCATCCAGGCTATTTCCAAGGGCTCAGATGACGTGGGTAAGGTACACATGCAGGTGGAGTACGATGGTTCGTTATATTATGGCTTCGGTGCCAATACAGACATTGTGACAGCTTCCGTTGAAGCATATATCGATTGTATTAACAAATTCAAGAAATAAGGTATGAATACGCTTTTTGACAAAATATGGGACAAGCACGTGGTGCAGATGGTAGACGACGGGCCCACGCAGTTATATATAGACCGTCTGTATTGTCATGAGGTCACATCGCCTCAGGCTTTCGACGGAATGCGTCAGCGCGGGCTGAAATGTTTCCGTCCTGACCATATCTACTGTATGCCCGACCACAATACGCCTACGCATGACCAGGATAAACCCATTGAGGACCCTGTTTCTGCCAAACAGGTAGCCACGTTAGAGCAGAATGCCCGCGAGTTCGGTTTGACCCACTATGGCATGATGTCCAAGGACAATGGTATCATCCATGTCGTAGGTCCTGAGAAAGGACTCTCGTTGCCCGGTATGACCATTGTCTGTGGCGACTCACACACGTCGACTCACGGAGCTATGGGGGCTGTGGCTTTCGGCATTGGAACTTCTGAGGTGGAGATGGTGATGGCCTCACAGTGTATCCTTCAACAGAAACCCAAGTCGATGCGCATCACTATCAACGGCCAGTTGCAGAAAGGAGTGACGGCCAAGGATGTGGCACTCTACCTGATGAGCCAGTTGACCACCAGTGGTGCCACGGGATATTTTGTGGAGTACAGTGGTGACGTTGTACGCGCTCTTTCGATGGAGGGCCGACTGACACTTTGTAACCTCTCGATAGAGATGGGGGCCCGTGGCGGATTCATAGCTCCTGATGAGACGACCTTTGCTTATCTGAAGGGTAGGGAGTATGCTCCGAAGGGTGCCGATTGGGATAAGGCTGTTGCTTATTGGCGTACATTGCAGAGTGGCCCCGATGCTGTGTTTGACAAAGAACTGGTATTCGATGCCAAAGACATTGAGCCACGCGTTACCTATGGCACCAATCCCGGTATGGGTATCGGCATTAGCGAAGCCATTCCTGCCGAAGGTGGGATAGGCTTCCAGAAAGCTCTTGACTACATGGGCTTCAAAGCTGGGGAACACTTGTTGGGCAAGAAGATTGACTATGTGTTCTTGGGCGCTTGTACCAATGGACGTATCGAGGACTTCCGCGCTTTTGCGTCTATCGTCAAGGGCCGTCAGAAAGCCACAGACGTGGTGGCATGGTTGGTGCCAGGCTCATGGAATGTCGACCGACAGATTCGCGAGGAGGGACTGGATAAGGTGCTGTCTGAGGCTGGCTTCCAGATTCGTCAGCCAGGCTGTTCGGCCTGTCTGGCCATGAATGACGACAAGGTGCCTGCCGGCAAGTATGCCGTCTCGACCTCAAATCGTAACTTTGAGGGCCGTCAGGGTCCAGGCTCACGCACTATCCTGGCTTCGCCCCTTGTGGCTGCTGCCGCTGCTGTAACAGGAGTAATAACCGACCCAAGAACACTATTATGAAACAGAAATTCAATATCATCACATCGACCTGTGTTCCCCTGCCATTGGAGAATGTAGATACTGACCAGATTATACCCGCCCGATTCCTCAAGGCTACGACGCGCGAGGAAAGTTTCTTCGGTGATAACCTGTTCCGCGATTGGCGTTACAATGCAGACGGAACTCCCAATAAGGACTTCGTGCTCAACGACCCTGCCTACTCGGGATGTATTCTCGTGGCAGGCAAGAACTTCGGCTCGGGCAGCAGTCGCGAACACGCCGCATGGGCTATTGCGGGCTATGGCTTTCGCGTAGTTATCAGTTCGTTCTTTGCCGACATTCACAAGAACAATGAACTGAACAATTTTGTGCTGCCTGTAGTTGTCAGCGAGGACTTTCTCTCTGAATTGTTCCAGAGTATTCAGCGCGATCCGAAGACGCTGGTCGAGGTAGACCTGCCCCGTCAGACAGTAACCAATAAGGCTACTGGACGTTTGGAGCAGTTTGAAATCAATGGATACAAGAAGCACTGTCTGATGAACGGCCTGGACGACATTGATTTCCTGGTAGAGAACAAAGACAAGATAGAACAATGGGAACGGCTCAACAAGTAAACGGCTACCAGCGTATGGCTCCCTTCGTGGAGATTATGGACTCCACGTTGCGTGACGGTGAGCAGACCAATGGCGTGTCCTTCCTGCCGCACGAGAAACTGGTGATGGCCCGTAAGTTGCTGAACGACGTCAACGTCGACCGCATAGAGGTCGCTTCGGCACGTGTGTCGGAAGGCGAGAAGGAAGCGGTGTCCATGATTTGCCGTGCGGCAGAACAAACGGGGCGTCTGGAGCGTGTGGAAGTATTGGGCTTTGTGGATGGTGGCAAGAGTGTAGACTGGATAGCCGACTGCGGTGGCAGGGTCATCAACTTGCTGACAAAGGGCTCGCTGAAGCATTGCACTCATCAGTTGCACAGGACGCCCGATGAGCATATCAAAGACGTTCAGCAGGAGATTGCCTATGCCGCCGAGCGTGGACTGTGTGTCAATCTCTATCTGGAAGACTGGTCTAACGGCATGAAGGATTCGCCAGACTACGTCTATCAGATGATGGATGCGCTGGTCGCAGGCCATCAGCCTATCCAGAGATTCATGCTGCCTGACACGCTTGGTGTGATGAACCCTCTGCAGGTTATTGAGTACTTCCGTAAGATGGTGAAACGCTATCCGGACGTACACTTTGACTTTCATGCTCACAACGACTATGACTTGGCTGTTTCGAACTCGCTGGCTGCAGTACTAAGCGGAGCTCGTGGCTTGCATGTCACCGTCAATGGACTGGGAGAGCGTTGTGGTAATGCGCCGATGGCTTCTGTGCAAGCCATTCTGAAGGACCAGTTCCACGCCAAGACCAGCATTGTGGAGAACCAACTCAACGACCTCTCCCGCATGGTAGAGAGTTTTAGTGGTATCACGGTGGCTCCAAACCAGCCTATCGTGGGCGAGAATGTTTTTACCCAGGTGGCTGGTGTCCATGCTGACGGCGACTCCAAGGATCAGCTCTACTATAACGAGTTGATGCCAGAGCGTTTCGGACGTAAACGTGAGTACGCTTTGGGCAAGAATTCCGGATGTGCCAACATAGCCAAGAACCTGGAGGAACTTGGTTTGGAACTGACACCGGAGCAGACACGCCGTGTGACAGCGCGCATTACAGAACTGGGCGACAAGAAGGAGATTGTGACGCAGGAAGACCTGCCATACATCGTCAGCGACGTGCTGAAGCATGATGGTTCAGAAGACCGCGTCAAGCTCATCAGTTATGTCGTCTCTACGGCCTACGGACTGAAGCCTGGTGCCAATATCAAGGTCGAAATCAACGGACAGCAGTATGACGGCAGTGCTGTGGGCGACGGTCAGTACGACGCCTTTGTCAAGGCCCTGCGCTACATATATAAAAAGTATTTGGACCGTACCTTCCCCATTCTGGCCAACTACCAGGTTACCATCCCGCCAGGCGGACGCACGGATGCCTTGGTGCAGACGGTCATCTCGTGGCACTACAAGGGCGGCCTGCTACGTACCCGGGGACTGGATGCCGACCAGACGGAAGCCGCCATCAAGGCTACTTTCAAAATGCTGAATATCGTCGAAAGTGAACATTCGAAATAACGAAATAGCGTAATAACGTAATAACGAAAAAAACAAGAATAAAATGAAACTTAAGATTGCCGTTCTTCCGGGCGACGGAATAGGTCCGGAGATCATGAAACAAGGTGTGGCCGTGCTCAATGCTATTGCAGCCAAGTGCGGACACGAGTTCCAATATGAGGAGGCACTGGTAGGTGCCTGTGCCATAGAGGCTTGTGGCGATGCTTATCCTGCTGCCACCCACGAGGTATGTATGCGCTCAGATGCAGTATTGTTTGCTGCTGTTGGTGACCTCAAGTACGACAACGATCCCACGCTGAAGATGCGTCCAGAGACAGGCTTGTTGGCTATGCGCAAGCAACTGGGACTCTTTGCCAATGTGCGCCCCGTGGCTACTTTCGACTGTCTGCTCCACAAGTCACCGCTCAAGGAGGAACTGCTGCGCGGAGCCGACTTTGTGGTTATCCGTGAGTTGACGGGCGGTATGTACTTCGGCGAGAAATATCAGGATAACGACAAGGCTTACGACACTAACGTCTACACCCGTCCCGAGGTGGAGCGCATTCTGAAGGTGGCCTTCGAGATGGCGATGACGCGCCGCAAGCATCTTACGGTGGTCGATAAGGCCAATGTGCTGGCTTCCAGTCGTCTGTGGCGTCAGATAGCTAAGGAGATGGAACCCCAGTATCCTGAGGTTACTACCGACTACATGTTCATAGACAATGCCTCTATGCGTGTGCTGACGGAGCCTCGCTTCTTCGACGTCATTGTGACGGAGAATACTTTCGGTGACATCCTAACCGACGAGACGTCGTGCATTACGGGCTCCATGGGATTGCAGCCCTCCAGTTCGCTGGGCGAACATACTCCGTTGTTTGAACCTGTACATGGTTCGTGGCCTCAGGCTGCCGGCCAGAATCTGGCCAACCCGTTGGCACAAATACTCTCTGCCGCCATGCTGCTCGAACACTTCGGGTTGGACAAGGAGGGAGCCCTCATTCGTCAGGCTGTTACTGCCTCGCTGGATGCCAATGTGCGCACCCCGGAAATTCAGGTAGAGGGTGGAACTCAATACGGAACCAAAGAAGTCGGACAATGGATAGTAGACTATATCGTGCAGGCTTAGTCCTGTTGGTGGCCATATTGGGAGCATCAGCTATACAGGCCCAGCAATTGTCAGACAGCCAGCGCTGGCGCGACTCGTTGACCATACTCAACAGGCAGATTGCCGAGACTCAATGGTCTACAGACTTGCACTTGCGCAAGGCGACTGCCAATCTGGAACTCAAGCAGTGGGAGTATGCCATTGACGAGTATGCACTTGTCTTGCAGCACGAGCCGCGCAATCCTGCTGCATTGTTCTATCGTGCGTATGCCAACACTCACCTGCGTCGTTTCGATTTGGCACGTAACGACCTGAACGACCTGCTGGTCATGTTCCCCAATCATTTTGAGGGACGTTTGTCGCTGGCTGTTGTGCTACAGCAACAGGGGCACCGTCAGGAAGCCCTTGACCAGCTGAATCAGGTTATTGAGCAACATGCCGACTCAGCAGTGGCATACGCTGCACGGGCTAATCTGGAGCGCGTGATGAAGCAGGACGAGTCGGCTCTCTACGACTGGCAGCGTGCCGAACAGCTCTCTCCCCGCGATCCGCTCTATGTTGTCTCTCATGTTGACTTGCTATTGGTGCTTGAGCGCCGTGAGGAGGCGCGTCGTGTGCTCGACGCTGCCGTCCGCAGGGGCATCCCACGTGGCATGTTGCATGAATGGTATCAAAAAGCAAAGAGATAACCCATCAGAATAGAAATGCTAAAATCAGATTAACAGATATGAAGAAAAAGAAAAGCCTCACGAAGCGTCAGTTCCTGTTTCTCTTTCTGGCCATTGTGGCGTTGTTGGCTGTCGTACGGCATCTGCCACAGCGTCATCAGTCTGCGGCAGTCTACGAGGTGTCTGTGGTTAATCCTACAGTTCCGCATCGCATACTTTCTGTGCCCAATTACAAGAAGTCATTCCCTGACAGCCAGAGTGTACAGATTGTGGCAGCAGAGCGCTGGGGCGTCCGTCCGGTTATGAATCGGGAGGATGCCGAGAAACGCAAGAAAGAACTGGTCTACATTGGTGAGAGTCCTTATTGGCACGTTGACCGCCTCAGCAGTAGCATTCCCTATTTGGTGCCCCGTGCTGCCCTGCTGTTGCAGGACATCGGTCAGGCTTTCTACGACAGTCTTTATGTCAAGGGAGTTCCCCTCCAGCAACTCATCGTCACCAGCGTTCTGCGCTCCAAGGATGATGTTGCGCGTCTGCAGCGTCACAACCAGAATGCTACCGAACGTTCCTGTCACCTCTTTGGAACCACCTTTGACATCTGCTATAACCGCTATCATCCCATCGAACGCCCGGTGCGCGACGATACGCTGAAGTGGGTGCTCTCCGAGGTGCTGCGTGACAAGCGCGAGGAGGGTCGTTGCTATATCAAGTATGAAGTCAAGCAGGGCTGTTTCCACATGACCGTACGGTAGGTGGAAACAGCCATAGCTTTGGCCGAAAACAATGAAAGCTTTCGTTGGCTTCAACGAAAGCTTTGGTGAGTATTAGCGAAAGCTTAGGCCTTTTTTCTATTCTGCATTGAAGTATTCCTGTAACTCCTGGGCCGCGCTCCCCTCGGCATTGGGCAGGTCGCGGATAATCTGTCCGTGCTCCAGGAGCGCAATGCGCGTAGAAATGTCAATGGTATGCTGCAGGTTGTGGCTCGAGATGAGAATGGTGGAGCCTGTCTGCTGGGCATAGTCGGTAAGCAGATGTTTGAGCAATACCTGACTGGTGGGGTCGAGGAAGTTGAAGGGTTCATCGAGAATGACCATGTCGGGCTGGCGGAAGAGGGCCGAGATGATGCCTACCTTCATCTTGTTACCAGCAGAGAGGTTGCGGATGAGTTTCTTCTGTCCGAAGACCTCGCCGTTGGCAAAACGCTCGAACAGGGCAAGCCGCTGGTCAACCTCAGCCTGCTTGATGCCGGAAATCTTGCCGAGAAAAGAGAAATATTCCTCAGGGGTGAGGAAGTCGATGAGAAAGCCTTCGTCAACATAGGCGCCGACGTGCTGCTTCCAGTTCTCAGACTCAGCGGGATTGATAGCCTCGGCCGTTCCCTCAGCAGTATTGGGGAAACGGTAGACAACCGAACCCTGGTCGGGTTTGAGCAGGTCGAGAAGGAGTCGGAAGAGCGTCGTCTTGCCGGCTCCATTGTTGCCCACAAGTCCCAGAATGTCACCGTCGTTGACCGTAAACGCTGGTATGTCGCAGGCACGAGTCTCGCCGAATTGTTTTTGGAGGTTCTGAATGTTAATCATAAACGATTTTTTTCGAGATTTCGATGTTTCGACTTTTAGACTGGTCTTACACCAGTCCCTTTCCGTGACACTGCTTGAACTTCTTGCCTGATCCGCAGGGACATGGGTCGTTACGTCCGGGCAGTTTGTCCTTGATGATGGGCGTGCGAGGCTGCTGGGCTCGGGTGTCCTGAGCAGCAGCGGCAGCCTGGTTGGGGTCGGTCATCTGCTCTTGTGTCAGCGACTGCTTCGACTCGGTGTACTGCTGGCGCTGGGTATGCTCCTCGGGAGCCGCCTCCTGCACCTCCTGCATAACAGGAATCTGGGCACGCATCAGGATAGAGACGGAACGATTGTTCATGGTGTTGACCATATTGTCGAACAGCTTGACGGATTCAAGTTTGAAGATGAGCAGCGGGTCTTTCTGCTCGTACGATGCATTCTGCACAGAGTGCTTTAGCTCGTCGAGCTCACGCAGGTTCTCCTTCCAGGCCTCGTCAATGATGTGGAGCAGAATCTGCTTCTCGAACTCCTTGACCACCGACTTACACTCAGTGTCGTAGGCTTCCTTGAGGTTACAGGGAATGTTATACATCTTGCGACCGTCAGTCAGAGGCACTACGATGCGCTCGTACATCTGTCCCTGAGTTTCGTAGACTTGCTTGATGACAGGCATGGCGACTTCCTGAACGTGCTCCATGTGGCGCTTGAAGCTACCCATAGCAACTTGGAACACTTCCTCGCACAGTTCTTCGTGATTCTTATTGATAAACTCGTCGTTCGTGAAGGGACACTCCATCGCGAACACCTTGATGAACTGTTCCTTGCAGCCCTCGTAGTCGTTCGTCTCGATGATGTTGACCACACGGTCCCAGATGGTATTCGAGATGTCCATGCCGATGCGCTCGCCCATCAAGGCGTGACGACGCTTCGAGTAGACCACAGTACGCTGCTTGTTCATCACGTCATCGTACTCCAGCAGGCGTTTACGGATACCGAAGTTGTTCTCCTCAACCTTCTTCTGGGCACGCTCTACCTGTTTGCTGATCATGGGGCTCTCCAGCATTTCGCCTTCCTTGAAGCCCAACTTATCCATGACAGAGGCAATGCGTTCAGAACCGAACAGACGCATGAGCTTGTCCTCCAGTGAGATGAAGAACAGTGACGAACCCGGGTCACCCTGACGTCCGGCACGACCACGTAACTGGCGGTCGACGCGACGTGACTCATGACGCTCAGTGCCGATGATGGCCAGACCGCCGGCGGCCTTTACTTCTGGCGACAACTTGATATCCGTACCACGACCGGCCATGTTGGTAGCGATGGTGACGGCACCCTTGCCGTTGGTCGACTGACCAGCCAGGGCCACAATGTCAGCCTCCTTCTGGTGCAGCTTGGCATTCAGCACCTGATGGGGGATACCCTCGCGCTTGCCAGTTTCAGGATTGACATACATGTCGAGCATACGGCTCAGCAACTCAGAGATTTCCACCGATGTGGTACCAATCAGGATAGGACGTCCGGCATTGCGCAGGCGGACCACTTCTTCAATGACGGCCTTGTACTTCTCGCGGGCAGTCTTGTAGATGCGGTCGTCCATATCGTCGCGGATGACGGGCTTGTTGGTGGGAATCTCCACCACATCCAACTTATAGATGTCCCAGAACTCACCAGCCTCCGTAGAAGCGGTACCGGTCATACCGGCCAGCTTGTGGTACATACGGAAGTAGTTCTGCAGGGTAATGGTGGCAAAGGTCTGGGTGGCAGCCTCGACTTTCACGTGCTCTTTGGCCTCGACAGCCTGATGCAGTCCGTCTGACCAGCGGCGGCCCTCCATGATACGTCCAGTCTGCTCGTCGACAATCTTGACCTCACCGTCAATGACCACGTACTCGTCATCCTTGTTGAACATACAGTAAGCCTTGAGCAACTGCTGTAGGGTGTGGACGCGCTCCGACTGGACAGCATAGTGCTGCAGCATCTCGTCCTTCTTGTTGACGCGCTCTTCGTCGCTGAGCGTGGTGTCACCTTCGAGGGCTGACAACTGGCTCGTGATGTCGGGCAGCACGAACAGGTCCTTATCATTGACCTGATTGGCCAGCCAAGCCGTACCTTTATCTGTTAGGTCGCAGGAGTTCAACTTCTCGTCGACCACGAAGTAGAGAGGCTCTACCACCTCGGGCATACGGCGGTTGTTGTTCTCCATATAGATTTCCTCCGTCTTGAGCATTCCGCTCTTGATACCTTCTTCAGAGAGGAACTTGATGAGGGGCTTGTTCTTGGGCATGGACTTGTGCGAACGATAGAGTGCCAGGAAACCTTCGTCCAGCAGTTTCTTGTCGTTCTTGGCCTGGCCCTCGGCTATCTTCTGCTTGGCTTCAGCCAGATATTGGGTAGCCAGTTGCTTCTGGACACCTACCAGCTTTTCGACCAGCGGCTGGTACTCCTCAAACATCTGGTCGTCGCCCTTGGGCACAGGACCTGAGATGATGAGTGGCGTACGGGCATCGTCAATCAGCACGGAGTCAACCTCGTCGACGATGGCGTAGTTGTGGGCGCGCTGCACGAGGTCGGCAGGCGAGATGGCCATATTGTCGCGCAGGTAGTCGAAACCGAACTCGTTGTTGGTACCGAACGTGATGTCGGCCTGATAGGCGCGGCGGCGCTCGGGTGAGTTAGGCTGGTGCTTGTCAATGCAGTCTACGGAGAGTCCGTGGAACATATAGAGCGGTCCCATCCACTCAGAGTCACGCTTGGCCAGATAGTCGTTGACGGTCACCACGTGGACGCCGTTGCCCGTCAGGGCGTTGAGGAACACGGGCAGGGTAGCGACGAGCGTCTTACCCTCACCGGTGGCCATCTCGGCAATCTTACCCTGATGGAGCACCGTGCCGCCGAACAACTGAACGTCGTAGTGTACCATTTCCCATTTCAGGTCATTGCCACCTGCCGTCCAGTGGTTATGATAGATGGCCTTGTCACCGTCAATGGTAATGAAGTCCTTACGGGGATCGGCAGCCAGTTCGCGGTCAAAGTCTGTGGCAGTCACAATGGTCTCCTCGTTCTCGGCAAAGCGGCGGGCTGTCTCCTTGACAATGGCGAAAACCTCTGGCATAGCCTCGTCGAGGGCTTTCTCGTAGATGTCGAGAACCTCCTTCTCCAACTTGTCTATCTGGGCGAAGATGTCGGCACGCTCGTCAATAGGCGTTTCCTCGATGGTGGCCTTGAGCTTTTCGATTTCTTCTTTCTGCTGGTTGGCCGAGTCCTGAATCTGGCGCTGAATGTCCTTGGTGCGCTGACGCAGCTGGTCGTTATCCAGTTGCTGGATGGCCGGATAGGCTGCTTTCACCTTCTCGACGAGCGGCTGGATGAGTTTCATGTCGCGCGACGATTTGTCGCCGAACAATGAACGTAAAATCTTGTTGAAATTCATATCTAAATTTTTATTGTTTACCTTATTAGTATAATTCGGGGTGCAAAGGTACGAAAAAAAGTGAAGAATACCCTTTACTTTTTTACCTTTTTACGCTTTTACCTTTAAAAAAGCGGTTCTGCCGAGCAGGCATTGGGTGCTCGGATGCGGATAGCGCGTGCTACAGTAGGCGCAATACGGTCTACTGTGACAGGGGTGACAATGCGCTGGGCTTCAATGTTAGCCCCGAAGAATATGATAGGGAAGGGAATGTAGCTGGCACGTGATGTGCTGCTGGCGTGTGTCTCTTCGTTGACAAGTTGCCAGCCGGGTGCAATGTCGATGAGCAGGTCGCCGCACTTGTCGATGTTAAAGCCGTTGCGCACACGTTCCAGCAGTTGGCTGTCGCTGGTCAGCAGCTGGGTGCTGGTATAGACATTTCGCACGCCAGACATCTGCAGGACGAACTCCTGGGCCTGTCGGAGCACATTGCCCAGGTTGAGGTTCTTCTTCTCAATGAATTTGCGATTCAGGTATAGCTGGTTCTTGTGACAGGCCTCTACGTATTGGGCAGAACCGTAGACGGCACCCAGATACATATTGAGCAGACTGGCAGCCCGGTTGATGTAGAACTTGCCCGTAGGAATACGGAAACGTTCGTTCTCTTCCTCGCGCTCCTCAGTCGTCGTACCTGTGCCGGTAAGAACAAACAGGACGCGCTCGTTAGGCAACTTGCGCTGGATGCACTTGATGAGGTCGGCAATGTTGTGGTCCAACAGTTGGTAGCCGACAATGTCCGGCTGGAGCGTATAGTTCACGCAGAGCAGGTCAGTGTAGTCATCTTGGCCGATTCCTGACTGCTCGATACATCTTAAGACCAAAGAAGTGATGTTCCTGTTGGCATCTTCCGCCGGAGCGTAAGTACGCGTGTATTGGGTAAGCCACTGGTCGCCAGAGGGATAGTAGGGAGTAGTCCTCCATGCGCCCTGTGCGCACCAGACGACTCCGTCAGCCACATGGCCGGCTGACAAAATGGCACTTTCGGCAGTGGTGGCAAACGAAAATATCTTGCTGTATCCGTTGAAGGCTATTTTCATCTCGTCGCCCAAGGTTGATGCCAGCAGTTGGGCCGGCGAGAGACCTTTCTCCTTGTCGTCAACAATATTCTGGGGACGCAGCGTCTTGCGGTCGAGCCATTCCTTGCCGGTGACTCCATTATAGTAAGGCGTGCTGCCTGTCAGAAGGGATGCGCAGGCTGAAGCCTGGTCGACAGGGCTGAAGCTGTAGCTGGCATTGGGGTAGACCAGACCTTTGGACAGCAATTGCCTGAAACCGCCTTGTGAATAGAGTGGGGCATAGGTCTCCAGATAGTCAGTGCGCAGTTGGTCGACAGCAATGCTCACCACCAGCTGGGGGGCTTTTGCAAGCGCCTGGGCTGTTGCTTCGGCACTGAAGCCCAGGAGCGACAGGAGGGTGATGTATAGGTAGCGGTTTCTCATCTGGAGATTTTTTTAATGTGAATACAACATTGCATGAGCAAACATAGTGCCAAACTCCAAAGGCCTTCTGCGTATTGTTGGAACAGGGAGCCGATAAAGAACAGCAGAATCAGTGCGCAGGTGATGGTCCAATAGTGGCTGTGGCGTCCCTTGATAACAGGCCAGAGGAAGAACCAGGGCAGTGGATTGAATAGTAGAATCTGCAGGTTCAGACTCACCGTGGGATGCTGCGAGAATAGCATCAGGGTTAGCATGATGCCAATAGTGCCTACTGCGAGCATAAGAAGGAGGTCCCAAAAGAGAAAACTTCGCTTAGACCGCCACTGGAGGACAGAGAGAATCAGTCCTGTGATAGTCAGTAGAATGGCACAGGCTAAAGGTGACAATGGGAACCCCTGCTTAGTGATTTGCACACCACCTGGAACGGCAGTGCGGCGCTCCTTGACCAAGGGACGATACTGACCGTTCTCATATATTTGTGCGTGGTCGAAGTCATACATCAGGTTGTATGGCAAGAACTCCTGCTGGCGCAACGTAGTGGACTGGTCTGCCTTGATGCCCAGCAACAAATCATTGCCGAAACGGGCCCAAGGATGGTTGCGCGTCATCTCGTGAACCATGTCTCGATATGTAGGTGTAAAGCCTTCACGCTCAGCGTATTCTACTTTTCCGATAATGCATTTCTCGATGATATCCCTGGCCTTGGTCGTACAGTTGTTGTAGAAGTAGTTGTAGCGATAGACGCTGTTTTCCGGTTGCAGGTTTTGGCGGAGTGCTTCATGCAGTAACAGCTTTTCTTCGCTGGTCAGGTTCAGCACCTGTTCGGTAACCATGCTGCCAAGATGGCGGTACTCCTTCAGGAACAGGTTAAAGGGGTAGGCTCCCAACTCGTAGTCGGTCAATCCGAAAACGAAGCGGAGAACGAAGTAGGGCTTCTTGAAGTCGAACACGCCGTAGTTAAACGCCGCATCTACCTCTTTACCCTTCCGCGTGTCGTGATAGCGGATGGCAGTATGGCCATAGAGACTGTATATTTCGTCGTGTGGCTGGCAGGTGAGCAGAGAAATCTCGACAGAGTCCATCGGGTCAGGGAGAATGTTCTCGACGGTAGACTCTTGTGCGTAAACGGGTGTTAAAGCTCCTGAAAAAAGCATCAGGAGAAGCCCGAAAAGCGTATTAAAAACGGTTTTTAAATGTTTCACGATGCAAAATTAACCTATATTTTCCACTTATCGTGCGTTTATTTCGTTTTTTTTCAATAATTTTGCAACCTGAAATGCAATTGATTAAACAAAGACAGATGAAAAAACGTATATTTGGAAGCCTGCTGATGGGCTTTCTGACCGTATCTGCAATGGGACAGGTGAGCAAGACGCTATCCCCTTACAGCCAGTTTGGCTTAGGTGTATTGGCTGACCAGTCTCAGAGTTTCGGACGCGGAATGGCTGGACTTTCTATGGGTGTGAGGAACGGCAAGTATGTCAATGTGCAGAATCCCGCATCCTATTCTTCTATTGATTCGTTGACGATGATTCTGGATTTAGGCGTGTCTGGCCAGATTACTAATTTTAAGGAAGGTGGCAAGCGGGTCAATGCCAAAACCGCTGACTTCGACTATGCTGTTGCTGCTTTCCGCCTGTTGCCTAAGATTGGTGCCAGCTTTGGCGTGATTCCTTACTCGAACATCGGTTATGGTTACTCGTCGATAGGATGGATTGGCGAGGCTGGTGGCGATCATTATGCCAGTGTTTCGAAGAATGCCTATTGGTTGGACTATGACGGCTCAGGCGGCTTTAGCCAGGCTTTTATAGGCTTGGGATGGGAGATTGCCAAGGGTCTGTCCATAGGTACCAACGTTTCTTATTTTTGGGGTAAATATGAGAAATCTGCAGGATATACGGCCTCTGATGCCTATCAGAAATCTCTGTTGAGAACCTATTCTACCAATATCAACAGCTGGAAGCTTGACTTCGGTGCTCAGTATTCGACGGAGTTGAACAAGGACAACCTGCTGACCGTGGGTGCTACCTTTGGCCTTGGGCATAAATTGGGAGCAGATGCCAATCTTGAGATGACAAGCTCCGATTCGCAGACCGGCGTATCCAGCACAACCAAAAAGAGTGTGAATAATGCCTTCGAACTGCCGATGAGTTTTGGCGCAGGTCTGACATTGGTCCATAAGAACAGCCTGACCATAGGTGCAGACTATATGATGCAGAAGTGGGGCTCGTTGGATTATCCGGTATTGAGACAAACCAGTAGTTCCACCGCAGAATATATATCTATGAGCGGACTCCTGAAAGACCGCCACAAGGTGGTTGTGGGTGCTGACTGGATACCCAACCAGTCTGCCCGTTCGTTCCTGAAACGCGTACACTATCGTTTGGGTGCTTCCTATGCTACACCTTATTATAATATTAGTACAGGTAACGGTGTGATGTTGGACGGTCCCAAGGAACTGTGCGTCAGCGCAGGTTTCGGCATTCCCATTGTAAACACTTGGAACAACCGTACCTCGCTGAATATCAGCGCACAGTGGGTACACTCCTCTGCCAAGGACCTGATAACGGAGAACTGCTTCCGTATCAATATCGGATTGACATTCAACGAGCGTTGGTTTGCTAAATGGAAGGTCGATTAACTGTTATTCTTATCGTCTTGTCTCTGGTGTTCCTGGGTTCGTGTGAAGAGCACAGGGAACACACTGCGCCTGCCGTTCGGGACCGTGATTCCGCCTCGATGATGATCAGTTACGGGGTGAATACACTTATATCCGATTCGGGCGTCATCAAATATAAGATTGTAACGGAACGGTGGGACGTCAACACGGTGAAGCAGCCTCCGCGCTGGACCTTCGAGAAAGGTATCTTCTTGGAGCAGTTCGACGAGAAGTTTCATGTAGAGGGCTATATCAATGCCGACACCGCTTGGTACTATGACCAGCAGAAACTTTGGGTGCTGCGCGGCCGCGTGCATATACGCAATGTCAACGGTCTCGTCTTCGACAGCGAAGAGCTGTTCTGGGACGGCGTTCGCCATGAGTTCTATTCCCATAAGTTCTCCAAGGTGGTCACTCCTGAGAGAACCATGCAGGGAACCTATTTCCGTAGCGACGAGCACATGACACACTATGAAGTGACCAACAGTGTGGGTTCCTTCATGTCCGAAGACTTTGACAACAGTCAGCAGGCTGACAGCGTGCAGGAGAAGAAGGACACTACGCAGGCTCCGCCGCCTCCCGCCCGTCAGGCTGCCACCCGCCACAAGGCCACTCAGAAATCAAGCTATACGACGCCATGACAGAACTCATTATAGGACTGATTATATCAATGGTGTTCTCTGCCTTTTTCTCAGGCATGGAGATTGCCTTTGTGTCCAGCAACCGTCTGCGTGCAGAGA
>Ga0256407_10002925_pt1 | contig 31424 bp, 29 predicted proteins | sample RumenRJG_04DNA_FD_193489 | JGI IMG/M metagenome (GOLD analysis project Ga0256407, IMG submission 193489) | Bovine rumen microbial communities from Lethbridge, Alberta, Canada - RJG_04 | ecosystem: Host-associated > Mammals > Digestive system > Stomach > Rumen | place: Canada: Alberta...
CCTCGAAAAGGCAGTCAGGACTTCCGACACCCATGAGATAGCGCGGCTTGTTCTTAGGCAAAAGCTCCACGCAGTCGTCCATGACGTCGTACATTATCTCCTTCGGCTCTCCTACGGAAAGACCTCCGATGGAGTAACCCGGCAGATCCATGTCGACGACCTGTGCGGCGCTCTCACGGCGCATGTCTTTATAGACTCCGCCCTGCATTATTCCAAAGAGTGACTGGTTGACGCCTTCGCCAAGCACCTGGCTCTCGCCGCCGTTTCTCTCGCAGTATTCCTCGTGATAGGCTTTGCAGCGCTCAAGCCACCTGCTCGTGCGTTCAAAGGACCTCTTGACGTAGTCCCTGTCGGCAGGATAAGGCGCGCACTCGTCGAACGCCATCATTATGTCTGATCCCAGCGCGTGCTGCACTTCTATCGACTTCTCCGGCGACAGCATGTGCCTTGACCCGTCGATGTGGGACTGGAACTTAACGCCCTCTTCAGTTATCTTGCGCATTTTGCCCAGACTGAAAACCTGGAATCCGCCGCTGTCTGTAAGAATCGGCTTGTTCCAGTTCATGAACTTGTGCAGACCGCCTGCCTCCTTCACGATGTCGTGGCCCGGTCTCAGATAGAGGTGGTACGTGTTGCTCAGGATGATCTGGGCACCCATCTCTTCAACCTGTTCAGGACGCATGGCCTTTACTGTGGCCGCCGTTCCAACAGGCATGAATATAGGCGTCTGAATATCGCCGTGGGGCGTATGGACTATGCCCCGCCTCGCCCTCGTTCTCTCGTCAGTCTTTAGCAGATTAAATGTTACCGCAGTCATTTTTTCTTCCCTTTCTAAGACGTATCATTCTATGAACATCGCGTCGCCGTATGAGAAGAATCTGTACTCCTCCCGAACGGCTTCCTCGTAAACTTCAAGTATCTTTTCCCTGTCGTACAGCGCTGATATGAGCATGAGCAGTGTGGACTTCGGAAGGTGGAAGTTTGTAATGAGTGAATCGATTATCTTCCACTCGTAGCCTGGATATATGAATATGCCCGTGCTCCCCTCTCCCGGCTTCACCTGCCAGCAGCCTTTTGCTCCGCCGCCGTCTGCACCGCAGCCTTCTGTTCCGCCGCATTCCGCGCTCTCGTCGAAATACGCGGTGCTCTCGACAGTTCGCGTCGATGTCGTTCCGACGCTTATGACGCGCCGTCCCTCGCGCTTGGCCCGGTTTATGATCCGCGCGGATTCCTCAGGCACCGAGTACTCCTCGAAATGCATGTGGTGCTCCTCTATGTTTTCGACCTTGACCGGCCTGAACGTCCCGATTCCAACATGCAAAGTCACGTATGCCAGTTCCACGCCCTTTGCCTTTGCCGCTTCCAGCAGTTCATCGGTAAAATGCAGTCCCGCAGTCGGCGCCGCGACTGACCCCTCTTCCCTGCAGTACACCGTCTGGTAACGGTCTTTGTCGGCGTCGTCGGAAGGCCTCTCTATGTACGGAGGCAAAGGCATGCTGCCGATTTCCTCCAGCCTCTCCATGAAGATCCCTTCGTATTCGAACTCCACTATGCGCGTGCCGTCCGCGCCGAAATCTATTATGTGCGCCTTGAGCAAAGGGCCGTTGGGCAATTCACTTCCCGGCCCGCTGAAGATAACGTCGTCGCCCGGCTTCAGTCTCCTTCCCGGCCTGACCATTACCTCCCATTTATCTCCGCCTACTCTTTTAATGAGCAGGAACTCGACGTGGGCTCCGCCCTGGCCGTTGCCGGAGCTTTTGCCGCCGCCTTTGCCGGCGTCCTTGACTGCCTTGCGGCCGAAGAGACGCGCCGGGATGACTTTGCTGTCGTTTAGCACGAGGCAGTCTCCTTCGTGCAGGTATTCGAGGATATCAAAAAAGTGCCTGTGCTCGATCCTCACATCGCCCCAGCTGCCGTCGTCATTTCTGTCCCTGTGTACAACAAGAAGCCTGGACGAGTCACGCTTGTCGGCAGGCTTCTGTGCTATTAACCTTTTCGGTAATTCATAATCGAATTCTTCTATTCTCATGTGCATCCTTTCGTCTGAACGAAGACAAAATTCTTTCTTGCGTCAATTATACATCAAGGGACATCTGCATGTCATCATCGGTCTCATCTGTACCATCAGAATCATCCCCGGCGTAATCAAGTCCCAGATGATTGTACGCTGCCCTTGATACGACACGCCCCTTCTTGGTTCTGTTCAGGAAGCCTATCTGTATCAGGTAAGGCTCGTAAACATCCTCTATGGTGACGCGCTCCTCGCCGATCGACGCCGCGATGGTATCTATTCCCACCGGACCGCCATCGAACCTCTCGATGATATTGCGCAAAATCTCCCTGTCAAGGTTCTCCAGCCCCATGTAGTCGACGCCCAGCGCCTCAAGAGCGCTTCTGGTTATATCGATGTCGATGGATCCGGTTCCCTTGACCTGCGAGAAGTCTCTAACTCTCTTGAGTATCCTGTTCGCTACACGCGGCGTGCCGCGGGAGCGTCTTGCCATCTCGTAAACCGACTGCTCATCAACGGATACGTCGAGCAGCCCCGCGGTTCTGCGGATAATGTCCGCCAGCTCTTCCGGCGTATAAAGCTCAAACTTGCAGCTGACGCCGAAACGGTCTCTCAGCGGCGCGCTCAGGCTTCCCGCTCTGGTAGTAGCTCCGATCAGCGTGAATCTGGCAATGTCGAGCCGTATGGAACGGGCCGACGGGCCTTTGCCTATGATAATGTCCAGAGCGTAGTCCTCCATGGCCGAGTAAAGGACTTCCTCCACGCTCCTATTGAGCCTGTGTATCTCATCTATGAACAGGACGTCATTCTCATTGAGATTCGTGAGTATGGCAGCCAGATCGCCGGCCCTCTCTATGGCAGGTCCCGATGTAATCCTGATGTCGACGCCCATCTCGTTGGCGACTATGCCTGCGAGTGTGGTCTTGCCGAGTCCCGGAGGCCCGTAAAAGAGGACGTGATCAAGAGGCTCGCCTCTCATCTTCGCCGCCTCGATAAAGACCTTGAGATTGTCCGTAGCCGCGCTCTGTCCTATGTACTCGCTCAGGGTCTTAGGCCTGATGCTGAATTCGCTTCTCTCCTCGCCCTGACCCAGCTGAGCTGATGTTATTCTCTCCTCATAATCCATTGTCATCTCCATGTGCGCATTACGCAGTATCAGTTAAAACAGATTCTTCAGCGCGCGCTTGATATACTCTTCCGTCGTAAGATCCTTTTCCGCAATTGAAGCCAGAGCGCTTGTCGCCTCGCCTCTCGAATATCCGAGAGCAACGAGAGCGCTTATCGCTTCGCTCCTTCCGCCCTGCGCCGCACCTTCCTCAGGCGCGCCCGCGTCCAGATACGATCCGTCAGGCGCCGCTGCTGAGAACTTGTCCTTGAGCTCCAGCACGATTCTCTCGGCGGTTTTCTTGCCGATGCCGTTTGCTCTTTGCAGTGACTTGGAGTCCTCGAAAACTATCGCCTGCTTGAACTGATCCAGCGTGAACGAAGACAGAATCGATATGGCCGCCTTCGGCCCTACGCCGCTAACGCCTATGAGCTTTCTGAAAGCGTCCAGCTCGCCTTTGCCTGAGAAGCCGAAAAGGCTCACGTCGTCTTCGCGAACTATCATTGATGTGTACACGAGCACTTCCTCGCCCTCAGCGTTGAGGTAAGCGGTAGAATTGGCCGGCACGAACACCTGGTAGCCGACTCCGTTCACGTCTATTATTATGTATCCGTCGCCTTTATCGGCGAGAATTCCTCTCAAGAATCCTATCATCTGTTATCTCCTGTCATCTGCCGCAGCCTGTTATCTCCCTAATCTCTGCCGCAGTCTGTTGTCGGCGCTGTGTCCGTGGCATATCGCCGCTGCCAGCGCGTCCGCTGTGTCATCGGGCTTCGGCACTTCGGCCAGATTGAGCATCGTCTTGACCATGAACTGCACCTGTTTCTTGTCCGCCCGGCCGTAGCCGACCAGCGCCTGCTTGATCTCAAGCGGTGTATATTCACAAACATTCAGGCCGCCCTTAACACAGGCAAGCATCGCAACTCCGCGCGCCTGCCCGACATTGATGGCCGTAGTCGTATTTGTATTAAAAAACAGCTTTTCAATGCTCGCCTCCTCGGGCCTGTACTCCTCTATGATCTCCCTGAGACCGTCGTATAGGATTTCCAGCCTCTGAGGCATGTCAATGTCTTTTTCCGTTGTAACCGCGCCGTAATCAATGGCTCTGAAGTGGTTTCCCGTCTTTTCTATGACGCCCCACCCCATGATGGCGTACCCCGGATCTATTCCCAGAATAATCATCCAGCACCTCATTTGCAGCTTTCTGCGCCTTGATTATAACATGACGAACAAGTGTTTGTCTACCCAAAACTAGTGCAATTAAAATACGCTTCATGGATTTCAGAACACTCCGTCTTATGGTATAATTATGAATAATATAGAGTAATTATTTCTCCGAAAACGAGCAGAAATTCTAAAAGGAGGCCCAAATGCGCATATCCAGACAGAACAAAATACTCGAATTAATCGAAAACAACGAGATTGAGACTCAGGACAAACTCGCTTCAATGCTTCGCGACTACGGTTACGAGGTTACTCAGGCGACGATTTCCCGCGACATAAAGGAGCTCCAGCTCATAAAGACTCTCTCGTCTTCGGGGAAATACAAATACGCTGTATCAAAGAGCGATGACGGCCCTATTCCGGCCCGTCTCATCGACATATACCGCAGCACCGTCAGGTCAATCAACAAGTCCGGCAACATTGTACTGCTCAAGTGCCTCTCGGGATGCGCCAACGCTGCGGGCGAAGCTCTCGATTCGATGGAACTGAAGCACGTCATAGGCTCCGTAGCCGGTGACAACACGCTTCTTCTCGTCACTGACGATCCGGCAAATTCGGACGAAGTCGTGGAAATCCTCCGCGGTCTTCTTGAAAAGCAGTAAAAAATGATCAGACATATCAGTATCAGAAATTTCGCCATCATTGAAAACGTTGAGATCGATTTCAATGACGGCCTCAATATCATCACCGGCGAAACGGGCGCCGGCAAATCAGTCGTAATAGAAGCAGTGAGCCTGGCTCTGGGCAGCCGGGCAGACACTGCTTTTGTGCGTTCCGGAACGGACAAAGCGGTCATTCAGCTCGTCGCCACCGTCGAAGGCAAAAGCAACAGCGACCCGGATGGTCCGGCCTCAGACGGCCCGGCCGAGTACGTGATTACCCGCGAGGTTTCTGCCGCCGGCCGCAGCCTTTGCCGCATCAACGGCGAAATAGTGACTTTAAGCACGCTCAGCCAGTTCTGCAAAGGTCTCGCGGACATCCACGGCCAGTACGACCACCAGTCGCTGCTCGACCCCGACAATCACATCCGACTCGTCGATCTCTACCGCAAGGACACAATTCTTCCTGCAAAGGCAGACGTGGGGGCTCTTTTTGCCGAGTACACCGGCCTGCGTGAGGAACTCGCCCGTCTTAAAAAAGACCAGGCTGAAGGAAAACGTCAGCGTGACTTCATGTCATTTGAACTTCAGGAAATTACAGACGCTCACCTCCGCGAAGGCGAAGATGCTGAGCTTGAGGATGAAATATCACTCCTGCAGAACAGCGAAAAGATTTTCAGCTGTCTCGCCGGAGCGTACCAGACAGCGTCGGAAAGCGACTACTCGATTCTTTCCGCAATGAAGCAGGTCTCCGACACAGTCGGCGAGACTTCGCAGTACACGAAGGAACTGGCAGAGCTCAGCCGCCGTCTGGAAAGTCTCTATTATGAATACGAGGACGCCTGCTCCGAGCTGCGTGAAATGCGCGACGGAACAGTGTTCGACCCTGCCGCTCTCGATGAGGCAATTGGCAGATATGAGGCGATCAAGCGTCTCAAGGAAAAGCACGGGCGGTCGATTCCTGAACTGCTGGAATATGCCGACGAACTGCGTGAGCGCCTCTCCTCCATCGACAACGCTGATGAAGAGATTGCCGCTCTGCAGTCCAGGATAGAGCGCACGGCGATGGCACTCGAAATTGCATCGAACAAACTGAGCGAACTGCGCAAGGCCGCTGCCGCAGAGCTTGAGCAGCTGATTACCGAGCAGCTGAGTCAGCTCAACTTCGGCGAGGCTGCCTTTGCAATAGATTTTAAAAAGGCCGTTGACTCAGCAGGAAACGCAATGTTCTCCGCGGAGGGAACCGACATCGTGGAATTCCTGATCACCACAAACCGCGGCGAACCGCTCAAGCCTCTGAGCAAGATCGCGTCAGGCGGCGAGATGTCCCGCATCATGCTGGCCTTCAAGAAGATAATCGGCGACTACGATCACATTCCTACGATGATCTTCGATGAAATAGACAGCGGAATCAGCGGGATCGCGGCATCGGTCGTCGGCCGCAAACTGCTGGAGATCGCGCGCCGTCACCAAATCATCTGCATCACGCACCTGCCTCAGATTGCCGCGTACGGCACGAGCAACTACCGCATCTGGAAGCACTCCGACGATGTCATGACCTACACTTCTGTGGACCCTCTGTCCGATGAGGAAAAGGTCCGCGAGATCGCACGCCTCCTGGGCGGCGAAAACATCACTCCGACCACCCTCGCCTCGGCGAAGGAGCTGATCGAAGCGTCGCAGTAATCTGTGACCGTGCAATAAACGAAAACAATAAAAGAGCCGCTTCACATGGAGCGGCTCTTGTTATTCTTCTAATGATCAGCTTACGCTTCTTCTGCAGGTGCTTCCTCAGCAGGAGCGGCTTCTTCAGCAGGAGCTTCCTCTGCGGCAGGCTCTTCAGCAGGTGCTTCCTCAGCAGGAGCAGCCTCTTCAGCCGGTGCTTCTTCAGCAGGTGCCTCAGCCGGAGCAGCTTCTTCAGCAGGAGCCTCAGCCTCTGCTGCTACCTTTGCAGCTTCCGCTGCAGCCTTCTCAGCTGCAATCTCTTCAGGAGTTGGAGGATCGATTGTCTCTCTGATGCTCAGTGAGATACGCTTTCTGTCTTTGTCGATCTCGAGGATCTTGACATTGACAGTCTGTCCTACCTGAAGTTCGTTGTTGATGTTCTCAACTCTCTTGTGAGCAACCTCTGAGATGTGAACCAGTCCGTCGAGTCCCGGTTCCAGTTCTACGAATGCGCCGTATTCCTTGATCTGGACTACCTTGCCTTCGATTACCTGACCAACTTCGTACTTCTCATCGATTACGCTCCATGGTTCTGGAGTGTTCTGCTTGAGACCGAGTGAAATCTTTTCCTTCTCTTCGTTCATGGAGAGAATCTTGACGTTGATCTTCTCGCCGATTGAAAGAACTTCCTGAGGGTGCTTCAGCTTGCCCCATGAAATCTCTGAGATGTGGAGCAGTCCGTCGATTCCGCCGATGTCTACGAATGCGCCGTAGTCGGTGAATCTCATTACAGTACCTTCAACTACATCATCCACATTGAGCTTCTCCCAGATCTCCTGAACGAGCTTCTTTCTCTCGTCAGCCAGATACATCTTGTGTGAGAATACAGCCTTCGTCTTAGCAGGGTCGATTCTGAATACTCTTACGTTCATTGTCTGTCCAACGAACTCCTCTGCGTCTACTACGAAGTGGTCTGACAGCTGTGAAAGTGGAATGAATCCGGAGAACTCTTTGTACTCGGCAATCACGCCGCCTCTGACAGCTCTTGTGACTTTGACCTCGATAACTGATTTATCTTCATACGCTTTGACAACTTCTTCCCAGTTGGCAATGTATTCGAGTTTCTTTGTTGACAGCAGGATCCCGCCATCTCCATCATCAGTCTTGATTACCTTAGCCTTGATTTCATCACCTACTTTGTAAGCATCGGCCAGGGTCTGTCCTTCTTCAAGACTGGCTTCTGATTTCTGCAGGATTCCGTCTTTCTTGACTCCAAGATTTACAATAACTTCTTCAGCGTTAACCTGGTGAACTTTGCCGTCTACGATTTCTCCGTTTCTCGGCAGCTTCAGTGTCTTGTTGAACTCGTCAGACTGAAGCAGTTCTTCCATAGTCATTTCTTTGTTTTCAAGTGTTACGTCACTCATTTTGGCAATAACCTCCTTAATTGTGTAGTCCGGCGTCGATGCACCGGCCACCGCTCCTATTTTATTACACTTCCGGACCTCGTGCAACGGTAAATCCTCTATATTTTCAACAAAATAGGTGCGTTCACAGTATTTAGAAGCGATTTCAAAGAGCTTACGGGTGTTTGAGCTCCCCTTCCCGCCGATGACGATCATCATATCGCTGTCGGCTGCAATCCGGGCGCACTCCTCCTGTCTCTTCGATGTGGCGCTGCAAATCGTGTTCCGCACGTCCACATCAAGTCCCGCTTCTTCAAGGGCCGACGCGATTTCGTCAAAGGTTTCCTGCTTGATCGTCGTCTGCGCCACGAGCAGAATCTCATGCAAAGGCAGCCCGTCTTCACCTTCATGCAAAGGCAGTCTGTCCTTTGCTTCTTCCGCCGTCTGGAAAACCAGCGCCGGCCGGTCATCCGGGCACCATCCCGCGATGCCTCTTACCTCGGCGTGATCCGGGTCTCCCGCAATCACGACCTGCCTGTCCGTTTCACTGACGATGCGGTGTATTTTTTCTACAAAAGGGCACGTTGCGTCTATCAGTTCAATGCCCTTTGCTTTTGCGTCTTCATAGGTTGCTTTGCCCTCCCCGTGGGAGCGGATGATGACCGGCAGCCCGTCGGCTTCACCGAGATTATTTATGACGCTGACGCCTTCCTCGCGGAGACGCGCGACCGCCGCTTCATTGTGGATGAGCGGTCCGAGAGTCGCCGCGGGCGCGGAATCAAGAGCGATTTCCATCGCCCTCTTCACGCCGAAGCAAAAGCCTGCCGTCTCGGCCAGTGTAATTGTTCTGTCACCGTTCTTGATAATCATCAGCTGTTTCCGTTCTATCAGTCGATTGTTCCGTTCTATCAGTCGATTTTATTTCCCGTTCTTTCTGTCGATTTCCCTGAGCTCTTCCAGATACTTTTTGAAGGCCGCCTCGCTGCCGTTGGACGACGGCTCGTAGTAGCGCACGCCTTCTTTATACAGATCGTCCGGCAGGTACTGCTGCGTGACGTAGCCGCCGTATGAGTGCGGATACTTGTAGCCCTGTCCCCTGCCAAGCTTTGACGCGCCGCTGTAGTGGGAGTCCATCAGGTGGGCCGGAACGTCGTCAATCTTTCTGGAATGGATGTCGGACAGAGCCGCGTTCAGGGCCTCATTGGCGCGGTTGGACTTAGGACACGACGCCATCAGGATTACCGCATGGGCCAGCGGAATCTGCGCCTCAGGAAATCCTATCATCTGTGCCGCCTGAACGCAGGAAGTCACGATTGAAATGGCGTTCGGATAAGCCATTCCGATGTCCTCGCTGGCCATGACCATAAGTCGCCGCCCTATCATCATCTCATCAGCGCCGCCGTCGATGAGGCGGGCCAGGTAGTGTATGGCCGCGTCCGGATCTGAACCGCGAACTGACTTCTGAAGCGCTGAAAGCAGATTGTACTTATCCTCTTCCTTGTCGTAAAAGGTAGTCTGCTTTTGCATGGCCTCGGCCACGATCTCCCTGTTGAGGACGCTGCCTTCTTCAAGGTTGTCTACGATGAATCCCAAAGCGTCGAGAGCCACTCTGCAGTCTCCGCCTGCCATTGCGGCCAGGGTGCACAGCGCCTCCTCGTCGTATCTGACATCGAGTCCTCCGAAGCCCTTCTCCTTGTCAGCCAGGGTCCTCTTCAGTATTATCAGAATCTCGTCGGCAGACAGGCGCTTGAATTCGTAGATGTTCCTGACGCGCGAAAGAATCGCGTTGTTGATCGAAAAGTAAGGGTTTTCCGTCGTGCTGCCGATGAATTTGATCACGCCGTCCTCGATCGCCTTGAGCAGCGAATCCTGCTGCAGCTTGTTCCATCTGTGAACCTCGTCCACATAGAGGACTGTCGTCTCCTGGAGCAGACCATTGAAACGGTCAGCTGCGTTTTTCAGTATCTCCTTCAGTTCCTTAGTGCCTGTTGTCGACGCGTTTATTTCAACAAAACTGCCGTCCAGTTCCCCAGCTATGATGCGGGCCAGCGTGGTCTTGCCGGTGCCGCTCGGCCCGAAGAAAATGGCCGACTCAAAAGACTTGTTCCGTATTGAATTATAAAACAGCGAGCCTTCGTACATGAAGTGCTTCTGCCCCACGAAATCCTCGAGTTTCGTAGGTCTCATCTTAGTCGAAAGCGGTATCATCTCAAATCCTCCTCTGTGATTATACTTTATCACAGAACGGCCTTCAGATAAATGGCTGACTTCCGATTCATTTATGGAACTTGCAGTTGTTTTACTTTGCGAAAAACAGCCGCTCGACTGCCTTTGCGACTTCCCAGATTGCCTGTGTATCCGTACCTCCGTTGATATCATCGCTTGTTATGAAAAAGTTTTTCCCAGGGATGAATCCTTCCTGCATGTACCAATAGCATTTTTCTCCAAAATCAAGGGAGTACCTCTTGTCAAACAAACGTCCGAGATGTTCAATGATGGTCAGTGAATAATCGTAATTCTGAATCATGAAATCCGGACTAACGTTCTTAGTGTTCCCGTAACTGTCTGTGATTGTGATTATGCTGTCATAACGAAACGGGATCCCTTTATTAAGCAGAATGTTTGCGTGGAGACACTCCCCTTTTGATCGGACGCGCAGGCCATTCAACGCGTGGATTTTTGCATTCGGAAACGGCGCACTGTTCTTGGCATAATCTTCTGCAGCCCACTGCTTGAGTTCTTCGTATCTTCTGTCGTTGAAATCCTCCAGGGCAATTTTTCTGTATGAATCCGGAAGAGCACTGAAAACCGCTTCATAGTTGTAATCCATGTATTGCTGCGTCAGATTGTCAAGAAGACCTTCGTCAAAGAGCAGGCGGTTTCGCTTTTCTTCGAGGAAGTGGGCCCTTAAACAGGCTTTTGCTGCTTCTGATTCCGATTTGCCTAGATATTTCTTTGTCTTTCCACACCGCTCATAACAGTAGATACCGCTTATGCGACTGTCGACAATCAGAGATCCGCGTTTTTCGAATCCACCATTTTGATCTGTCAGATTAATGAGCCTCTGAATTCGGCTCTGCTCGCGTTTTATCGCTTCCCTGAACTCATTCATCATATCTCTAATTCCATCCCTTAAATCAGCGTTTTTCTGTTTTGGGCTGTAATCAGTTAAATCCTTGGGAATGGTTCCCATAAAAGGACAACAAATGTACCCAAAACAGTATTGCTAGTTCTTTCGTTTTGGGAACGATTTCTTAAAAAGCATGGGAACAATACCCAATGATAAACAAGAATCGTACCCAAAGCACTTTTGGAAACAGTTGCATATTACCATTTTTGGTATTTAATGTCAACAAAGGACTAAAAAAGGACACCGCTTGATGCGGTGCCCTGTTGCTTTTGTATTAGTCGAAGAATGATTCTGTCTTCTCTTCCATGAGGTACTTGTTGAGAGTAGCCTCGACATCCAGTTCGTGCTCCGGAAGAGGTGGGTCGTTCTTCTTGCCGACGAAGTACATGATCAGACCGAAGACGATCAGGATTGCTCCGCCTATTGCCAGACCAGTCTGTACCTGAGGGATGACATTGCAGAATACGTCATAATCATCCGGTTCCCATTCGCCCCAGCTGATCTCATACCATCTGAGCCAGAACTGACCGAAGAATGCCATGGCGCCTGCACACAGTGAGAATACGCCGATTCTGACTGTGTCGCCCTTCGGGATTCCGAATCCGTTGACCGGATTGCCTTCAGGATCGTTGACTGAAAGTCCGCCGCAAATCTTACGGAAGAGGATGTATGCGATCGGTCCTGAGCAAAGAGCCATCAGACCTGTCGTCAGATAATCTGTTCCGTTGATCAGCAGCGCGATGATCGCGATGACGATCGGGAATCCGCAGTAGAAGATCAGGGCCTTGTTTCCGCCAGGGATGATGTACAGACCTCTCTTTCTTCTCTCCTCAACAGGCAGCTTGTGACGCAGCTTGATGACGGAGATCGGCAGGATGATGTACAGTGCCAGCATGAATACAACTTCCATTGATACCAGCGTCGTGAAGTCATTGAACGAAAGAATGAATGTAACAACTGCCAGTGAAAGGATACCTACATAAGGTACGCCTCTGTTTTTGCTTACCTTTACCAGGAACTGCGGGCAGAGGTGGTCGTCCGCCAGAACGAAGAAGCCTCTGGAGCCTGATGCCAGATAAGTATTGAATATCGCGCACTGCGAAATGATGGCTATTACGAGGAATACGTAGCCCCAGGCCTGTCCCAGGTTTGAAGTAAGTACTGTAGCGTATCCTACATGATCACCGGAGAATCCGCCTTCTGTTGACCACATCTCCCATGTGCCCTGCGGCAGAGTTGCAAGTCCGCCCAGCGTAGGCAGAACATATGTCAGCGCTACCAGCGGCATTGCGATCTTCAGTCCCTTAGGAATAACCTGAGGGTTCTTGACCTCGCCGGCCATGTTGGAGATGCATTCATATCCGCAGTACATCCAGATGCAGATGCAGATACCGCCGCCCAGTCCGTCGATCAGTGTGTAGTCTTCCGGCATGAATGGCTCAACCGGGTTGGCGTTCCAGTTGCAGAAGCCGACGATGGCTACCAGCAGGAATGCCGCTACGATCAGCAGAGACAGAACGGTACTTACAGTTCCTACTTCTCTCAGACCAAGCAGATTTACGATAGTGAAGATGGTAATCATGCCTATTTTCAGCGCCAGGGATCCTGCGTAAGACATCGGGATCATCTGGCTGACATAGCCTGATACCAGCGCTACATAAACGCCGTTTGTAATATATGTGGATACAGTTGCCCACCAGCCAGTCTGGAATCCCCAGAACTCGCCGAAGGCTTCCTTTACCCAGACGTACACGCCGCCCTCTGACGGCATAACAGATGAGCATTCTGCAACCAGAGAACTGATCGGATACGCCCAAATAAATGGGAAGAGACACAGAAGCAGTAATGTCATACCAGGACCTGCTTCCGGTATCATCTCTTCGATACCAAATGCACCTGCAGCGACCAGACAGTAGAGCATGAACACGATTCCTGAAACCTTGATGTCATGCTTTTTCAGTCCGGCAACACCCTGCAGTTGCGGTTGTTCCTGACTCATTTTGTTACCTCTCAAAATAATAATGATAATGCCTATAAATATATAAAGTGATTTTAACACAAAAGCAACCTGTCTGCTACAAAAGAAAATATTAAAAAATATAGCGAAACACTATTGCTAAATTATGGAAACTGTGGTATTATGCTTCACGAAAGGAAATAAATGGTACTTATGTCATTTTATACAAAGGCAGACGTGAAACAGTATATTCGCGATATCAGACTCCTGCTGACTGAATCCGTGGAGGAAATGACAGACGACAGGGCTCTCGGCATCATCGAAGACTATGTGTTCTCACAAGAACGGTCCTCATCCTGCAGCTTCAGGGACAACACTGCACTCATTGAGAGGCTCTTCCTCTCGCTGCGGTGCGAGATGGATATTCTGCAGCCCTTTATAGATGACAAGTCCATTTCGGAAATCATGGTGAACGGTCCCGACAGCATATTCGTCGAGCGTGAAGGTGTAATAGCACAAGTCCCCCTTTCGTTCGACTCAGTGGAGGATCTGCAGGAGCTGATCAGGCGGATCGCCGGCAGAGTCCATAGGGAAATAAACGAACTTAACCCCATAGTAGACGCACGTCTTTCCGACGGATCGAGAGTCAATGCTGTATATGGAAACATTGCTCTGAACGGGCCGATACTCACCATTCGAAAATTTCCTGAGAGAGTCATGACAATGGGAGACTTCATCAGGAACGGAACAGTCAGCCTTGAATGCGCGCGGGCGCTTAACGTGTTGGTGCGCTGCGGCTACAACTGCTTCGTTTCAGGCGGAACCTCCAGCGGCAAGACCACCATGCTCAATGTGCTCGCCCAGCTGATCCCACCGGGAGAGCGCGTGATCGTGATTGAGGATTCTGCCGAACTGCAGATCAATCAGATCAGAAACATAGTGCGCATGGAATGCCGCAGTCCCAATACTTCAGGCCGCGGCCGGGTAGATATGACTCATCTGGTCAGGGCAAGTCTTAGAATGAGGCCCGACCGGATAATCGTCGGGGAAGTCAGAGGCGGCGAAGTCTTCGACATGATAAACGCAATGAATACAGGGCACTCGGGATCCCTCAGCACAGGACACGCAAACAGCATTCCCGGAATGCTGAAGAGGCTCGAGGCCATGTTCATGCAGGCCGTGGACTTCCCCGTAGATGCCATCCGCGCTCAGATAAGCGAAGGCATCGACATAATGATACACATGAGCCGCATGAGAGACGGCAGCCGCCGCGTGGTGGAAATCGCGGAGCTGACAGAGGTGCGGGACGGACAGATTCTCACCAACTGCCTCTACAGAGCCGACTGCGGCATGACGGGGAACAGGCTCATCCACAGGGAGAAGCTTGAAATCGGAGACATAGATGATAAAGAACTACTCAGTATATGAAATGGGAGACAAAGAGCGGATCCTGTTTTTTGGCGCAGGATATCTGGCGGCGTCAGGTCTGGTGTTTCTCTTTTATCACAGCCTTGTGCTGTCCGCAGTGTGCGGGTTTCTCGTGGTAAAGCTGAGGCCTTACTATGAGAATTACAGGGCGCGGCAGCGTATCCAGCGGCTGAACGTACAGTTCAAGGACATGCTCTACTCTCTTTCCTCTTCGATTGCGGCAGGCAGGCAGATGCCGGAAGCGCTTATTGAGGCAGCCGACGGTCTGGCCATAATGTACGGCCCTTCCGAGCCCATCATGATGGAGCTGAACCACATGAAGCGCTGCATAATCGAAAACAACGAAAGCGACAGGGAACTGCTTGCGGATTTTGCGCAGAGAAGCTGCTGCGAAGACATAAACAACTTCGTCCAGGTCTACATCATATGCAGAAACATGGGCGGAGATCTGGAAAAGATAATCGCGCGCACTTCGTCCATCCTCACGGACAAGATGAACATAGAACGCGAAATCAAATCCATAACAGCGCAGAAAAAGTTCGAAGGAAGGCTCATTGCGCTAATGCCTGTGGCAATGCTGCTCATACTGAACCTTCTTTCGCCGTCATATATTGTTCCTCTATATTCAGGACTGCCCGGGCGGCTTATAATGACAGGCTGCCTGGGCGCTGGCCTCTGGGGACTCCTCATGATGGAACGGATATCGAATGTTGAAATATGACAAAAGGGGTTTACTGATATGGACGAGGCAGCCTTAAACCGCAAGGCGGTAAAGAGAATAATGGCAGTAATAACCGCAGGCGTACTGCTCCTGCTATTCGACCTTCTCGTGGGCTTTGACTTCTCAACGCTCAGGCTCATGAACAGCGGCAGCAACATGTATCTTGTCAGGCCTGCCGAAGGAAGCTCCGCCGGGCACATAAGCCTTAAGGCGGACATAGAAACAGAAAACGGAACGGTTACCAAGGACTACGAGCTCTCGCTCTACCCTTACGCCAGAGAGAACAGCAGCCGCGGGGGCGGCACACCAGGCGGCGGCACATCAGACGGCAGTGGCGCGTCCGGCGGTGCATCTGGTAGCGGTGCGTCCGGCATCGCAGGCTCAATGTCCGAGGAGGAGCTCCTCGCATATGAAATGCGCAGCGTCATCAACTCGATGAACGACGACCAGAGCGCAATGCGCGTCACCCTCCCCGACCGCCTGAGAACAGGCGAAAGAATAACATGGACCGCCGCAAAGCGGACCAACACAGCCGCTATTGCTTTTGCAATGATAGTGCTCGCGGTGTTCATATACAGAAACCGGTTTGAACCGCTTGAGAAGATGCGTAAGGTTCGAATGGATTCGGTCAGACAGCAGCTGCCTGAATTCGTGAACAGGCTGGTGCTTCTTCTGGGAGCCGGGCTCGTGCTCAGTTCGGCTTTTGAGCGCATAGTCGAAGAGAGCCGCCAGTCCGCAGCGCTTGCCGGCGATTACTTTTACATGTGCATGGACGGAATCTACAGCAAGATAAAAGAGACGAACGGTTCCATGGAAAAAGAATTCAGGGACTTCGCCCGGAGCAGTGAACACTCCGGAGAAGGCTCGAGAGAGCTGATGAGAATCAGCAACATAATTACTGACAATATCAGCAAGGGCGTGGAGCTTACTGATAAACTCCAATCCGAGAGCGAGACGCTCTGGCTGTCCCGGAAACGGAGCAGCGAGGAGCGCGGGCGGCTGGCCGAGACGAAACTGACAATGCCCCTTACAGTTTTCCTTCTCGTCCTCGTCGTCGTTACGGTGAGCCCTGCCCTGCTGGAATTGTAAAAAAGAAAAGGCGGAGCAATGCTCCGCCTTCAGCAACTAGTCTAGTTCCACCAGTCAGTCTCCTGCTTGAGACCGATGTTTGCAGCCTTGAAGATTGGGTTCTTACCCTCTCTCATCTGCGCCTTGTAGTCATCCAGACACTTGAATGCGATCCGTCCCAGTATGATGATCGTCGGTACGTTTGTGATGACCATGAGGCCCTGTGCCATGTCTGCCAGATCCCATACGAGTCCTGCTGATGCAACAGCACCCAGGAAGATGAGGATTGAGGCGATGATACGCATTACTCTCAGCTCTGAAACCTTTGCTTCTCTGTTGATGATGAACTCGAAGCAGCCTTCGCAGTATGAGTAGTTACCAATCAGCGTGGTGAACGCGAAGAATATCATCGCTATGCAGATGAATACAGGTCCGAATCCGCCGAATACGTCGGCCAGCGATCCCTGAACATATCCTGCCGCGTCAGCGCTTCCGTCCTCAGCCAGGAAGTCTGTTGGGACAACCTTTGTTGACAGGCACATGAACGCTGTAGCTGTACAGATCAGCAGTGTATCGATGAATACTGAAAGCATCTGTACGAGACCCTGCTTGGCCGGATGTGATACGTCTGCTCTTGCCGCAGCATTTGGAGCGGAACCCATACCAGCTTCATTGGAGTACAGGCCTCTCTTAACACCGTACATGATACATGATCCCGCGAATCCTCCGAAGATCGCTTCGAAGTCAAACGCGCTTGAGAAGATCATTCCAAACATGTGACCGATATTGCCGATGTTCATGATCAAAACGATGATTGCTACGATGATGTACATAACACCCATGACAGGCACGAGTACTTCAGTAACGTTGATCAGTCTCTTTGCGCCGCCGAATACGATTACGCCGAAGAGAATCATCAGAATCAGTCCGATGATGGCAGGCGTTGAAGTCTCATTGTAGAAATCGAACACCGCGAATGTTGACTGCAGGTTGTACGCAGCCAGCATGTTGTAACCGATCATGTAAGTGAAGATGATGAAGCAAGAGAAAATTACACCAAGCCACTTCTGGCCGAGAGCGTCTCTCATGTAGAACGCAGGTCCGCCCTTGAACGTTCCGTCGTCATCTTTCCTCTTGTAGATCTGAGCCAGCGTGGACTCAACAAATGCTGAAGCGCCTCCGAAGAAAGCCGTGACCCACATCCAGAAGATTGCTCCCGGACCTCCGCAGACGATAGCTGTGGAAACGCCGATGATGTTTCCTGTACCTACTCTTGATGCGGTCGATACCATCAGAGCGCCGAATGAGGATACGCCGCCCTCATGCGGTTTTTCCATGATTACTTTGCATGCCTCCCTGAACATTCCGATTTGCAAAAAGCCGCATCTGAATGTCAGATAGATCGCGCCGCCGATCAGGATGAGCGGAACGCACCATGGCTGATACAGAATGTTGCTTATTGCTAATACAACACTGTCAATAGCACCCATAATAAAATACCTCCAAAAAAACATAATAATAGCGGGTGTCAGAACGCAGGTGTCCTGATACACCGCTACGATTATAACAAACTTTACATTGAATATGCAATATATTAATGATTTTTCACGTTATTCGGCTAAATCGCTAAAGTTTTCCTGCTTTTGCGGCAGTTTCCGCTGCTCCCCTACAGATTGTTGATCCTGTAGATGCTGTTTAGTCTCTTGATTCCCAGATTCTGCTGGTCTGCCCTCGCGCCGTAGCATGAATAGAATCCCGCGTAGAACTGGTTGCCGTCATGGAAAACTGTTTCGAGTTCTCTTGCCGGGCTGCCGAGAGGAATGGTGAACCGCGCCAGATATTTACCCTTCATGTTGTAGACAGTGAAAATATTGTACTTCTTCTTTCCCTTGAAGCTCTGGCATACAAAGATGCAGTCTCTGTAGCTGTCCATGCCCTGATACAGCATGCTTGAAATTCTCTTCTTCTGTTTTATCTTCTTGTAAGGTCTGAAGTTGGCGTCGAGGAAAAGAAGCTCGTGGTATTTTCTCGTCAGGCAAATGTAGTTGTTGTGCTTTTCATTGTACGCGATCGCTCCTACGCCCTTGAACTTTTTGCGCTGCTTCTTCGACATGCCGCGCACCTTGCCTGTGATCTTCAGATCCTTGTGGTACATGATCTTAAGGGTGTCGGCGTTGATGACAGTCAGCCTCTTTGGTGTCGGCGTGCTGTTCGCAACAACTATCGTGTTGTTCCTGCCGTTGTACGTGATCTCGTTGGAGTGGTTCGTCGGCAGAGGCGCTGACACTTTAACGACCCTCATCTCTCTGAGAAGTACTTTGACGAACACAACATGATTGTTCTTCCTGTTGTACAGTGTGAAGTATCCGTATCCCTTTCCCGCGCTCGCGCCCTGAAGTGTGTCGTATCCGTACAGCTTCTGTCCGGCCTGCGCTGTGAGATTGAAGAAAGATCCGTCGGTATTGCAGCACAAAGTCATCGAGGCGTATTTCTTGCCTTTTGGCGTACTCCAGCCTTTGCCTGCAGTGTTTACGATCGTTGTCGCTCTCGTAGGAACTGTCGTGGTCGTGGTAGTGATCTCTTCAGTCGTTGTCGTTTCATCATCAGTTCCATCGACATCAGGCACGTCTGTCGTTGTGCTGTTGACTTCTCCGCCCTGATTCGCCTGGCCGCCCTGATCCGCCTGGCCGCCGTTATCTGGCTGGCCTCCGTCAGGATCCGACGAGTCGCCATCACCGTTAGCCTTTACCATCTGCGAGGCCGGGAGCGTCGGTTCTGTATTGCCGGCGTTTACGTCGGTCACTGGGAATATGGTGAACGCCAATGCAAAGGCAACCGCAGCCGTTATTATAATGCTTGTTGTTCTCTTCATGTTTCTGTATCTCTGTCTTTCTGTCAGTATGGAGTGATTATAACATACCTGTTGCTTTTGCTTGAAACTTATTATTGTTTTTTTGTGAGTGTTAGTTGTTATTTATTGCCATTTATGTTATAATCACCCATACAGAAACGGGGATTCTATTACACATGTTCAGGGGGATAATCTATTTGACAGGAGGTATTGAGATGGGAAGATTCTATCTGGGCCGGCTTACGGCCATTCCTTTAGCCTTCAGGGAGCGCTCCGGCATGGAGCTTGTGCAGGTCGCCATAATGGTCGCCATAGCCGTCGCCCTCGGGCTCATTTTCAGAACGCAGATCACGGATTTCGTGAACAGGGTTTTCGAAGGTCTGAACGACTTCTAAACCGGCGCGGCGATATTGCTGTGCGCAGCCGGCGCGGCAGCTACATCGCAGAAGCCGCGGTCGTGCTCCCCTTCGTCATCATGGCTGTGATCACGACTGTGCTGATCATCATGTTCTTTTACGAATCATCGCTTTCGGAGTGCCGCATGCACATGGCCCTTCGCTGCGAGGCAGGTCAGATTTCCGAAAAGTGCACCACGTATTCAGATGACGGGCACGTATTGTCATCCGGCGATCTTTGGGATGGGAGCATTACTTCATCGGGCGTGGCTCCGGCTAAGCGCGTCAGCGGTTCCGCCGACGTTGCCATGGTTTCACGCGGCCTTCTTTCGAAGCTCGGCAGGCGGCATCTCACCGGCGAGATGCGGGTCCTCGATCCGGTAAGCATGCTGAGGATCAGACAGATTGTTGGAGGAGAAGATAATTAACATGCGGATTGAATCAACATTTATTCATCAAAAGCGCGGGAGCAGCGCTGTGTTTCTGGCGGTAATTCTGGCGTCGCTCATGACAATCACGCTCACCCTTGTCTTTGCAGGGAGAAATCAGGCGCGCATAAGCATCGCTGACGGGTCGCTGAATCTGGCCACGGTGTCGCTCCTCTCTGAATACGACTACTACGTTCAACGGGATTACGGCCTGTTCCTTCTTCAGGGAACGGATCCGCAGCTGTCGCGAAGCCTCAGAGACTACACCGGCTTCAACGCTAAAGCATCCGCCGGCCGATTCAGCACGGTCAGTACGGAACCTGTACGCAAGCAGATTCTCGACTACATGAAGTCGACGGGCGGCGCAGGACTTATACGTGACGCCGTATCGGGCGATTCAGCTGGAAGTGAATCATCTGGCGGAGCAGGTGGAAGCGAATCATCGGGCGGACCAGGCGGAAGCGAATCATCGGGCGGCTCGGCTGACCGGACTCTGCGGCACGGACCGACGATAACGAGTCTCCCCTCCCGCTCATGGCCTGACGCGGACATAATAACCGAAGCCAGGGGCCTCGGCGAAAAGCTCACGAATCCTGAGGCCATATTCAGAACTGGCACTAATAAGTTTCTCATGGATGAATACATACTTCAGAAATTCAACCGCGCGGATCACGTGAACGCCGCGGACCACTTTTTCAGCGGCGAGGTTGAGTACATTATCTGCGGCCAGCTTTCGGATGAAAAGAACAAGCATAGAGTTGATCTGGCACTCGAGGCTATCAGAACAGGACTGAACCTCAGTCACATCTACTCGGACCCTAAGAAGGTCGAAGCAATTGTCGCGGCCGCGGAGGTTATTACTCCCGGTCCGATAGGCGCGCTGACGCAGGTCGCGATCGCGGCATCGTGGGCCGCGGCTGAATCAGTCAACGACGTGAAGCTTTTGCACAAGGGACGCAAGGTTCCCATTATCAAAACGGACGCCAGCTGGGCCATAGACCTCGATTCCATACTCGAAGGCTACAGCGGAGAAGACGGCTGCATTCACCCAAGTGTGAATACGGGCCGGACATACGGTGATTATCTGCGCATTCTCCTGTACGTAAAGGAAGATAATATTTTGACTGCGCGCATACTCGATCTCATACAGATCAACATGCGAAAAAACTACGATGAAAAGTTCCTCGTTCAGGAGTGCGCAACAGGAGTATCAGTTGACGCAGACGTATACGGCAGGAAACTGTCCTACGACAGGATCTACTGAAACGTATGAGCGGACAGAAAAGTTATGATTGGTCACATGCAATTCAGAATGATGGGAAACAAAAAAGGGGTTTACACGATAGAAGCCGCTATATGTCTGCCTCTCGTGATGCTCGCGGTAATTACTCTCGGTTATTTTATCGAGGCTGACTCCGCCTGGGAAAACAGCATGAACGCGGCATTCCGCGAATGCTCCTACGCTCAGAGCTCGGGACTCGATCTGTCAAAGATGGCAATGAGCGTGAGGCTCAGGCGCGACGCGGAAGATTTCGGGCAGGATGTGAATCTTAGCATGACAAACAGGATGTATTCATATTCCGACGGGAGTCACACAGATCTGAATTCGTTCCGGCTGAGAGCCGATGTGGATCTCGCCCTGCCTTTAAACTTCGGGCGTACCTTTGACTACGACGCCCTTATCAAGTACCGGGACTTCACCGGTCTTAAATACAACCGCCCTTCCCTGGGCGCTGAGGGACTGGAGCAGACGAAGGATTCCAGCGAGGTCTGGATCTTTCCGCAGAGCGGAACTAAATATCACCAGGAAAGCTGCACCTACGTCAAGGCTACGGTACACAGTTGCATACTGACTAATACGCTGAAACGTCAGTACTCAGCCTGCGGAATGTGCGGCTCAGGCAGCCTGCCTTTGGGAAGCATCGTCTTCTGTTTTTACGGCGACGATACCTGCTACCACCGCGGCAGCTGCCGCTCAATAAAAAGGCACACCATCGTCGTAGACAGAGGTGAAGCCGAAGAAAAAGGTTATACGCCCTGCAGCAAGTGCGGGGGCTGATTCAGAAAAGAAAGGAAATGACATGTGGGAAAACAACGAATACAGAATGTGTTTCAGAGAGGATTCAATTCTGGATTTTGAGAGAGTCATGCTCTCGTCGGGCGAGTGCGCCCATCTGCTGCCGATGATTTTTGTAAGCGGCAATTCGCAGCACGTCGCATACTACGACTGCAAAGGCTTCGTGCCTCTAAGCAGATACCGTGTGGACAAGACTGAAGACGCCCTATTCATCCTGGAGCGCGTTCTCATAATCCTCTCGAGCGCAATCGAATACCTTATAACGCCGGCTAAGATATCCCTGAGCACTGACACGGTCTTTTTCAACACGGAAACAGGCGACATAAAAATCGCCTACGTGCCTGTAAAAGAAGTGCCTGCGGGGTCAAGCAGAAATCTGCTGCGCCTGATTGCACAGCTTAAAGCTGATGTCACTGACGGGTACAGGGATTATCTGGACAGATTCGCCGCGATGGTCTACGGCAACAACTACCACCTGCGCGAGCTTACTGACCGGATGGGTCTTCTGCGCCGTGAGCTTTATCAGCAAACCAGCGCCTCTTCGTAAACAGATAGCAAAGAGGAACGAGATAAAGATAGAACGCCCAGATGAGCGCGCCGTTGCTCGCGCCGAAAAAAGTCAGCGGCACTGAACAGGCAATCGCCCATGGAACGAGTCCGACTATTATAATCGTGGAATTCTCTATGTCTATGGCCAGCTCCTGTCTGTTGCCGCCTGTTTCCAGATATGGCTTTGTGAGCAGGTCGTTGCACATGAGAGTCGCGATCGTCTGGTTGCAGAACAGCACACACGAGGCCAGTCCTACAACAAGCGACGTGAAGAATCTGCCTGTCTTTCTGCAGCAGCTGCTGATGCGGCTGAGCAGGCTTTCGAGCATTCCCGTCCTGTTGAAGATGCCGGAGTACGCGCATGAAATGATGAGTATTATGACTATCTCAATCATCGAAACAAGTCCGCCGCCGTCAAGGATCGCGGACAGGCCTTCGCCGGTTGGATGATATCCGAATATGAGGGCTTTGCATACGTCAAGTACCGGCATGTGTTCCACTGCGCAGGCAATTACGCCGCCGGCGAGTACGCTTATCGCTATTGACCAGATGACACCTACCTTCATGAGCGGCAGGGCCAGCATGATGATCGCGGGTACAAATCCCCACGGTGACAGTGTGAACTCTTCTTCGAATGTCTGCATGAGTGAACTGTCCACGTGGCTTATCGGGTTCATGAACGACATGACGCAGTACGCCGCCAGTGTTATCGCAAAAGGCAGCGCTCCGGTCCTCATCATGAGCTTGACGTTTGTAAGTATTTCTGTCTTTGTAACTCCGGCCACCATGTTCGCCGATGACGAAACAGGTGAAGCTCTGTCGCCGAAGTATATTCCGGACATAAGAACTCCCGCAGTAATCAGCGGATCAACCCCGCCGCTTCTTGCGAGCGCCATGAAGATTACGCCTACCGTTCCGGCTACGCCAAAGGATGTCCCCAGCGCGTAGCTGAGGAGGCATGACAGAAGAAACGCAATGATAAGGAAGAGCGGCGGAACGATTACTTTCATTCCATAGTAGACAAAAATAGTGATTGTTCCGGAGATTCTCCAGGCGGCCGTGATAAGGCCGATAATGAGCATTACCTCAATGACTATGAGCGAGTCCCTGATGGAACCCCAACTGCTCGAGGAAAGCTCTCTGATGCCTTTGCCTGCGGACATGCCCTGCTGACTCAGCGCCCTGAGTCCAAGAATCGTAAACAGCAAAAGGCCGATCAGCAGGGCCCAAACCATGGAGTGCCCCGTGACCAGCATCAGTATCATGCTTCCTATGAATAATGCAAAAGCAATAACAAGACTCATTCTTTGCTGTCTCCTGCCACAGATAATTGCGCTTTTTCACACTCAGTCAATTGTATATGCACAGCAAAACTTTTTCAATTGCTATCTCAGAGCTTGAATTCAATCTGACTGTCGATTGTGAGACTTTCCGGCGTGACTTTGCAGTCATATGCAAGGATTGATACGCCCGCTTCTGCTGCCTTTGCGAGAGCCTCTCCGAATTCCGGATGGGTGTCATAGTTCGGTGAAACATCCTTCATTCCCTTCATCTGAACGACGAAGATTACGTAAGCCAGATAGCCTTCACTTCGCGCCCGGATCAGCTCATTGATGTGCTTGACGCCGCGCTCCGTCGGCGCGTCAGGAAATCTCGCGTGCCCATTCGCCTCAAGAGTCACTCCCTTGACCTCGATGAACGCCCGATCCGGTTCAACCGTTTTGTTTGTGAACTGTTCATCGGCTCTGTCTGCTTCGACATAGAAATCAAATCTTGAATCACCGTATTTGACCTCGGGTTTGATCAGCGTGAGGTTGCTCAGCCCCGGCAATCGAATCCTCCCGTCGCCCAGCGCCTCTTGCACGACCTTGTTCGGCGCCTGTGAATCCATGTTTATCAGAAGCGCGCCTCCAACGACCTTCTTCTTTACCGCAACCAGCGAATATCTCATTCGCCTGCTTCCCATTCGACCTTCGAAATCCTCAAGATAAACCGTGCTGCCCGGGACGAGCAGCTCTCTGCATCGCCCGGTGTTCTTCACATGCACCTTGACGGTTTCCGCGTCGTCACCTTCACCAATCCCGACCCTGGCAACGAAGCGGTTCTCCCTCTCTATGAACTTTGCCTTAACTATTTTTTTGTATTTCATTATGCTCGCTGCAAGTTTTGTGCAATTAACCAATAAAAAGGAGCTGCATTGCGGCAATCTGCCGGTGCTGCAGCTCCCAATCAATCACAATTTACTTAACATCGTCGCTTGCCGGCGGTTCTGCGTCAGCTGCAGGGGCTGCCGGCTCCTGAGGCGCGTCAAAGTCAACCTTTGGTGCGTCAGTTCCGAAATCTACCACAACGTTCTCACGCTCTTTGGTGTCGTCAACTTCGTACATCCTGTACTTCTCAAAGTGGAATGAGTTGGCGATGAAGTTTGTCGGGAAAGATTCAACTGCAGTGTTCATCTCTCTTACGCAGCCATTGTAGTACTTGCGGCTGTTGGCGATGTCATCCTCCAGTCCTTCCAGCTGTCTCATCAGGTCACGGAAGTTCTCATTTGCCTTGAGTTCAGGATACGCTTCCGCGGTTGCTACGATTGTTCCGAGCGCGCCGCCCATGGCCTGGTTGGCCTCGATCTTCTCGTTCGGCGACATGGCGTCGTAGCTCTTTGTGCGTAGAGCTGTAATCTTTTCAAAGGTGTCACTCTCATGCTTTGCGTAAGCCTTGACGGTGTTTACCAGATTAGGAATCAGGTCCCATCTCTTCTTGAGGTAAACGTCCATTGTGGCGAACGCTTCTTCTATTCTGTTCTTCTTCTTGATGAATCCGTTGTAAGCGCCGATTCCCCAGATGACCAGAATAATAATGATTATAAGTATTATCAGTCCGAGTTTCATTCCGTGTCCTCCTTATTGTCTTCCATTTCCTCTTTCTTATTCAAAAGATATCTTTTGTGATATTTTAATCTGACATACTCCATTATCTTATTGTAATACACCGGATTGCTAAGGCCTCCGACGACTCCTACAACAGGGAGCCCCTGGATGAACTTCAGCACCAGCATATCGAGCGCAAAATCATCAGCGGTGATTCCTATCTGCGTCTCCACCGCGTCGATATCCGGGCATGTAGGATCGCGAAGCATGTCTTCCACCTCAAGGTCAGCCTCCAGCCACTTGCCCTGCTTGGCAATTGCCGCCGACATCATCTTGAGGATGAGAAGTCTCTCCTCAGGTTTATTGTAATCATAACCGTACTTCAGCGCAACCTCATAAATAGACTGCAAAATGAAGCCCAGGAACAGCACAATGTCAGGCAGCCCGATTCCCAGCACTCCGAGACCGACTCCTTCGGCCGTTGTGATGATCGACTTCCACCTGTTTGAAGAGGAAACATTGCTGCGGAACTTTCTGAGCTCCCGGCGAGTCTGGATGTCATCGACAGCCGTGTCTCTGGACTCGAAATCCTTGAGAAGCCTCTCCTTGCTGTAGGTCTTCTCAATCACGTCGACGCCCTTCTCAAAAATGATATTAAAAGCAGTTGCAAAGGCAGCCCGAAGGTTTATGTATATCTTCTCCGGAATCAGACTTTCGATGGCTTTCTTCCATGTCTTGTCCGACGCCATGGCCTGCTTTTGCAGTTTACGCTCCTGCTTGGCAATGTATTTCAGTTCTTTTTCACAGGCAATCCTGAATTGTTCTTCGTTCATGTCTTTAGAATGATTCCGCCTTATCTATCTGCCATCGCGATGTAGTCGCGCCTCTCCTGCACAGAATTGTAGGCAGGACGCATGAGCTTGCCGCCGTTTACCATCTCCTCGAGTCTGTGCGCGCACCAGCCGGACAATCTGGCCGTCGCGAACAGAGGAGTCGCTACGTCAGTGTCGATATCTAGGGCGCTGTAAACGAAACCTGAATACAGATCGACGTTCGCCGGCATGAGAATCTCTTTGCCGTGAACTTCAGCATAGAGCTCAGGCGTGCGTTTTTCTATGTAATCGCATATCATGAAGTCCTCTATCCTGTCGTTTGTCTCAGCCAGCTTTTTGGCCATGCCCTTCAGTATCTTCGCACGAGGATCGGACTTGGTGTAGATTGCGTGTCCCATGCCGTAAACCAGACCGGTCCTGTCGTTCGCTTCACCCTTGAGAATCTTTACGAGGTAATCGTCAAACTCTGAGTGCTTGCCAACATCCTTTACGTGCTTCTTGATGTCATCGATCATGCTGATTACGGCAATGTTGGCGCCGCCGTGCTTAGGGCCTTTGAGCGAGCCTACAGCCGCGGCGATTGCCGAGTACGTGTCGGTTCCCGTCGACGAAATCAGATGTGTCGTAAACGATGAATTGTTACCGCCGCCGTGCTCAGCATGGAGCATCATGCAGATGTCTAGGATCCTGGCCTCGAAGTCCGTGTACTCGCCCATCGGGCGCAGCATTCTCAGTATGTTCTCGGAAGTGGACAGCTCCCTGATCGGGTCATGCAGATGCAGACTCTTCTTGTCGTAGTAGCTGCTCTTTGCCTGGTACGCGTAGCAAATGATTGCAGGGAAATATCCCATGAGGCTCATCGACTGACGCAGTACGTTGGACAGGGACACATCGTCCGGATTGTCGTCGAAGCTGTAGAGAGCAAGCACGCTTCTCGCCAGCTTGTTCATTATGTTCTTCGACGGAGCCGTCAGTATCATGTCCCTGGCGAAACCGGTCGGCAGTTCCCTGTGATCTCCGAGAATATTATTAAAAGCAGCCAGCTGCTTCTTCGTCGGCAGTTCGCCAAGCATCAGAAGATACGAAATCTCCTCGAAGCCGAAGCGTTCTTCCATAATCACATTGTTGACCAGGTCCTCAATATCGTAGCCTCTGTAGTAGAGTCTGCCGTCGAGAGGCACTTTGTTGCCTTTTTCGTCCTTATCATAACCGATTACCTCACCGATGTGAGTCAGACCTACGACGACACCCGTACCGTTTGAATTACGCAGACCCCTCTTGACCTTGTTCTCTATGTATAGCTGTTCCGGGATCTGGTTCCTGGCGACTAGATTCTTCGCCCCGTCAGCATAGAAAGTATCCGCATTGCCTTCGCCTTTGCGGTGTGCCTTTCTTACTTCATCCCTTCTTATTCTCAGTTTTTCCAGCATATTTTCACCTCTTCCATACTCCCTTAACAGTCGCGATTTACCGAATTAAAGGGGTGGCGATATTATACCACAAATCTACCCTTCGGCAAAGTATCTGCCGCTCTGTCAAACTTCCGCAGTCCTACTTGAACGTAAGATTTACGGTGATAATATCCTTGACCGAATCAACGCTGCCGGCGTCCAGCTTTATCTCGCCGCTTGCCAGACTTTCGTAAACAGCGTCATACTGATCCTGTGTCAGGTTGTTGAGCTTGTTGTTTCTGAGTTCAAGGCCGATACCCTTGTTGCGGGCGTCATACAGAAGCACGTTGCCGCCCGGGAACTTGTCCTCGGTATAACCGCCGAGAGCCTCCTTCAGCGCCGCCCTTATCTCATATACAGCGGACGTGATGACAGTATCGGACTTGCCGCTCTGGTCAGTGCCGCTCCCGATGACTTTGCCTTCCTTCGCTTCAGCCGCTTCAATCACCGGCTCCTGTACGCCGGCTCCCGCTGCGAAGATCACCTGGGCGCCGCCGTCGTACATTCCGCTGGCTTCTTTGTAGACAGCCTGCTTGTCCGCTCCGTCACAGTATTTGTAATCCATCGTTACCGGTGTTCCGACTTCTCCCGCGGCTCTCTCCGCGCCCTTTACGAATCCCAGTCCAAAGGCTTTAACATCATCCGTCTCGCCCTGTCCGATGAATCCCAGCTCAGTGGACCCGTCTATTACAGCCGCGTATCCGGCCAGATATCCGGCCTGAGCGGAGTCGAAATCGACAGCTGCAGTGTTCTTCATCAGCAGCGACTCGCCTGTCTCCGAATCATAAGGCGACGCGTCCAGCATGATGAAATCTATCTCAGGATATTCTTCCTGCATCTTGTAGACCGCGTTTGACATGGCTCTGTTATCGATGATCACAACCTTCGCGCCCTTGTTGATTGCCGCCTTGATGGCGTCGATGAACGCCGCGTCGGTCTGCTCCGTAGCCTTGTAGTATTTGTGCGATAATCCGTGGGTTCCGCAGAATTCAGTTATCGCGTTCCACGCCGTCTCGCTGTGTCCGCCGTCCATGACGAGGCTGTCGTCGGTGACGAGGGCTATTTCGTATTTTACGTTCTCTTCGGGAAGAGCGTCCTCTTCGTTTCCGCATCCCGCGAGCAGCGCCGTCAGCGCAAAAGCAGCAATGCCGCATATGAGAGCGGCCAGGGCTCTCCTCGTTGTTGATTTCTTCATCATTTGTTCTCCTCCCGATAAATCTCCGGTCTTCTGTGTTTAAGCAAAGGCAGCTGCCCTCTTATTTTATCCACGTAATCTAAATCTATGTCGCCGTAAAGCACGCATTCCTTCTCATCGGCGTGGGCTATGAACTCGGACCACGGATCCGCTATGCACGAATTTCCGTAGGCCTTGAATATGCCGTCCTCAACCTGCGCCGGAGCGCACGCCGCGAAGTACACCTGGCTGTCCATGGCTCTGACCTGCATGAGCTTGTCCCAGTGGGCCGGCCCTGTAGTAGTGTTGAACGCCGCAGGCAGAACGATTAGTTTAGCGCCCTGCAGAGCCATCTTCATGCTCAGGTCAGGGAAGCGCACATCGTAGCAGATTGCTACGCCTATCCTGCAGAACTCCGTATCTATCACTGTAACCTCGTCCCCCGCCGTCAGCGTATCGGATTCCATGAATCTGAAGACGCCGACATCAACGTCGAAGAGGTGAACCTTCCTGTGTCTGCCGAGAAGCTCGCCTTCTCTGCCGAAGCAGAAGCAGGTGTTGTAGACTTTGCCGTCCTCAAGCTCCGCGATGGTCCCGCCGATCAGGTACACGCCCAGTTCCTTCGCGATCTCTGACATGAACTGAACGCACCTGCCGTCCGCCGGTTCAGCGAACTTTCTGAAGTAGTCATTGGAGTACGGACAGTTCCACATCTCAGGAAGCGCGATCACCTGTGCTCCGTTTGCGGCAGCCTCCCGAATGTATCTGTCTGCCTTTGCGATATTCGCCTCTTTGTCAGGCGAACCACCGATCTGGCACAACGCTAATCTGAACATTTCATGACCTCCAGAAACTCTCTTGTCATTCTGCCCGTCAGACCCCAGATGATGCGTCCGTTCACATCAAAAACAGGGACAGGCGCGCGGCCGTCTTTCCATTTATACGCTTCTCCGCTGGTGACTCTGTCGTACGGGAAGTTCTCCACCGGAACCTCCTTCAGCGGATTCCAGTACATTTCGCACTCCGTGTTCATCAGGTCCTCAAGAGGCACCGTGAACACCTCGGCCACCTCAACTCTGCTTATGTTCATTCGCGCAAAGGCAGCCTCATCCATTATTCCGACAAAGGTGTGGATCTGGGATCCCGCCCTGGTGCAAATGGTCACCAGCTCAGTCACGATCTCTATGTCGTCCCGGCATATGCCAAGTTCTTCCTCGGTCTCCCTGAGGGCCGCCTCTAAAGGAGTCTCGCCCTCCTCTATCTGACCGCCCGGAAAACAAACCTCGCCCGGCTGTCTGTCGAGATCCTTCGCTCTGACCTCGTAGAGGATCTCCGGTCCTTTGCCGCCGCCGCCACTGCCGCCGCTGTCGCCGCCGAAGTCGATCACCGGCAGTATCACCGCGAAGTGCCTTGCCCAGTGCTCACCTATCGGGGTATGATTCTTTAGTTTTTTCCTGATATCTTCTGTACGCATCATATCTATCGCCCATTATTTTAAGTAACGACGCCGCCAGGACCAGCAGTATGCCTACGACCGTGTTCCAGAGAATCCTCTCGTGCAGCACGATCACGGCTATGACCGGCGCTATCGCCGGCTTCAGGAAGAACGCGAAGGACCCTGTAGTAGCGTCCGACAGTTCTATGGACCTGAAGAAGCAGTAGTATCCAAGTCCCGTGACCATGACTCCTGTGTAAAGGATTACCGGTATGTTATCAGCGGTCCCGGCTATCACCGGCCGTCCTGTTACAAGCAGTAATATAAGCAGAAATCCCGCTCCAAGCAGGAAGCTTATGCTCGTCTGCGCCATTGGTCCCAGCTTCTGCTGGCTGACTTTGCCCATGACCGTATAAAGCCCGAAGAACATGGCCGCTACTATCATAAGCAGCATGCCGGCCCAGGTGTTCCCCGCCTGCACGTCCCAGAATCTCAGCATGAACGCGATTCCAAGCATCGCCACCGCCAGAATGATCATCTTTCGGCGGTCCATTTTCTCCTCAGTCATGAAGTGCGCGAAAACCATTGTGAAGAATGGATTCACACATATGATTACCGATACCGTCGACGCGTTGCAGAGCATGATCGACAGCTGAAACAGACTCATGCTTACTGTTACCCCCACGAATCCGACTGCCGCCAGATTCACAATGTCTTTCACGCCGAGTCTGACTTCCCGTTTTTTCATCTGTCCCACCGCAAAAGGCAGAAGTATCACTCCGCCTATCAGAAATCTCAGGAACGTGAGCTGAAAAGGGTCCAGGTCGGCCCCGCCGATTTTGCAGGAAACCTCCATTGTGCCGAACAGTAATGCAGTTATGATAACGAATATGTATGCCTTCTTCATTAATTGGTCGTTTCAGGTGACCTACTCCCGCCGCTTAGCCTGTCGGCTTGAAGCGGGGGCTTCTCGTTCAAGGCAGGCATCCCTGCCAGTATCAGCGAGCTATCCCCGCGGGCCCCGCGGTTCTTTGTTTACGTCAGTTATAT